>Ga0247776_10000409_pt1 | contig 10450 bp, 11 predicted proteins | sample UWRJL199509C5_FD_179912 | JGI IMG/M metagenome (GOLD analysis project Ga0247776, IMG submission 179912) | Plant litter microbial communities from Arlington Agricultural Research Station in Wisconsin, United States - UWRJ-L199-509C-5 | ecosystem: Environmental > Terrestrial > Plant litter >...
GCGACAGGACCCTTGCCGGACGTGAGAGCCGAGGCACCCGAGATGCCCGCGCTGGTCAGCAGAACTGCAGCCGCGATCGGAATGATGAACTTACGCATCGTCTTCTTTCTTTTCGGAGTGGACACTGCGGAGATGGCGCGGTGGTGCTGGTTTGTTCTCCACAGGACTGTCGTTGAGAAGATAGCCCTGCGAACCGTTCGCAAGCAAGCCCGGAATTTTTGCGATACATTCCTTGGCCTGACTGATGGTGTTGGCGGCCTCTTTTGCCAGCTCGTTTGCTGTATCGAGCAGGACAACAGCCTCTTCTGCTGCTTTGCCTGCATTGACGTGCTTGTCGGTAGGAACACCGAGCACCTGAAGAGCGATGATGTGATCACCGAGACTGGCGTAGATGTTGCGCGCATTCTGCATCGCGACAGCGAGATTGAATGCGAGGGTCATCTTGGCAACACCGTCGAGACTGTTGACAAGTTGATTTGCAGCAGATATCACCTCATCTGCATTTCCTAACGATCCTCCCGTGTTGTCGGACAAGTTCTTCTCCCTAGAGCTTGAGCTTGTTGGCGGCGTATACAGCCTGGGCCTTGGTGTACTTGTCACCTGCACTCGAAGTCAACTGATGAATCAGCCCCGACCGACTCATCGGCATAAGTTCCTGGTAGCTCTTGGCAGACCCGTAAGCCTCCTCGTTCCAGTCAACCTTGATGTGATTGACAGCGTAGCGAGCATCCGACTCCTTGTAGTGGTCGCCGGTGCTGGCGGAGAGCTGGTGGAACAGGCCCTCCTTGCTGAAGTCCATCAGATCGACGTAGTCCTGAGCAGATCTGACGGCGTTCAGTCGCGCCTTCGAGATCTTCGGCTTGCTGCTTTCCTTGACGACCGGCTTGTCGACCGAATCGAGATTGTCCAGACTCGATCCGGTCGAGTCTGTCTGACTGGACATGCTGGATGCGACCACTACCACCGAGCACGCGGCCATGCAGCTGAACAGCATCGCCGCAATTACCAGGAACTTCTTCATGTTATGCCTCCATCATAAGGGATGCGAAGAGGCCGGGGGGCGTCGAGTACCCGCCCTCCCGGCATTCCGCACTGTGTCGTTTAAAGGGTCAGTCAGGTGCGTATCGGACCCTACTAGTACTGCACTTTTGGCTTTCCGTGTACCGGAAGCGAGTCCGGAGTACGTGCTTCCATCTCGCCGAGCTTGAGCTCGACAGTCGCACCGTCGCGCTGTCTCGCTCCTTCAACGAAACGCTCGTTGACAACAACTCGGTTTTTGCCTGAAGGATCCTCCCTTCGAAGTTCCTCGATCAGTTCATCTGTGATAAGGAATCTCACCAGCTGCTCCCTTTGGCCGCGTTCCAGGCTTTCTTGCAGTCATCGATGTGACCGTCGAGGTTACCGATCTCGGCAATCAGGCCTACGATGTGCTCTCCAGCAGTCGTAAGCTTTCCCATGTGAACACCAAGAGCTTTCGCTCCCAATGTCACTGTCATCCCCGTTATCCTGGCTGCCTGAACCTGTAGAGAGACGTTGACCAGATCTGCCTTGGCGGCATCCAGTAGAGCGATCACGTCATCGATTTTAGTCTGACTGTTTCCCTCATCAGTCATTGCTCTCTGGTTCCCCCTACCTTTTTCCAATGGCCGACGAGCTCGACTCCATTGTCGATCACGCCTTCGATCATGCCGCGAAAGAACCCGGTGTCCCAGGCGGCCTTGGACACCCCGGTGGTCGGGACGCCGAGTTCTTTCGCAGATGCGACGAGATCGGTTGCGATCTGTTCGTTGGCCAGCATGGCCGCGACGCAGTTGCGCAAAGACTCAAGAACAGAATCAATGCCCGATACTAGATCGTCGATGTCGCTCACTAGCTGGGCTCACCGGCGGATTCGGTTGTGGTCTTGGCCTCGTCGACACTGCTCATGAGCGACGAGATCTCATTGATGATCTCCTCGACACGAGCCTTGGCGGATTCGATCCGGCTGGAGTCCACACCGAGGCGGTTCGCCTCAGCAATCGCCTCGTCGAAATCGCTTATGAGCTCGGTGCACTTGGTGCTGAGTCCCTCGGCACCCTCCTTCAGGGCCTCGAGCTCACCGGCGAGTTCACTGATCGTAGACACTGTTTGCCTCCCGTAGAAATTGATATGACAGAGCAGTGCGCGGCTAGCAGATCGACGGGGTCTCAGATTGCTCTCACCCTACTTGCTAGCCGCGCCTGACCGTTCATCACTTGTCACTGACTCGTTCGTGGATTTTCTACTTGAGCCGTAACCTGTACTATCCGACTGAACCAGGCCCAGCTAGTTTTAGTCTAAACTGGCGTTCACTTACTCCGGACAGTACAGGGAACTTGTGGGGCGGACAGGCTGGCCGGGGTTCACGGGGCCAGCCAGCCTGTCCGCCTTATCAGCGCCCGGAAAGCTTCGCTGCGTGGGCTGAGGAACCACGAGGTAGCTGCGTCAGGCGCTGCACCCGCCGACTGACGACTACTCGGCCGCCTGGGAGGCGTCGTCGTCGGCGGAACCCTCGGACTCAGGAGTTTCGTCCTGGTGAGTGTGCCCGAGGGGGGCATGGTCGATCTCGTCGTGCTCGTGCATGGCCTGGTGGTCGTCCAGGCCATTGACCGCTTCGAGGGTCCACTCGTGGCGGTCGAGAAGGTGCTGGCGAGCCTGGCCGAGGGTAATCGGCTTGAGCACCTTCTGCTTGAGAACCTTGACCGGTTCGGCCTGCGGTTCGATCTCGACGATGTTCCCGAACTCGACGAGGAAGCCGATAGCCTTCCCCTTCTCGCGAACCATCATGACCTCGTTCGCAGCATTGACCACCTCGACCACACCGAAGACCTCTTCGGTGTGCTGTCCGCCGCCGTCGTTGTCCACGTTGTGAACGAGCCGGATGCGAGTCTGGGTCAACTGGGTGTAGTCTGTTTCAGTATCCGTGGACATATGGTGTCCTGCTTTCGTGCTGGTTGGGTCAGATGATCGGTTTGGTACGGTGCGCCGCTGTCCCCCGAGGACAACCGCCCCGGAGCGGCCCGACGTTGCCCGCAGGGCCGCCCGATCGTTGTCGACGCCCTACCGGCCCAGGAACGAATTCTGGGCCGGTAGAACCGCGTACAACGCCACCCTAGCGGTTCGACAAACGCTTCTCAAGGTGAGTGATCACCCTGATGTTATCGGCATCTTCCTCGATTGTCACAGTGTCTAGACCGTGCTTGATCGGAGAGTCAGTCCTGATACCAACCGCCATGAGGGTCACCCCATCGCGCTTGGCGTGCCTTACCTGGGTCTGGAGCACCTCGAGCTCTTCGTCGTAGTTGGCAGCAGGCATCTGACCGTCAGTGTAGTACATAACGATCTTGTCCGTAGCCTGCTGGTCCATAGCAATCTTGCGGTAGTACTCGATGGAGTGACCATCGAGATTGCCCTCGCACGGACCGAGGGAAGTCAGTCGTTCCATCGTCTTTTCGGTCCAAGGCTCCTTCGGGTCCTTGATGTGGTAGATGTCCATCGCGAATCCCGCCTCGTATGAGTACGGGTCAGCGAAGTTCGCGGTGTGAGCGTACACGGCGAACGGAATGCCCAGGCGATGCAGAAGCATCGCCTGGGCCAAGGCAGCCTTCTTGGCCAGCTTGAGATTGAGTCCGGCAGTAGATCCGGAGATGTCGATTCCGATGACTACGAAGTAGCTCTTCTTCTCGACCTTCTGCTTGCTGTAGAACAGGCGAGGGTCACCTAAGCCAGCCCTCTTGCCAAGAGAAGCACGATCCACGCGACCAGAAGTCCTGTGGCGAGACCGGCCACCGGCGGCATTGTCAGCGAACACCCGCCGGAGCTTGAGAAGCGACTTCTGGAGATTGCCCTCGTCGGGTTCGAAGTCACCAGTAATTCCACTCTCAGTCGCACTATAGCCAGAGAACATAACAGTCTTGCTACGATGGCTCCACGCGGTCGAGGCATTGTTACCCGCCTTGTCAATGACAGGCTTGTCCCAGTAGTGCTCGCGAACGGTCGAAACGCCCCGTGATGAAGTCTCGAAATAGAGCCCCTGGATGATGGCCTTGTCGAACGCCTTGGTGACGTCCTCCTCGGTCTGCTCATCGAACTGAACGTCGGACGGCTCGTGGTCGCCAAACTTGAGCAGCGCCGCCTTCCCCTCGGCGGGGGTTCCATAGGGCAGCTCCTTCTCGGATGCGTCATCTACGGTTGCCCCTCCCTTGCCCAGGTCAGCGCCAGTGTCTATGGCTTCCTGTCCGTCTTCGTCCTCCGGGAGATCAAACGGCTCCTCTTCACGACCGTCGGCTTGCCCCGCATCATTCTTGTCAGCTGGATCGTCGTTTGACTCACCAGTGCCTTCAGATGAAGAGTCTCCATCTCGGTCAGCATCGGATTCTCCATCTGAACCGTTACTGTTACCCCCGGCAGATGCATCGTCGCCAGCGTCGTCAGCTCCGTCAGATCGATCTTCACCTCCTGGACTGGAATCCCCTGAGCTGGCGTCCTCGTCGTGCTCGGTTCCTGACTCGTCACTGTCGTCCTGTTCTAGAGGTTCCGAATGATCGTCGCCAGCCTGTCCTTCACCCTCCAGTCCAGGTCCAGCGTCGGGTCCAGCCGCTTCGTCTGCGTCGTCACCTCCCCCGTCAGCTTCATCGTCGTTACCGTCTCCCGGGCCAGAACCCTCGTCTGATCCGTGCTCATCAGAGTCACCGTCGTCAGAATCACCCACTCTTTCGTCGGGTCCTCGCGAAGAGCTATCTCCTCCGCTTCCGTCTTCGGAGTCTCCGGAACCACCATCAGACTCTGCTCCTTCATCAGAGTCATCAGCTTCTGGACGCTCTCCGGGTCCATCTTCTGGTCCTCGTCCAGAATCGCTGGACTCGTCGGAATCAGCGGATTCGTCGGATGACTCTTGATCGCTTTCGTCAGCAGATCCTCCAGAGCCGTTCCCAGGACGAGCCTCACCGTCGGAGGCCTTGCCTGACTGACTCCCGACCTGCCCTTCGGCGGACTCGGCTTCACCATCGGAGGCTTCGGACTGTTCAGATCCATCCCCTGAATCGGAGGAGGGTCCTGACTCGCCATCCTCTGAGTCATCGCCGTCAGATCCTCCCTCTCCCTCATCTTTTTGATCCTCTTCAGAATCGTCTTCCTGTCCATCCTCGGGCTCCTCGTTCTCAAAGGGCGGCGGCTCCTCTTCTACCTCGGGGTCGTCAGGTAGCTGACAGTATCCCAATTCCCGCAACCTTGCAAGGACAGGGAAACTCAAGCGGTATGACCCGGCCACCGAGGTCAGTCGTTCGACCTTGCCGATCAGATCGAGCAACTTTCGGTCCGACAGGTCTTTGACAACCTTCTCGTCGAACCAGTCTGTGATGTCGTACTTCGACGCAATGCAGAACACTCCAAGAATGGCCTGCATGTTGACCGGCTGGTCTTTCCAGAGCGTCTTCTTGCCCGTCGGGTCCTCGACGCCCTCGGCAAAGACCTGCTTTACCTTGGAGTCGAACATGACCTTTGTGCCAGGACGCGCCTTGAACATGCGACTGTCGACGCGAGCATCCTCGATGGCGTTGAGAATGATAGGAAGCCACTCGCTGATCAGGTTAGCAAGTGGCATGTACCTGTTCTTGTACATGGCCGGAGCCTTTTCGATCCGCTCGAGGATCTTGGCTGCGTACTTGCCCTCGGTCGACTTGACCGCTTCGCGAGTAACCTCGGCGAGGTCAGACTCCTTGACAGCTTCGAACGAACCGAAGCAGATGTGACCGATCTCGTGGTAGGTGACGACGAGTGCTTTCTCGCGAACAGCGCAAGCCTCGCAAATCATCTCGAGGTTCTCGTCACGCTTGCCGCAGAGCCTGCGGTTGTGCTTCTTGTTGAGGCCGAGCTCCAACGGCGGCCGATAGAAGATACGGTCTCCGTTGGACGACCCGTTGGAGCTGCTGGACACCTCGACCCGCATCTTCGGGTTGCCCGTCAGCATACGGGCGTAGGCCGTCAGCTGAGGTTGCATGGTACGGAACACCTTTACAGCCTCCCGAGCCAGAGCTTCCTTGCCCTCTGTGCTCTCGGGGATGGCGAAAACGCCCTGGTGCTGTGACATGCTTTCACCTACTTCTTGTGCGAGCGGACAACGTCCATGACGACCTGCTGCTGAGACGGCTCGAGCGCGTCGGCGACGGCGAGACTGTAAGCCTTCTCGATGTCGAAGAATCGCCACGCACGAGCGACCTGGATCTGGGGCCGGATACCCCAGGAAATGCTGATGTCACCCTGCTCCGACAGTTTGCGCAGCTCGTCGGCGATGTTCATCAGAGTGTGCATACGAGCGTCGTCGATCTCCCAGCCGTCGTGCCGGATACGAGCACGGATGATCTCTTTCTCCAGCTCCGGCGGCGGGAACGGAACCCACAGGTGCATCAGACGCGAACTGTCTGCATCGGCGATCGGCTCGGCTCCCCGGTTTCTGGGGTCCCAGTCGGGGTTGAGCGCCAGGCCCAGGTAGCAGTCGTCATGGCGAGGGATGATCTGACCCTCGTCCATGTCCAAAGCCAGCTGCTTGCTGTTGTCGGTCAGGGGACGGAGGAACTGCCAGACGTCCGGCGGACCAGTGTTCGGCTCGTCGATGCACAGGACGCACTTCTTGGACCAGCCGGTTACGACGCGACCCATCTTGAAGTACGTTCCGCGACCCTCCTCGAAGTGAGACTTGCCAGCGAGGTCATCGAGCTCGGAAGATCCGGTAATCGAGATACGGACGAATGGCAGGCCCATCAGCCATGCCATGTGACGATACAGTTCGGTCTTTCCGACGCCGGGCTCGCCCCATGCTGCAGGCGTCTCGTCGAGCTCCGTCCACAGGGCGGCGATGGTGTAGACCAGGCCACCGTGGTCGATGTAATCCTCGGGGTGCTCGGGGTCGCCGATCATCGGGATCTTGGGCTGATCCTCGACTGGGATCTGGTCGCGATCGAAGATCGGCAGGTGAACGAACTGCTTCGGGTTCTCCGGGTTGTGAATCCGACGGAAGGCACGGATGCCAGACTTGATCTCCTCGGCCGTCAGTGGAATACCTCGCTCGTCCGGGTAGACCTGTGGATCGACGAGGCCGTCGCGCTTCTTCTTCCAGAAGTTCTTGATCGGATCGCTGGCCAGCTGGAAAGCGTCCTCGTACTCCGGGTACAGGTTCATACCCTCGACCGAACGACTGCGAATGCCGAACATCTTGTATTCGCAGTCGACCGAGTTAGCCTTGGCGGTGGCCGGGAACAGAAGCTTCCCCTTGGCGGCACACAGGTTCGTAGACCAGCCGAGCTCCTGCTTGACGATGTCTCCATCGACGTTGTGAATGCACATCTGGCAGTTGGTGACTGACTTGTGCTTCGGATCAGCAGGCGACGGAGGGTTCATCATGATCTTCGGGTTAGGAAGCATGACCTCGGTGCGCTCCAGGCCGGGCTTGACGCCAAGTCCAGCAGGCTCGCCGTACCCCTTGCAGTCCTGCGCGATGGACAGCTGAATCTTTTCGTTCTGGTCGTCGGAAAGACCGGGGCGGCCCAGAACCCTTCCGAAACGAGAACACATCGCAGAACCGCTAGCCAGTCGAACTTTCGAGGCGTCCTTCGGCTCCAGGAAGGAAGGGCAGTTCTGGCACGACTTGACGCCGGGCAAGGTGGTAGTCACTTTCAAGTACCTCCAGATATACTGGGAATGGACGGCGGCTAGTGCTTCTTGTTCTTGTTCCTGCGCTCCGCGAACTTCTGGTTGTTCTCGGCCTTGTGGTTCAAACAGACAACGATGAGCGCAGGCTGCATCGGTGACTCGACCTTGATCTCGTCGACACCAGGCTTTCCGCACTTGACGGGACCTTTGAGGTCAACGATCCACTGGCAATTGCCCAGGTCGCGCTTGGGTGGCCCTGGCCTCCGAGGCTGCGGGGGACGGTATGTAGGGTCAGTGTTCACGGTGTCTCCTCCTTACGAGGGTAGCCGGGACGGACCTGGCGGAGGGGAACCAGATCCGTCCCGGTGCTTGGGCTGGGCAATTGTCTTGTTGTTAGACCATTGCGCATCATCTCCGCGACGAGACTACTTGATTTGGGCATAGTGTTACCCGGACAATGTCCATTCTACACCAATCTCGTCGCGCAAGGGAATGCAACTTCGCGATCTACTTTGCCGAATATTTACGGCAGGCTTTCATGGTCCTGGCTAGTTCTGTTCGCACTTGCTGGATCTCGAGCGCCGCGTCCACCGTATCATCGATAATGTCACGGTGCTCCTCAGAAACTCTGTTCTTCTCGTTCATCGTCGTTGCCCTGTAAGACTCTTCCTGGACGGTGGTCTCACGTCCCAGAATATTCTCGTACGCTCCGATGGCTTTGGTAGCTCTTTTGGCAGCGGAAATAGAGTCAGCGCAGACATCAGGTACAACGGGAACTTTCTTTGTTACAGTCTTCGTCACCACCCTCTCCTTGGTAACGACCTTGGTGGGCGTGGGGGCATAGGCGCTGGAGTCTTCACTCGCTTTACCAATGCCTATGCCCACCACTAGGGCGATAAAGATTAGTGCGTATTTCATCAGTTTCCCTGCGGCTGGTCTTCGAAGAAGCCCTTCTCGAGGCCAATGTCTTCGATCAGGCCTCGGTTGGACTTTTCACACTCGGGACCGATGCCGTACCACAGACTGCGCGCGTCGGTCAGAAGCGCGTTGCATCGGCAGCATCGACCGATCTGTTCGGCGTAGTCGCGCATCGCCTGACCCTGGCCAGAGATGCAGATCATTACGTATTCCATCTGGTCACGGTTCAGAACCGAAACAGACTTCGACGGCCAGGCGATGTAACAGGGCTCCCACCGGTTGTCGGTGTAGCCAGAGCCGATCTGGCGCTGAACCTTGATGGCACCCTTGTACTGGCCAGACTTGGGACGACTCACGAAGTAGAACCGCCAGGCATCCTTCTCGTCCGTGCGAGCAGCATAGTAACCCTCGGCGAGCAGGTCCAGGAAGTCGTACTCGATTTTGTACTTGCTGTCGTCAGGCTTTGCAGCCGGGGCCTTAACCTGCGGCATGGTGCCGTTCTTGAGCGCGTCGATGTATTGAGAACACGCCCTGCGCGTCATCACGCGGGCCGCTGCGACGTCGCCGTTGAGCTTCGCGACGTAATCCACCTGGGCATCCGACGCTAGCCGCAAATCGCTAGCTACGGGCTTGACGCTCTTGCCCATACGAGCCACGTATGCATCATTGTCGAACTTCTCGCGCGTGATCACTCCGTAGCAGAGCATGGCTGCTGACCACGACTCGTGACTGTGCTTGTCGCCGTTGTTCGTGCACTCAATTTCCATTTGAAGCCTCGTCTCATTGACGGTGTAAGTGCCTTACAGCACCAAAGCCCCGCCCTGTTTTTGACAGGGCGGGGCAATGATGAATCTCGCGCTTCAGGAACGTCATGCCACAGACGACTTACCCTCGAGCCAGATCTCTACGCTTGGCAGACGCAGCCGATCAGATGGACTAGGCGACCTTGCGGGCACCCTTGTGGCCAGCCTCGTCCTCGGCCGCCTCGACGCCGGGGACCGAGGTCGGACGGATGGTGCCTTCCTTGTCCTTCGGGAACAGGCGCGCGTTGATCGCACCGGCCGACACCTCGACGCCCTTGTACTCCTCGGACTCGAAGGCCCGCAGCTGGGCGACGCTCAGGAACGTGCCGACCGGCTTGTCAGCGAACGCCTCGGTGATGTGGTTCGCGATGTTCCGACGGATGCCGTCACCGGTCGCCTTGCTCGTGGTCCGAGCCGCCTTGCTGCCCGCAGCCCGACCGGCAACGGTCTTGAAAGCCGCGACCACCAGGGGGTCGACCTCGGGGGCCTCGAGGTTCTCGTCCTCGCTGTCCAGGTAGGTCGCCCAGGTGTCCAGCTGGCCGGTGAGCTCGGCGGTCTTGGCATTGACCTCGTCCTTCCACTCCGGCCGGATGGCCTCGGTGAGGCTGTCCGAGTGGATCTGCATGGCCAGGCGCAGCCGCACCGCCGTGTCAACGAAGGCCAGGGTCGGGTCGACCGGCTCCTTCGGGGCCTTCGGCGTCTTGTCCTTGGGCTTGGAACCGGCCGAGGCGCTCGACAGCTCCTTCGACAGGGCGACCAGGGCACGGGCGGCCATGATGTCGCCCTCGGTCACGGCCTCGGCCATGCTGTCCTGGACGAACTTGCGGGCCGCCGTCTTGGACTTGATGTTCGCCAGGTCACGGTAGGCCGCGTGGATGTCGCTGACCGACTTGACGTCCATGACGCCGGTGGACGAGTCCTTGCTGTCCAGTCCGGCGGTCAGCGCCGCCTGGAAGGTGCTGAAGTCGACGACCTGCTCGGGCTTCGGCTCGGCCGGAGCGGCGGGAGCCTGCGCGGCCTCGTCGGCGGTCGCATCGGCCTGGGCCTGCGCCTCGTTCGGGTCG
>Ga0247776_10000410_pt1 | contig 10426 bp, 10 predicted proteins | sample UWRJL199509C5_FD_179912 | JGI IMG/M metagenome (GOLD analysis project Ga0247776, IMG submission 179912) | Plant litter microbial communities from Arlington Agricultural Research Station in Wisconsin, United States - UWRJ-L199-509C-5 | ecosystem: Environmental > Terrestrial > Plant litter >...
TGAAGCTTGGAACAGCGACTCGAGGCATTCCCGACAGTACCTATGTGAGCATCCTGTGTAAGCGACGGTGTCAACTCGGTGATGCTCATCTCCGTATGCGATGCAGCTCCTCTTCGCTTTCTGTTCCTCTGATGCATCTTGTCGTCTGCAATTCGTAGCCCACGAAGACGACTCGGCTTGGCTTGCTGACCTTTGGTCGTTTGCGGGGCCAACCTCAGGCGCCTTCCTTTTTCCCAGCGACTGCTTGTCGTTCCAGAGTGTTCTTGAGTGCTTTGAGGTCATCCAGGTGCAGCTGCACCATGAGGCTCAAGGTCTCGGGATCGATTTCGGACACGTCCATTGTTGTGAGGGGTGGGTCACGTGAAGAATGGTGGGAATTTGAAGATCAGGTCAAAAACGAAAGAACGAGTTGGGTTTGTTGACTTCCGAGCGTACTCCAATAGCATGGTTTTTATGCCTGGCTTTTTCGCTTTTTGGGCATGCGCGAGGTGGGGTTGATTGAGGTGATTAAAAGCAGGCACGTCACTCAGATAAGGTAGGTAAAGAGCAATTCCGTCTGTCCGATTCTTCTATCAATCTTTGTTCTGGCAACCTGGAAGCCTCTCATCGACGCAGGATGCTCTATTATCTAAGCCTTCTTAAACAAATTTTGGAATTAACCGCAAAGGTTTCATGATCATCCAGGAACGGGAGGAAGGTGTCCTCGGAAACCACAACGTAACATAAATATAACAACATCATTTCGCCATGTCTTTTCTTGTCATCTCGAATACGCTGGCAACTCCCCAAATTCCGTTTTCTTCCTTCCAGTAAGAGCTGTGAGCGAGCAAAGTAAACCAAAGCTATCCAGTTTGGCGCTGAATTGTCTGCGAACTCATATATGCAGTTTCTCCATCTCAGTTGGCAGCTACTAGAACGCGATAAGTCAGTGAGCTAGTCTCGAACTCGTCCGTTATAGTTACACCCAGTTGCTTACCTTTCTCTCGTCTATCTCTCCCTTGGCCATCCTACTCAGAAACTTCGGCAAATTGCTCAAAATCGAAATATCCTGATCTCTCTTCTTGGCGCCTTCGTTGAGGTTGTTGACACTTTGGGTGAGGCAATCGACACTTCTCTTCAAATCACCGATCGTGTTATCCTTCACCACCATTCCAGCCCGCAATTCTTGCAACTGACTTTCATGATCCTTTGTTATAGAGATGAACTTCACTTCCATCTCAGTTAACTGCAACTGCAGCCAGTCGACCTTTTGGTCCCTTATGTCCGCCTTTTGGTCTCACTTATCCGAGGCACTCTGCTGGCCGTTCAATCTGCTCTTATATAAGCTAGTGGACTTCTCCAACTCCCTTATTCTGGCCTTGACGCTTGTTAACTCCGAATTCAAGGAGGCTTCCGGGATATGGCGCTCTGAACTCTCGGTAGGGACTCGAGATACTTGATGGTGATCGTCCAGGGTAGACAGGCGTCGAAATGCTTCCCTCTGATGGCTCTAGTGACTGAGGAACTGCCGGTATCCGACCGCCCAATCTTCCGTCACTCCTTGCAGGACAAAGTCGATTCCGGTGTCGAGTGATTTGTACATGAGCTTCAAGCCCACCGCGAGCAGCAGAATTGAGGACTGGGAAGAGCGTTCTTGTGTCGTGAGGAGATCCGTTGCATCTTGGAATAACACCAAAGCGCTGGCTAATTCCGCCATGGTGTCTTCGTTCATATTGTTGGCAGCAGCATTCAACGCATCAAGCGCATTTTGCCGATCAAAATGCCTAACTACCGACATCTGGACTTCATCGCCGTCACCGTCCTTATCACGACCGTTGATCGTGGAGGTAGTATTCTGGAAATCATCTGTCGTCTAGTCCAGTCAGCAAAGCAAACAACAAAGCTGAGTAATTCAAACACAGGAAATGCCATGAGAAGTATGTGAGCTGCATCTCTGACCGATCCGGTTCCCAGGCAAGCCCAGAAATCCTTCAACGCTGTACGCCATTTAAGCTGCAAGAACCGCAAGGTTCAACTCGGCCCAACCGATACAGACCAAATATCGATCACTAGCCAGTTGGCAGCGACGGACCAAGCCCCCAGACGTGTCAAGCACCGGGCTCAGAAACAAATTCCCGCTCTCACAGTAGCGCCTGGCACCTCCAGAAAGCGAAGCCCGCCGCTGCATCAGAGCTCATTCCGGGGCCACTCCAAGTTAGGATTACAGAGCCTTTCAACCTGAGCAGCTGCTGTCATGCGGAGACCTTTTGCCAGCAGGCTCGGCGCATAGGTCCGAGATGCCCGACAGATGCAAACAGCCAGTCTCCGCATGTGGTCCAGCTGTGTCTTTACGCCCACGGAATGCTTTCGATGAAGGGGCAGCGATACGTGGGGGACGGGAGAGGGGTAAGATTCAGGAAGCGTGCTAGAGGGACCAGGAAGGAAGGGTGAAGATGAAGAGTCAAGTAGAACTAAAATTCGAGCGCAAAGAGCAGATGTGAGAAGAATGGGATATTTCTGTGTCTAGAAATGGACTTACCGCAGAAGCGGCCATGTCGCCGGTGATGACGGGAGGATCGATCATCTTGTTTGCGGACTACATTCATTCTTGGTCAGCTAAAATTTTGCCCGAGTCAAGAGAAGAAGAAATTAGGTTGTAGTGTTGTGTCTGTAGAATGCTTCGATGATGGGAGGCAATTTGAGGCGAGAAAAGAAACCGCGCAGCCTGAAACGAGGAAAGGAAGGAAGACCTCAATCATGCTAGAAGCCGGTCGTTGAGGTGACGCAGACTCAGACTTACTCCTTCGGTAGTTCCAGGTTGAGCCGCCAAAGCTTCACGCGTCTGTTAGAGTTTGCGGCGCTAGCGTTCATTGTAGCGAGACATCTCGCCGTTATCGGGGCCAGAAACCTTGAAGTTAGCAAGCTTGGGGACGTGAGGAAAGGTTAAGCAAGGGTTTTGGTGGTGAAATAGGGATCATCTGGGGGAAGTGGGGCTGGCAGCACAACTGATCTGAAATGGCGAAATCAGGGCAAGGGCTGTTTGTTTATTCTCAAGAATTGCAGGCGGTATCAGATCTAGCTGGGATTGGGGGATATTCAGGGTGGCAACATCTTCACAGCAGCGACAACTGCTACGCAAGGTAAGGTATTTGATACAGCAAGAACAACGCTGAATTTCTTCTTCATTTCTCCAAAGAGAAAGAAGGCATAAAGAGATCAGTAGAGTGGATCGTTCTCTCTTGCGATCTTTATTGTTCCATAGCTATCACGCTTTCCAGCACATATTTCAGCGAAGCCCAAATTTGGGTACTCACACTTTTTAGATCATGCCAGGCCCGAAGCCTGAATCACTCATGAGGAATCAGAAGTTTTCTTTGCTACTCTATGCGTTGGCGTGACGTGACGCGCTGCTTTAGGAAATATCGTCGCTTTGAGCACCTCCTCCTCAGCCCACCCTCCACATTTACTATTTCCTCAACTCTTCCTCTCCCCCGCCCAACTCGCCATATTCTTCCGCTGCCTTCTGCTCTTCACCACCTTCTTCTCTCCAACACCTCCAAACTGAGAAATGGCGCGTATCACCAAACCCCACCGCCGCAGATTGCGCAGGGAGAGGGAGGCCGAGAAGGCTCTGACCAGGTTTGTGTTCACCCAACTGCGCGCCCCCCATCAGCCAACGCGTTCTCAGTACAGCGAGGCGGCCGTTCTCCCCGTTGGGAAATCCCTCTGACCGCATATCCCGCTCTTGTGTCTTCCCGCGCACAGCCTCAGCGACACATCTCCCCCATCACACACCTCGAACCTCATGCTAATCACGCGCAGCCGAACCTCCAGGACGCGGTCACGGAAGCCTAGTGCGAGCCCACAAATACCGGCAGCGACACCGTCAAAAACACCACCAGCTCCTCGCTCAGCAATGACGGAGAGGTAGGCCGTGGCAGCAGCGGCGGCAAATCGGGCCAAAAAAATCCCGCCAGCGCGCAAAGCCGCAAGATACAGCATCTTCATTTGGAATCGTCACACAAGGATAAGATTATCAACTCCCAGAAGAAAACGATCAGCAAAGATGCAACAAGAAATTGAGGAGAAACAACAAGAGATCGAGGCATTTTCAGTCCTGCCAAAACTGATCGCCATGATCGCCTATGGAAAGATTGACCCGAGAGTGGTAAACTGGAATTCCTGTGTCGCGGTCGGGGCTGCCGTTTTTGATTGGTCGGCTATGCCGAATTTGATTGGCTGCTAATCTACAACTACTAATCTACGTTTGAGCCCAGACCTTTGCCGCATACTCCTCCAGGTCTTGAACGCTGTAAACTAAGTCTCCCTCCCTAAGGCCTGGATCTCTTAGGAAAAGAAGCCGGAATGACAGTACTAATGCACCTCTAGTGACATTGTACGTTTCCGGGTTAGTTGTAGTATCTCGGGTAATAGTAATGCTTTGTCTAAGTACCGGCTCTTAGTGTTGAAGTGAGCGTCGCGTTATGGTAGCTCCAGGGCAGACTAGCTCTTCCTCCCACTTCTCCAAAATGATTGTAGTACCGTTAAACTTGGTAAGAAGAACAATCTTAACCTTGTGGTTTAACATAGAAAACCACCGCCGCATAACTATGCGCAATCGCCCCAGCGTCTGAGAAAACCCTGCCTCGATAATAAGTGTTAGCCAGGCACCTTTAGCAGCTTGTTGAGGTTCTGGGCCACCAGCTGAATTACCCTCTTTACCGCTTTGTCCTTGTTATCCTGGAAGTGTAGCACTGCCAATGTCTTTCCAACTGTTCTTTAAACCCATATCGCGAACTTGCCTGAGAAACTTGTTATATAACTGTTTGTGAAGTTGCTTATAAAGGTCAGTTGTGATTGTGATAATAAGGATCTGAGAATTACTATCGTAATTGCGAAAGCGGTACCTGCGGCCTTAGTTTTCTTACTTCTCTCGCTCACGTTAGATTTTAGTAAAATAACTAGGAGAGACGTTTAAACAATTAATATACTATATAGAAATAAAAGGGTAATACTATACTTATAACGGTAAGGGAATCCCCACTAGTGTGATTAATTCTGTTAAAGAGATCTTACACTTTAGTGAATCGTATGGTCTGGGAATCGTCGGTCTGGGAATCGCTATCTTTTGTCGAGTTTACCGAAGTAAGTATGGTAGACGTCGACAGAACTGCCGATAAAGCCAATACCGACGTAGATGCAGCCGATAGAGATACCGCCGGTAGCGGCCTCGATGCAATTGATGCCATGGCGAAGTGTTGCTGAAGCTGGGATCCATGAAGCGGGATGCGTGGGGAAACTATTGGAGGGGTATCTGGGTGCTCGAGCTTATTGAAAATGGCGGGTCCACACTAGGCAAAAACGGCACCCAAAACCGCGACACAGACACTCACGGTGGAATTTTCATGTTGACTCACGGCCTCAATAAAGTGGCTGGGTACCGAACGTTCCCGAGTCCGAGCAGCCCAATCGCTCAGCCCAGGATGATCAGCAATGCAATGCTACCTTCCACAGTACCTGGCAGTTAGCCTAGACTTTGACAGCGCCAAGAAATAAAATTAAATGAGTTACAGAGGTGGTGGTGGCAGTCGCTGAAGAGGAGGTTGTTGATTCCGCTACATTGGAATCCAGTCCTGATGTTTAGGGTAGGAGCGCACCTAGGAGATGATGTGCGTCCTGGCGTTGCAGGATGGGTGCATCAATGCGCTTCTGCAATGTAAACGTTCATTCGTCCGTTTGTGCAGATAAAGGGAAGAGCCGACATGCTCTAATACGGGGGGTTTACTGCCAGACATGAAAAGGCCGTGCACCGCAGATGGGGCTGACACGGCGCCATCATCTCCGACCTCGTACTTATCAGCATCGATCGAAACCACGTCGACCTGAGCTACATCTTCAGCCTGCGTCTCCCAAGTGCCCGGGCTCAGATCAATCAACGATGGGTGTTATTCAGCTGCCAGTATTTCTGCCCGAGCTCAGACTCGGGCTTCCCATTCTTGCGTGCCTCTGGCTTATCCTCGCAGGCGGCGCGGCGTGGGTTTTCTATCGCTTCATAACTGTGCGGATGCAATTTCGACGTCTGAAAGCCCGCGGAATCGTGAGTCGACCCGATCCCTGCCCTGTCGGATCGCCAATGACCAGCCACTGACAGCTCCAGCGCAGCCAATGATGCGCCACTCCTTTCTGCTCGGCCATCTTCCTCTCCTCGCACGGCTGATGAAATCAAAGCCCCGGGATCTGCACTGGAACTACATCCCCCAACTCATTGTTGAGGATTGGATGGAATTCTTCCCAGATTGTGCCGCTTGTCCCGGCTTGATCTATGTTGACGTCTGGCCTATGGGCCCACCAACACTGTACAGTAAGTAGCAGCCCAACAAGACCAACTGTTCAATGCTGAGCCGAGGACAACTTTACCCATGAACAGTGATCGACCCAGCTATGACAACTCAGAGCGCTCCAAACCATCAAGTCCTTGCAAAACTCGCCAATGTGGTTAAGTTCCTGTATCCTTTGACTCAAAACCTTGATATCCTCACCAGTGAGGGCGACAGATGGCGTGTTTGGCGATCGCGCTTCAACCCGGGCTTCAGCTCCAAGAGCCTCACGGCTCTGATTCCAACCATCCTTGAGGAAGCAGTCGTGTTCCGAGACATCCTGCGGGCCAAGGCAGGCAAGGACGGGGGCTGGGGAGATGTCTTCCCTCTCGAGCCCCTGACCACCAATTTGACGTTCGACGTCATTGGCCGTGCAGCCCTGGACGTCCGCCTCCATGAGCAAACCCGTGGGCCGGGATTGCTGCAGCAGGCCATGATCGATCAGCTATCCCAGGGTGTGTTCGAATATAACCTATGGACGCTCCCCACGCGGCTCAACCCGATCCGGCTGTGGAAAATCGCCCGCAACACGAGAACCATGCGGGAGGCTCTCCTGCCCAGTATCTACGCCCGACTAGAATCCTCCGTCGCCACCAAGCCGTCCGCAAAAGCTAAAACTATTGTTGACCTCGCCGTTCGGGAGTTCCTCCAGGAAGATGCGGGAAAAGGCAACCAAGCCAAGGTTGACGACGCCTTCATTGACATTGTGCTCTCCCAGCTCAAAATATTCGTCTTCGCCGGACAGGACGTAACTTCGACGTCTATTTGCTGGGCTATTCATTGTCTTGCAAAGTACCCCTCAGCAGCGGCCAAAGTGCGGGCAGAACACGATACTATCTTAGGGACAAATCTTGACGATGTCGTTCCAAAGCTGCAGGCCTCTCCCCATCTCCTGAACCAACTTACATACACGTTGGCCTTTGTCAAAGAGACCCTTCGCATGTACCCGGGCGTCGGGCCTGTCCGAGGGGGGACCCGCGACTTCAACTTTGACGTTCCCGGCTCAGAACCGTACCCAACCGAGGGGTTTATGATCCTGGACGCAGTCAGGGCGACGTCTCGTGCAGAGCATATCTGGGTACGTCCGAACGAGTTTCTCCCCGAGAGATTTACCGCCAGCCCTGGTGACCCGCTATATCCGCCAAAGAATGCCTGGCACCCCTTTGGCCTGGGGCCACGGAACTGCATCGGCCAGGAGCTTGCTCTCTCCGAGTTGAAGGTGGTCCTGGCGCTTGTCGCCAGGGAGCTGGACATTGATTGCGCGTGGGACAAGTGGGATATTCTCCAGTATGTAGTTTATGTTGCATAATCCCTTCCGAGAAACTACTGACATTGGTGGTGGGGGGGGACAGAAAGAAATCGGAGCGCAAAGAAATCATAGATGGGCATCGGTGCTATCAGAACGGGCCAAACACTCCTCACACCAAAGAGAATATGCCCGTTCATGTCAGGATTCGCCAGTGAGCTGAGATCTAAAGCCCTACTGTGAGTCTTTTTTTTACGCAACTATAAGTTCATACATCGCAGGAGGACTATTGGTTTGGAAATCAATGACCTTTAGGGATCGGCTTTTTTCTTCATGCCACTTTAATGTTGAACAGGAATTTTAACTTGAGGTTGTCAATGTCTCCTCCCAGTTCCAAAGATTAATGAATTGGATACCTAGGGATTCCAGAGATTCAAAGCCCTTTATACTCTTTGTGCCTATTGTTTGCTGACTTCAGTGGAAAGAAGCATAATAAGACCCAACAGCCCACTGACTTCGTTGTCCAGGATTGCGCACCGTACCTAGAACTTTGAATCGTAAGGTACCTAGGAATAATTACAACTGACTTCGTAATGCAGAACCGTCCAGAGCCAGTTCTCTGGCGTGAGGTCAGACGATTCCCCGAGAACCCCCTCAGGTCCCGCACCCGTCGCAGTATGCCACAATTATCTACAACTACACCCGAGTTTGGCGACAAACGAGTGTACAGTTTCATAGGTAGCTTGTGTCACCCAACTCCATCGGATCAAGTGCTCAGATCCCCTTCAAGTTCTCCTTCGTATTGTACAACATAGACGGGGGGTATCTCCATGTCCTGATAGCTGCAATCGCAGTCGCCGCACTGGCTCCCATCAGAGTGCATCTCACATCTTCCTCGCCCGCCTGTTTCCCAACTCTGTAGTGCAGAACAATTCGGCACATCGAGTCAATCCCAGAAAAGGACATGCATGTATAGGTGACCGAGGCTTGCAGAGGTCCTGTATACCAGGGCAAGGCGTTAGGTAATGAAATGAGGCTAAGTATGCCAGCGGCGCACACGATAACCGTGAGGATCGTTGGGCGCATTTTGTGTTGAATTGATGACAGTCGGTGAGGAAAGACTAAGATAACTACAACTTCGTGGAAGTCGAGCGCACCAAGCAGTATTTAAAACCAACGGCGGTCTGCACCGGGAGAATAGCCATATCGGCCCGAAGGAGAAACTAGCAGACACAAGGTTTGATTTGATGGTTGAATGCGGGTAAACCTGCCCGCACAATGCAGCTTCATGGCGCAAGCACCACCATCAGCACCCGTACGCCCCCCAGCCTCTAGTCTCTCTCTATCTTCCATATTTCATTCTTTCCTCCCCTTTTCAAAGGAAACATGAGAAATTACCGTCTTCATTCTGTCTAGTTGATTCCGCGATATCGTTCTCTGCGGCAAGGAAGAACCCATCAATCTGGTTGAGTGTTCTGAGCTGATCTTTCGTCTGCTGGACTTTCTCCTTGTCGCTGCCGACGTCGTTGCGGTCACCACTAAAGAGGGGTCCATATAAAGCATTCAATCTTTCAATGTTTACTTTAGCTAGATGCATACCAACGTCCAATTGCAGTTGTTCGATTATCTTTCGCTTTATTTCCTTCTGCTCGGCTATCGAGTCGCTATCATTCTCGTCGTCGTCTTCGTAGTCGTCGTCCTCATGGTCGTCGTTCCGAATCCCTTGAATGGAGGTAGTCGTAAACGATGCAAACGTCGCAAACTCATGATATTCCTTGAACCAGCCACGGTCCCTTTGCAACGCTAGTTGATACAAAGAATTAGTCGAAATACTTTCCAAGCTTCCCGGATCCCTTGAGATGTTGCAGTCGTTGAAAAAAATTTGATACTCACTGGGCTGTTGAGTTCCTCGATAGAACCCAGTCAGGGTAGAGGAGCGCGCTTGAGTGCACCAAAAACATGGCCCCAGACTGCCCCGTGTATGAAGATTGTTCGAGTCACATGCCCTTGGCGTTGATGGCAATCACAAGTTCAGGGACAGGAGAAATAATGTGTCGGAATTAAGGAATGTAGTTCTCTTGCATATCCACGCTTGACGTATGGTGACCTCATCATCAACGTCCAACACCGACGGGGGCCTGGATCCGCATCAAAGTCCTTTCCGAGATATTATCAGAGTGCTACTCGTTCCTCTTCCGCTTCTAGCTCCGCCGGCTAGCGATGAGCTCCAGTTGGACGACCCGCCGGTCAGGATCGTTGTTCATCATGGTTCGCGCAATTGCCCTGCCTTCTTCCCTGTCGTCTTCCTTCATGGTGCTCAGGCCGTAGAGTTGGAGAAACTCGAACTCGGTACCAAAAATTCGATTTGAGCCACACTTCTTCGTCATTGGTGTATGGGCTAGCTCCAATCCAAGTTTCTTTGTTGTCGTCGTCGCGGGCGCCGCTTTCGTCGTGAGCAGTACTGCCTCCGGCCCTGCACCAGCTGCACGGGGTTCGAGAGCGCGCCGAGGACGTGGTTATCGGGCGACAAGCTGTGGTGGGTAGTCTTCTTGACAACAGCAGTTCACTGTGGGCGAATTACAAGGTTTGCGAAATGGAGTGTGGAAGAAAACGTTGTGTTGACGCTTTGCCTTAAGCTGCCTGACTCAAAGAACTCGGAACTTTGGGAAAATGCCTAGACCCGGCGATTGTTCACATGCTGTTAACCTCCGATTGCCCTTTGTCCCGCCTGCTTGCGGACACCTTCCAAACGTCGCTGCCTTCAAGCCGAATGGGCGTCTTGCCTCATGAGCCCTCGCGTAATAGCTCTTCCTTCCTCGCGGTC
>Ga0247776_10000412_pt1 | contig 10412 bp, 5 predicted proteins | sample UWRJL199509C5_FD_179912 | JGI IMG/M metagenome (GOLD analysis project Ga0247776, IMG submission 179912) | Plant litter microbial communities from Arlington Agricultural Research Station in Wisconsin, United States - UWRJ-L199-509C-5 | ecosystem: Environmental > Terrestrial > Plant litter >...
AAGGCTAGCCTAAAGGTAAAAAAAAAAAATAAACGGAATAAAGGCGAGTCGAACGCCCAAGGGTATTACCCAAACGATTAGCAATCGTGTTATCTTACCAATGACGATTATTCCTTCTTTAATTCTCAGTTTTATATTCTTATTAATTACTAGAGTTTGTAGGCTAGCGCTCCAGCGTTGGTTGACAAGGGTAGTTGCGTTTAAGCGCTAGGCGCAAACCTACCAACGCAAACCTACCTACCAAGTAAGTATATTAAATAGATAAGTATCTATTAAGACTGTTAATAACATACGAGCTCTTCCAGATTCGAACTGGGATAATTCTAATCGACAATTAGATACTTTACCAATTAAGCTAAGAACCCTTATATTATAGATAAAGAATAGGTAAAAAATTAATAATAATACTGTATTTGTAGGTCTTATTTTTATATTTTAATTATTAGGTGTCATTAGTTCGTAGTAGGTATATGGGTTGGCGGAGGTTGGCATTTAGCGTTGCGTTGGTAGGTCTAGACCTAGACTTGCGAGGTTTTGGGCCAATAGGCGCTAACCTACGCTAGTAGCCCTTGCCCTTTGGCTAGGGCAAGACTTGCATAGGTCTAGTTTTTTTAAACCAGACCTGCAACGCAAACCAACCCTGGTTTTTTTTATTTAATTATTGTTTTTTACAAATCTAAATTAAATTCCTTACTTTTATTATTTTAAAAATTTTTACTATTATTTTTTTAAATATTATTATTAAAAGTATCAATTTATTTTAAGACTTTAGCATAATGGTTAATGCAGTTCGCTCATAATGGATATTATAAGGGTTCAAATCCCTTAGGTCTTAATAATTAATTAAAAAAAATATAAGTAATAGGTAAAAAAAAAATATAAAACTAATTACTAAAAAAAACATATTAAAAAATACTAGTTGAGTTGCGTAGGTTAGCGCCTAAGCGTAGCTAGGTTAGTTATGTCTTTTACCTACGCAGGAGCGCTAGCCTACAAACCTCCCAACCCATAAGCGCCTAGCGCTTAAGCGCAACTAGACGAATACCTACCTACTACTACTTTCTTAAATCAATTGTAAATTAATATTTATAAATACTTGTAAAAAAGACAATGCTATAATATTTATACATGAGTAAATTAAAAGAGACTAAAAAAAAAAGTTAGGGGAAATCTGATAATGGTTAATCGGTTATATTTGCAATATAATTATGATAGTTCGAATCTATCTTTCTCCATATTACTATATCATAATTAAGATTACTTATTTATGATATTAATTATTACTAGAAAAAAAAAAAACACTAGTTTAAAAAATAAAAGTATTGCGCGTAAGCGCTAGAGTGCTTGGTTAGCGCCTGTTGGTTGGTAGGTCTGGTTTAAGTGAAAAAAAAACACAAAACTAAAGCAGTAATGGTTAATTTAAAAGAGATATAAATAAGTCGTAAATTAAAAATGCGAAATAGTGTAATTGGTTAACACGATAGCCTCATGAGCTATAACTTTGGGTTCAAATCCTAATTTCGCAAAATGGTTATATTAACCTTATATCTAAAAATTTGAATATTTATGAATAAATGAAATTTAATGTACTGATTAGTAGCGTAGGGCCTTGTAGGTTAGCGTTGGTTGTTGCGCTTAAGCGCCAGGTAGGTAGATATGCGCCAACCAAGGCTAGCGCTCATGCTAGGTCTAAACCATTAAAAAACTAGACCTGCGCTATTATGTTTTTTTTAGTGTTTTTTTTAATTTAAAAAAACATCAAACACTTGGTTGTTGCGCTTAAGCGCCAGGTAGGTTTTTATACCTATTCTAATATATAAGCGCAAGCCTTACGTCACTAAGGTTTTAAGACCGCCAGTTACAACAAATGTTCTATTGCGGAAATCGCAAAAAGGGATAAAAATAAAAAAATTAATAAAAAAGCAATATATATAATTATATTGTAATTTTATAATTTAATTAATTTAAAAAAAAATTTTTTTTTTTTAAAGATTATGAATTGGTTAAATTCTACAAATGCCAAGGAAATTGGTACCTTATATTTAATATTCTCAGTTTTTGCTGGAATGATAGGTACTGCTTTTTCTGTTTTAATTAGATTAGAACTTTCAAATCCAGGGGTTCAATTTTTACAAGGAGATCATCAACTATTTAATGTTATAATATCAGCTCATGCTTTCATAATGATATTTTATATGGTAATGCCTGGATTAGTAGGTGGATTTGGTAATTATTTTTTACCAATACATTGCGGTAGTCCAGATATGGCTTTTCCAAGATTAAATAATATTTCATTCTGGTTATTACCACCTGCTTTAATTTTACTATTATTAAGTTCATTAGTAGAAAATGGAGCTGGAACAGGATGGACAGTATATCCTCCTTTAGCAGGTATACAATCACATTCTGGAGGTTCAGTAGATTTAGCTATTTTTAGTTTACATTTAGCTGGAGTATCTTCATTATTAGGAGCTATAAATTTCATAAGTACAACATTAAATATGAGAACAAATGGAATGTCTTTACATAAATTACCATTATTTGTATGGGCTATATTTATAACTGCTATTTTATTATTATTATCATTACCTGTATTAGCTGGTGCAATAACTATGTTATTAACAGATAGAAACTTTAATACTAGTTTCTATGATCCAGCTGGAGGTGGTGATCCTATATTATATCAACACTTATTCTGGTTCTTCGGTCAACTTCGGCCCGATTCATTAAATATGAATATGAACTACGCTATATGCTGGGAATGTCTGTTACCAATAATGATTACTTCGAACATAAGAGGTTTAATAGGCCTAGCTCATCAACGCCAGCCAATAACAAGCCACAAAAATGTAGGCGAAATTAATAAATCCCGATCAAGTAAAAATATCATAATTGAGGCACAATCAGCAGGTAACCAACGACACTTGGCCAAAAGCCTAAGTAGTCTAGTAGGAACCTCAGAGACTACACGCGTAGCATCTTATTCCAAATCTTTTTGTGAATGGCTAGCCGGAATAATAGATGGAGATGGAAGTCTTCAAGTAAGTAAAAAAGGATATACTTCTTTAGAAATTACTATGGGACTCGAAGATCTACCTTGTTTACGATATATCCAAGATAAACTTGGAGGTAGTATAAAAATGAGATCAGGTGCTAAAGCCTATCGATATCGATTACATAATAAACAAGGTATGATAACTCTTATCAATTGTATAAACGGTAATATCCGACACACTTCCCGACTACAACAATTACATAAAGTAGCTCAACAATTAGAAATTTCTGTAATTTACCCTAAAAAATTAGATAAGCAATCTCATTGGTTTGCAGGATTTTTTGATGCTGATGGTACTATTACAATGAGTATTAAAAATAATTATCCTCAATTAAGTATTAGAGTTGTAAATAAATTATTAGTAGATGTACAATATTTTAAAGATGTATTTGGAGGTAATATTTATTTTGATAGTGCTCAAAATGGTTATTATGTTTGGTCTGTACAAAGTCGAGAAGATATATTAAATATGTTAAATTATTTTATTAATGATGCAAAACATATTAGTCGTAGTCATAAATCACAAAGAATATTTCTTATTAAAGATTACTTTAATCTATATCAACTAAAAGCTTTTAAAATTGATAGTATCTATCATAAAGCATGGTTAGATTTTTTAAGTAAATGGAATAAGTTGAAGATATAGTCCTTTTTTCTTAATTTTAATCTTTACTCTTGTTTTTCCCTTGCTTTTTGCCTAATAGCAAAGCCACGGGTAAAAGAGAATCAAAATTTGATAGAAAAAGCACCCAGAGGTTTATATTTTAATTATACCAGGATTCGGTATTGTTAGTCATATAGTATCTACATTCTCAGGTAAACCTATTTTCGGTTACATAGGAATGGTTTATGCTATGTTCTCTATCGGTATCTTAGGATTCTTAGTTTGGTCTCATCACATGTTCTCAGTAGGATTAGATGTAGATACTAGAGCTTACTTTACTGCAGCTACTATGGTAATTGCTGTACCTACAGGAATTAAAATTTTCTCATGGTTAGCTACATTATATGGTGGAAGTTTAAGATATAATACACCTTTATTATTTGTTTTAGGTTTCTTAGCTTTATTCACTATAGGTGGATTAACAGGAGTTGTTTTATCTAATGCTTCATTAGATATTGCATTCCATGATACATATTACGTGGTAGCTCATTTCCATTATGTATTATCAATGGGAGCTGTATTTGCTTTATTTGCAGGATTCTATTATTGGACTCCTAAAATAGTTGGAAGATCATTTAGCGATTTACTAGGAAAAATCCATTTCTGGACATTATTTGTAGGGGTAAATTTAACTTTCTTCCCTCAACACTTCTTAGGTTTAGCGGGAATGCCTAGAAGAATACCTGATTACCCTGATGCATTTAGTGGATGGAATGCAATTTCTAGTTTTGGTTCTTTAATTTCAGTAGTAGCTACTGTATTATTTGGATATATAATTTATGATATTTTTGCTAATCAACCTGAAGTAGATAATAACCCTTGGGCTGTAGTTCCTTATTTTACAAGTATAAATGAATTTAAAGATAACAATAGTGTTAATACTATCGAATGGACTTTATCTAGCCCAATTCCATTCCATGCTTTCAATATGTTACCTATACAATCTTAAATCTTTAAAAAAAAAATTTTTTTTTTTAATTTTTATAAATGAACATAATTAAGCAATTAGTAGCAGCTTTAGTGGGTAATTTTAATAATACTTTTTAAGATAACGTTTCTATTTTTCTAGCGGGATTATAGCTAGCCTAATTAAATATTATATATCCTTAAAAAGATCCCCTTTTCTAGCGGGATTATAGCTAGGCTATATATAAGCCAGGCTAGGTCCTTGACCTACCAACTACTACTATTTTATTATTTTAAGTTAGTAAGTATAAAAGTAAAGTAATTTTTAATTAAAAAATTTAACCTTTAACATGTGTATAGCTATAGCTTGGGAATTTTATTTTCAATTTTTATGTTTTTTAAATAAAAAAACCACAAGGCCAACTAGTCTAGTTTTAACTAGCAAATGGTTAATAGTGAAAAAGTAGAATAAAAGAGTGTAGTATAATGGTAGTATAACGGTCTCCAAAACTGTTGGTAGGTGTTCAAATCGCCTCATTCTTGAAATTTTTATATTTACTTAAATAATAAAAAAAAAAAACTATTAGAATAAAAACATAAGCTGAAAAAAAAATAATCATTTAACTAACTAAGCCTATTTTTCTATAAAAAACTAGCACTAGTAGGTTAGCACTAGGTCTGTAATCTATAGCTAGATCTAGTTAAAATTAAAAAGAATAAGTAGGCTAACGCTTAGCGTAAACTGAAACTTCAATGTTTTTTTTACTAGTAGGCTAGCGCTTAGCGTAGGTTTGCGCCTTAAGCGCTAGTCGTAGACCTAGACCAACCAAGTGCTACAACAAACCTAGCCCTACTATCTACCCTTTTGATCTTTTATTTTATATTTATAAATATTTGGGCTTTGCCTTAGTAATAATGGAATACCAGATATTAAGATAAGGTAAAAATTATATTTAAAAGAAAGAATTAATATTAACGAACATGTTGAAATTGGTAAACAATCTTCTCTTAAGCAGAAGTGGGAGTAATCCCTTAAGAGTTCAAGTCTCTTTGTTCGTAATCATGGTTTCAAAAATAGTGTAAGATTTAAAAAAATAATATAGTTGCGCGTAAGCGCTAGGGCTAAGTTAAAAAAATAATAATAAATTAGCCCCAAAAAAAAAAATAAAAACACTTGGCCATAAACCTATTGCGCTTAGGCGTAGGTCTTGGTCGTAGACTAGCGCTTAGGCGCAAACCAACAACCGTAATTTCGCAAACACAAGACTTTTATAGAAAATATAGATGATGTTTACATCAATTTTAATTTTAATAGTGGTTAAAGCTTTAGCTACTATACGAATATCAAATATTCATTTTACTAGAATATCAGCGATAGTATTCTTAGTTTCAGGTTTATTAATTTTAAATGTTTTATACATTGAGCCTATAAATAATGGTATAGGTATATTTAGTGGTTTATTTCAAATTACAAATATCAGTCAAAGTTTAGAATTATTTTTATTAATTATAGGGTTTATAATATTAATAGGATGGCCTTTAAATGATAGTAATTACTCTACAGATTATTCTTTAATAGTTTTATTTAGTGCTTTAGGGAGTTCATTATTAATATCAAGTTTAGATTTAATATCATTATATTTAAGTTTAGAATTACAATCTTTTGGTTTATATATATTATCTACTTTATATAAAGATTCAGAATCTTCAACTAAAGCAGGATTAAAATATTTTTTATTAGGAGGTTTATCTTCTTGTATAATTTTATTAGGAATAAGTATAATTTATTCAAATACAGGTTTAACAAATTTAGAATCTATTTATATAATAATAAGTAGTACTACTGTACCTTATATAATAGAAGGTATTCTATTAGGATTAATTTTAATAATTATTGGATTATTATTTAAAATTTCAGCTGCACCTTTACATAATTGGTCACCTGATGTATATGATGAAGTACCTACAATAGTAACGATCTGGTTAACTATAATACCTAAAATCTCCTTATTAATATTATTATTAGAATTATATTTACAAATTAATATATATTCAAGTATAGAAAATATAGAAATAAGTTTATTAGGTTGGTCTAGCGCAGGTTTAGATACTAATTTCTTAATAAATTTATTTAATATAAATAGTTTAACTGCAGTTAATGGACAAGGATCTACAGCAATGATAACAATAATAAAAAATATATTTTTAATAAGTTCAATATTATCTTTAATAATTGGTACTGTAGTTGGTTTAGCTCAAAATAAAATAAAAAGATTATTAGCTTATAGTACAATTTCTCATATAGGATTTATGTTATTAGCTTTATCAATAAATACTGAACAATCCTTAGATTCCTTTTTATTTTACTTAATACAATATATCTTAACAAATTTAAATATATTTTTAATTTTATTAGGTATTAGTTATTTAAAATTTAATAATTATAATGTAGTTTCTTTATATAAAAAAAATTATAAATTTAGTCCTTTATCATTTAAATTTATAGATATTAAATATATTAGTGAATTAAATGGATTATTTATATCTAATCCGTTCTTATCTATATGTTTAGCTATCTCTTTATTTTCTATGGCTGGTGTTCCTCCTTTAATAGGATTCTTTTCTAAACAATTTGTTTTATATTCTGCATTAGAATCAGGTTATTATTTTATAAGCATTATAGCTATAATAGTAAGTGTAATAAGTGCATCTTATTATTTAAAAATAATCAAAGTATTATATACTAATAATACTAATAATACTAATAATATTAAAAAAAATAATATTAATGATGGCCACGGGTCTACTGAATTACCGCTATTGGCATCAAATTCTAGCGGAGTAGCGCCAAGCGCAACAACTAATATTATTAATAATACTAATAGTAATAATGAAATAATCTTAAGTCAATTTCATAGTTTAATGATATCAATATTAAGTTTATTCATTTTATTATTTATATTAAAACCAACATTAATCTTAAATAGTACTCAAGTACTTTCTACAACTCTATTTAAATTATAATGAATAATTTATTTTTCTTATTTATTTTTATTCCGGTTTTAGCTATTATTTTATTAGCTTTAAATGTTTTACTTTCTCCTCATAGACCGGATGAAGCTAAAGTTTCAGCTTATGAATGTGGTTTTTTAGCTTTACCTGAACAAACTAGATCTACATTTCAAATTCATTTTATGATTGTAGCTTTATTATTTTTAATTTTTGATTTAGAAATTTTATTATTATTCCCTTTAGCTGTGACTTTATATCAAGTTTCTATATTTGGATTCTCTATAGGTATTTTATTTTTTATTATTTTAACTATTGGATTTATATTAGAAATTGGATCTGGAGCTATTGCTTTAACTAATTTTGAACAACCTGCTAACACAGAGGCTATGGGTACTTGGACAAAGTCCTAAAAATTAATTTATAAATCCCCCCCTTATTAAAAAACATAAGCAAAATTAACACTTTATAGTTTATGTATTTAGGTTTATTGGCCTAATTGATATGGCTAACTTAGTTACAATAATCATGTAATAGACTAGGGTCTAGAAATTCCTACTATTGTAGATATCAATATGCATATCCCAAATAGAATTATGAAATAAATATAAGTAAGAATAATAGACTTGGAAAAAATAATAGAAACCACTTTAAAAAACTAGTAGTGTATTGTAGGCTAGTTGTTGGTCATAGACCTACAACCAAGCCAATAAGCGTTACTAAGGCCTAGTTTTGTTTTTTCACTAACTAAAGGTTAAAAAGAAGCCTGTAATTTAATGGTAAAATGATTTCTTGATGAGAAATTTTTAGAAGTTCGATTCTTTTCAGGCTTATTAATTTTATTACCTTACTGCTTGTGATTTTTTTATTGCACTAGGCTAGTAGATCTAGCATAAGTGTTAATCTAGCGTATTGGTTGGTAGGTTTGTTGCCCTAGCCTTTATTGGTTGGTCATATACCTAGTAGCCTTGCCCTAGCCCTTTGGGCAAGGGCTAGGGCAACAACTAGCCTAGCAACTACCCTAATTGACCATAGTAACGCTTATTGGCTTGGTTGTAGGTCTATGACCAACAACTAGCCTACAATAGCCCTATAAAAGATAATAGTGCTAACTTTTTCTAACCTAGCGCTTACACGCAATATATTCTTAACAAACTAATAAGGGTTCTTAGCTTAATTGGTAAAGTATCTAATTGTCGATTAGAATTATCCCAGTTCGAATCTGGAAGAGCTCGTATAATTAACAGTCTTAAATTAATATAATATTAACCTTTCTTAAATATACCTCTAACAGGCTAATTTTTTAATGTTTAGTGGAAAAAAAAACAAGAAAACTGGGCCATAATCCTACGCTAGTCTAGGTTTAATAGGTTAACACTTTCGCGTATACCTTTCTACCTAAATAAAAATATTGAAGGGCAAATATTAATTGGTTAGTTGGCTAGGTTAGCGCTCATGCGTAGATTATCGTCTATAGACCTAGCTCTAGCCCTATGTACCAGGGCTAGGTCTACTCTAGCAAGTCTAGACCAATAAGCGCTAAAAACTAGTAGCCTATTAATTTATTATAAATGCATTGACCACAGGCTATTCCTTGGTCTAAAAATAACTTTAAAAAATGTTAAATAATTTACTAATATTATCTCCATTAAGTCAATTTGAAGTTACAAGTTTATTTGGAATCTCTGCACCTATCTTAGGTTATATTCATATAAGTTTAACAAATTTAGCTTTATATGCTATATTTATATTATTAATAGTAATAGGTTTACATTTTTATGGAAATAACGATAATAAATTAATACCTAATAAATGGTCTATTTCATTAGAAACATCATTTGCTAGTTTAAATACTATGGTTAGAGAACAAGTAGGAAGTCATAGTGAATTATATTTACCTTTTGTATATTCATTATTTTTCTTTATATTAATAGGTAATTTAATTTCTAATGTTCCTTATTCTTTTGCTGTTACTGCTAGTGGTGTTGTTGCTTTAGGTTTAAGTTTAACTATATTTATAGGTGTTACTATATTATCTTTATCAATTCACGGTGTAAAATTCTTTTCTTTCTTTATACCTGCTGGGACTCCTTTAGCTTTAGTGCCTTTATTAGCTTTAATTGAATTAATTTCTTATTTAGCTAGAGCTGTATCTTTAGGAGTGCGATTATTTGCTAATATCGTAGCTGGTCACACATTATTAAAAATATTATCTACTTATTTATATAAATTATTTACTGGAAATATAATAGTAGCTATTATTACTTTAATTCCATTTACTATATTCTTAGCTTTAGTAGGTTTAGAAATAGCAGTATCTTTAATACAAGCATTTGTATTTACTTTATTAGTATGTTCATACTTAAGAGATGCTATTGAATTACATTAATAATTTATTTTTATTTCCCCTTATTGCACCTTAAGCCTAAATTTATAAACATAAAAAATAAACAATTGTTTTTATTAAAATACCTTTTTTAAAATAATTATAAGGGTAGTATTTTAAGTTAAATAAATAATAAATTATTTATATTGTATCTTGTGTCTTACTTGACCATAGTAGTTAAGGTTAGCCTAACAACGATCTGATATAATATATTTAATATAACACTTTTTAACTTAATTACTAAAGTAAACTATAATTTAATTATAACACAAGTAATTACAATAAGTAATGTTAGTTGGCTAACACTCATGCTAGATCTAGTGTGAATAATTAACATAAAAATAAATAGTTATATCTAACTTGCTAATACCTAATTAATTGCTAATAAATCT
>Ga0247776_10000413_pt1 | contig 10392 bp, 12 predicted proteins | sample UWRJL199509C5_FD_179912 | JGI IMG/M metagenome (GOLD analysis project Ga0247776, IMG submission 179912) | Plant litter microbial communities from Arlington Agricultural Research Station in Wisconsin, United States - UWRJ-L199-509C-5 | ecosystem: Environmental > Terrestrial > Plant litter >...
TCCGGCCGACCGCGCCAAAACGCTGGTGTTGGTCGTCGGCAGAGGGTCGAGCGATCCCGACGCGAATGGCGACTTCTGCAAGATGGCGCGTCTGATCGGCGAGGGCAGGGGTGTGATGCAGGTCGTCCCGACCTTCATCGGCATCACCGGACCTCGCGTCGAAGACTCGCTCGAGCTCGTGGCTCGCATGCGCCCCGACCGCCTGGTGGTCCTGCCTTATTTGTTGTTTGCCGGGCGGCTGGTCGCGCGCTTGCAGACGCAGATCGAAAACTTCGTCTCGCGCTACCCGTGGATCCGCACCGAGCTTGCGCCGCATCTCGGCATCGACCAGCGACTGCTCGAGGTGCTCGACGAGCGAGCCAGCCAGGCGCGTTCGGGGGCCGTGAATTTGGCTTGCGATAGCTGTCAGTATCGCACCGATATTGCAGGCCTTCCGAGTCAGGTCGGGGGTCTGCGTGCGCTTTTGTACAGCGTTCGTCACACGCTGACTCACTCGCAAGCGACGATGCCGATCCATCTGCATAAGCCGCTCAAGAAGCACGTATTGGTGTGTGGAAACGCGGACTGCGTCGAGCGAGGCAGTCTGGGCCTGCTTTCGGCTCTCCGCCGTGAGGTGAATGGCAGCGGCAGCGCGCGTGAAATCAAGATCACGCGCACCGCCTGCATGGGCCGCTGTGGCGAGGGCCCGACGGTCGCGGTCTATCCGGACGGCGTTTGGTACCGCGGCGTTCGGGAGCAGGACGCCCCGGAGATCGTGACCGAACACCTGGTCGCCGATCGCCTCGTCGGTCGGCTCGTGGACGACATCTTGTCTTAGAGCTCTCACCCAAAACCAAAGAAGAACGCGATCCACATGGCATGTCACGAAATTGCGGCGCTACGGCTGGGGCTGATGAAGCTGCTCGGCATCGACGACGAGGCCGAGCGCGCTCACGAGCTGGCTGAGCTCGGCGACGCGGCGAATCGACCAGGGCCGCTCAGTTCCCTGGCCAAAGCCCAAGACTTCGACGCGTTGCAGCGGCTCTACTCGACGTCGCTCGTCGAGCTCAACGAGAAGGTGGCCCGCGCGGCTTCCGGCGATCCCAAGCTCGGCTACTACCGCAGCCTGCTCGTACTCACGAAGAAGGTCGAGCTCGAGCTCCGTGGCCAAGTGGCAGGTTTGTCTCGGCTCAATCGTGAGCTCGAGGAGATGCACGACTTCGTACACGAGATATTTCCGGCGAGCTGAGCGATGGCGGCGAACCCGAAACAGCTTCGAGTCGTCGACGCCCGGTTGACCGGACCGAACACCCGCGTGCTCGAGATCGAATGCGTGGAGGGAGGCGCGTTCGCGGTCGTTGGCGGCAAATACATCATCGTTCATACCGGTCTCATGCTCGGCGAAAAGGCGGTCAAGCGCGCCTACTCGCTGATGCCCGTTCCGGGGCGACCGGGCAGAGCGCTGATTGCGGTCAAGCGGCTTGCTGGTTTGGGTTCGCAGGCAATGCATGCTCTGACCATCGGCGCCACGCTCGGCTTTAGCGGCCCTTGGGGCAAGCTGGTTCCGGAGGGCGGGCTCGCTCCGCGCACCTTGCTGGTTGCGACGGACACCGGCATTACCTCGGCGCTCGGGATCGCCGAGCAGCACGCGATGGCGGACAGCGCTGCTTGCGCGCTGTCGGTGATCTGGCTACGCGAAAGCGCAGAAACCTTCCTGGACGTGGTTTCGGTGCGTCGACGAGTCGAGCACGCGGGAGCGGAATGGTCTGCCCACGACATCGGTCCGATCGCCGGGCGACTGCGTGCCGCCGAGGCCTGGGCCCTGGTCGAAGCCCAAGCCAGGCGTTTCGAGGCAAGCCACGTCATTGCCAGCGGTGACGGCGCTATCGTCCATCCGCTGCGCGACTCTTTGTCCGCGCGCCTGTCGACGGTGACGGACGTGCGTATCGAGTGCTTCTTCAACAACCCCGAGAAGAAGAGCGCCTGAATGTCTTCGGCGCGCGCGTTCCGGACTCGGGTGCCCCCCCGCGACCCGAAGGGGCATCGCGAAGGGTTTACCACCGGTGCGTGCGCTGCAGCGGCCGCGAAGGCTGCGACGAGAGTGCTCGTGCGCGGCCAACTGTTCGAGGTGATTGAGTCGACACTGCCGAACGGTCGGAGGCACACGTTCGCGCTCGAACGTTGTGAGCTGATGGATGAGATAGCCCTGTGCAGTATCCTCAAGGACGCAGGCGACGACCCAGATTGCACGCACGGCGCGGAAATCGTGGCACAGGTGCAGTTTGCGAGCGAAAACGCGATTGTGCTCGAAGGCGGCGAGGGCGTCGCGACCGTCACCAAGCCTGGGCTCGGCTTGGATGTGGGCGCGCCAGCGATCAACCCCGTCCCGCGCAGAAATATCACCGAGATGGTACGTGAAGAGCTGGTCCAAGCGCCGGTTCGGGGGGCGCGCGTGGTCATCTCCGTACCTGGCGGGGAAGAGCTGGCCAAGCAGACCATCAACGCGCGCCTCGGCTTGCTCGGCGGGATCTCGATCCTCGGCACCAGCGGGATCGTGAAGCCTTATTCCACTGCCGCGTACAAGGCCAGCGTCGTGCAGGCGATTGACGTGGCCAGGCGCCGAAAGCTCGAGACACTCGTGCTGACTACGGGCGGTAAATCCGAAGCCTACGCGATGCAGCTTTATCCCGAGCTGCCCGAGGAGGCCTTCATTCAGGTCGGCGACTTCGTGGGCGTTGGGGTCAAACACTGCGCTCGCCGCGGTGCGACGCGCGCGCTGATCGTGGGCATGATCGGCAAGCTGTCGAAAATGGCGGACGGCAAGACGATGACCCACGCTGCCGGCTCGGAAGTGAACCTGGAGCTGCTCGCACTCATCGCAGTCGACTTAGGCGCTGCAGCTGAAATCGTCGACCAGATCCGCTCTGCCAATACGGCTCGTCACGTCCTCGAGCTTGCCACGCGAGCGGGCCTCGACGGCCTCGCTGACGCGATTTGCGCGCGCGTCGTCAGTCATCTCGAACGTCACGCTGCCTTGGTCGCGCCGCTTTCGGTGCACGCGATCCTGGTGGACTTCGACGGCCGTGTCTTGGGACATGCGCCGACCCCGAAAACCGCCCCGGAAGTACCATGAACGACATGCGACAGATGACCGCGCTCGGCCGCGGCATCGAGGACGAAAGCTTCGCGATCATCGACGCCGAAGTTGGCACGCACGCTTACCCGGACGCACAGTGGCAGGTCGTGCGCAGGGTGATCCACGCCACGGCCGATTTCGAGTTCAAGAGCCTGATGGCCTTCGGCAACGATGCCATCCGGTCGGGCATCAGCGCCTTGACTCACGGCTGTCCCGTGGTCGTGGACGTGAAGATGATCGCCGTCGGGTTGAACGAGCAGCGCCTTGCCGCATACGGCTGCGCGGTTCACGGATTCATCTCCGATCCGGACGTGATCGAGGTTGCCACGGCGCGGAACTCGACCCGTGCCATCGAGGCCATGCGCAAGGCTCACCGGCTCGGCCTGATCGACGGGGCGGTGATCGCCGTCGGCAATGCGCCCACGGCCTTGTTGGAGATCTTGCGGCTAGCCCGTGACGAGGGTGCGAAGCCCGCGCTCGTCGTCGGGGTGCCGGTCGGCTTCGTCTCGGCGGCGGAGAGCAAAGATGCCCTCCGCGCTTCGAGCATTCCGTTCATTGTCGCGCAGGGGCGCAAGGGGGGCAGCACGATCGCCGTCGCAATCCTGCACGCGCTGCTCTATCTGTCGGTGAGCTCGACGCTTTTGGAGCAACGATGACTGCGCGCAAAGCAGTGATCGTGATCGGGCTCGGGGATGATGGCTGCGCCAGTCTCTCTAGCCGCGCAGCCAACGCGGTCGCGCGCGCGCAGGTGCTCGTCGGGGGCGAGCGGCATTTGGGCTTCTTTCCGCAGTTCAAGGGTGAGCGCATCGTGCTCAAAGCGGGCATCGATGCGGCGCTTTCGCGGGTCGCGCAGCTTGCCAATGAACACACGGTTTGCGTACTCGCTTCCGGCGATCCGCTGTTCTTCGGCATTGGCGCGCGTGTGGCGAAGGCCGTCGGTGGTGAGCACGTGGAATTCGTGCCCAGCCCCACTTCGGTCCAGTGGGCCTTCGCGCACACGGGCATCGCGTGGGAGGACGCGGCACTGCTTTCGTTTCACGGACGAGCTGTGGAGGGCTTCTGCGCTCAGCTGCGCAGCCTCCGCAAGCTCGCGATCTTGACTGACGGTGAGAACAGCCCTCCGCGTCTGGCAGCGCGCATGCTTCAGCACGGCGAGCTTGGCTGGGAAGCATGGGTATGCGAGCGGCTTTCGGGGCCCGAACAGCGCGTGCGTCAGTTTTCCCTGCCAGACCTCGCCGAAGAGCGTGACGTCGATCCCTTGAACGTGCTGCTCTTGCGGCGCACGGATGATGCGTGGCGCGCTCCGCCAGTAATCCCGTATTTGCCCGAGCAGGAGTTTGCCAAGCGAATGCCCAAGCTCGGCTTGATCACCAAGCGTGAGGTGCGCCTGCTCTCGCTGGCAGCCTTGCAAATTCGGCCGGATTCGGTGGTTTGGGATATCGGCGCAGGTTCAGGCTCGGTGGCCGTCGAGGCGGCCATGTTGGCCCCGCGCGGCAAAGTGTTCGCGATCGAGGTCGATCCCGAGGGCGTGGCGATCTGCGGCGAGAACGCGCGTGTGCACGGGGTAGACAACGTGCGGGTGATCGCGGGGCGAGCCCCAGAAGCATTGCTTGGGCTGGAGGCACCGGATGCCGTGTTCGTGGGCGGCAGCAAGGGGAGCATGAGCCCGATCATCGACGCTGCGCTCACTGCGTTGAAGCCGGGTGGTCGCCTGGTGATCAACGCGATCACGCTCGAAAATGTGGCTGAAGGCTATGCAGCACTGAAAGCGCGCGGGGCCGAGCCCGAGGTCACCTTGGTTCAAATCTCACGCGGCGCGCCGCTTGCCCACTATCAGCGCTACGAGGCGTTGAACCCCATTCACATCCTGGCCGCGGACAAACCCGTGGCTCACTTGGAGGTCAGCTCGTGACGGCGCTGGGCACTCTGTACGGCGTGGGTGTGGGCCCCGGCGCGCCCGATCTGCTCACGCTCCGGGCACTTCGAATCCTGGAGTCGGTGGACGTGCTCGCGCTACCCCGGAGCTCTGACTACGGCGCGTCGGTGGCTTGGTCGATTGTCTCGTCTCTACTGAAGGACCGCAGCGCACAGGAACGTTTGAAGCTGACCTTCCCGATGTCCAAAGAGGCTGACGTGGTCCGTCCGCGGGTCCACGCCGCGGTCGACGCGATCGGCGAGCGACTGTTGTCGGGGCGCTCGGTCGCCTTCCTGACCGAGGGAGACCCTTCGGTCTTTAGCACTTTTGGCTATGTTCGCGAGGAGGCGCTGCGGCGCTGGCCGACGCTCTCGGTGCAGGTCGTCCCGGGCGTCACTTCGATCACCTCGGTGGCAATGGTCGGTGGCGTGCCGTTGGCGGATGGCCACGAACGCATCGCGATCATTCCGGCAACCTATGGCGTTGGCGATCTGGTGGAGCTGCTGGAGCGCTTCGATACGGTCGTACTGATGAAGCTGGGCAGCGAGCTGCCAGTGATCCTCGAAGCCTTGGAGCGCACGGGCCTCACGGATCGCGCCTTCTTCGTTTCGAAGGCGACGATGCCCGAGCAACGCATCGAACGAGATGTGCGCAAAGTCCGCGACGAGCACGGTGGCTGCTTTGCGATGATGATCGTCAAACGCCGCGACCGAAGTGGCGTGTTGGTGGGCCAGAGCGCAGCGCGCAGCGTGGAGGCCCCGTGACCGAAGCTCGTCGCAGTGTTGCGATTTATGCCATCACTCGGCACGGGCTCGAGATCGCGTGCCGCATCGCCCAGGCGCTGCCGGACTCCGAGCTCTTGGTCTCGGAAAAGCTGAAGGAGCGCGCACCCGCGGCTGCACGACTCTTTCCGCTACCGATGGGCCCGCTACTGGAGAACACGTTTGCCCGCTACGACGCACATGTTTTCGTGATCAGCGTCGGTGCGGTGGTGCGCATGATTGCGCCGTTATTGCGCAGCAAGAAGGTCGACCCGGCGGTGGTTTGCGTGGACGACGCAGCTCGCTTTTCCATCTGCGTGCTCTCGGGACACGTCGGTCGCGGCAACATTTTTACCGAACGGGTCGCGCTGGCGCTCGCTGCAACACCGGTCGTAACTACGGCCTCGGACGCGATTGGCACGCTCACCGTCGACATCCTCGCGCGCGACCTGAGCTGGTCCCTCGATGATCCGGATCGGAACGTGACCAGCGCTTGCGCTGCGGTGGTCAACGAGACGCGCGTGCTGTTCGTGCAAGAAACCGGTGAACCGACGTGGTGGCCGCTCGAAAAAGCTCTGCCCAAAGGAGTCAGCTATGCAACGTCACTCGCGGGCGTCGATCCGGCTCTGTGGGAGATGCTGCTGATCGCTTCGCATCGAGACGTGGCGCGCAGCCATCCGGCGCACTTCGCCCGCTCCGTGGTCTATCGCCCGAAGAGCCTGGTGCTCGGCATCGGCTGCGATCGCGGCACACCGATTGCGCTTCTCGAACGCGGGATTGCGGCCACCTTTGCCACTTTCGGTCTGTCCGAAAAGTGCGTCAAAAAGCTAGCCACGATCGACAAAAAGGGCGACGAGCCGGCACTGCTACAGCTTTCCGAGCAGCGTGGCTGGCCGCTTTTGACTTTCACTGCCGAGGCGCTCGACGCGTTGGGAGTGGAGGAAGGAGTGGAGAATCCTTCGTCGCGCGTGAAAGCATTCGTCGGCACGCGCGGAGTTTCGGAGCCGGCCGCGCTGATTGCTGCAGGCGCAAGCCGCCTGCTGGTGCCCAAGCAGCGCTACACCGAAGACGGAGCTGGTCGCTCGATGACCCTAGCCGTCGCTGAAATCCCGTTTGCCAAGCGAGAGAGCGAAACGCCATGAGCAGTCACGGAAGCCTCACTATCGTCGGCATCGGCCCTGGCGCACACGAGCACACGACGCCCGCCGCATTGGCCGCGATCGAGCAAGCCGAGGTGGTCGTTGGCTACACGACCTACATTCGTCTAGTGCGCGATCTGATCGTCGGCAAAGAAGTGATCCGAACCGGAATGACGGAGGAAATCGGTCGCGCGCGGATTGCCGTGGAACGAGCGCAGGCAGGCTCGAAGGTGGTGATCATTTCGTCCGGGGATGCCGGCGTGTACGGCATGGGCGGACTGGTCTTTCAGGTTCTGCAGGAGATCGGTTGGACCCGCGGCGCGTCGCCAGAACTGCGGCTGATCCCTGGAATTACCGCACTCAACGCGTGCGCGTCACTGGTCGGAGCGCCGCTCGGTCACGATTTCTGTGCGATTTCTCTGTCCGATTTGCTGACCCCGTGGCCCGTCATCGAACGGCGGATCAAGGCGGCTGCGGAGAGTGATTTCGTGATCGGCTTGTACAACCCTGCGAGCGGTCGCCGCACCCGTCAGATCGTCCGCGCCCATGAGCTGATCCGCGAGCACCGCTCGGGTACGACGCCAGTGGCACTGGTGAAGAGCGCGTACCGACGGCGCGAGACCTGTGTACTCACGGATCTCGATCATTGTTTGGAATACGAGATAGGCATGCTCACGACGGTGATCGTGGGTTCGAGTCAAACCTTCGTCTTCGAGGGTCACATGGTGACGCCCCGCGGCTACTCCAACAAATACACTTGGCAGGGGGATACGCTGCCAGGCCAAACGCCGGGGCGCTCGTTGAACCTCGACCCGCACGCGCTGCTCGAAACGGAAGGAGACGCCTGATGGCCCGCGTTGGCAGACTCGCGGGCGGATTGCTGCTCGAGACCAAGCTCGGGGAAGGCGCCGCTTGGTTCCTCGTCGGCGACACGAAGCTCCCTTGTGACTGGCTCGGTGCAGGTTTCGCTCCACCTTCGCAGCGAGACGTGATTCGCGAACGCTTCGTTCAGCTCGAAGTGCGGGGCGCCCCGACCTTCACGGGAACGACCCTGTCGATCGCGCTGGAGGGCCAGGACGCCGCGCGCGAGATAGGCGAAAGACTCACCGTCAGTCGCAACGGTTCAGTCAGCGAGCGACTTTGGAGCTTGATCCTCGGTGAGGACGAAATCGAGGAGCCGACGGGGCAAACCATCCCCTGCGCGTGGCTGTGCGAGATGCCGATCGCCGTCTGGGACGTCGTGCGCGATGTGGTCTTGAAATGCAGCTGACGAAAAGGGGGAGCTGAAAGGATGCGCGTTTACATCATCGGTGCAGGACCCGGAGATCCCGGTCTGATCACGGTTCGCGGCGCGGAGCTGATTGCTCGCTGTCCGGTGGTCTTTTACACGGGCTCGCTGGTCCCGAAAGAGATCGTCGCGCGTGCCAACGAAAGTGCGACGGTGCTCGACTCTTCGTCGATGACCCTGGAGCAAATCGTGGCCGTGCTGGTCGACGCACGTGACCGCGATCTGGATGTGGCGCGGGTCCACACGGGTGATCCGACCCTCTTCGGTTCGACCGCAGAACAGATGCGCCGCATGGAAGAGCTCGGCATCGAGTACGAGATCGTGCCGGGAGTCTCCTCGTTTACGGCCGCCGCGGCAGCCTTGGGCCGCGAGCTGACCCTGCCTGAGCTCTCGCAGACCGTGATCCTGAGCCGAGCGGAAGGGCGAACGCCCATGCCAGCTCGCGAGAAGCTCGAGGAGCTGGCGGCGCACCAAGCGACACTGTGTCTTTTTCTCAGCATTACGCTGCTGCGCGATGTCGTTGCCGCGCTGATCCCTGCTTATGGCGCGGACTGCCCCGTCGCGATCGTGCATCGGGCGAGCTGGCCTGATCAAGTCATCGTGCGCGGCACCTTGGCGGATATTCGGGATCAGGCGCGCGCGGCGGGCCTCAAATCACAGTCCATGATCTTGGTCGGTCGCGTGCTGACCGCGACGGACTTCGCAAATTCGAAGCTCTACGATCCGGAATTTACTCACCGCTTTCGTCGGGCCGTCAAACCGGAGAGGGGGGCTGCTTCGTGAACAGCGAAGTACTGCTCGGCAAGACCATTATCGTCGCGCGCGCTCGGCCGGGCCTGTCCAAGATTGCAGCACGGCTTCGCGCTCTAGGGGCGACCGTCCTCGAGCTGCCACAGTTCGAGCAGGGTGCCGCGACGCGCATCGCGCTTGCTGCTTCTGAGCTGAATGATAGAGATATGGCGCTCCTGAGCAGCGTCGGTGCGGTGGAGGCCTGGCTCGATTCCAACCTGGAGCTGCCGCTGCTGGCATTGGGTAGTGAAGTCGCAGCGCTGCTCCAGGCGGCAAATCGGCGCCCGGTCCACACCCTACGCGGCGCGTGCCTCGAGGCTCTGAGCGAGGCTCGGCAGCACCTGACTGGGCGGCGCGTGTTCGTGCCAATCGCAACAGGCTCGCGCACCACACTGCGGGAGCCGCTCAGCGCATTGGGAGCCATGCCGGTGATCGTGGCGATCGCCGGGCACGAAAGCTGTACGAAAGGGCGCTGGCCGGTGCGCGTCGACCTGGTCGTTTTGGCGTCTTCGTTGGCTGCGCTCGCGCTGTATTCGGAGGCGCCGCCGGCGATCTTGCGCGCACCCGCGATTGCCATTGGCCCGCAATCGGCCGGGCAAGCCGCTCGCTCCGGAGCGCTCGACGTACGCATGGCAGCTCATGACACGATCGAGTCGCTCGTGGCGGGCGTCGTCGAGTTGTTGAGTCCGCCAGTGAACGAAACGCTGAACGCGCAAGTGGGAGTCAGTTCATGAATGCACTCAATGCAGAGCCCGTCGCGGAGCCGGGCTTGTTGGTCGTCTACACCGGACATGGCAAGGGCAAGACGACTGCCGCGCTCGGGATGGTCTTTCGCGCTCTCGGCCGAGGTTTGCGCGTGACGGTCGTGCAGTTCATCAAGGGCAAGTGGAAGACGGGCGAGCGCGTCTTCGCCGAAAGCCTGCCGGAGCTGCGCTTCCTGGTGATGGGCCTCGGGTTCACCTGGGAAAGCGATGACATTTCCCGCGACAAGGCGGCGGCTCGCGCTGCCTGGACCGAGGCGCAAAAGGAGATCTCATCGGGCGAGCGAGAGCTCGTGGTGCTGGATGAGCTGACCTACGCGTTCCACTACGGATTTCTTGCACTCGATGAGGTTCTGCACACGCTGCGTGCTAGGCCTGTAGGCGTGCACGTGGTCGTCACGGGGCGTGATGCGCCCGAGGCGTTGATCGAGCTCGCCGATTTGGTTACGGAGATGAAGCTCGTGAAGCACCCGTTTCAGCACGGACAAAAGGCGCGCATGGGAGTTGATTTCTAATGAATGCGAGACTGCGCGAGGTGCCCCGGATCGTCATCGCTGGCGTCTCGAGCGGAGTTGGCAAGACGACCCTGACCGTCGCGCTGGCACGTGCGCTGATGAGGCGCGG
>Ga0247776_10000415_pt1 | contig 10381 bp, 9 predicted proteins | sample UWRJL199509C5_FD_179912 | JGI IMG/M metagenome (GOLD analysis project Ga0247776, IMG submission 179912) | Plant litter microbial communities from Arlington Agricultural Research Station in Wisconsin, United States - UWRJ-L199-509C-5 | ecosystem: Environmental > Terrestrial > Plant litter >...
GTTCAGAATGTTGAGGAGATATGTCTTTGCCGGGGCCAGTTTGGAGCGAGCTCGTTTCTCCAGAACAAATCTGCGAAGCGATTGCTCCAGTGTCGAAAAGTCCCGGAGCTGTTCCTTGCTCTTTCCCTTGCCCTTCGGATCATCGTCCCCAGGATTACCACCGCCGCCGCCGCCGCTGCCACTTGCGCTGCCTGATCCTCCGCCCCCGGAACCCCCAGGTGGTCCCGGTGCTACCGGAATGGCTGAGCTCGACACAAAGTGCACCAGCTCCCCAGCTTCCTTGTAAGTTGCAGGGCTGAGAGCCCTAATTTGATTCAGAATCAACTTTTGGCATCTCTCCTTGTCCCTGATAGTATCGTAACCGTTTACTACGATAAACAGATACGCCTTTTCAGCAGCGGCAGCCCTGATAAACTCGGTCGATGTTTGTGTGAAGTGGTTGGTGGCAGAGACAACAAATACGACGACATCAATTTCTTCTTGTCGCGCAAAGATAGCCGTAGTCTTGGTAGTATCCATATTGAGGCCGGGCGCGTCGATGAGAGCAATATCGACCACGCCGTTGTTGAGCAAGGACTCATCAATAGTCCGCACATCCTTTACGTAGACCTTGCACTGTGTGTACGTGTCGTTGTCGGTAACGATTTTCTCCAGCTCTTGGAGGCCGAAGACGTCATAAGTAGTCTCGTCATGCCGGTCGTAAGTGGCATTTTTGTGCACGGCGTGCACCTCCTCGACGTTGCAATTCTCTCTCGAGTCCAGAACCTCACAGAATATGCTCGTACAAGGCTGCTGGTCCTCGGGCAGAATCTTCCGCCGAAGTAAAGCATTGCAGAATGTGGACTTTCCAGCATTCAGATCGCCCGTCACTAGAACCTTGCTTGACGTGTCCTCAATCCGCTCCCGGAGAGACAGAAGATGTTTGATACTGGTGCTGATCTTGCCGTCGAGTAAAGAAGCGATGGACGCCTTTTCTAACGAATGGACGAGCTCCACCTGATGCAAGGCGCCAAGTTTCAGGTCGAGCTTGAGGATTGAGAATTCCTGCGCAATCTGGGGCGTCACGAGCCGGGGTTCTGGGACAGCCCTTTGCTCAGCAGACCTGCTCGACTCTGCTTCAGCCTCCTCGAGGGACGTCATAGATCGTCGAAGAGGCGGCACTGCCATCGGGAAGGAAGGTTCTCCAGCGAGATCTCCCGACATGGTATGTGTGTGGTGCATACCTGGTCTGGACGGAGGTCGTGACGGCGCATCGAGGGCCGCCCGTTGGACAGACGGATAGTGCGCCGGCCATGTCACATTCATTTCCTGCAGTCCCTTCAGGAGCTCGACGACGGTGTTGATGGAGCGGCCGAGCGCGGCGCGGTGTAGATTGTACCACATCTGGTGGGCAGCGCCCGTTTGAGCCCGGTGGCCTGCATCGGCGTTGGTGCTGGTCGTTGCCTGAGGATGTATTGGCCTGTCTTCATGCATCGCAGAGTCCCAGGCCGCAGCGGCAGGGTTGAAGAGAGACGAGCTTACTTCATCACCAGTGATGCTGCCCCCGTACCCGGAATCCTGCTCGAGCATGGCTTGCAGGCGTGCCGCATGCTGCGATGTCGAGCCCGTGCCAACCGTCATGTAGGCGGGCGCGGATGGGGCTGCCGAAGCTTGCGGCGACAGAGCGGCGGATTCGGATTCGGCGGCGTCGTCGATGTCAGCCTCGGGCCCCTGAGCGGACTTGCCTTTCAGCGAGAAGTATTCCTGGCTCATGGTCAATCGGGGGCGGCGTCTACCGGGAGAGGTTGGCGATAATTGACGAGGCGTGCATTGAAAGCGTGTTGTCGAAAAATGCGGCGAGTTCACTTTTTTCTCTCAATCGTTCGTTATGGAGCGACTCTTCATTTGTCATTTCGGTGGCTAAACCCAGACGGGGTGTACTTCAGCACGCTAAAGGCGATGACACCGGAGACATCCAATCAGCGCCGGCCTGAAATTGGATCAGGTGGCATGTGCACAACAACCCAGCTCCCGCCATTACATCACCTTTTTGATATGCGTTGACGGTCTTTATGGCCCAGGGTCTTGTAGATAGATATCTCAGTGTGATCACACCTTTCAGAAACCATCGCTAGAAACTCAGGCCTCGGTTCCGAGCTCTGGTTCATAGGTATAATTGTTACCGTAGGATGCCACTTGCAATCGCATGGAGCTCGAGGGAGACGTCATTGGGTGGCTCCTTGCGCGCAGAGCAGCTGGTGCTGTGGCTGAGGGAAGGGAATGGTGCCTTGGGGGTGTTCTGTGATACAGACGTACTAGAATTCTTCAGCAAAATACGCAATTTCTAGATAACCTAATTCCGGAACGATGAATATGCTTCATCTGACTTTGGCATTGCTGAGTCCGTGACGACAAGGTACCGAACAAGCAGGCGCCGGCCAGGCCCCAGTCGTGTCTTTGGTGGGGCGGTCTTGGCAGGCAGCGTCTCCAAGCACCGTCGTCACTGACGAAGCCTCTCGTTGTCGCATCAACCCCAGAGTCATCAAAGCATCTCAGCGTACCTCCACTCGCAAAAGCTATACCGACTTATTCCTGTCAATAATACCGCCCAGCTGGACGCTCCCGGGTCCCCAACATGAATGTGAGATCATTCTGCGCCTTTTGACGCAATCGTATCCTCGGCAGCTGACGAAGACGACTCCTAGATCCTAGAATGGGCATTCGGCAAGCGCATGACGCCGGCCGAACGGCTGCGCAAGAACCGAAGAATGCTCGATAAAGCTATCCGCGAACTCGACACACAGCGAGTTAAGCTCGAGAAGCAGGAGAAGGCACTCGTCGCAACGATTCGTACTTCCGCCCAGAAGGGCCAGATGGGGGCCTGCAAAATACAAGCCAAGGACCTGGTCCGCACGAGGAGATATATTGAACAGTTCTATTCAATGCGCTCCAATCTTCAGAAAATCAGTCTTCGCCTACAGACGTACCAGTCCCAGGATCAGATGGCGGCTGCCATGAAGGGCGCGACGATGGCACTGGGCAGCATGAACCGCGCAATGAACCTCCCTTCCCTGCAGCGGATTGCCATGGAATTTGAGCGCGAGAGCGACATCATGGAGCAGAGGCAAGAAATGATGGACGACGCGATCGATGATGCTATGGATGTGGGTATTGAGGAGGAGGGCGATGAGGTTGTGGAGCAGGTATTGGAGGAGATTGGCGTAGACTTAAACCAAGCGGTAAGACGGCTTCATATCCCTGTCAGTAAACATCTGCTAACGTTACCCTTTTAGATGGGCGAGACTCCGTCAGGTCTGCAGTCAAACGCTGTGCCGGAGGGCAAGGTCGCCCAGGCTGTTGGGGGTGGAGCTGGTGCCGCCGATGACGACCTCCAGGCACGACTGGACAGTTTAAGGAGATAATACAAGAATCGTTGCTACTCTTGCGATAGGCGAATACCACAAGAAGCAGCACTGTGGTAGGGCTTGCGGCATGATTCCCATGCTAGCCATGGGCTATGGTTTACGAAGGAGTTTGGGGGTTTAACGGTGATGCTTTGGGAAACACTGCAAGGGGCTATTCTGTTTTATGCGACGCGAAGCGCAATTCTTCCTAGGATCCCGGCTCTGAAGTGACTGCCCGTCCACAGATGAACCGCGCTTTCCAGTACATAACCTCTGAACAACGTAACTCAAGTTGTGCTTCAGGCTCCTCTCGTTTCCCCAGACCAGGCATGAATACTGAGGAGGCCCAACGGCACAGCAGATCATCTCGTGAACACTTGTTAATACACCATGCTTGCAGGCCACAAGAACGGGCTACCTTCCGGTGCGGAGTCCCTCATCAGTGTGGTCGGGACTGGGGAGCAATGCGAAGCGCCGGGCCGACAAGCGGCGCTAAGCGCAGCAATTCATACAGCACCGAATCTCACACAGGCACCCAGCTCGAGCTCCAGGGCTCAACCACCTGGAGATAGAACCGTATGTGTTTTTACGCCACCAAAGTACGTAGTTGTGAGAAATATGAATGAACATTAAAGCTGGAAGAGGGTATATAAGCTTATGTATTGCCTCAAGCTGTGCGCGAACTTAAATTTGCCTATGTGAGTGGCTAAGTATTTCGCTTCACGCAGAGCTCTCCTGGGCTGTCCATGCAACTCAGCGCCGTTCAGTGCTTGAGATCCGCTGGCCACCGTTTCCCACTCCAACAGCCAGCGACCACCATCCAGCTTCTTGTCGCAACACATCAATCGCCCGTCAGCTTCGACCAACTGATTAGCATTTTGTCAAAGCTCCATACCAGGACGGAATTCTTTTTTCGTTCTCCTCCATCCTACGGACCCGAAGTGCCGTTCCGTTGGCGTTTCCCAACAACCTGGTTTCGACGATTACATCATACCGGGCGCCCTGGCCATCACAAGACCCCTCGCAGCTTCCGCATCCTTCCACAGCCTTGAGGTCGCCAGATCGTCAAGACCAGACCGCTGGAGATCTTAAGACGATTGCTTTCCGCGATTGCGCAAGAACGCTTACATTCCGCCCGAAGATTTACGATTGAGGTCTGCGAGCCGTCATTCACGGTCCAAGACAGCAACACCCCGCGTTCCAGTTAACCCTGTCACGATCCCACATCGGTACCCCTCCCGGACACGTCGTCGCTCATCTCCTCCCACCGACCAACCTGGCAGGCAACAAGCGCCGCAGTCTCTCCTCTCAGGGAGGTCTGCTCAATAGGATGTTTGGCGGCTCCAACTCGTCGGCCTCCAAATCCGAGAGCAGTTCCATTGCCGAAGCCGCTGTCCAGAAGGAGAAATCGGGTAGCAAATCGCCCTCGCCGGAGAAGGACGGCGCGGCCGCCAGGGGATCGTCCCCGCCGCCCGTAAAGTCGACGGACCAAGCCGCGAGCGGCGAGAAGCGCAGTGGTAACGGGAGCCCTCCCAGCGCGGGCAGCTCAGCTGAGCAAAAGAAGCGCCGGAGCAGCGGGGTGAGCGGCAAGGCGAGCAGCCTGATAGCCCAAGCTAAAAACACTCTCTTTACGCAGGTTGGGAGTCGTCCCAACAGCGATCTGAGTGCTGACTCCAAGGCGTTGAACCAGACCCCCCTGCAGAAGCTCGGCAAACAGGATCAAGCCCTCGCCGTACCCCAGGGCCAGCACAACAATGCCGCGGGAGAATCGCTCCCGGGTCCCCGCTCCACCTTCAAGGTCGGTGTCTGGGAGGACCGCAACAAGAAATGCAGACGGACCATGGAGGATACGCATGCCTTCCTCTACAACTTCCTCCACACCCCGGCACCCGCCCTCGGTGGGGATGGCGTTGGGCAGAAAGAGCCCAGACTCGCTGAGGATACGGGTGATGCCCAGGGGCAGGACATGATAGAGACGGATAACGGCTACTTTGCCATCTTTGACGGACACGCCGGCACATTTGCTGCGGATTGGTGCGGGAAGAAACTCCACATCATCCTCGAAGAAATCATCAGGAAAAACCCCAACGCCCCTATACCGGAGCTGCTTGACCAGACATTCACGTCCGTTGACGTGCAATTAGAAAAGCTGCCGCTGAAGAATAGCGGCTGCACCGCTGCCGTTGCCGTGCTTCGCTGGGAGGATAGAGTCCCCAGCACGTCCTCGGCCACTGGCTCCCAGGCCATCGCGCCTGCGGTGGCCAAGGCAGCGGAGGAGGCCTCGAAATCTGACGAAAAGGCCGAATCTTCGTCTACTTTGGCTGCGCCGGAAGCAGCTCATGCGAGGTTAAAAGGTTCGGCATCCAGACAGCGTGTTCTCTATACCGCCAATGTGGGCGACGCCCGAATCATTCTTTGCCGCTCGGGCAAGGCCTTGCGGCTATCCTACGACCACAAGGGCAGCGACGAGAATGAGGGCAAGCGCATCTCCAATGCTGGAGGCTTGATATTGAACAACCGTGTGAATGGCGTGCTTGCAGTAACGAGGGCCCTGGGTGACACATACATGAAGGACCTCGTCACTGGGCACCCCTACACGACTGAGACGGTCATACAGCCAGAGATCGATGAGTTTATTATCATTGCCTGTGATGGGGTAAGTCTAACCATGCCTGCCAGCCCTGAAACGTGAGGAGATCCGGAGCTGACTGTATCGAATAGCTATGGGATGTTTGCTCTGATCAGGACGCGGTCGATCTCGTCCGCAATATCCAGGAACCCGTCACCGCTGCGAAGACGCTTGTTGATCATGCTCTCTCGCGATTCAGCACTGATAACCTATCCTGTATGATCATCCGCTTCGATAAGGAGGCTGTGATCGAGAAGCAAGTCAACAAAGACAGCGCCATCGGAGTGGAGGGCGACGCATCTACAGGTGTTGGAGTCAGCGAGGTAGAGAAAATCATTGGCGCAACGAAGCAGAAGATTGCAGAAGGAGATGTCCCTGCTGTTGGCGTCTCGGCCAGCAACAGTGGTCGCGGCCATGACCTCGCCCCCCTTGAGGACGGCGAAGCATCCTTCACCCCGACCATAATCGAGGGGTCTGTGGAGGAAGAGCCAAGCTCAATTGAGGAGTCACCTAATGTGACGCCCGATGCATCGACGGGTAAGAAGAGTTCAGGGTCGTCGAAATGATAACTCCCGTTAGCTGCCTTGATCATCTTGGGCACGCGATTCGCCTATTACCGAAATTCTTTGGGCTTCTTTCGTCCCCGTCCTATGGGTGTGTAATTGCCTAGCTATGGAGGGGATCTCGGATTTATGTGCAGATTTGGGTTGCTGGCGGATGAGCATTACAACCATATAAGAGAAATGGAAATGTCGGTTTCAAGGTCGGCCGTGGCTATCCGGCAGTCTCAACTGTATCGTCACGGAGGAAACAAATGCGATTAGTAGCAGATGTGCATTGCTTTTCAGTTATACGTGGGAAAGTTCAATACGGCGCGTTCGTTCCTTGTGTGTCTACATTTGGCCAGCCCAAGTGTGGTGTTGGTAAGCAAGAGTGACATGTTGCAAAGATTCCAGCAGACATCCGGTACGGCAGCAGTATATACTTGTCTTGGTTGAGGATACGTGAGAAAGGTATGGTATTTATTCTTCCCGTTCATTTGTTTCACTTGGGGCAGCTGGTAGATATCTGGCGAGTCTGACCGATACGCGATATCCACTGCATATTGTTGAAGGCTCCGGCCGAGAAAAAGGGTGACCTACGCCGGTGCGGAAGATGCTTCCGCACGACTAAAGCAGGTCATAGCGTCTAATGTTGTAGGTCTTCCATACTGCATTTGCAAGGGGAATTACTGCATCTTGGAGCCCATTCCCAATTCCCGCAAGGCCTATATTATGATGCAGGTAGCTTACCAACGAGTAAGACAGTCTTTGCTGTACGTGTAATTATCTATAAACTGTGCGAGTGCTTTTTCGATGTTTGTCTTTCTCTTTTTCTTCTTCTTTCCCACGTGCCCCCCTCTTTAAACTTTATGATACTCGGAGTAAAGCCCCAGTTTCTTTAATCAGAACGGTTTGTCTGCTCTACGCTGAACTGATGTGACAAGCGGCAACCAAGAGAGACCTGACATGAGCTACCATCTGTCACTGTGGAGATTCCCGAACGCAGACGCCTCGCTTCGCTGCAGTACTTCATGTATACGTGAATCTTCTAAGAATGCGTGCACGCACTTAATGTAAGGTGCAAGCACTTGACGACATCTGTCTTCAACCCGGCAGCTACAGCTGGCCCCGCCCTTTGGACAGTGGTCCCTGTGCGCAATGAGGTGGGTGTCGCATCGCATTAATGGCCCAAGGGAGGGGCGCAACTCAGAAGAAAAAAGGGGAGGGTACTTCGCACTTCGCAGCGAAGCGCGGTGGAGGAAGAATGGCAGCATGCAAGTTGACGACTGCAGCGTCAAAGCGTGTCCGAGGCCAGAGCAAAGAATGGGGGTGGTGGTTGCATCGTTGTGGGCTCGCCAATGCAGTCTCGAGCTGGGATGATGATAGTATCCCCTCGGCTCTGCATTGGAGCCCTGCAGCGTGCCGTTGGGTTGTGTGTGCGGGCTGGGGATGGTTGGTGGAAGGTTTCGATTTTCCATTTCCCCCATGATGTTTGGAGGGACAAGCACGACATGCCTCGTAGGCACGGTGCATGTTGATGTGCACGTTTCACACGCGCTGAGGCCAAGTCCAAGTCAATGGATGTGTGGGCGGATCGGCAGTGCCCGTGAGTTCCGATGTTGGGATTCAGTTTGTGTGTGAACCCTGAAGTTCTCGACGTACAAATCTGCTGCAGACGCAGGCACCGGAAAGGCGCGAATGGGAACAGATGTATCAACCGGCCATTCCTATTGTGCTCGTCTCCGAGGTTCTTCTTGCAGCGTCGTTCTCGCTGTCCACACGGAGGGAGGGAGGGAGGATGTGCCTGTGTTCCCCTGGTGTTGCGGTCCGAATGGGCTAGGTACCTCCCCCATGACAAAATAAATGAGACACCAAGAACTTGAATTATCGTTTTCACAGCCAAATCACAACCAATAGAAATCCCCCAAAATTCCAACGGATGTTTTCAATGGTTAGATAATTGTGTATGAAGTTTTACGTCAATCACATTTGCCGTTGTGGTGTTACTTCAATTGTAATTCTTCTATCAAATTAGATTTTGTATGGGGTTAAGGTTTTTGGTGTCTCATTAATTTTGTCATGGGGGAGGGTACCTAGCAATATGTAGACAGGGGTGGCGGACATGAGTGGACCCTCAGATGACAGAAAACGCAACGCCGTTGATGATGGCGGTTGGGGCTCACCGTCGGAAACAGAAGATGATAGCGATGGTATATCATCAAACAGATATAGCATGAAAACCCTGGAAAGCTTCCGTTGAGTTGAGTGGGATGGGGCCCCTCAAGCCGGTCGCTTGCGGGCGAGAAGGCACGACCACCTCAGATGCTTGTCGCCCCTCTCCTTTTCAGGGACCCCCTCGAGGATCCCTTGCAAACTCCCTAGCTCTCTCCAAATAAAGTATCGCACTGGGCTTGTGACTCGGAGAACAGGTAACGGTTAACCGTGCTGTTTCTCAACTTCATACTACCACATCCCTCTGCTTTATTATCCTTTTTGAACGTTCATTCGTTTTGCGTTCCATTCTTTGATTTTCTCCCTCATAGGCCTTTGTTACATGTGCCACAGCCAGCCTCCCGGCACGCATTCCGACCTGGACTCTGTCCCGATTGCCATCCGTGCTTGGTCCATACCTAGAATTAATGGTGGCCGGGGCTCCACAGTCCCCGACCTTGAACCACCTGTGGCTCTCGTGGCTCGTTTTGGCTTGTCGCCCAAGTTTTCGATGCCAATTTTATTAGACGCTTCCTTGTGCCTCGCCCGCCGTTGATCAACTGCGACTGCAACGCTTCCGCAGAATCATCTCCATGAGTTTGGCGCCGTGCCCGGGCTGCTGCTGTGCCTGGTTCAGCTTCGGCGGTCCAGCCCTGCCTACCCCTGAAACTATCCTCTGAAGCTCCCGTCTTGCACCGCAACCCGGATCGACAATCGAAAGATTTACCCACAACTCAACCATTTACCCTGCAGCCTCGGATTGAGGCCAGGGAGGTCTAGAGGGGACGCCGGAGATGTCGCTGAATGGACTGGACGACGCAAAGGTCAAGGATGCTCATGATGCTGCCGTCGCGGAGCCTGGAGGATGGTACGAACACACACACCCCCGGCGCATGTCCCGCGCTCTCATGTCTTGCCGCACCCGGCCTCGCCCATCATCTCAATTGTCTGGCGCGAGGCCTTAATGGTCTCGAGATATTAATGTCTTCCCAATCAATGCCACTGAGTTGCTGACTCTGTCCTTCTCAAATCAGGTTCCTCCTCAAATACGCGAGTCGCGACGAAGTTGAGCTCCTGGATCGGGGTAATGGTGGCGTTGTCGAAGTCCGCAATGCTATAGCTGAGTATGAGGACAAGTCGCCGCTGTATGGGTTCCTCAGATACCGTCGTCGGAATGTCATCATCAAGTACCTCCCCGACGACTGCTCCAGATTAGTCCAAGGTTTGTTTCAGCGCGCTCTTTGTTATAGGATCCTCCCTGCGACCACCAGCTCGCGTTCTATATTTTTGTTACGCTTTGGAGGGATAGACAGCTTACTCAACCGTGTGTTTCTTGATGTAGCACGCGTGACTGTTCACTTCAACTCTATCTGCGACCGATTCTCGCCCTTCGATACAGCCTTCTCGATCAGCGACGCAAAGGAGCTGAAGGACACAAAGCTATCAGCCGCCTGCTCTTTGCATGCTGCCTCTGGCTCGACATCCTCGTCTACGAGCTCGTTGCGACGCCGGCGGCTAATGGAGATTGCGGAAGAAGAGGAGGACGAAGAAAGAGACAGAAAGAGACAGTCTATTGTCAAAGAGGAAGACCAGGCACCGCCGACTACTGATAGGGA
>Ga0247776_10000416_pt1 | contig 10375 bp, 7 predicted proteins | sample UWRJL199509C5_FD_179912 | JGI IMG/M metagenome (GOLD analysis project Ga0247776, IMG submission 179912) | Plant litter microbial communities from Arlington Agricultural Research Station in Wisconsin, United States - UWRJ-L199-509C-5 | ecosystem: Environmental > Terrestrial > Plant litter >...
ATGGACTGTATATCTCAATAAGTAGTGATGTCCCTTACAAGTATAAAAGCCACTTATAGATATTTACTACATATATTGTTAAATCTCCTGCCCCTTCTCCTTCTTATGTTATTTCAATGTAAATATGGGCAACACTCTCTCAAAATGTTTCGGAAGGGAAACCTTTCCTCAAGGCTATCGTGTATCTCGTGCACGTACTCCTCAACGCGCTATGACATGGACAACGTATACGGAAACAAGGCAACCCCAGCAATATGTGGAAGTAGTACAGAACCCTTCTCTTAGTGCACCTAAGAGAACGTGTGATCGAGGCTAGGGATAATTAGTTATATATACCATAAATAATTCATGATCCGGGCCAGCTGGAGCGCAGTATGACACCTGAGCTAGCACAAGTTTATGTAAATTTTTAATTATAACTGTAATGATCAAATGCCATCTTTCCACTAAGTCTAGTGTGCTGTGCATCTGACAGTAGCCTATGTTAATAAATATAAAGTCCCTAGCAGCTCCACCAACTTTAGTTGCTTAAGTTCTTCTTCAAGTATTTTTATATGTATTAGTTGTAATAGATATACCAGTTTCCTCGAGGTTATGATCTAGAAAATGTATGTGAGCAAGTTTACACTGGTAATCAGCGTACTGCTTAGAGCTATCTTTTTCCCACACCCAGATATGTACAGGAAACCCAAGTTCAGTAATTGAGTTTGCTACTAACTCAGCCAACCCTCTATTGCTGGAGACTATGATAAAGTGGCTTGTTAACCCTTGAAAAGAGTCGCGATCGGACTGACGAACCGAGTCTGCGATAAGCTTACTACCCACTTCTTCACTGATAATAAAAGTTAGAACAGCTATTAAATGCGTTAATGGATGGAATCGTTAAAATAGACATACTAGCCGCTCCAAACACGGGGTCCAGATGTCCAAACAGTATCCACAGGCGGGGGAATGGTTCCGTAAAGGTTAACATTAACATGTACGTCATCATCTGGCGAGATAGTTGTATTTTTTATAACCATGTCTTTTAGATGGCCAACGTCAAATTGCCATGTTTGATCAAATGAGGGTTGCAAAAGATATTTCTCGGCATATGCCTTCTGTGCCTGGATCCGTAATTTGAAATTATCAACATAAATGTGAAGAATCACCTCTTTATTGTTGGCGCAGGACATTTTGTTTCAAGGTGTAGCGAGCTACATTGGACTACGGATTTAAATGACAGCCGAATCCTAACATATAAAAGATTAGTTTACAGGTACATTTGGACTATTGCGGTTCACATATACAGTAGCAACATTAATATCTGAACCGCTCTTTCTGGCTCAGTTATAATCATGTCTGGAGTAGAGAGATTTTGCCCGCATTGCTTAAGGATACATACATATGTATCTCATTACGGCATTTTGACTTGTTTAATTATAGGTTAAAGCGAGAAAGCGCTGTTGCGGCCGCCGAATCCGGCTGGCTCGTGTCGCCATTTTCAATTTTAAGGATGGGAGAGACGAGAGTTCATATTGGGATAGCTTATAGGGCGAGCAGAGTTTCTCCCTTCACTGTAAGCCCCTCTCAGAAATCTTAGTAAGGCTCTCAGTTACAAGAGGGTGATGGTAAGCAGTTAGAAGAGGATACTGCAATTTTAGCCCGGCCCGAGGATGGGAAGTGGTGGGTGGTGAGTGGTTTTCACTGCAATTTTAGCCCCCAAGGGGTTTTAGGAATCTTGCAGGTGTCTGGAAATGGACCTTGCTGGAGTGCGTGTTATCAAAGCCACACAAGCTATAGGTTTAGTTAAAAAACTAAACTAAAATCAGCAATACCCATTTCGCATTCCACTGTATAACGAATGCCTAATGAAGATAAACATCCCCTTCTTCTCTCTAGGAAATCGGCGTAGTAGTCTAACTAGAGTAACTCTGAGGAGGAAGCCCTTCTGCTCCTACACCGGCCTCTATTACTTTGGCCGCTGCTGCTCCGACTCTAGTTCTTACTGCTATAGTTATAAATGGCTATTACTTCAGGATCTACACTGGTTTGTATACGAGATTTGAATTTTAACTGGTTAGATGACGATTATGTCTTAAATTATAAACTCTCTAGTTTCCCGTCTTCTAACAGCCCTAGAGTCCGCCTAGCTTTTAAACGAGCTAGTTCTAATGAAATCAATCGTTTATATTCCCTCCCCAGGTCGCCACCACTCCGGCTCGTATTCTCTAGCCTCTCTCCACCGCGTAACCCAATTTTTTCCATTTTCGTCCTTAGTTGGTATATTTATAACTCTTACTTCCTTATCAGGGTTGATAAAAACGCGATATACAGGTGATCCGTCTCTGAAATGTAACTTAATAGAGCAAATATCACTGACCGCTCGTTTTTTCTTTAGAGATCGCCCGTTAATACCACCAATATCGTTATGGCTGATATTATGAATGGAATTTCCAGTGTAATATAGCACTTGCGTGAAAAGCTTAGATCTTTTCAGTCGAAAAAGATTGCCTGGATCTAACATTGGAATCCATTCATAACCCCCAATAGCGTCGCCAATGTGTAAGATAATGCCAGAACCCTTTAATCGTACTACTGATTCGCTTACCACCTCATGCTCCCGTAACGACTTAAATAACAGCTGTTTATGATATTGCACATCACCTGTCCAATCATTAACTAGAAGCGCAGCGTATACACCTTTAGGCTTACCCCAAAACATTTGGTTAAGGTTGTAACTAATTAACGCTGGAACTGGAGATCCTCCATGCTCGTTTTTCAATTTAAGAACTTCATCTATCCATTTCTCGTCTTTAAAAATGAAATCCCAGAGACGCACAATATTTTTATGGTTCGTCGATAAAGGAATGTTCCACGCAGTTGCTCTTAAAAATGATAAAGTAGATAAAGGTGTAAGATAATCTGCAATTTTGTCTCTTAATTCGCGAGGAATCCAAGGTGAAGAAAACACCGGCTTAGATGAATTCATTGGATTATATTCTTTAATAGAAGTGAAAGAAGTATAATAATTAAGTTTAATAAACGTAGCTTTGTCTTTGACGCTGCTTTTTATAAGGAAATAAAGTAAGTGTATAGCTACTAAAATGATGCCATTTAGGAATACTTTACAAATATGGCTGTGAAGTAGTATGTATACAGTATAAATAGAGAAACATTCTATATTAGTAATAAGAAGTTGAAAGCAGCTTTAACAAAGTAGTACATTTACAGCCACAATTTCAATGTGTGGATTTTCTCTACACGTACAGTAGGGACCGAAATCAGTGTCCAGAATTTTCATGTTCAAGCTTTCTCTGCACGGGCCAGTTCCGCCCTTAGTTATGGCTGACACTGTACGCTAGTACCAGCTCCCCACAGCTACAAGTTAAGCTCCAAAACTAGGCCTAGCTGAAACGCGCTAGCCACTTTTAGCGTTATCATTACGCGGCTCAGCACTTTCACCGAGTTTAAGGCTCGCAGACGCAGTCAATCAACGCTGCACAGGGTGACGACCAGATAACTGTAATTTATACATTTATACCGTGGTGATTAATTCCTTATAAGCAAATAAACTAGCTACTCCACTTGGTAATGGCGGCCAAAGACAACAGCGTGTCAGGATGCTCTTCCCCAACCACTTGCCGCTAAGCCTAAGCACAGTCCTCCATCAGTGCCAAAGCATCTGCACGTCAACCTTAACGTTTCTAAGTGAAAGTTAGGTTATTTATGCTTGTTAGCGTGTCTAGGTAATCGGCTCCGAGCTTAGCCTTACTCGTCTCCATCACCTTCACCTCCAGCTTCTCGGCCTCCTTCCACCAGCCCTATTTCCTGTATATTGCTATAAGGTTACTTATACTTATTAGCGTGAAAGGGTGATCGGCTTTAAGTTTAGTCTTACTTATCTCCATCACCTACACGTCTAGCTTCTCAGCCTTTAATTACTAGCCCTAGTTTTAAAATTTCAATGCTAAGTTATTTATACTTATTAACGTATTTAGGTGATTAGCTTTAAGCTTAGTCTTACTTATATCTATTACTTGTACCTCCATTTTCTTAGCTTTTAACTGCCGGCCTTAGTTCCTATATATTATTATTAGGTTAGTTATACTTGTTAGCATAGAAGGGTAATCGGCTCCGAGCTTGGTCTTACTCGTCTTTATTACCTACACGTCCAGCTTCTTAGCCTTTAACTACTGGCTCTAGTTTTAAAATGTCGACATTAAGTTGCTTATGCTTATTAGCGTGTCTAAGTGATTAGCCCTAAACTTAATCTTACTTATCTTTATCACCTGTACCTCTAAATTCTTAGCCTCTAACTACTAGCCTTAGTTTTAAAATGTCACTATTAAGTTGCCTATACTGTTAATGTATCTAGGTAATCGGCCCCGAGCTTAGTCTTACTTGTCTCTATTACCTATTGAACTGGTGCGATGGCGTAACAGAGAAGAAACTATAAAGAGAACCACACCTACAGAACGTTGTTATCGGCTTGAAAGGCCGACTCCCAGACTACTGGTCTTCCGATCGGAGGGACATAAATGTAACTGACGTAGAAAAACAGATACGTACCTAGTATGGAACAAAACCTAATATGTGACGGTGCTTAGCATGGAACAGAGCCTAGCATAGAATAATAAAGGAAATGTAACCGTGGATCAGGTTATCTTCCTTCGATTAAAGGGCCAGAATGTCACTGGCCTTTTAATAAGAGGTCTTTGTGGTGGAAAATCGTCGGATCCCTTGTTGATTGAAGAAGCACAGTTTAAAGAACCACGCGGCGCAGCCCCTTTTTGACAGTGGCACGCGCTAGAGAACGCATCGCTATATATATAAACGATTACAGTAATATTATACACAGAGCCCAAAAAGAACGACAGGGTCGGCCTGAACAAACGCTCCGAGTCATTATATCTAATAGTAGATACTCCACGATCACTACTACTGATTACCTCATGTTTACCTTCTTCCTCTTAACTGCCGTTATCTGCTTGGGGTTATCGACGATATACCACACCTTGCTAAACCATTCCCACAAGGTGGAACAACTCTGTCTACAGCTTGACCTAGTGGGCATAGCTGTCTTGACAGTAGGCGATTTTATCACGGGAATATATATGGTCTTCTACTGCGAACCTTTACAACGTAACATCTATTGGTCTATGGTAAGTTAATACCCGTGTGCCCCATATACTTATATCTTGTATCTGACGGTTACTTTGGTTAGTAGACTGGAATTCTCAGTACACTTACCATCGTGATCATAATCAGTCCAAGATTCCAGGATCGCAAGTTCCGCATTTTCCGAACACTCACGTTCGTGGGGCTTGGTATGTCTGGCATTGCACCATTGATACATGGAATTACAATATTCAGCTGGTCGCAAATGGTTAAGCAATCCGGAATGCCCTACTATTTAGTCGAAGGGGGCTTCCTTCTGACTGGAAGCTTTTTTTACGCCGTAAGACTCCGGATTTCCCAAGGTCGCACACTTGATGGCAACATAACTGATCATAACTCCTGCATTTCCGTAGACTAAGTTTCCCGAGAGTCGATATCTAGGCAAATTCGATATATGGGGCTCCTCCCATCAACTATTTCACATCATGGTGGTGCTCGCTACTGTGACTCAATTGGTCGGATATTAGAGGCCTTTGACTATAATTACTTCCACCGAACATGCTCGTCTCTCTAAGGCACGGCCGTTATCCGAGTATCCAAGTGGGGGCACGAGTACCGGATTGATCTGGAGGGTGGTTGAAGGTACCGAAAAGAGCGGGTCAAGGCTAACTAGAACTGGCACTCAGGACGGCAAAATATGAGCTTTTCCTGTATCCATGTGTTGGGGATGCTGTTCTTTTCGACCTTGACTTGCAACCTCGACGGAGAGTTATACATCATACATGCCTCCCAGTGGGCAGCTTACTTTTCTCGACCAGAACTCTAAGGAGGCAGACCAGTATACTCAGGCTCTTGTTTGGCAAGTCGTTGGCTGCTGCGCGTCAAGCCATTCTGAGGCGGTTGTTTGGCACTGTACTCGTTTAGGTGGTTCTCGTTTCTTGCTCCGAGTCCTAACCGTATCCGTGCTGGCTTGCCTCCACTTCCAGGAGGTCAAACAGCTGGTCCATTTCCCCTTGGTTTCTTGGCGGCCGCCTCTTCCCCATTGGTACCATCCAGCGAACTGTAGACGCCATGACTTTGGGGGCTTGTGGCGGCGTCAAAGGGGGACGGCGCAGCCAGGGGTTGGATCGAGGGGGGTCCGTCAGGCGGGGTTCAGGAAGGGAAGTTTGTCGCATTAATCCTGCACGCTCTAGTTTTTGCAATGAAGGTATACGTGTTAAGCGATTGTGTTCGGTATTTCAAGGTATGCATTTACGCAACTTGATATCCTGGTGCTGTTTACCTGTTGATTGTTGGGAAAATGTCCTTTTAGCACTGCGAAGAAAAGTACCTCAGTCTTCCGACAGCGATGGGAGTCGCTGGCGGGGATTAGCGTTTTAACATGAGAGTGGCGTGTGGAATATGGTTGACACGGGTAGCGGGCCTGGGGCATGACGGTCAAGTAGCTTCCACCGTAGTCCAAGAAAGACCAGCTTTAATTCACAACGCTCTGCTAGTTTTGGGCTGTCGGAATAATGTCGAATTGTGCCCACAAAAACCGGACGTAAACAAATCACAACGTCTGGTGTCGGTGGCCGGGCTTCTCGGCGCACAAGCCCAGCTGCACCGAGTCACGCGGGATAGCCGGCCCCGGAATCCAGGAAACCTAGTATGCTTCATATATCCAGTCGCCTCCTTGACATGTTTCTCCCCTAAAATGCACAAAAATGACTGGAGTCGGGAGCGGATTGACGTATCATGGCCAAAATCGCGCAATGGTGACTTTTGCCGTCGGTGGCTACCATGCGACTGTGGCCAGCAGTGAGTTCCACGGTCCAGCCGCCGAGTCCAAACTGACAAGAGAACCGAGCAGGTCAACCTCGGTCAATGAAGTGTCAATTTGAGGTCAGACATGCCGTAAACGGTAAATGGAACGATGGCCGAGGAACTTTATCCATGTCGGCAGACGGGCGGGCCATGCGGACCACGAGCCGCAGCTCTGGTAAGGCAACCTGAGACGGCTGCCAGCCTGTCCGCCCTGAACCTCCCGCCTGACGCCTGGTACCATTGTGCTGGAACGCCAAATTCCACGTCGCGAGGCCCGTCTGGATCTCTGGATTGGCCTCATCACCATGGATCGAGTGTAAATTTGAGATCTCTCATGAAGGGGCATTTGTAAAGTCAGGGTTGGCGATAAATAGGAGAACATCTTCTGCGCTGTGGGAAACTTCATCCTCCTACTCCTGAGCGATCACCATGAGCGCGTCTTCCTCTTCACAGCCACTCGGCTCCTCAAAATCAGGTAAAGAGCCGGGGATAGCCCTCTCAGCACGAAGTCTACTTAGAAACGAGGTACTGTTTCTTAGACCAACCCGAGTGCCAGCCGCCAAACAATCTGGAGCCGGAGCGAGACTTTGCCGATGGCGAGCTTGGGCACCAACAGACCGAAAAAACAGAGAATGCCGAGAGAGAGCGAGTGGTCAGCACGAGTTGCATGTGTCGAGTGTGTGCTGGACCGGGTGTGTGCCATTGGAGTTGCCCACAACGACCTCGTCTGGTCGAGCAATTCTTGGAACAACTCAGCAATGAGCTCGGTCAGCGAGCGCCAGCCAAGTCGGCCTCCGGCAAAGCCTTGGCAAGCCGCGACGGTCCACATCGCGATTCACGATCCTGGCAGAGCTGCGTGAGGGTGGCGACCGTCAAGGAATCTGCGCGGGGGTGTTTAGCATGTCTTGCATGGGGGAGGGGTGTGTGTTATCATAATACGTACCTGGGCTGCATGTAAGTAGGAAGATTTGCGCCGTGTTCGGTCAATACCAGCCAATCAATTCTGTCTGAAAATGAGGTCCTTTGCATGGATGGAGCGCTGAGGTGGTATCGAATCCGCTGTTTTGTTCGCATCCGACTTCTTGCAGCCAGCTGCCAGCAGGGCGTGCTGCGACACAGTGCAACATGGACAGGATTGTGGGGACTGGCAGAACGCGTTCCGCGGCCGTGTGCCTCGCGACCCTTCCCGACCGTGTATGAAGAAGTAATTAAGGTATAAGCTAAACATCAACGTTAACACCAACTGACGTGGCTAGTGCTTATAGTCTTTAAAGCAGAGCGATTTGCACTGAGTTTACAATCGAATAAAATATCTATTATATAAATATAAGGACATACCCCGCTGTTGCTCCTAATTTATTAACCATCCAACATTTTACGCTGAATTAACTAAGTTATTCTGGGCGAACTATAGAGTCGGAGCCTTTGTAATCCGTATTCTGTTAAATTCGGTTAGATATTGTTAGCAGCTTATGCTCCGTTTTGATTTCCTTCATCATATCTACTTGCTTAATAAAGAGGCTTAATAAGAAGCCAACTCCTGAGATGGCTGTAAACAGTATATATACACCGCGAAATCCGTAACTGTATGCATCAAGTACCTGCTCTTTAAAGAGACTGCCTTCAGGTAATATCGAGATATTAGTGATAAATGCCTCGCTCTGGGTTGCAATAGCCGGCGACAACCCTTCCCATATCAGTTTTATTGACATGGAATTTTGGAAGACAGAACTTCCAACCCCCACTCCTAAAGCCATGCCAAATTGCCGCAAAAACGCGTACATAGATGCCGCGTTACCTTCTAGCCCAGTGCTACACAATGCCTGGGTCGCGAAGTTCTGAGCATTAAGAACTGTTCCGTGTCCTAGCCCTAGAATAACCAAAATGATAACCCAGGCAGCAAGGTGTGTAGTATCGTCCCACAGTATGGTGAGGCCAGATCCAGTAGTTGTTAAGATCCAGCCTATCCAAATGGGATATGTATAATTTTGAAATCGCGTTACTAATATACCTGTGATAATCGAGCTGGGGACAAGCGTAAGCATAACAGGGAGGAGAGCCAAGCCTGCATGCATAGGGCTATACCCTTTCACAGCTAGGAAGTAAAAGGGCACGTAGTATAGTTGGCCGTAAATCTTGATATAGGGGTTAACGCCACATTTAATTAACTGGATAGTTCTGAAACGTACCACGAGGCCCTGGATGGCTCCACAGGCATATGCCGCAGCTGAGGACGTGCAACGGAAGAGATCTCGGCTTAGAAAGGGCTCTTTAGCAATGCAGGCCTCGTAAAAGAATGTCCATACATATCCAGCCACTCCTAGACATAGCGGAATTAGTGTGGCAGCGCTCTGCCAATCATATTGGGTGCCTCCCCATGAAACCGCAAGGAGTAATATTGCTGTGGAGATGATAAAAAAAAGATTTCCCAGCCAATCAACTCTCTTCAGTTTTTCTTGAGCTGTTGCAGACTTGGGGACTAACGTAACAACACGGATCGCAGCAATAAGACTGATGGCGCAGAAAGGAAGCATTATGTAAAATAGCCAACGCCAGGTTGTATGCTCAGCGATCGCCCCGCCGATAATAGGGCCGCTACAATTTCCGATCGCCCACGCAGCGAGCCTAGGTTTTGGTCAGGTAGGTGAAGAAGAAGACGTGGCTCGTAAATGAAGCACTTACACTGTGCCATACCATTTCGGTCGGCAGTGAAGGGGAACAATGTCTGTGAAAATGAGGAGGCTGAGAACAATAATACCACCTCCACCAACGCCCTGGAAAGTCCGACCGATAAGAAGAGTAGTAATGTTCTCAGCTAAGCAGCAGATTAGGGATCCAAGCGTGAAGAATGCCAATGATACAACAAGGCACACCTGTCGACCGAAAACATTGCTAAGAGACGCAATAAAAGGCATCATAACCGCGTTGGAAAGAAGATAGGCAGTCCCAATCCAAAAGGTCTGCATGGTGTTGCTGTTAATGTCGACACTGATAGCCTGCTAGCTGTCAGTCATACCCGAGCGGTTAGAGTTGAGAATGGTTTGTATACAGGTAGCGAAGTAACAACAACACATGCATCAAGGGCTACCATTAAAGATAGGAAAGAAAGTGTAGCCATCACAAAGACTTGGTGCTGATTTGGGTTCCACATTGGAGTAACAGCACAACTACCTATATCTTTACCTATATCAGCAGGTGGGTTGTATATAGCGATAGGAACCGAGATGTACTGCGCCATTGCGTATCGTTAAATAGTTATGCTAGGGTCCTTGTAATAAAGTGTTTATTCTTCAGTATCATATATCTTTAAAGATATATGGTGAGTTGTTTTTCTGTGTTAATTCTGATTATATATCAAGCGTGGCAAAGGACATTCTTATCTCTGACAGTTTTGGCTGCCACTATACTAATTGTGACTTATTAGCTTGCTATCACAGTAGCAAGTGACTGACAGTGTAGGGACTAGAAT
>Ga0247776_10000417_pt1 | contig 10365 bp, 5 predicted proteins | sample UWRJL199509C5_FD_179912 | JGI IMG/M metagenome (GOLD analysis project Ga0247776, IMG submission 179912) | Plant litter microbial communities from Arlington Agricultural Research Station in Wisconsin, United States - UWRJ-L199-509C-5 | ecosystem: Environmental > Terrestrial > Plant litter >...
CGTTTCCAGAAGCCGTCCTCGGTGCCGGCAGCGGCGGGCGCCGCTCCGCCGTTTGCACTGGCGGACGCGCTGCTGTCCCCACCAAGTGTCATCGAAGCGCCTGCTCCAGCCGCAACTGCGGCAGGTGCCGGTGAAGGAGACGCGGGCGCCGGCGCAGGCGCCGCTGGTGCAACAGGCGGCGGCGCGGCAGGCGGCGGCGCGGCGGGCGGCGGCGCGGCGGGCGGCGGCGCGGCGGCGGGCGGCGGCGCGGCGGCGGGCGGCGGCGCGGCGGGCGGCGTTGGCGCGGCTGGTGTCGCCGGCGCGGCGGGGACCACCCCGGGCGCGGGATCCGCTGCTTGGACGGATGAGGCGAACGTGGGGATCGAAAGCAGGCACGCCGCGCTGAGTGACTTCGACAGACGCATCATCGGTTTACCACCTCGAGAAAAAACGAAGCGATAGACCAGCAAGCCCAGGGTGGGCAATCTTCGAGTCAGCAAATCGACCAACACACGCGCTGACTCCTCATACAAGTGCGTGAATGTGAGACCTATTTACGCACCTCGCGGGAAAGAAACGATCTCAGTGGTTGAATTCCGAGTCAGCGATCCACTCGCCTGATTCAGTATCCGGGACAAACCGCCACCAGAGAAGAGTTTGCGCGTTGGCGGCGGCGCGCGTCGATGATAAATCGCGGGTAGAAAACGTGCGCGTCGTCGTCGCTCCCAACGCACTCAAAGGCAGCCTCACCGCGTTCGAGGCCGCCTCGGCCATTGCCCGCGGGCTTTCCGCGGCCGACAGCACCTGCGAGATTGCAAGTCTGCCGATCGCGGACGGCGGGGATGGGACGAGCGCAGTGTTGTGCGCGGCGCGCGACGGAGTGCTCCGCCAAACCATCGTTCCCGATCCGCTCGGCAGGCCCGTGCGCGCCAGCTTTGGTTTGCTCGATGAGGGACGCACGGCAGTGCTGGACGTGGCGACAGCCTCCGGCCTGACACTGCTCGCGCCACACGAACAGGACCCGTTATTTTGCAGCAGCCGAGGCACCGGCAAACTGCTCAATACCGCACTCGACTCTGGCGTCGAGACAGTGATCCTGGGCGTTGGCGGCAGCGCCACCGTCGATGGCGGCGCCGGCCTGCTCGCTGCGCTCGGAGTCGGGTTGTTGGACGAGACCGGCACGCCGATCGCGAGCGGCGGCGCGGGGCTCGCGCGGCTGTCACGGATCGACCTGTCCCGCATGCATCCAGCGCTCGCGCGCGTGAAACTGCGGGTCGCTTGCGACGTCGACAATCCCTTGCTCGGTCCGCACGGAGCGGCGAGCTCGTTTGCTCCGCAAAAGGGCGCAACCCCGGACGCGGTGCTCGAACTAGCGCAAAACCTCGCTCATTTTGCGGACGTGATCGAGCGTACGACAGGCCGCGACGTGCGCAACGTGGTTTCCGGCGGCGCAGCTGGCGGCATCGCGGCCGGCTTGTTCGGAGTGCTCGGTGCGGTTCTCGAACCGGGCATCGATCTGGTGCTGGAAACTCTGGGCTTCGCTCGGGCATTGCTGGGCGCCGATCTGGTGATCACGGCCGAAGGCTTGCTCGACTGGCAGAGTCTGCGTAACAAAGGGCCTTGTGGAGTGGGGCGCTGGAGCAAACGCCAGGGCGTGCCGGTCGTGGCGCTCGTCGGCGGCATCGCAGACGACGTACGCCTCTCGGACTTTCCGGACTTTGCTGGCATCTTCTCGATCTGCCGACGCCCAGTCTCGCTCGAAGGAGCGCAAGAACGAGCTGCAGCGTGGCTGGAGGGTACGGCAGAGTCCGTGCTGCGCGCCTGGTCGTTCCACCATCGACCGTGAATTCGCGTAACCGGCGGCGGCCGTGTCAGCGATGGCTCTCGCGGGTTTCCGTCCAAACTCCTTTTTTGTCCATTCGCGCAACACTCGGGAAACACTGAGCTTTGCCCGCCCCTCATAGAACACTAGTGCCCGCCTGGGGGCTTCCTTCTGTCCCCAGCTCGTGCGAAACGAGAAGGTGTGAGCCTCGCAACACACCCCGAAGTCCGCCCTCAAGATCGGCCGCTGCAAGAAGACGTGCGTTACCTCGCGTCGGCGCTCGGCCAAGTCATCAAACGCCTCGAGGGAGACGCGGTGTTTCGAGCAGTCGAAGATCTCCGCTCGGCCTGCCGCGGGCGTCGTCGCGGTGAAGCAACCGCCGCCGATCTCGACACCCTGCTGGCACGGGTGGCGGATTTCCCGCTGGAGGTCGCGGCCCCGGTGGCGCGCGCCTTCACGCTGTTCTTCTTCTTGATCAACACCGCCGAGCAGGTGCACCGAGTCCGTCGGCGCCACGCCTACGAAGACGGCGCCGAGCTCGCAGCGCAGCCGGCGAGTATCCGCTGGGCATTCGAAAAATTGCGCGACGCGAAGCGCAGCGCGGCCGAGGTGCGTGAATACATGCGTGAGCTCGAGGTGCGCCCCGTGCTCACGGCGCACCCGACGGAAGCGACCCGTCGTACGTTGCTGCAACTTCAGGCACGCCTCGCGGACGCGCTGCTCAAGCGCGAAAACTCATCGCCCGAAGAACGCATGCGGATCGAGACCGGGATCGAAGCCGAGATCGAGCTCTTGTGGTTGACCGACGAAGTGCGGCGCGACCGCCCGAGCGTGCTCGATGAAGTAAGCTCGGTCATTTGGTATTTGGAAGACCGGCTGCTCGACGCCTCGGTTCAGGTGAGCGAGAACGCCGAGCGCGCGTTCCAGCTCGCGTTTGGCGAGCCGCTCGGGTTTTCGCTGCGCTTGCCGATGGGTAGCTGGGTCGCCGGCGATCGCGACGGCAACCCGTTCGTCACCCCAGAGATCACGATGGCAGCAGCACGACGCACCGCTCACGCGCTGCTCGGGTTGTACCATCGGAAGGTCTGGCGCCTCGTCGAGCGCTTGTCGGTCTCCGACCGCCTGGGCGGCGTGCCGGATGTACTCCGTCAATCCCTGGAACGCGACAAGCCGCTCCTGCCACGGCTTTGGGAGATGAACCGCAAGCGAGATGAACACGAGCCGCTCCGGCTCAAGCTCACGTTCATTTCCGGCAGGCTCGAAGCCACTCGCCGCGAGATCGCCACACGCGACGCGGGCCAACTCGAGCGCGTCGCTGGCGCGTACGCCTCGGCTGACGAATTCTGGAAGGATCTCGACGTCGTCCGTCAGGCCCTGGTGCACGCTCGCGCCGACCAAGCGCGGCGCAGCCTGCTCGAGCCCTTGATCGGCCTGGTCGAGGTCTTGGGCTTTGCCGGCTACTACTTGGATCTGCGTGAGGACTCCGAGATGCACACGCGCACGCTGGCCGCGATCGCCAAGGCCGTAGGCGTGCCCGAGCTGGATGACGCCGCGATTCACCGCGAATTGATGGGCATGCGCCCGCTCGTCTCGGCGTACGCGCCGCTCGACGATGAGTCCGCGCGCACCGCCAAGCTGTTCCACACCATGCGTGAGGTGCAGGACGAGTTCGGCGAACGCGCGGCGCAGACTTACATCGTCTCGATGACCAAGACATCCACCGATCTGCTGCGTGTGCTGATCTTGGCACGCGAGGCGGGCTTGGTTGATTTGGCACGCGAGGAGCCATTCTCACGCTTGGACGTGGTGCCGCTGTTCGAGACGCAGGCCGATCTGTTCAACGGCCCTTCGATCATGAAGAGCCTGTTCGCCGATCCCGTTTATATGCGCCAGCTCAAGGCGCGCAAGATGCATCAAGAGGTGATGCTCGGCTACTCCGACTCCGCCAAGGACGTCGGCGTCGTGGCAGCGGCCTGGGAGCTTTACCGCGCACAAGAGGCCCTGGCCGAAGTCTCGCGTGATGCAGGCGTCACGTTGACGTTGTTCCACGGTCGCGGCGGCACCGTTGGCCGCGGCGGCGGCTCGCCGGTGTATCGAGCGTTCACGGCCTTGCCCCCGGGCACGGTGTCAGGGCGCGTCAAGATCACCGAGCAAGGAGAGATCATCTCCCAGAAGTTCGGCATCTTGTCGATCGCCGAACGCAGCTTGGAAGTGATGCTGACGGGCACTTTGATGGCCAAATTCTCGGACTTCCGCACGGAGCTCGAGCCCGGCGCGGAGGCGCGTTACCGTGAAGTGATGGCGCGTTTGAGTGAGTCGTCACAAGCCGCCTTCCGCAAGGTCGTGCACGACGACACGGCGCTGTTCCAAATGTTCCTCAAGGCGACGCCCGTGCGAGAGCTCGGTCACGTGCACTTCGGTTCGCGTCCCGCCTATCGCGAGCGCGGAGCTGGGACGATCAAGGGTCTACGCGCCATCCCCTGGAACTTCGGCTGGACGCAGATGCGGCTGATGGCTTCGGCCTGGCTCGGCGCGGGCACCGCACTCGAGCAAATCATCGTCGAACCGGGCGGGCTCGAGCTGCTCAAGCAGATGGCCAAGAACTGGCCCTTCTTCAGTGATCTCTTGGACAAGATCGAGATGGTCTGCGCCAAAGCAGACATCGACGTCGCACGCCTGTACGCGCGCGAGCTGGGCGCCGACCCAGTGGTGTACGAAGGGCTCGAAGCCGAGTTCAAACGCACCGTGCAGTCCCTGCACATGATCCGCGAACGCGACATGCTGCTGGACCATCGCTTCCTGCAAGGGGCGCTCACGCTCAGGAACCCGTACGTCGATGCACTCAACCTGCTGCAGGTGAGCTTGCTGAAGAAGAAGCGGAAGCTCGGCGAACACGACCCGCAGCTCAAAGTGCTGGACGCCGCCCTCGGCACGACCCTGAACGGAATCGCTCAAGGCATGCGCAATACCGGCTGAAATCGCTCAGTTCAGGCCCCGGATGGCGAAACGCCGGGGCCGGTACTAGGGATAGGGCGTGAGCTCGGCTCCTATCTCCGGCACGCTGCGCTCGGGTCGGTACGCGATCGTCGGGGAGCTCGGCTCGGGCTCGCAAGCCGAGACGCTCGACGCCGTCGACAAGCTGAACGGCCGTGCGGTGGCCATCAAACGCTTCCAGGTGCGCGGCGCAAAAGGCTGGAAGGACGTGGAGCTCGCCGAGCGCGAGGCGCGCGTGCTGTCCACGTTGTCGCACCCGAACCTGCCCGTGTACATCGAGCACTTCGAGGAAGACGGCGCGCTGTACCTGGTAATGGAGAAAATCGAGGGCGAAACCTTGGCCTCGCTTCGCCGCCGCCAGGCCACGCTCACGCACGCAGACATCGCGCGCTTTTTTACGGACGCCGATAGCGTGCTGTCCTACCTGCACTCGCGCGTCCCGCCGATCATCCACCGCGACATCAAGCCCGGGAACGTGATCTTACGGCGGGACAACAGCTTCGCTTTCGTCGACTTCGGTTCGGTGCGCGATCACTTGAAGCCCGAGGGCGGCAGCACCGTAGTTGGCACGTTCGGCTACATGGCTCCGGAGCAGTTCCAAGGCCGCGCGCTGAAAGGCAGCGATGTGTACGCGGTGGGAGCAACGGCGCTGTCGCTCGTCACTGGTCGTGAACCGGAGGATTTGCCGCACCGCGGCCTGGGCATCGATGTACGCGCCGCACTGGGCAACGACGCCGAGCCCTGGCTCGTTCGCGCGTTGAGCTCGATGCTCGATCCCGACCCTGACAAGCGTGTGGCGCGCGTGCCGGCCCCTGGCTCGGGCCGGCGCTCGTCGGGCGGCGCGGCCCCCAAGCCCAACTCCCGCCAGCCACCCACCGACGCTGCTGGGGATTGGCGCGAGCTGCGCCAACACGGACGCGAGCAACGTCGGCGCCTGCGCGACGAGGGGCGCCGCTTCCGAGATGAGCTCAAAGAGCAACTCAAAGAGCAAGTCCGGGAGGAGACCAGGCGCGCGCGTCGCTCGGCGCGCAGCGTTCGGAACGAGCACGCCGGTCATTGGCAGCGACAGAGGAGCAGCTTCGGCCCCGGTGGCCCAGTCGTGCTGATGGTCGTGGCGCTTGCGCTGACCGTGGCGCGTTTGGCAAATTGGGGTCTGTTCCGAGTCTTCCTGCCTACTCTACTATTCGCGCTGTCGCTCTTTTTTGGTCGCCCGCTGCGGCGTGCGGCTTGGCGCTGCCGAGAGGTCGGGGTCGAAGGCGACCGCGGCTTGAGTCAGGCCCTGGACGCCGTGCGCGGCCGGTTACTCGGCCAGGCGATCGACACCAGCGGCGAAGAAATCGAAGATCTCGGGCACGATTCGGCGCGACGGACGCGTGTTGCCGCTGACCCGCTGCGCGTGGCGGTCGATCCGGAACCAGAAGTGGAACCCTACGCGGGGCCGATTTCCGAGCCTGAACGGCGCGAACCGCGCTGACTACTCGGACTTGTTGCTCGGCTCGCGCTTCTTTTTGTCGAGCTCGGGCACCACGCGAGCGACCCGCTTCTGCACGACTTCTTTGACCATGCGCAGCAGGTTGTTTTCGTCCGTCGATTCGGCGAGCAGACCGAGCGGAATGCGGAAGCCGCCCATGTCCGCGCGACCGCCGCCGTAGGGGCGACCTTGGTTGTCGTCACCGAACGCGTTTTGCATGAACAGCGCCGGGTCGACGCTGGCTCGGCTGGTTCGCAGCGAGCCGTCGATGCGATCCTCGACGACACCGAAGACGAGCACGGTGTCGATGTCTTCACGACGCAGCACGAAATCCGCCGCCATCGGGATGGCATCGCGATTGTTCGCCGAAACGCGTCCGACGCTGGCGATCGCGAAGTCGCGCACGACCTCGAGGTCGACGAGCGCGCGGCCGACGGCTTCCATCGACTCGGCGGTGAGCGTGCGGCGGCCCACTCGGCTCAGTGTCTCCGAGTCACAAAACGGCTTTAAATAGGCGGCTGCACGAAAATCTGCCGGAGTGCCGAAGGCGAAATCATCGGTATCGGTTTGGATGCCGAAGAACATGGCCGTGGCCACTGCGGCGTCGTCATTGCCCTCGGCGCCGAACGGCGTGAGGCCGCGCTCCGCGTACTCGGCGTAAATCGTACAGGTGGCTCCGACGTCGTGACGAATGTCGACGAACGGCGCTTTCGGCACCGATGGTGGACGATGGTGATCGACGACCGTCAGCAGCTTCAGGCTCTCGGGCAGCTTGATGCTCGACTCGCTGGCGCTGGCATCGACCAACGCCAAGTAGCCGTACTGCTCCAAATCCGCCATTTCGGACACGCGCACCATCGGCACGTTGAGCAACTTCACGAGCGCGCGGTTCTCCGAACGCGACAGCGGCAGGACGTGCGCGATGGTCGCCGACACGCCCATGCGTTCACACAGTCGCTTGTGCGCGAGAGCACTACCGATACCGTCCGGGTCGGGATGACCGCCGAGAAGAATCACGTGCGGCTTATCGACGGCGCTGGCGAGCACGCGCTCGAGCTCTTGACCCTTATCAGGCTGACCCATGGCGACTCCGTAGCTTATGTCTCGACCACGACGGAAGCCCACACCGGGAAATGGACTTGGGGCACTCATGAGGCGTCCTGTACGGCCACTTATACGCCCAGGGTTATCGCACCGCCCGAAACTTCGGACAACCCAATAAATTTCATACACTTAGCCATTTGGCAACGCTCCCCAACCAACGAAACGGCTCAAAAATCGGCCGTGGCCCGGGCTCGGTGTACTATCCCCGGACGCCGTGCACCGAATTGCCGTTTTCAGTCTGTGCGTCGCAGCCTTGGGGTGCAAACACGAGCCCAAGGTCGACGCTGCCGCTCCTCCCAAATCGAGTGTCACTGCAAGTGCGCCAGCCGCACCTGCCACGCCCTCGGCCGCGCTTGCGCCAGCCGACTCGGCTCTCCCACCCGATGGTGGTGCTCCAAAAGCGGTCGCTGAAGCCGACGGCGGGAAGGTAGCCGGCCGTAGCGCGCCGGATGCGCGTCGCTACCGCTGGCTCGGCGCAGACAACCTGAAGTACCCCAAGCCCGTCGATTCACTCGAGGCTCGCTTCCCGACGCCGCCCGGCTACCAACGCGTCAGCCTAGAGCCGGGCTCGTTCGGCGAGTGGTTGCGCGGCCTGCCCCTCGCGGCGGCGGGCACGCCCGTACTGAGCAACAGTGGCGACACCGTGTACCCAGGTGACGACCCGTACGTCGCTGCCGTGATTGCCATCGACGTCGGCGTGGGCGATCTCCAGCAGAGCTCGGATGCAATCATGCGCCTGCACGCCGAGTGGCTCTGGGCGAACGACAAGCCCGACGCGATCAGCTACCGCAGCGCCTCGAAGCTCGACATGCCCTTCTCGCGTTGGGCCAAGGGGCAACGCCTATTGCCGTCAGGACCGAACGTGTTTTGGGTCGTGAAGAACAAGCCGCACGACCCGAATTACAACGACTTCCGGCAGTACATGGACGCGGTCATGCTGTGGTCGAACAACGTCTCGCTCGCGATGCGGGCAAGCCACGTGTCCGATCCAGCGCAGCTCACCGCAGGTGACTTCTTCCTGCAGTCGCGCGGCAAAGGCCACGCGCTTTTGGTCCTCGACGTCGCCCAAAAGCCAACCGGCGAGCGGGTGGCGTTGTTGGGGCAGGCTCTGCAAAGCCCAGCGCAAAGCATGCACGTCATGAGGCTCGGCCATGCCACGGCCTGGTTCAGCATGCGGCCCCCGAACCCTGTACTCATCCCCCGCGCCGACGAGTTCTCATGGGCGGATTTGTCGCGGCTGGAAGCCAAGGAAGCCAAAAAAGACGAGTAGCAGCTGGCGAAAGCAGCTGGTTTAACCAAATTACTAGAACAATTACGTTGTGTTACACAGCAGTATGCCTGTAGACCACAAAAACGCACTTGACGAGTTTGCCGTGGAAGAGCAGGTTTCACCCGTCGATGCCCGTTAGCCGCGCCTCCATGACCCCCGTCTCTGCCTCCGGCAGCGATGCGCGTGTGTCTGTTGCGTTTGGCTTCGTTGGTCTCATCGTGGTCGGACTCGGGCTTATTAGCCCGTGTGCGGTGGCCGGCTGATCTGAGAACGCAGCTCAGCAAGTTTGGCCCCCGCACCCACCGAGGTACGGGGGTTTTTTAGTTTTCAGCAGTCTGATTTTCTACGCAACGAATCGCCAGCACAGCTACCTAGCGCGGAGAACAACGTGGCCTCACCGATGAAGAGCATCACCGAACCCAGCGCATCTGCCAGCTCATCGCCCGAAGCGATGGCTGAGGTGCAAACCCTGACCGGTTCCCAGATCATCTGGGACACGCTCGTTCATGAAGGGGTCTCGGTCGTCTTCGGCTATCCGGGCGGGGCGATCATGCCGGCTTATGACGCGATGCCGGCTTACCCGATCCGGCACGTGCTGGTGCGTCACGAGCAAGGCGCAGCGCACATGGCGGATGGCTACGCGCGCGCGTCCGGCAGCGTCGGCGTCTGTATCGCGACCTCCGGGCCTGGCGCAACCAATCTGGTCACCGGCATCGCCAACGCGATGATGGATTCGATCCCGATGGTTTGCATCACTGGCCAAGTGTCTTCACACCTGATCGGCAGCGATGGCTTTCAAGAGGTCGACTTCACCGGCGTGACGCTGCCCATCACCAAGCACAACATCTTGGTGACGCGCACTAAGGACATCATGCCGGCCATTCGCCAGGCGTTCTACATCGCGAGCTCCGGCCGCCCGGGCCCCGTGGTCGTCGACATCACCAAAGACGCGCAGCAAGGTAGCGTCGAGCACCGTTACGATCCTTCGCCCATCCGCTTGCCCGGCTATCGTCCGGAGCACCACCCGGTACCGCGCGAGATCGAAAAAGCGGCCGAGATGATCAAGGCCGCGAAACGCCCCATCATCTTTTGTGGCCACGGCGTGATCGAAGCCAACGCCACGGCGCAATTGCTGGAGTTCGTGCAGAAGACCAATTTCCCGGTCGCGCTGACGCTGCTCGGCCTAGGTGGCTTCCCGGCGACTCACCCGCTCAGCTTGGGCATGATGGGTATGCACGGCGAAGCGTGGGTGAACACGGCGATCCAAGAGGCGGATCTGATCATCGCCATGGGCATGCGCTTCGACGACCGCGTGACCGGCAATCTGAAGACGTACGCCCAGGGCGCCAAGAAGATTCACATCGAGCTCGACCCGGCTGAGATCAACAAGAACGTAAAGGTCGATCTGCCGCTGGTCGGGGACGTGCGCGACATCTTGCGCATGTTGCTGCCGCAAATCGAGAAGCGCGGCTGTGACGATTGGAACGCGCATATCAACGGGCTGAAGGGCAGCAGCGCCGTGCGCGAGATCCAGAGCCTGCCCGACAATGGGCGCCTGTTCGCCGCGCACGTGATTCACGATCTGTGGCGCTACACGCAAGGCAAGGCCTTGGTCGTCACGGACGTGGGCCAGCATCAGATGTGGGAAGCGCAGTACTACAAGCACGACTACCCGCGGAAGCTGCTGACTTCAGGCGGCGCGGGCACGATGGGCTTTGCATTACC
>Ga0247776_10000419_pt1 | contig 10364 bp, 10 predicted proteins | sample UWRJL199509C5_FD_179912 | JGI IMG/M metagenome (GOLD analysis project Ga0247776, IMG submission 179912) | Plant litter microbial communities from Arlington Agricultural Research Station in Wisconsin, United States - UWRJ-L199-509C-5 | ecosystem: Environmental > Terrestrial > Plant litter >...
AGCGGCGAGCCATGGCGATCGAGAGCGAGACGCCGTAGCCTAGATCCATGGCAAAGACGAAGGCCCCCGCGCGGACCACAACTGCCAAGAAGCGGCCGCCCAAAAAGACCCAGCCAGCGAGCGCCGCTGCGCCGAAGAAGCCACGCATCTTCACGATTTCGTTCGCCAGCGTGTATCCGCTCTACGTGCAGAAGGTCGAGAGGAAGGGCCGGTCTCAGCAGGAGGTCGACGAGATCATCGCCTGGCTCACGGGCTATAGCGGCGCGCGGCTCCAGCGCGCCATCGACTCCCAGGTCGATTTCGAGACGTTCTTCGCGCGAGCCCCGTTGATGAACCCGAACGTAGGGCTGATCACGGGCGTGGTTTGTGGCGTACGCGTCGAAGACGTTGCCGACCCGCTGATGAAGAAAATCCGGTATCTCGATAAGCTGATCGACGAGCTCGCCAAGGGAAAGAAGCTGGCGGCCATTCTTCGGCGACAATAGCAGCCACTTGGCGAATGCGGCGCAGACGTCGGCGATGCGGCGCAGGCCCGAAGGACCACGTTGCGCGAACCTACACTCGCCGGCGGGTGCGCGAGGGGGTCAAGTGCTTCAACGCTTCGCGTTGGCTGAGTGGACTGAGTTCAGCCTGGTGCTCTTCGACGTAGCGGCGGACGGTTCGTGGGTCGTGTTTTGCGAGTTGGCGCAGGGCCCAGCCGATCGCTTTGCGCAGGAAAAACTCCTTCGAGGGCAAGGAGGGCTCGATGCACGCGAAAAGCAGCTTCAGATCCGTCGCTTCGCGAAAGAACATCTGACAGATGATCGATGTACGGCGCTTCCACAGATCGGGTGAGCGACTCCAAGAGAGCATGGCTTTTCGCATCGGTCGGGGGTAGGCCGCGAGCAGCGGCCCGATGCGGTGTTCGGCTAGTTCGTCGACGTAGTCCCACCACGCGCCGGTCACGATCATTTCTTCGTACATCGGTAGCGCGTCCAAGGTTTGAAACAAGGCTGCTTTGCGCTGCCCGCTCAGTGCGATCGCTGCGTAGCGCTCTTCACGATGTTTGGCGCCGCGCCACAGAGCTAGTACGTCCGTGCGCCAGCGTTCGGCACTTTCGAAGGCGTAGCTCGCGAAGACTTCCCGGCAGGCGGTTTTCACGCGCGCCGCGGAGACACCCAGGTAGGGCATCTCGGACTTCATGTACGCCCGCATGGCGGGCGCGCGTTCGGGTTCTGCAAGCGCTTGGAGGGCGCTGCGAATCGCGCGCTGTAGGGTGGATGCAGTGTCGCGTTTCATTGGCGTTAGATACTAGTCGAGCAAGGATGCAAGGTCGTCGAATTCTCGGTCGGTTCGCTGCGCGTTCAGCTTCGAAGCGGGCGCGGCTGCGGCGCAACGTCGTCGCGGCCAACCGCACTCGAGCTTCCGGAGGCTCCTGAGACGTGACGCCGTTCGATGCCTGAGTGAACCGACCGTGCTTGTATGAAATTGCGGAAGCAGATCAGCTGCTGGCGGAGGCGGAAGAAAATACGAAGTGGGAGCGACCACGAACTGGCAACACTACGTATAACGAGTGCACGCAAGTGCGTGCCACGGTGGCTACCAGTCCGGTGTCTGCCGCAACCAAGGAGTGGGTTTCGCTCATGAGCAAGATTGTCCTGGGTCTCTTTTTCGTTTCGTCCGTCGTGATGGCTGGCTGCGCGCTCGAGGCCGCAGACGGTGAGGAATCCATCGCGAGTGCCGATCAGGCGCTGAAAGCAGTCGTCTTCAAGGGCGTTGGCAACTCGGGCTTCAGTAACGAATCCGACAAGACCGCAACGATCGCCGCCGATAGCTCGAGACATGCTTCGGCCTCGGGAGGCATCGGGATCGATCTCCCGGTGGACGACACGGCCCCGTTCAAGGCCGGTTCGATCACCAGCGCCGATTGCGCCAAGCGCACGGTCACAGTCAGCTATAAGCAGGCCGATATTCAACAGTTTAGCAAGACCAGCCCGCCCGGAGCCGCTCACAACAGCCGCTGCTTCGCGAGCGTGATTTTGAACTGGAGCACCCGTAACCCGGCCGGCACCTTGTCATTTCCTCCCCCCTCGCCAGCTTCCGGAAGTCAGCGAGTCACGCTCTCCGGAATGCCCGTGAGCCCGGCGGTGGGAAATATCACTGTGGTGACGAAGTTCAACGGCGTCGCGAACAACGATAAGTACTCATTCCGCATCGATCCCGCACAATGATTAGCTAGGCGTCGATCTGACCTGCACGTGACCGTGCCTCGGCAGGTGTAGAGGCTCGGTCACGGTCAGATGGTTACTTCTCGCGTGCTGGCCAGCACGAAAAGCACGAACATACTATACGAGGGGTCCGCGCATTCGCGAGAATGTCGCGCATGATGGTGCGATCGACGCCCGTATTCGCACTGCTCGATCTGGACGAACAACGCCGTTCACTACGACTCGATGGAGCAGATCGCCTTCGCTATCGGAAAGCGGTGAGCGGCTCGCGCGCGGAAATGTCTGAGGTTTCACGGTCCATGCACGTCATTTTTGGTGATGATCCGCTGCTCCTCGCGGCTTTTCGCGCCGGAGAAGACGCGGCTTTGGCGGTGATCTATCGACGCTATGCCGAGGCCGTCGGTGTGCACTTGACTACCCTCGCGCGTGCGACTGGCGCGGTCGAGTTGGCGCAGCCGAGCGCCGTAGCGGACTTGCTGCAGGAGGTATTCGCACGCGCGTTCTCGGCGAGCGCGCGCGCCTCCTACGACGAGCGACGGCCCTACGGTCCTTACCTCAACGCCATCGCAAAGAACTGCCTCGTCGACCTGCTTCGCAAGCGTCGGCATGACCTCGCGCGGGAACTGCGTGACCCTGCGAGTTGCGATCGCGGACACGCCAACCGGGATGACGACGAGATCGAGCAGACCTCGATCGCCGTCGTCGAGACTTACGTGAGTGGACTCTCCGATCCGCTGCGTGACGTCTACGAGCAACGCTTTGCCATCGGGCTGACGCAAAAGGCTGCTTGCGACGTGCTGGGTATCACTCGGCGCGCGCTCCGCACTGCCGAAACTCACCTGAAGCGCGGCGCCCGCGAGGCGTTATTCGTCGCCGGCGTGCTCGCCAGCGAGCGAGGCGAGCGCGCCGCGCGTTCGGATTGAATCCCCGTTTCGCCGGCGATCTACGGCGACCTTGAAAATTCTGTGCCGACGAGCAAAGCTTTCTCGCGCGCTCGGCGTAAGAGGGATCGCCCCGGTCCAGGGGCACGCATTCGGTTTGCCATGAATCGCCGTACCTTTGCTGCGCTCGCTAGCTTCGGTTTTGCCCTGCCGCGGCTGATTGGTTCCGCGCGAGCCGATCAGCTCGACGCGACCGAGGCTGCGGGGGGCAAAGTGGGATCTGCCGCGAGCTCTGGTCTCAGTGTCGACGAGATCGTGTCGCGCGTGGAGGCGTTCTACGAGAAGGCCACGAGCTTCAAGGCGAGCTTCACACAGCGTCAGCCCCACGATGATTGGCGGCGTAGGAACGCCGGCTCGGTGATCTTCCAAAGACCGGGCAAGATGAGCTGGCGCTACACCGGGAGCGGCAACCGCATCGTGTCCGACGGCACGAGGGTTCGGGTCTACGAGCGAGAGAACAAGCAGCTGTACGAGCAAGACGTTGTCGCGTCGCAATACCCGGTAGCGCTGTCCTTCTTGATTGCGCAAGGCAAGCTCAGGCAAACCTTCCACTTCACGATGCGCGACCCGAAACAGGTGGGGGGCGAGGGCAGGCACGTGCTGGTTGCCGAACCGCTCCTGCCTTCGCCCGCTTTCAGTGGCCTCGTTTTTTTCGTCGACGCTCAGCGCTACGAAGTGGCGCGCGTGCTGATCGTGGATAGCCAAGGCAACCGCAATCGTTTCGATTTCACGGCCGGCAAAGTGAACCTCCAAGTGCCACGGGGCGAGTTCGCGTTCAGCCCTCCGCCCGGCACGCTGATCCTTGCAATCCCGTCCCCCAGCCGAACCGGACCGTGAAGCGCAGCGCTGCCGCGGCAGCCCGACCCGCTGTTCCGGCCGCAACGGGACGCCGAAGGTTGCGACGGAATGCGTCGGAACGCGGCCCCATCAAACCAAATCTGGACCCTTCAACACGGGGACCCTATGTACGGCGTCGCCGCGCGCTGGTTCGCGGGGCGGCGCTGAAAATCCGCCCCCCCATGAAAAAATACTGCGTACGCGCAGTATTTTTCTTCAGCGAGGGATGTCCTCGGTGCACGGAAATAATGCTGCGTGCGCGCAGTATCTTTTTTCAGCGAGAGGTGCGCTTGCCGAGCGCGGCGGTAGCTCGCGTGCGCCAGTGCGGGTTATCAGTCGCGTCATAAACTCAGCGATTTAGGCTCGTTAGTGCGCTCAGCGCAGGCATTTGGGGAGCAGGCTTGCGTTTCTCGAACTCATGCCACATATGAAGTATCATGAGACGCGACAGCCGGTTGTCGGTGGTGCTGCACCTGCTTTTGCACATGACCGAATTCGAAGGGCCGGCTACTTCGGAGGCGCTGGGTCCGCTCATGAACATGAATCCGGTGCTGGTGCGGCGCATGCTCGGCGGCTTGCGCGATGCAGGCATCGTGAGCGCTGAAAAGGGTCACGGCGGGGGCTGGGCGCTGGCCCGCCCCCTGGATCGCGTGACGTTGGCCGAAGTGTACCGTGCGCTCGGCTCGCCGACCTTGTTCGGGATTGGCCCCCAGCGCGAGAACCCGCGCTGTTTGGTCGAACAGGCCGTCAATCGCTCCCTAGGAAAGGCCTTGAGCGAGGCAGAGGCGCTGCTGCTCAGCGAGCTCGAGCGCACGACCGTCGCAGCCATCGCGCGCGACGTGACCCAGCATCATCCCCATTCCAAACAGAAGCGAGGTAACGTTCATGCTTGATGTGATCATCGTCGGCGGCAGCTATTCCGGCCTGGCCGCGGCTATTCAGCTCGGTCGCGCGCGCCGCAGCGTGCTGATCGTCGACGCCGCACAGCGCCGCAATCGCAGCGCGCAGCACGCTCATGGTTTTCTCGGCCAAGACGGCGTGGCGCCGGGTGCCATCGCAGAACAGGGCCGCGCCGAAGCGCTCGCCTACCCGACCGTGAGCTACCGCGAGGCCAGCGTCACGCACGCGCGCGCGATCCCGGGAGGTTTTTCGGTCGATGTCGCAGGTGTTACGCTCAGCGCGCGGCGCCTGATTTTGGCCACGGGCGTGGTAGACGAGCTGCCCGACATCCCGGGCGTGCGCGAGCGCTGGGGGCAATCGGTGTTTCATTGCCCGTACTGTCACGGCTATGAGCTGAATCGCGGCCGTGTGGGCATCATCGGCACGACGCCGCTGTCCGTGCATTTGGCGATGTTGGCCTCGGAGTGGGGCGCAAAGGGTCAAAGCGTGTTCTTTCTGAACGGTGCGTTCGAGCCGGAGCCAGAGCAGCTGAGCGAGCTCGCGCGGCACCAAATCAGCGTCGAGCGTGAGCCCATCGTCGCCATCGAGGGCACGTCTCCGGAGCTTACTGTGCGCTTGCAGGGCGGCCGCGTCGAGCGCTTCGTCGGCTTGTTTCTCAGTTCGCGCACGCGGCTCACTGTGCCCTTCGCCGAGCAGCTCGGTTGCGAGTTGGAAGCGGGCCCCGTGGGTTCATTTTACAAAACCGACATGATGAAAGAGACCAGCGTGCCCGGCGTGTTCGCCTGTGGCGATGCGGGCCTGCCGATGGGCTCGCTGTCCTTCGCGGTGGCTGACGGCGTGCGCGCTGGGGTGGCCGCGCATCAGTCACTCGTCTTCCGCAGCGAGTGAGCAAACGCGCTAGCGCTGGCTACCTCAGTGCAATCCGTGTGATCTCGAGGTGATGCCGCGGGGGCGCGCTGATCGTGCGACCCGTCACCACGAGTCTTGCGTGAAAGCCTGGGCCGGCCAGCACCATCGAGTGATATTCGCCATTTTCTCCGGCTAGATCCAGCCCGTTCGTGCGGCTCAGTTGCTCGAGCTCGGTCAGCGCTTGCGCGTCCAAATGCCGTCCGACCCAAGCGGCGTCGAGCCACGGCTCATTGACGTAGGTGAGCACCACGTCGAAGCCGAGCGCGACGATTTCTTTGACGTGCTCGCGCCGGTCGATGCCCCACAGCGGCAGGGCTACGCGCATGCCGACGCGCTCGGCGCAGCTGGCGATGAAGTTCGGATGCCCGTCGACTTCGGCGATGTCACCCGTCACCACGCAGTCGATGCCAGAGGCGAGCAGATCGGCGAGTGCACGCTCGTAGCCCTGCTGATACGGGAAGCTGACCACCATGCGGCGATGCGGCAAGCCGAGCGCGCGCGCTTGAAAGGCCATCAAATCCAGATCGTGGGCTTGAAAACGCGCTTCGGGGGGCACGAACGTGACTAGCTCTCGGACGCCCGAGCTGCGATGCAGCGCAAGCGCACTATCTTTTCCGCCAGTCCAAAGCAGGGCACTGTTCATCAGCGTTCACAGCTTCGGGATGCGCAAGGTCTTGCTGATCATGGCGCTGCCATGTGCCACGAACAACAACGAAAGGGGATGCAGCGAGACCGGGCCGAGCTGCCACACCGACAGCGGCAGCGCTTGACCGCGGTAGCCCAGAGCGAAAAGCGTCGCTAGCAGCGCGACGAGTAGCAGGCTGCTTGGGATCGGCAGGCCTTCGAAATAGCGGACTTTGCCGCTTTCGCCCGCGAGGCTCGCGGCGGTCACGTTGTAGCGCGCGAGGCGACTGATGCCGCACGCGACGAAGTACATCAAACACAGCGCGTCCCCTTCACCGCGCACTCCGCAGGCGAAGGCCATCGCCGCTGGTGCGACGCCGAACGAGACCACGTCGGCCAGTGAATCCAGCTCCTGACCCAAGGGAGAGGCTTCTTTGCGCAGTCGCGCCACCCGACCATCCAAGATGTCCATCACGAGCGCTACGGGCAACAGCGCGCTGCCTATCCAAAAGAAGCGCGGCTCTTCACTGGCGCAGAAGCGCATGAACGCGAGGATTGCGCCGGAGCCCGCCAGGCCATTTCCCAAAGTGAAAAAATCAGCAGCGCGAAAGTCGCGCAGCATCGAAAAATGACGCTGGGGTTCGGAAGGCATCGGCCGCAGTTCAACGCGGCCTTGGCGCCCGCGCAAGCCTAGTCGCACAAACTGGGCATAGGTGTGCGGTCGCTAGCGGCAGCACCAAAAATAGTGGCAAGTTTGTCGAGCGTTTTGCGGGCAATCCTGCAAAGATCGAACATGCTCGATTCGCACGCGCGGTGTCGTCGTTTGCTTGGTCCTGCGCTGATCTAGACGCAAAAGTGCAGTTCTGCCCGTGATCCCGCGCGTCTACAGAAGGCCGGACACTTGCTGATCCAGGGCGCGGCGCAGCTCGGAAACCAGTGCGTCGCGGGTGATCGGCTTGGCTAGGACGGCCTTGACGTTCGGGTTCCGGAGCTCCACGCTCGAGTGACCGCTGAGTACCAAGATCGGTAACCGAATTCCGAGTTGCCAGATGCGCTCGATCACCTGCTCCCCGGACAAGCCAGGCATGGAGCGATCGATCAACAGCGCGTCCGCGCGCGGCTCGCGCGAAAGCGCGGCCAGTGCTTGCGCGCCGTCTTCACACTCGATCACGCGGAACCCGCTGCGTTCCAGCATGCTGCGCAGTGCACGGCGCACGGCGGCTTCGTCGTCGACCAAGAGCACCGTCTCGCTGCTGACGGGCAGCGGCTGCGGTTTTCGTGGGACTTGCGCCGCTTTCATCGCCGGGGCCGCTGGCAGCTCGATCTCGAAGCGAGTGCCCTCGCCGAGCCGGCTGCTGCATTGGATGGTGCCACCGTGATCGGTGACAATCGCGTACGCGCTAGACAGCCCGAGGCCAGTCCCGCGCCCCATCTCTTTGGTGGTGAAAAATGGCTCGAATATGCGCTCGCTGACCGCTTCGGTCATGCCCACGCCGTTGTCCGCGACGCTCACCGAGACGCGGCCGGGGGCGGGTACGGAGAACTCGACGCGCAAGCGGGGCTCGCCGCGATCACTCTCCAAGATTGCATCACGCGCGTTCAAACACACGTTCAGTAGCACCTGCTCAATCTGTCCGGCATTGCCCAACACCGTCGGCACCTCCGCGGGCACGAGCTCGATTTGGACTCTGGTATCGAAGGTGGAGCGGCACATGTTCACGATTCGTCGCGCTGCATGCACCAAATCGAACGAGTTGCGAGTCGCGTTGTCTTGAGGGCGCGCGAACAGCATCAGCTGCCGCACCATCTCCGCCGCGCGCGTCGAGGCGAGCTCGATGTCTGCCAGGCGTTCTGCGATTGGTCCCGCGGCGAGCTCGCGGCACTCTGCCACGTTCGGCAAAATGACGCTGAGCGCGTTGTTCAAGTTGTGCGCAATGCCCGCCGTCAAGCGGCCAACGGCCTGAATGCGCTGTGCTTGTGCCAGATTGGCCTCGAGCTCCTTGCGCTCGGTCACGTCCAAGACGCCGCCGCGCAATGCCTCGATCTGGCCGTGTTCGTCGAACTCGGCAACGCCCTTGGCGATCACGTGTCGCACTGCGCCGTCCGGTCGAACGATGCGATACGCCATGCCGTCGTAAACCCCGGTTTGCACGTAGCGCGCGATCGTTTCGGCCGCCTCGGCGCGGTCCTCTGGATGAATCAGCTCCAAGTATTCGTCGCGTCCGCGCGGCGCGTTTTTCGGTTCGACGCCGAAGATCCGGCACAATGCTTCGTCCCAATACAGTTCGTCTCGACGCAACCACCAGGTCCAAGTGCCGACTCCGCTGGCCAACAGTGACAGCCGGGCGCTGCTCTCTCTCGCGCGCAGAGCCTGCTCTTGTGCTTTGCGCAGCGTCACGTCCGTGCTCGAGATCAGCATGAACACGACCTCGCCGGCATCGCGTATTGGCACGAGCCGCGAATCCCACCAAGAGCCGGCGGTCGATCTGATCTCGACGCTCGCTGGTTTGCCCGACTGCCAGGATTCTTCGAACAGGCTGCGATAACGTTCGCGATCGTCCGCGTGGATCGAGATCAAACTATCGGTGCCGATGAAGTCGGCGGCATTTTGGCCGGCTTCTGCGCGGTTGACGTACAGGATTCGCCGCTCCCGACTGAGCACGAGAATCAGATGGGGGAACGTCGCCAGCACCAGCGGATCGCCCAGCAAGCGGTTCAGTTGTGGGTCCGCCGAGTGACGGGCCGTTCGACGTTCGTGGTGCTGAGCCTCGAGATCTGCGAGTCGCCGCTCGAGTTCTTGGATTCTTCGATGGGCGTCGTCTAGCTCACTCAACTCCACCTCCTTTGCGAAACATCGTATCCGCAATGGCGAAGAAGCGCACGATCTGTAAACTCGGAGCAAGCGATACCCCTCATAAATGCCTGTTTGGCTCGGCTAGCCTAGGTAAAATGATGGCGTTCTTTGCTGGTGCGTGAATTCTCGGTCGGTACGGGACGTGCCACGACGCGCAGCGGAGCCACAGCCAGCGGCGCGGCGCCCTCGGGCGTCCGGAGTACAGAAGGCAACTCCCCACTCGAAACGGAGGCGCTCGCTTCGCCCAAGCGAGCTCGCGCGACGAGTGACTCATCGCAAGCGACGCGAGCAAATGATCGTCGGTCCCGTATTCGGCGATCAAGGTGAAGAGTGTCGCCGTCGAGCTCGTTGAAGTCGATATCTTGGACTTCGGTGAGTAAGGAGTCGTCGATGTCGAAGGGGAGAGCGGTCGGTGGCGGAGTTGCCAGAGAGGGCACTCTGGCAGCCCCGCATTGAGACCATTCAAGTCCAGATATCCGGTGCTCGTGCAATCTTCCGGCTCAGTTGCACGCGAGGCGTTTTGGCGCAGCTTCATGGGCCAAATCAGTTTGTTAATGATCCTTCAACAGTGGTTCGATTGCGTCGACCGCGTGCTAATTTGTCGGTCGAGTCTTCCTCCTCACTCTGCGAGCGCCTGGAGGCGCGTTGTCAATGAAGCAACTTATTTCGGTCACTGCACTGATGTTGTCGATGGCTGCTTGCTCGTCCGATCCGGCGCCCGGCGGCGGCAGCGGCGGTTCGAGCAGCCCCACAGGCGGCGCGAGCGCGACTGGTGGCAAATCGTCGGGCAGCGGCGGAAGCGGAAGCGGAGTTGCAGGCACACCTAGCGGCGGCAGCGCGGCCACGGTGGGCGGGTCGAGCGGCAACACGGGTGGCGCAGGGTCGATCGCGGGCGCGCCTGGCATGGGCGGCACGAGCGCGGGCGGCACGAGCGCGGGCGGCACGAGCGCGGGTGGGAGGAACGCGGGTGGCAGCACGAGCACGGGCGGTAGCGCGGCCGGCGGTATGCCGGCTACTGGCGGCTCCGGCCCGGGCGCGACGTTCAAGTGCGATAACCTGTCGCTCGCGCCGAGCATGACTGGCGTGGCAAAA
>Ga0247776_10000420_pt1 | contig 10363 bp, 7 predicted proteins | sample UWRJL199509C5_FD_179912 | JGI IMG/M metagenome (GOLD analysis project Ga0247776, IMG submission 179912) | Plant litter microbial communities from Arlington Agricultural Research Station in Wisconsin, United States - UWRJ-L199-509C-5 | ecosystem: Environmental > Terrestrial > Plant litter >...
ACGCGCCGAATCAGGTGCAGCGTTTGGAAACGACGGCCTTTATCTGGAAAAATACGTCCAGGACCCTCGCCATATAGAAATACAGGTAGTAGGCGATCAATATGGTAAAGTTTGCCACTTATCTGAACGCGATTGCTCTATACAGCGTCGCCATCAAAAGCTTGTGGAAGAGGCCCCATCGCCTTTTATGACAGACAAATTGCGTAAACGGATGGGCGATGCCGCTATAAAAGGAGCAAAAGCCGTAAAATATGAAGGAGCCGGCACTGTAGAGTTTTTGGTGGATAAAGACCGCAACTTCTACTTTATGGAAATGAACACCCGTATACAGGTTGAACACCCGGTTACCGAAGAGGTTATTAATTTTGACCTGATAAAAGAACAAATTAAGGTTGCTGCAGGTATCCCTATCTCGGGGAAAAACTACGAGCCAACTATGCATGCCATAGAGTGCCGCATAAATGCCGAAGACCCTGCAAATAACTTCCGCCCATCACCGGGTAAAATAACAAACTTCCATTCACCGGGCGGACATGGTGTACGTGTTGATACACATGTATACAGCGGCTATGTTATACCACCCAATTACGATTCAATGATTGCCAAAGTAATTTGCATGGCCCAAACCCGCGATGAAGCTTTAGCAACTATGGAGCGTGCTTTAAGCGAGTTTGTAATTGAAGGCGTAAAAACTACTATTCCATTCCATTTAAAATTGCTGCAAGACCCTAATTTTAGGGCGGGTAATTTTACCACTAAGTTTATGGAGACCTTTGAGTACTAAAATTTAAAAAACTTCTGGGTTCAACACAACGTAAATAGCATTGCGGCGTTATTATGCCGAATATAAGGTAATGAGCGATAACAAACTGATAAAAGCGATTAAGGAAAAGGGCCAGAGTATGGAGGCCGAAATGTCATTCTTCGACCACCTGGAAGCTTTAAGATGGCACTTGGTACGCTCGGCCATAGCAATCGTTATCTTCACAATAGGCGCCTTTTATTTTTACGATTTTATATTTGATACCGTTATAATGGGCCCCAGTAAACCTAGTTTCTGGACATACCGTATGCTGTGTAAGCTGGGTGACTACCTTCACCGCGATGGCTTTTGTATTAATAAGATCAATATTAGCCTACTTAATACCGAAATGGCCGGACAGTTTACCTTGCAGATCAACTCGGCGCTTCTTATTGGTATAACCCTTGGCTTCCCTTACCTATTGTGGGAAATATGGCGCTTTATTAAACCAGCCCTGCACGAGAAAGAACGTAAGGCCGCAAGTGGCTTTGTTATTTATGCTACCTTCCTTTTTATTTTAGGTGTACTGTTTGGCTATTATGTAATCACCCCTGAGTCAATAAATTTTCTTAGTGGCTATACCATTAGTCCTACTATAGAAAACAAATTCTCCGTTGATTCTTACCTGTCATCCGTAGCCACTTTAACATTGGCAACCGGGATAGTATTTGAGTTGCCTATATTGGTCTATGTACTGTCGAGCCTTGGCGTATTAACTGCCAAGTTTATGCGCGAAACCAGGCGTTATGCTGTTGTTGTAATACTAATTATTGCGGCAATTGTAACCCCAACGCCTGATATGATGACCATGACCGTAGTAAGTATTCCGCTCTTCATTTTATATGAGGTAGGTATCTTGGTATCGGCAGTGGTCGAAAAAAGAAAGTTAGCACGCGAAAACGCCGCGTAATAAGCAAGTTATAGCCAATACTAACAAAATCTTTACCTTCGCCTATATATTATTATCATAAATTTGAACCAATGAAAAAAGGGTTAAAGATTGCTATTGGTGCCGATCATGCCGGTTTTGAGTATAAAGAAGCTTTGAAGAGTATTTTTGCTAATGATATTATCTTTAAAGATTTTGGCACGCATTCTGCCGATTCGGCCGATTATCCTGACTTTGCCCACCCTGTAGCATCTGCCGTTGAAAGCGGTGATGTCGATTTTGGTATTTTGCTTTGTGGCAGCGCTAATGGTGTAGCCATGACGGCTAATAAACACCAGGGCATACGCGCCGCTATATGCTGGAAAGAGGACTTAGCCATACCTGCACGTACCCACAATAACTCAAATGTGCTTTGCATTCCCGCCCGTCACATTACTATAGACGAGGCTAAAACAATAGTTGAACGCTTTTTAAGTGAAGAATTTGAAGGTGGGCGCCACGCCACTCGGGTAAATAAAATTAGTTGCTAACAAACGATAAAACAAATAGATGAAGAAGGTATCATTATGGATTACGGCATTGGCTTTTGCTACAAGCGCTTGCGCACAGCAAAATACAACGGCTGTTAAATACGGGAAATTAATTAGTGCTGAAGACGCAAAAAAACATCTGAGCATATTAGCATCAGATGAATTTGAAGGCCGCGAAACCGGCAAACCCGGCGCCGAAAAAGCAGCGAATTATATAGCTGCTGAATTTAAAAGATTAGGACTACAGGCACCGGTTAACGGCTCTTATTTTTTTGATGTACCGTTAGTAGAAAACAAATTGAATGTAAGCACTTTTACAGTTAACGGGCAGGCATTTGATAATTGGAAAGATTTTTTTATGCCGGGGTCATTCCCTGATAAAAATATAACCTCAACGGATATTGTTTACGTTGGCTATGGAACCGAAGCAGAGTTGGCTGGTACAGATATTACGGGGAAAATAGTATTACTGATAAATGAAGATAAGCCTGAAGAAGGAAAGAAAACAAATACCAGCTACCGCGCAACTGCATCGCGTGTTGCCATTTTGAAAGCCATCCGTGCGAAAAATCCGGCAGTTATATTAGGCGCAAACGGCGAACTTACAGCATTGCTTAAACGCTTTGGGGGGGGCGCAGGTGGCGGAAGCTTGTCTATTAAAAAAGAAATGGTTGCAAATACCCAATCACCATTATTTAACGTAACTACTGCCGTTGCCGATGCGTTGGTTAAACCAACAGGCAAAACTTATGACGAGTTAAAAGTGGCTGCTGCCACAGTGAAACAAACACAGGTAATAAAATCTGCGGCTACCATAAGCTTTAATACCGAAAAAAAAGATGTTAAGGCTGTAGATGTTGTTGGTTTTATGCCTGGTTCTGATCAAAAATTAAAATCAGAGGTGTTGGTGATATCAGCACACTATGATCATATCGGTCTCAATACTCGTCCCGGCGCTACCGATAAGGTAAACAACGGTGCGGATGATGATGGGTCGGGTACTACAGGTGTACTTGAAATTGCCCGCGCATTTTCGCAAGCTAAAAAAGATGGCCATGGCCCGCGTCGCAGCATCTTGTTTTTGGGTAACGTAGGCGAAGAAAAAGGCCTTTTAGGCTCTGAGTATTATACTGATCATCCTATTTATCCTTTAGCAAATACCATTGTCAATTTAAATATTGATATGATCGGCCGCGTTGGAGAAGAATACATTGGTAAGCCTGATTCTGCTAATTATGTATATCCTATTGGTTCGGCAATGCTAAGCAGCGACCTCCATAAAATAAGCGAAGACGCTAACAATACCTATACCCAATTAAAACTCGATTATAAATACGATGATATTAACGATCCTAATCGTTTCTATTACCGTTCAGATCATTATAACTTTGCCCGTTTTAACGTGCCTATTATATTTTACTTTAACGGTGTACATGCCGACTACCACCAGCCCGGCGATGAAGTGGGCAAAATTAACTTCCCGCTATTGGCTAAACGTGCGCAACTGGTATTTTATACTGGCTGGGAACTGGCTAACCGTGATGCCCGCCCTGTTGTTGATGCAAAATCTCCGGCTCCGGCTAAATAATTAAAATATAACCATTCAAAAAATGTCACCCTTGTACCAACGGGGTGACATTTTTATTTTATATTAACCATCATTGCCCTAAAACGTTAATTTCGCATTAATGGCAAACACCGCAGAAGAATTCCTTGTAGCATCAGAAGAGAAGGCCTTTGATATGGACCATCGCCGTATTATCAATTACAACATTGATAAATACGATACTGCCGTTGACAAAGGACTGGCGCGGATGATTAATTTGGATAACGCTAAAAAGCGCGGCCACGCTATTAAATGGAAGGTGATGGAAAACCTGGATAAGTTTTTACCAGAATTTGAATCGAACTTTCAAAAACGCGGCGGCAAAGTGATATGGGCCAATGACGCTGACGAAGCCAACCGCGAGATTCTCAACATTATTAAAAAGGCAGGGGCCAAAACGGTTGTCAAATCAAAATCAATGGCAACCGAAGAAATTCATCTGAACGAATTTTTAGAACATAACCATATCGAGTCGTTAGAGACCGACCTTGGCGAATACATTGTTCAGTTGCTTGGCCAAAGACCCTACCATATTGTTACGCCGGCAATGCACCTATCAAAAGAGGACATAGCCCAACTCTTTAACGAACGATTTGGCACGCCTATAGATGCAACTCCCGAGCAATTAACTCAAAAAGCGAGAGAAATACTGCGCGACAAATACCTACAGGCAGATATAGGCATTACCGGAGCCAATTTTATTATTGCCGACACGGGTAGTATTGCTATTACAGAAAACGAAGGTAACGCCCGTTTAACTACCTCGTTCCCAAAAATACAGATAAGTATTGTGGGGATAGAAAAGATCATCCCATCAATTACAGACCTTGACCTATTTTGGCCAATGCTCTCAACGCATGGCACGGGTCAAAACCTAACCGTATACAACACCATATTAAGCGGTCCCCGCCAGCCCAATGAAACAGATGGCCCAGAAGAAATGTATGTGATACTGCTTGATAACGGCCGTACAAACCTGCTGGCACAAAAAGACCAACGCCAGGGGCTGTATTGTATACGTTGCGGGGCTTGCCTTAATGTATGCCCGGTTTATAAAAACATTGGCGGCCATACCTTCGAAACAACTTACAGTGGGCCTATAGGTTCTATCATTACCCCGCACATGCGCGGTATGAAAGAATTTAAGCACTTAAGCTATGCGTCAAGCCTATGTGGTAAATGCACGGAGGTTTGCCCGGTTAAGATAGATATTCATAAAATGTTGCTGCTTAACCGCCGTGACGCGGTTCAGGATGGCTTTGTAACCACCAAAGAAAAATGGGGTTGGGGCATGTGGAAAAAAGGTATGCTAAAGCGTAACCTCACAGATTTTTTTGGGGGCAAAATGAAAAACTATCTTATGAGAACTTTCTTTAAAGGTTCGTGGGGGCATTTAAGAGACATGCCTGAAGTAGCCGAAAAATCGTTCAGTAAACAATGGAAAGAGCGTGAAACCTCTTTAGATAAGTAACTCTTCTAAGTATTAGTGCTTATCACCAAATCCAAACTCTTTGTAAGTGTTTGGCTCATCATTACTATTGGTGAAAGCAAAGGTGTAAGTAGCGCACCACGTTTCAAAATCGGCAGCCTTATCTGTTGATGGTTGTATATGTGCAACACGCAGCAAATAAATACCATCCCGGCTTAAATTAAAATATATCTTACCAAAATTATCCGTGCTTAACTTTTGCGGGTACACATTCCCGGATTCTGTTTTTACATAAAGGTACATTGGTGCAGCAACTAAAGGTTTACCCTTAAAATTAACGACAGCCGTAATATCCCCGCCGTAGCTTTGCTTATATGGGTTTTGCTTCAAAATTATCTCAAGCTCATTATTCAGCACTTTTTCGTACAGGTTACCATTAGGGTCGTCAACTGTGACAAGGGTTTTCAAAAACCGTTTATATTTCTCGGTATAGTTTAACTTATTACTGTTTTTCAGTGGCTCGGCAATTTCATCATACCCTTGTTCAGTTAAATAGGTCAGAAAATCTTCGCGTGGCACATCGGTCAACTCATTGGTGTTCATCTCAACCAAAGCAAGCCCTTTGTTTATCATGTTGTAATTTACTACGGGCGCGGCGCTATCTTTAGTGATTTTGGTAAGGTCGGTTTTCTTTGAGCCTTCGTAAAGGTTAAACGTAGCCGTTTGCGATGAGTTATATCCGCTTTCATCGCCTTTAACAATATTATCGCCTGCCAATAGATGCACGTTCAGCTTAACACCTTTATGCAGATAAAAATTTCCGGGTAGTAAATAATAATCGGGGGTAAAGGCAACAAATCCAATTATTGCAAACATTACAAATATTTTAACGTAGAAGTTTTTCATGACAAAAAGATGGAATGTTCAAACATACAAAGTTTTAAAAACTTCTTAGCTTTACCGGGATGATTTTCGACAGGAAAACGATAGATAATGACGGTTTGGTGAATTTCTATAAGAAATTGCTCCTGCCACGCCTTGTCGAAGAAAAAATGCTGATTTTGTTACGCCAGGGCCGCATTGGTAAATGGTTTTCGGGTATTGGGCAAGAGGCCATCTCTGTGGGCAGCACTATGGCAATGGAGGCCGATGAATACATTTTACCAATGCACCGCAACCTTGGTGTATTTACAGCCCGCAATATCCCTATATCAAAACTAATGGCTCAATGGCAAGGCAAAGCATCCGGCTTTACCCGCGGCCGCGATAGGTCCTTTCACTTTGGTACGCAGGAACATAAGATCATCGGTATGATATCGCATTTAGGGCCCCAACTTGCCCTGGCAGATGGTATTGCGCTCGCAGACAAATTAAGCAACAGAAAAAAAGTCACCCTGGTATATACCGGCGAAGGCGCTACCAGCGAAGGTGATTTTCATGAAGCCATTAATATAGCGGCTGTTTGGGATTTGCCGGTGATATTTTTAATAGAAAATAATGGCTACGGATTATCGACACCCATAAATGAGCAATATCGTTGCGCGGCACTTGTTGATAAGGCTATTGGCTATGGTATTGAAGGCCGCAAAATAGACGGTAATAATATACTGGAGGTTTATCATACCATTAATGCACTGGCAACAGACATGCGCCAAAGGCCACGGCCGGTTTTGTTGGAATGTATGACCTTTAGAATGCGCGGGCACGAAGAAGCATCGGGCACCAAATACGTTCCTCCTCATTTATTCGAGGAATGGAAAAAGAAAGACCCACTGGATTGCTTTGAAAAATTTTTGTTGGAAGAACGCGTACTTCGCCCGGAATGGGTGCCTTATTTAAAAAACGAATTCACAACACTTATTGATGCCGAAATAGAAAAGGTTTTTAAAGAGCCTGATATCATTCCGCACGTAGCTACTGAGGTGAACAATATGTACCGGATGCATAAATTGCCCAGCTACATACCATCAGATGTGAGCACCGATAAAAGATATATTGATGCCATAAGTGATGGCTTGCGACAAAGTATGCGCAAATATGATAACCTGGTAATTATGGGCCAGGATATTGCCGAGTATGGCGGTGCATTTAAAATAACACAAGGATTTTTAGAGGAGTTTGGAAAAGACCGGGTGCGTAATACACCCATTTGCGAATCGGGCATTGTGGGTACTGCTATGGGGCTGGCATTAAATGGCTATAAAGCTATTGTAGAGATGCAGTTTGCCGATTTTGTAACCTGCGGCTTTAACCAGGTAGTAAACAATCTGGCCAAAACATATTACCGCTGGGGCCAAACGGTTGATGTTATTATACGAATGCCGGCGGGTGGCGGTAGCGGTGCAGGACCGTTTCACTCGCAAAGCAATGAGGCGTGGTTTACAAAAACACCCGGCTTAAAAGTGGTTTATCCGGCCTTCCCCGATGATGCCAAAGGATTACTTATGGCAGCCGCAGACGACCCCAACCCGGTGATATTTTTTGAGCATAAATATTTATACCGCAGCATAGCGGGTAATGTGCCCGATGGCGACCACTACGTGGAAATAGGTAAGGCTAAGGTAGTACGCGAGGGTACAAGGGCAAGCATTATAACATTTGGCCTTGGTGTTCACTGGGCCATGGAATATGCTGACAACCATCCCGATCAATCTATCGAAATATTAGACCTGCGCAGCTTGCAGCCTTGGGATAAAGAAGCAGTAGTTAAAACGGTTAAGAAAACATCAAAGGTATTGATATTGCACGAAGACACCATGACCAGCGGCTTTGGCGGCGAAATAGCGGCATATATTGGCGAGCATTGCTTCCAGTTTTTAGATGGACCAGTAATGCGCTGCGCAAGTTTAGATACGGCCATCCCTATGAATAAAGCATTAGAGGATCAGTTTTTAGCAAAAGCCCGTTTAGAAGAAACGATGGCTAAGTTGTTGAAGTATTAAATGACGTCTAATTCTTATCCCTGTATCAACTCCACTTCAGCAACAGGACTAAACAGGTATATTCTCTTACTGCTTACCTCTACGCATTTATAGCGTTTACGCAATTTTTCCTCTTTACGGAAAACCCGGCCGTCTTTAAGCTTAAATAAAGCCTTTAGTGGCAATTTTTCCACCGTGTGGGTTAACTCTTTCGGCGCATCATATTTACGCAATGAGCGGTATAAGGGCAGGTCTGAGCAGCTTGATGCGGCAGGGTTATTAAGATAATTGATGATAGCCTGTTTTACCTCTGGCGGAAACACATCTTTTTCAAAAAACGGCTGCATCATTTTTTTAAAATTCAGCTTCCATTCAGTACCATGCGGTTTGGCTTTTTGTTTGTGTTCGTTCCAGGTATGCAGGTGCGCAAACTCGTGTACAGTGGTCACCAAAAAAGCGTAGGGGTTAAGGTCATAGTTTACCGATATCCGGTGACCTTTACCATCGTAAGGGGCGCGGTAATCTCCAAATTTGGTGCCGCGGTTACGTGATATTTTAAACTCGCATTTAAAGTAGTCTATCCAGCGGCCAATAAGCGGGGCCGCATCAGGCGGAAGATACTTTTCAAGAATTTGTACTTTATCCAATTTTTACCTCAGTATCAAAGATAGCGATTTTGAGCGAAAAGGTAAAAGCAGAAAGACCAAGCTTTATTACTTATTTCAGCAGGTGATAGACCAAAAACGAGGCTCCGTAGGCCAAAACGGTCATGTAGGCAAACTGCGCGGCCGGCCAGCGCCAGTCTTTGGTTTCGCGGTATACTACAGCCACCGTACTGGCGCATTGCATAGCAAATGCATAAAACATCATTAGCGAAAATGCTACTGCAAGCGTAAACACCGGCTGCCCTGTATTTGGATTTTTGGCGTTACGCATCTTCTCCTGTACCGAATCTATTTTATCCGCATCGCCTTCTACGCTATAAATGGTAGCCATAGTCCCTACAAACACCTCACGGGCTGCAAATGAAGTGATCAATGCTATCCCAATTTTCCAATCGAAGCCTATGGGCTTTATAACCGGTTCTATAACATGGCCCATTACACCTGCGTAAGAATTTTCGAGTTTCTCTGTGGATATCACCCGTTTAAGACTATCGGGAGTCATGCTTTTGGTATACTGCGCCCGGCTATATTTGTACTCAATATCCTTAAATCGGTTGCCCGGGCCATATGAAGATAGCACCCATAATATCACCGATACGGCAATAATTACCTTACCCGCCTCTAGTACAAATGCTTTTGAACGTTCATACATCGAGAATAACACGTTGTTCCACCGGGGCATGCGGTAAACCGGCAACTCCATTATAAAATAGCCGCGTTCGCGGGCTTTTAAAATAAACTTCATTACATAAGCCACAATCACGGCCGATAACAGGCTTAATACATACATGCCTGTTAATGCCAGTCCTTTCAAATTAAATATCCACCACACATTTCGGTTAGGTACAACCAGTGATATAAGTAAGGTATAGACAGGCAATCGTGCCGAACAGGCCACTAATGGTGTTACCATTATAGTGATCATCCTATCTTTCCAATTCTCAATAGTACGGGTACTCATGATGGATGGTACAGCACAAGCAAAACCGCCGATTAAAGGCACAACAGATTTACCATTTAGCCCAACCTTACGCATTATCTTATCCATCATAAACGTAACGCGCGACATATAGCCGGTATCTTCCAGTATTGATATAAAAGCAAATAAAATGGCAATTTGCGGTATAAATACCATTACACCACTTAGGCCGGCAACAACACCATCAATAAGCAGGTTGGTTAATGGCCCAACGGGTAATAGGTTTCTCAAACCACCCTCTATCCAAACAAACAGGTCTTCGATAAGGGACATTGGGTATTCTGACCACGCGAATATAGACTGGAACATGAATAGCAGTATGCCCATGAAAATGATAAAGCCAAATACCCGGTGAGTGAGTACCTTATCTATTTTATTACTGTGGGTTTCATCGTATGCGCTTACCGGCGTTTTAACTGTATCGTAGAGTAAATCGTTAATGTAATTATAGCGTGCTATGGTTTCTGTTGCCTGGGCTTTTTGCGAATGAAAGGAATACTCCTTTTCAAGCACCTCTATCCGGTCACTTTCGGCAGGCGTTA
>Ga0247776_10000421_pt1 | contig 10354 bp, 7 predicted proteins | sample UWRJL199509C5_FD_179912 | JGI IMG/M metagenome (GOLD analysis project Ga0247776, IMG submission 179912) | Plant litter microbial communities from Arlington Agricultural Research Station in Wisconsin, United States - UWRJ-L199-509C-5 | ecosystem: Environmental > Terrestrial > Plant litter >...
ACCCGGATCTAGCACGTCAACCTTCGTTTCGAGTTCCCTGTTGTTTCCACGCCTCTTATCCCATTACCGGCCATCCGAGCATGGCCTGCGACAGTGAGCTCTATCGGGGTCAAAGAGATCCGAGACGACGACAGTGTGATTACCTATGCATATCGTGTGTCAAGCCCGCCGATAATTTCACGGCAATTGAGCTGGACGGGGCTTACCAGGTCGTTAGATATCTTGGTAAACAATATCCGAATATCGCAAGGGTGAGACTCGTGACGACTGCCAGAGGATTCAACCTTCAGAGCACCGAATTCGCACCCATGAGCACTAGCATTGTCAAACTGGTTCGAGATGTCTTTCCCGGTACCAGATAGCTGACCATGATATCGCCATTCTATTAAAACGCTATCCGCAATGTAACGACGAGTTTTGTAAGTGAATGACGATGCATTATTACTGGTTTTAAACCGTTCTAATTATTTGCATGGCCAGGCGGAACTGAAGGCGGCATTCATCTCGGAGATCAATCAGTTCGAGAAGCCAGAGACTAGAGGCTATGCATCCATCTCAACCACGCCATATGCCAGCATTTCGGACAAGAACTCTCCAGCCAGGTAGACAATAGTTACCGGTATAGTGTAGAGAGTCCGGATGAGGACTGCCTCTAGTGGAAACTGGCTCTGGACCTTTTGGCCGATCTGCCTAGTCTACATCGACTGGTACTGGACGCCGCGTCCGGCCACCGTCCATGTAAAACATGCCCAAAAATATCAGCCATCAAGCTATCATGAGGTCTTGTCTCAGGTACCCTCTGAGCTCACCAGCCATCACTCACAAGTCCTCGCCCGCGATTCGCAAACTATCTCGGCAGCTACTTTGCGCCGGTGGCACCCTCGCTGTTGTTGTTGTCGTTGCTGCCACCGTCGCCGCCACTACAAGAGGGGAAGACAGACTTAACGACTGTGACATTAGTCGAGCCGTTACCATAGAAGATGTATTCCTCGACGACTACCTCTATCACACTCTGAGTTAGTTATGTTACGCAAGGAAAGGGCCTCGTACACGAGAAGATCGGTCTACTTACCCTCACCGGCAATCTTCAAGGCTTCCATCATTGCTGTCATGGCTTCCATCTCGCGATCGAGCATCAAACCGAGGAGATGAAGGATTTTATAGAACACTGTGTATATGTCAGTTATTGCAGCAAGGGTTCCATGCGTTTTACGTGCCGTACAGAGTTTCTCGGCATCCGTCTCAGACATGACGACCACCTTACCATCGCCGTAGCCATGGCCGGTCTTCAAATGCTCGATCAGAGCATCGTGGGTAGCGCACTGCATGCGGCCGACTGTCAGTGTGACGCATTTGTTAGAGAGCAGGCTTAGGCTCTTACCTTGACACCGCAGAATCCCGGGATCGAGAGACTGGCTGTCAGGAATGCAGATGTGCGACGACACATGTTCTCGCCAGAGACTTAGATGTGCGATGACCCATGCGCTCGCCGTTAGGAATTCAGAGGTGCGACGACACATAGTCTGGCCGCCGGGAAGTCAGATGTTTAACGACCCATGTGCTCGCCGTTGGAAATTTAAATATATGGCGACACATGGTCTCGCCGTCATAAATGTGGATAATTTTATTATGTAATAACTGGTGATAGTTACGTGCGACCATGAAGCTAAATCCCCTGTGGGATGCGCTGTATTTTTGTGGCTTGGATATTCGGCGCCGGACAGTTGACACCTGGTGCGTCACCGACTTCCGTATTGGGAATTTAGACAAGTAGGGCTACAGTCGAATACGACAAAGGCTACAATCCGACGTGACGGTCTCTTATATATAGTTATTAGATCGAACATGATTGTCAACAACTTGCAAGGACCCACCTGTTTCAAGTCTGATAGCTTGGCGCCGGCCAACCGAAATGTCTCTGGATTTCTTTGATGCCGCCATATCTTCCTGCCCAGCGGATGACCTCCACATGCCCTATCACAAACAGAAACCCTGCCCTGAAGCCCCTGCCCCTTTTCTTTGCTACAGAAGATGCTACCTACTTCAAGCTAAAAGAGTAGAAACTACCTCGGAATAGAGCGTCCAGGTCTGGGTGCCGCTTCTCCCTCACTACATTGAGCAAGCCAACCCTCTCATACCAAGCCCCGCCAACGCTCGAGTTTTGTTTTTGCAAAAGAAGCCCGACTACCCGGACGCCTTGTCTCGGCCCTGTATTATCACTCCATCCTAGCGGCACGACGAATAAAGTGTTCCTGAGAGGTTCATCCAGACCATCCGTCGTTGGCCGCCCATTGTCCCAAGTGATATCCCACCAGGGAAATTCAACACGTCCGATCTTTGGTGTCCAAGGAGTTATCATTGTCGAAACACCCGATATCATAAATGGCATTGTCTCTTGTCTTTCCCACTGCACAGGCTGCAGCTGCCCTCGGAGCGTCAAGTGGGCATTCCCAACTTCAAGTTCTCCGAAGCCGGAGCCATCCTTTGTGGGCGCATCGCAGCTCACTACCTCGACCGTGACATTCCATCGTTTGTGCAAGTTGAACTCAACTGGTCCTTCCACGGATGCCCAAGACCATGAAGGGGCGCGGATAGTATCTGGCCGGTACAATTGTCCGCCACGAGCCCAAGTCCATGCGAGCCCATGTGCGAGACTCTTCCGCCAGAAGCCTGCGCAGGGTGCGTCGTTGAGGTAAGGCTGCAGTCTCTTCGCAATGCCTGCGATCGCCACCAATTTATCTTTGCTTTGGGTCAGACCGCATTTAGTGTAGCCAGCGATGATCTCGCACCATGCCTCGTAGGCAAGAAAGGGTGGGGGTATTGCACCTCGAACGACGTCCGGAAATGGGGCCAGAAGCCGTTTGAAGGAGTTGAATGACCGGGTTGGCATTTGTGGGACTTGTTCGATGATATCCTCGGGCAACCCAGCCGGAAAGCTTTCGCAGGCTGCCAGCTCTTGACATTCCCAAAAGACTTGCTGGGCCCCGAAGTGGATGATTCGAGGTGAGAGCAGGCGTTCCTGAATCACCCAAGCCCGGCTGTTGAGGGGGGCTTTGTCAACATTAGAAATCCAAAGCGAGGAGTTGACGATATATACAGGACCGTTGCCGAGTTTCGGCGAGCGTAAATCTGGAGGCGGCTCGTATGTGCATGGCCGGAGTAGTCGCGGATCGCGTGCGACGAAGCATCCTTCGGTGCTGTCGCGAGCGCGGGTTGCCGCAATGGTGCACCAGGCGCCGTCGTAGATGGATCCCATCTGCATGGCCTCCCGCGCCCAATCCTCGCTCGAATCCTGAATAATACAGAGAGAATCGATCCAGAGGTATTTCTGGCCAGCGCTTCGCACGACCGAGATTGCATCCCTAAAAGTCTGAGGCAGCACGGAAAGGGCAATACCAGCTTGCGATTGCTCCATCGTAGCCGACTCGAGGCAGATAGGCATTTTTGCCTTCCCCCAGCAATGGCTTAAAGCCACATAAGTCAGGTGGGGGGCTTTTGGAACACCCCTGCCTTTGGAACACCATGCCCATACATAACCCTGAAAAGCAGGGTCGCGTAATTAATTAAGCGAAATTACCAACCAAAAACCAAAATATATATCAAATGCATTACTAATGGCTTACTAAGGATACATAGTTATTTATTTTCTTCTGTTTTTCTGTGATAGCTTTATTTAACTTCAAAGTTAGAAGTTAGAAGTTACTAGTAAATCCTATATATAACCCTAGGATTTATTTTTCTTAAATAAATCCTTTATACTTAGGTTTAAAATTAAGGTAAAAATAGTTATGTATTATTAACAGGTACTATTTACGTAAACTTTAATATATACATATAGTTTTTACTTACGTAGTGAAATAATTAAATGTAAAAAATCCTCTTATATAAAATAAATAAGAATTTTATAATATTGTATATTTAACTAAAAACATGTAACTTATTATTACATAAGGCTTACAATTAAACACTAACGAAGTTTATCTAAGTAATGGTATTTATTAAATATTTTATTCATCAAGTATTATAAAAGTAATTAACGAACTGTAAATCTTAGGGTTATATATAGGATTTACTAGTAATCGAAAACTTCTAACTTTGAAGTTAAATATAGCTATCACAGAAAAACAGAAGAAAATAAATAACTATATATTCTTAGTAAGCCATTAGTAATGCATTTGATATAAATTTTGGTTTTTGGTTGATAATTTCGCTTAATTAATTACGCGACCCTGCTTTTCAGGGTTATGTATGGGCATGGTGTTCCAAAGGCAGGGGTGTTCCAAAAGCCGGTGCTCTGACTTACTTGAGTTGCTTGGACGATTTAATTAAGTAGGTTACTACTACCAAGGTAGTCCCAGACTAAAAAAAAATAAGCGGATCCTCTCCAAGCATGGTTAGCCTAAAATTAGGCTTACTTCACCTAGTTTTGCGCTTAGAGGCCTTCTTGGACTTTAATTCTGCGTGAGAAAGCCTTTGACTAAAAGGACTTCCTTTAGCCCTCTAATAACAAAGGATCAAAGAGCTAGAAGTAACGGTTAAGAGGTTGAAGCCCTTTAAGAGGAGGAAGGTTGTGCCAGATCTAAATAGCGTATTTGTTGCACGCTGTGGATCGAAGGCTCTGTCGATGGAAAAACGAGTGTGTTGATTGCTTCAATCGGTTGGAAGCCGAGGGCTTCCAACCGCTAAATACTGCGTTCAATAGGGTAGTTCCATTCCTCCGTTGTTGTGGCCTGGAATGGACCACGCAGTAATTCAATAGAATTCCAGCGATCGGTCCGATCGCTTGTATGGAGGCTGTTGGCTGGTATGGAGGCTATTCAGAAACAGGATTCGTGTGACAGTATTCGCCTACATTGACAACATCCACAGAGCGTAGATGGAGGCTAGAAGGTTTAATTCTGACGATTCTAAATCTTCAGAAACTGAAGAATCCAGCTCAGAAGAAGAAGAGGCGTAAGATGTAATCTTCTGCGGCTATTCACCGCCCACTGGCACCCCAGGTCGTGGTGTGGTTCGAGGTCGGCACCGCAAGGGCACTTAGCTTCGGCTGCGCGGTCCGGGTGGTTGAACCTTCGGAAGTACGAGGAGAAGTGGCTGCGCCCTGTGCCATCGGCGATCAGGGAATGTAGGACCTTGCGAAGGAATGTATATCGGTGCTGGACGAACTGTCGAGAGCTGTGTTTGTCGGTACCACTGACTCTGTGTCCAGGGAGAACAGCAGCGGGCTGAGCGTAGTCCTAGTGATAGTCATGCGCTTGGAACAAATTGTGAAGGTATTGATGTGTAACAGAATGCCAGAAAAATGAATGTTCAAGTCCTAAGCCAAGCCTGAAATTGCCCAGCAGGCACCGCGATAAGAAATCGCCCAAGACTAGAACCCCCTCAACGTGACGTTCCGCCGGAGTGCTCGTCTGGCTCCTTCTGCGACTAAACTAGCCGCTGATTTTTGGATTGGCGGGCAGCGCGAAACACCCAGTTATCCTATACTAAGGTGAACCACTCATCGTCCGCCTCCGAGGTTGCGATCCAAAACTCGCCGCTCATAATCCCATCTACGTATGCAGGACCAACATATCTGTACCACTCTCCCCAGGGACGCAGTATCGCCACCATAGAGAATCCATGCAACACGGCCATGATATCGCCATTCTGGACGGTATGCGTTCCTACGCCAATGTGGCCGTCGGTTGTCCGAAAGACCGTCTTCCACTGCATGCCGGCCAGCCTGCTCTGTGTAACCGTGAGAGCCTGGAGACCGAGCAACTCGGCGGCTACATCGGACGCGTTGGGCGAGCCGTTGTCTGCAGTCTCTCCTGACCGCCCTCCTATCCTCGCCCAACGCGCCATCGTGGCGAGGTTCTGCGCAAAGGCCGCAAGGTCCTGGTCTGAGACTGGCTGGCTTACGTCTTGTATTAGCGCGGAAGTTAAGATTTGCATGACCGTTTGCTCATCCGGGAGGTCGCTCCGTCCCCGCACGACCTCAACCCAGCTGGGTAGGGAGGCCAGCAGGCTTTGGAGAACCTGTACATTGTCGCTCATTGGCGCACCGGCGTAGATGGTCGTTGTAGCATCCGTCATCCACGGCAGGCCTGCGGCGCTGATGGCGCTGGAACGCCGTCCCTTGACTTGCAGCGCTTGGTTATCCAGAGCGTATTCAAACTGCCGAATGCTCAACCCTGAGACGAGTGATTTTGTTCGGAAGGCAGTTGTCATGTGCGGCGGGTTCGTCGGGGTCCACTGACGCGCTGACCCAGAAAAGTTGGGCACCCAGGACGGAATTCCCAGCTCCCAGCCAGGGGACTCGCAGACGAACGCGAGCATCCCGAGATCCGAGTCGTAGCGGAGTATCGCCTGTGCTGCTTCCGTGTATACGGTGGCCAGCGACTTCTTGTAGTCCGGTTCTGGCAGCTCGAAGCCGAGGCGTTTGCACACTCCGTACAGACCGTAGATTTTGTCTTCGGGCCTCGTAGCCTCCAGCATCATTGCTGGCGCCATGAGGATGTAGGAGAGTGTCAGACCGCCAACGATGTTTGACAGTGGCTCGCCCTCTTCGCGCCTTCGAACGAACTCGTTGATTGAGTCGTGATATTCAACATACGACCGCCAGTGCATGTTAACTGCATCGAGCTTCGAGTACGGCAGCCTCGTGAAGTCGGCACCGATAAGGATGGTCTTCAGATGCATCATTTTCTCCCCGCAATAAAACATCACGTTCCTCCCGAGGGCGACCTCTTGGACCACCTTTCAGCTTCAATGTTAGCGCGAAGTCAAAGCAAAGGTTTTACGGGTTGCTCACCCAGGTGCGCCTGAACCACGGCAAACGGAACACACCATGGAGTTTCCCGTAAGGGTATTCCGGTATCGTTGCTGTGGCACACATCATCAGTGTCAAATCTTCCCTGCCAGTCACCAAGACAAATCTCACCCAGTACATCATCGGCCAGCTCTTCGTACTTTCGCCGGTTCTCCTCCATTGGGCCACCAATTCCGTGCTTCGCGGCCATGTAATACTGCACCAGGCTTTTTAGCGCCTCGCACGCGACATCCGAGGCGGCATCGCCCTGGCCGAGATGAACCAGCACCTTGGAGGCGCCGCGATAAATCTGATCCATCATGGCAACCTGGCTGCCGCGTTCTTCCAGCGCGTCGGGGGTGTTGGCTTGGTTGATGCAAATCGAGTCGACCCAGATGTACCTCTCTATCTTCCCGCGCAACATGCGACGCAGCGCACTGGCGCAACTGACTGTAATGCCTAGTGTTTTCCCATCGATCTCAATGCTTTCGCACGGTTCGGGATCACCCCATGTGTACGAAAGCGCAAAATACTGGAAGCCGCTGTCGATGGTGGTCTCAATCAACGACCCGCGCAGGGGCAGCGATGCCCATGGCGCGTTCCAGTCCCCAGCTCGTCGCTGCAAGTGCAGGATCCGGATCGCGGACTTTGTCGGCAGGGGTTTGTATCGGAAAGAAGTGTCCTGATGGGCGTTGATGGCATCATTTGTTTGTGTTGATGGTTCAACCCTGGCGCCCTCTGCTGTCCCTGTTACTGCTGTAAGCCGCTTCCCTCGACCCAACCATCGCCGAACGCGCTTCATCCTAGGGCGGGCGGCTCAGGTCACTCCAAGTACATTGGTGTGGCCGCGGAAGCTTGGCAATAGGCCCGTCAGGCGCCGTGACCTAGATTATATCCGTAAAGCCCGCGTTTTTGTGCAAGTGTTGTCTGTGGTTCAGCCCATCGGGCATCGAGAAACGCGTGTCAAGACTCCTCCAATCGCCATCCGAATCGGGGTTGAGAAAACGCGTGCAATCTTTCCTCAGATTGCGCGACCCCCAGCCGTCGGGGGTGTCTGCGAATGCGACGTTGACCCCGCCGATAGCTTTCGCGGCTCTCCAATCGCAATGTCATGCCAAGAAACCGCGACTCTTTGTCGAGAGACCTCATAAGGTCTCGGAAACAATATTAAGAGATAAAACAGAGACTTACCCTTGAAGATGAAAAAGGTATGGTAATCCACGGCCTCTATCCCCCTATCTAGATACAAAGAGTAATCCTTACCATCCTTACCGTAAATAATATCTCTCGGCTTCAGATTAAGGCGTGTGGTATGAAACTCAAAAAGCCTTAATAAAATCGGTGCCAAGCCAACAACCGAACCGCGCCTGCACGTCACAACCACTGTTGTGGTGATCGCAGTTGCTAGGATCTTTCCTCCTTCAAATTAATCAATATCCTTCGGTTCAGGAGTGAAACAACCCACAAGTCCCTACGAAAACCAATCAAGAAGGACACAGACCCGGTGTTCCGTAGGTACCCACGAATACCCATGGCTAGAACTTGTCACATCGTGAGAATTAATAGTTCCCGTAAAACCAATCGCATTCATAAGGAATATAACTACACATGCCATAATGGCGATGACAACTATTTCCCAGCAACGGCCCGACCGACTCAAATATAGAAGTGCCAGCCCTCCTAACTTGGCTGTAGAACGTGATAAGCAGAGTGATAATCAACGAAATGGCAAATTTATCTCCCTGCACTGCCTCTCATGGGGGCAAAGCCCAAGTGGGGGCATCCCAGGTGAAGCCCACCATCCTCCCCATGACCCAGGCTAACATCGGCCCGCTGTGCCTAATGATACAGCCACCATTGACCCCCGCGCGGCGGACTCACTGGGGCAGCACTTTGATCCCTCAATGAGCATGTTGTCGACATACGGCAGCTCTCTTATAGATATGCTCACAGTCCAGCATCCGGGACCTCTCCGCACCAGAGCCTCGATCAAAACGTTGCCATCTCCACGCGGTTGTGTCGTTTTGATGTATTCCCCGATAGGTTCGCGAAAAGACTCGACATTGAAGTTATCCGAGGGGAGAGGTATTAGAGCAGCTAAGAGCAAGTGAAGATTAGGTACCAGCACGAGAGCGAAGCCCGACCCCTCCTCATGAAGATTGTGAGGAGAAGCCAATTCCGGTCTCTCCAGTCCAAAACATAGACACTGCCGATGAGAAGTTTGAAAGGTTTGCGCGGTTGATACCAGCGTTACTTCGGTTGTCGACAACGACTGAGTTTCCCAGGTGTTCAACACGGATTTATGAAGAGCGAAACCAGATACCACCGGGTCTGGAAACTGAACTCGGACCGGGTAGCTTGTCCACCGAAACCCTCTAGGATAAGGTGAGTTGAATTTTCTTTCGGGCTGGTTAGTGCTGAGTACAATAGTTCTTGGCTGAGCATTATTGATCATGGACTTGTCGACTATGACGACGCAGTGCTTGTAGTAGAGTCCATAATATTCGAAGAGCACCATAGCCGCCATGTTGCCGGGCCCAATATAACAGTTCAAGAGCGCCACCTGCAGTCCCCGACTCTCTGCGTAATCTCTCTGGCGATCTCGGTCGCTTTCGAATGCAAGGTGTAGCGAGCCGAGAGCTGACGGCTTCCCCGGCATGGTTGACAGATTCTCGAGAAAAGCTAGGGTCACGACGATGCCTCTACTAGTGATGGAGGCGCCATGGTCCACGACGGTCGACTCAGCGAGCAGGCTTTTTTGGGTATCGAAGTCTACTTGTGTGACGTTGTTGGTGCGGGAAAAGGCTGCTGGGCTGCGGGACAAGACAGAATCACTGTTGTAATCTCCATGAAGGGGCGTAACGAAAATGGAGTAATCAATAGATCGCCTGAGAATCTCCTCCTGGAGCCGCTGGAAGGCCTTGCTCCCCTCACCGTACAGCAGCGGCATCTTGATGTCGAACAAGCCCATCAGGCAGTAGGCCTGGTCTTCGATCCGTGTGGTCTTTCGGGCCGCAGCCCACGACATCTTCTGGGCGACGCTGTACCTTGAGAGATAGCTCGTCTCGAAAAATTCGGCATCGATGCCCGTCACCTCGGACAGGATTGGTCCCAGCTGCGCCCGGGACCCGATGCTGCGCCAGTCCCCGCCGTGGAAGGAGACGACGAGCGGAGCCACAAGCTCCTGGAGGGTCCATCCGCGCGTGAACCAGTCTGAGGCCCGCAGCGAGCCCGGTGTAATGGCGGGCGCGGCCGGATCGAGAGAGCTGTCGACGTCCTGGAGATAGACCAAGCAGACGTCGGCGTTCTGGTACCAGTCGAACATGGAGTTGATGGCTTCCGAGAGCTCGGCCGAGCTAGACTTGTCGATACAGCACGTATCGGCCCACTTGTGACGACAGACTGGTCAGCGGATTGTTCGATGCAGCGAATTAACTCAATGTGGTGTCATCCCGTACGCAGAACTCAAATCCATCCGTGGCGGCCTGCTCGCAGAATCCCCGCACCTTCTCAAACCCGCGGCGCGACGGCGCGAGCCCGTTGACCACATCATTAAAGGTG
>Ga0247776_10000424_pt1 | contig 10336 bp, 7 predicted proteins | sample UWRJL199509C5_FD_179912 | JGI IMG/M metagenome (GOLD analysis project Ga0247776, IMG submission 179912) | Plant litter microbial communities from Arlington Agricultural Research Station in Wisconsin, United States - UWRJ-L199-509C-5 | ecosystem: Environmental > Terrestrial > Plant litter >...
GACTACCTCGCCGGCTTCGGCAGCTCGGGCTCGGGCGCCGAGCAGCTCGACCTCAAGGGGAAGACCGGGATCGCGACCTCGACGGGCCGGGTCTGGGTCACGGACGGGGGCAACCACCGGATCGACGAATGGATCGGCGGCATCTACGAGCCGTCGAGCGAGCCGGTCCTCGACGAAGACGACCCGCAGCTCGAGGTCGACGTCTCCGAAGGCCTCGTCGACAGCGTCGAAGGGGAGGAGAGCGGAACGATCGACTACTCCCACAGCGGTGACCTGCTGACCGCGGTGGACGGGCCCAGGGGAGAAACGCAATACGAATACGACTCAGAGGAACGCCTGACCAAGGTTGAACTCGAAAATGGCACCTGGGGACAGATCCTGTACGACGGCTCCAATCGCGTGAAAGCGGTGACCATTCACCCCGCTGGAGGAGTCACCAAAACGACTCACTTCAGCTACACCCTTGAACCGCGCCGGACCATCGTTTCGCCCGAAGCCGAGAAAGCGGTGACCTACGACATCGGCGAAGACGGCTCAGTACTGAAGTGGTGGAACGCACAGGTGCCGCCGGAAATCGAACCGCTCTCCGGCAGCCTCTACGCGCAGCGGGGCGAAGTCCACCCCGATCCGATCACCATCGGCGATCAGACGCTCCTCATCCAGGCCCATTCCGAGCATGGCATCGGCTCGATCGAGATCATCGCCAACGGCAATCAGCTGGTGACCGAAAAGACCTGCGCCCAGGATCACTCGAACGAAAAACCCGAGTGCGTCGATGAATTTATGGAATTGGTGACCAACACCGAAAGTTGGGCGCCGGGCATCCTGCAGCTCGAAGTCCTCGTCACCGACAGCCTCGGCCAGATCTCCAGCCAGCGCTTCTGGGTCAACATCCCCTACACGCCCCCACCTGGTTCAGAAGCGGCCGATCCGCCGAAGTTCGCGGATGTCCTGCACTTCCGCGAAGAATTCGGGCTCGACCTGGATATCAAAGGACAGGAACTAGCGATCAACGAACGGATCTTCGATCTGATCGGTGCTTGGCACAACCCGACCACGCCGCAGGGGGAAATCGCTAGAGCCACGGCGGATAAGTGGGCAGTTCCCCTTCGAGCCGTCGATGCGGCCGAGATGGAATTGCGACAGTCCTACATCGACCACGATTCAGCCGCGGTCGAAGACTGGGCAGAAGCTAACTACCCAGGAACTTACGCCGGCTACTACGTCGATCATCGGGCCGGCGGGATCGTCCATATCGGGTTTACCCAGGGACAGGTACAGCGAGTCGGGGAAGTCAAGCAGCAGCTTGATCTCGTCGCGCCGGAAAGCCGAATCGAGCCATATCCGGCTGCGACGCCTCCGGTCCAGACGCTTGTCTCACTCGATTCAGCCCGTGAAGCCGTTGAATCCGCGATCGAAAGCAATGCGGAACTGCGGGCGTTCGTGACCGAAGTCGGTATCAGCGAATCCGGGAACAAGCTCTCGATCGGGACCACGAATGTTGCGCAGACCACCACGTTGATCACCGGCATCGTCGGACCGCAGATCCCACTCGACATCCACCCAGACGAAGAAATGGTGCCGGCGTCCGGGAGGTTCCGGACCTCGGGCCGGATGCGTGCCGGCGACAAAATCCTCAACCCAGATTCCGGCTGCACGGCAGGATTCGGTGCCTACGAAGAGCGGAGTCGGAAAGACAACGGTCAACCGATTGTGGCTCGGTTCCTCCTGACGGCAGGCCACTGCTTCGACCTTAACGCTTCCGTGTACAGGTCGGACCGCGCCGATTTCGAGGAGCCAGGCGACTGGGTGTCGGTTGGCCAGGTAACGCGTAATCCCTTCCACGGCATCTACGGCACGGACGGCTTGGCAATCCGCTCAAAGGTTCCGGACCTAGTTCCCCACGGCATCTTTGGCACCAACGGCAGGCTGGTCCCTACCGGGCCGGCCTCTCTGGCAAGGGTGGGCGCCACGCTCTGCTATTCCGGCGCCACGCTGCAAGGCGTGTCGTGCGGCCCCGTTCGCGGGGTGACGAAGGCCAGACTTGAGGGCGTCCTAATTCCGGTCTACAGGGTGAAATTTCACAGACCTGCTAGGAGTGGTGACAGCGGGTCGCCCGTCTGGAACCCTGTCACTGGCGCATCAGTTGGGCTATTGAGCGGTGCCCTCATCAAGTCCTCTGCGATATCCACCGTTGCCCCTCTCCTGCATCCGCTGCGACTCAATTTCAAACGTGCCCCCGGTATCCTTCACGATCCCGAGATGTTCTCGATTAATCTTATTACGGGAAAGTGATGAACGTGTCTGCCCGCCTGCTCTTCGCGTCGCTCGTCGTTGTTCTGATCACCGCGCTCAACGGGTGTGGCTCAGGCGGTGACGAGACCGGAGTTCGCATCGGTGATTCCTCCGCCTGGTTTGTGTGGTCGGTGCACGCGCCGCGAACGCTTACTGTGGGTACGGGGGTTGACTACTGCGTCGGTGACCCCAAGCCCCGGTTTGGGCATCCCGAGATCAAATATCGAGGGAACGACGTGTTCATCACTCTGACGATCGAGAGGCCACCGGCTCCGCCCGCGAAACCGAACGAAATATGTGGAGGAGTTGAACTCCTAGTAAAGCGCAGAATCACGCTCAAGCGAGACCTCGACGATGTGGAGGTGTTCGACGGCGGCGTAGACCCACCACAACAGCAGTGGCCTGATTGAAGACCACCTTAATAGGCGGCTCTAAGCCGCCCCTTCATCAAGCTGATCAAAACGGCACTCGGACGGCTCTTTGTCGTCCCGGAACCGGTGAAAGCGAGCCCCGTGCCGGATCCGCCCCGACGCCGCGTGGTCGTAGCCGACCTCGATCACCAGCTCGGGCCGCAGCTCGACCCACTCCAGGTCCCTGCCGCCGGTCCAGCGGCTCGGCTCCGCGGTGCCGCTCTCGCCCGTCTCCAGCGGCGCCAGCATCGCCCGCATGCTGCGTTTGGCGGCGGCGCTGAAGCCGGAGATGTGGCCGACGGTGCGCAGGGTGCCGTCGTCGTAGAGGCCGAGGATCAGCGAGCCGACCGTGCCCTCCTCTTTGCCCGGCCGCCAGCCCATCACCACGCAGTCGATCGTCCGCTCGCGCTTGACCTTCGCCATCCCCTTGCGTTTGCCGGGGACGTAGGGAGCGCTCAGGTCCTTCGCCATCACCCCCTCGATGCTGCCTAGCCACTTCTCCGCCTGGGCGGTGTCGGTGGTCAGCGGGGTCAGCTCCAGCCCGGCCTTCGCGGCGATCGCCTCGAGCCGCTCGCGCCGCTCGCGCAGCGGCCGCTCCAGCAGCGCCGCGTCGCCCTCGGCGAGCAGGTCGAAGACGATGTAGCCGGCCGGTATCTCCTTCGAGAGCAGCTCGATCCGCGACTGCGCCGGGTGGATCCGTTCCTGCAGCGAGTCGAATTCGAGGTTGCCGTCGGCGTCGCGGATCACCAGCTCGCCGTCCAGCACCCAGCGCCCCGGCGCGAACTCCAGCTCGGGGAAGTAGCGGTTCAGGTCTTTGCCGCCGCGCGACTGGATGTAGCTCTCGGCGCCGTCGACGTAGACGATCGCCCGGAACCCATCCAGCTTCGGCTCATACGCCCACTCCTCCCCTTCCGGGAGGACTTTGCGGGTAAGCGCAAGCTGCGGTTTGATCGGCGGCGCGAGTGGAAGGCTCACTGCCGCCGAGGCTACGCGAGGCGGGCGTTTTAGCGGCTGCCGGCCCGCTCGCGGCTCTCGCGCGGGTCGGGAATCGGCACCGCCGCCAGCAGCTTCTTCGTGTAGTCGTCCTTGGGGTGCTCGCAGACCTGGTCGGCGCTGCCCTGCTCGACGATCTTGCCCTCGTTCATCACCGCGATCCGGTCGGAGATGTGGCGGACGACGCCGATGTCGTGGGCGACGAAGAGGTAGGCGAGGCCGAACTCGTCCTGGAGGTCGTCGAGCAGGTTGACGATCTGCGCCTGGATCGAGACGTCGAGTGCGGAGACCGGCTCGTCGCAGATCACCAGCTTCGGTTTCAGCGCCACCGCCCGGGCGATCCCGATCCGCTGCCGCTGGCCGCCGGAGAACTCGTGCGGAAAGCGGTTGTAATGCTCGCTGGACAGCCCGACCCGCTCCAGCAGCTCCTGCACCTGGCGGCGCAGCTCCGACCCGGAGGCGACGCCCTGGCGCTTGAGCGGGTCGCCGACGATCTGGCCGATCCGTTTGCGCGGGTTGAGCGAGGCGTAGGGGTCCTGGAAGATCATCTGCATCTGGCGCCGCAGGGGCCGCATCTCCCGCCTGCCGAGCCCGGCAATCTCCTGCCCCTCGAATTTGATCGAGCCGGAGGTCGGCTTGATCAGCTGCAGCACCGCCCGGCAGGCGGTCGACTTGCCGCTGCCGGACTCGCCGACCAGGCCCAGGGTTTCCCCGCGCTCGACCCTGAAGCTGACGCCGTCGACCGCCCGCACCTGGTCCACCTCGCGGTCGATCAGGACCCCGCGCTTGATCGGGAAGTGCTTGACGAGGTCGGTGACCTCGAGCAGGGGAGCGCTGTCGGCGGCCGGGGCGCTCACGGGCGCACCTCGCTCGGTGCTTCGAGGCCGATCTGGCCCTCGACTTGCCGCTTCTCCCGCTTCTCTTCCGGCGTCAGCCAGCAGCGGTCGCGGTGGCTGGGCACGTCGGCGAGCCGGGCGTCCAGGCCCGGGTACTCACTGCACTTGCCGAACTCGTGCGGGCAACGCGGCCGGAACGGGCAGCCCTCGGGCAGGTCCAGCAGCGAAGGCGGCTGGCCGGCGATCTGCGGCAGCCGCTCGGGCCGCGGCCGGTCGATCCGGGTCAGCGAGCCGAGCAGGCCCCAGGTGTAGGGATGCTGGGGGTCGTAGAAGATCTCGTCCAACGTCCCCTCCTCGACGACCTTCCCGGCGTACATGACCAGCACCCGGTCGGCCACCTCGGCGACGACGCCGAGGTCGTGGGTGATCAGGATCGTCGCCAGGTTCCGCTCGCGGTTGAGCTGCTCGAGCAGGTCGAGGATCTGCGCCTGGATCGTCACGTCCAGGGCGGTGGTCGGCTCGTCGGCGATCAGCACCTCGGGCTCGAGCGCCAGCGCCATCGCGATCATCGCCCGCTGCCGCATCCCGCCGGAGAACTCGTGCGGGTAGTCGTCGACCCGCTGCTCGGCGTTGGGGATGCCGACCGCTTCGAACAGCTCCACCACCCGCTGCCTGCCCTCCTGCTTGGAGGTGTCGGGACGGTGGGCGCGGATCGCCTCGACGATCTGCCTGCCGATCCGGTAGACCGGGTTGAAGGAGGTCATCGGGTCCTGGAAGACCATCGCGACCCGCTCGCCGCGCAGGTCCCGCATCTCGCCGTCGCCGGCGCTGGTCAGCTCCTTGCCGGCCAGCTTGACCGAGCCCTCGATGCGGGCGTTGTTGGCCCGGGTCAGCCCGATCAGGGTCTGGGCGGTGACGCTCTTGCCGGACCCGGACTCGCCGACGATCGCCACCACCTCGCCGGGGCGCAGGTCGAAGCTGACCCCGTCGACGGCCTGGACGACGCCGTCTTCGGTCGCGAAGCCGACCCGCAGGTTCTCGACGGAAAGCAGGGGTGAGCTCATTGCGAGGCGGTCTCTCCGAGCCGCACACGTGGGTCGAGGTAGGCGTAGACGACGTCGACGATGGTGTTGAGGAGGACGACGAAGAAGGCGCCGTACAGCGCGACTCCCATGATCGGCGGCAGTTCGAACTTGGCCACCGCTTCGGCCGCGTAGCGGCCGACCCCGTCGATCGAGAAGATCGTTTCGGTGATGATCGCGGTGCCGGCGATGGTCGCCCCGAAGTCGAGGCCGAAGAGGGTGATCACCGGGATCAGTGAGTTGCGCAGCACGTGTCGGGTCATCACCTGGCGCTCGCTCAGCCCCTTGGCCCGCGCCGTCCTCACGTAGTCCTCGTTCATCACGTCGAGCATGTTGGAGCGCAGGACCCGGCTGTAGAAGCCGATCGAGAGGACGGCCAGGGTGAACCAGGGCAGGATCAGGTGGTTGAGCCACTCGCCGGGGTCTTCGCTGAACGGCACGTACTGCCCGTTGGGGAAGATTTCGAACTTGTAGGTGAGGAAGTAGAGGAGCACCGGGGCGAGGAGGAAGACCGGGATCGAGATGCCGGCGATCGAGAGGCCGGTGAGGAAGCGGTCGAGCCAGCCACCCGCCCTGACCGCGGATAAGTAGCCGAGCAGGAGGCCGAAGAAGAGCCAGATCACCGCCGCGCCGATCGTCAGCGAGAAGGTCGCCGGGATCCCTTCGACGATCTTGTCGTCGACCGGGATCCGCGGTTCGTACTGCAGCAGCTCGCCGGTGAAGACCTTCTTCATCATCGTCAGGTACTGCTGCGGCAGCGAGTCGTCGAAGCCCCATTCGGCTTCGATGTTCTTCACCAGCAGCGGCGTCGCGTTCTTGCCCGCGAGGGACTGCGCCGGGTTCTGCTTCGGCAGGACCATGAAGACGACGAAGACGATCACCGAGACCGCGAAGAGGACCGCGATCATCCCGACCAGCCGCCTGGCGATGAAGCGGGTCACGGGAGGGCCGGTTTTCCTTCGCTGACGGTCCCGCTCTGCGCCTCGAACTGCAGCGCCGCGTCCATCCGCGCCTTGCCGCGCGGGTCGAGCGCGTCGCGCAGGGCGTCGCCGACGATGTTCAGCGCCAGCACCGTCAGCATGATCATGAATCCGGGGGCGATCGCCAGCAGCGGTTGGATCCGCAGCAGGTCGACGCCGACCGTGATCATCGTCCCCCAGGAGGAGTTGGGCGGCTGCACGCCGGCGCCGAGGAAGGAGAGGCCCGCCTCGAAGAGCATGCTGTTGGCGATCATCAGGGTGAAGAAGACGATGATCGTCGAGGCGAGGTTGGGGAGGATCTCGGTGAACATCACCCGCAGCGGCCCGGCGCCCTGGGCGATCGCCGCCTCGACGAACTCTTTCTTGCTGAACGAGAGGACTTCGCCGCGGATCGGCCTCGCGATGTAGGGGACGGTGAAGATGCTGATGATCAGGATCGGGTTCCACAGCGACCCGCTGGATAATTCGAGCGGGCCCAGCTTCAGGCCTCCGACCGCCAGGGCGATGCCGACCGAGAGCCCGATCAGGAAGACCGGCAGCGACCAGATCGTGTCCAGGGTGCGGGCGATGACGCTGTCGACCCAGCCGCCGAAGTAGCCCGCCATCAGGCCGAGGACGACGGCGAGGAGGGTGGCGATCACCGCGGCGCTGATCCCGACCAGCAGCGAGGTGCGGCCGCCGTACATCAGGCGGACCATCTCGTCGCGGCCGAGGCGGCTGTCGGCGCCGAGGAAGAACTCGCCGCCGGCGTTGAACCACTGCGGGCCGATCGGCTTGCCTTCGGGGGTGACGACGTCCTTCTTTTCCCCGTCGACGGTGACGGTGTCGACCGTGTGCTCCTGGTTGGGGCCGGTATGGGCGACGTGGTCGGCCCACAGCGGCGCCGCCAAGACGAAGACGACGATCAGGATGAAGACGCCGAGGAAGGCGACGGCGAGGCGGTTGCGGAGGAAGCGGCGCAGAGCGAGAGCCCACGGCCCTCGCTCTGCGTTTGCTTCCTCCGACACGTTGTTCTTCTTACCCCTGGGGGCGCTACTTGAATTCGAAGCTGCTCAGGTAGTGCCCGAAGGTGGGATTGAAGATGACGCTTTCGAGGTCGATGCTGTCGGCGACGAAGGTCGACAGCGTCCGCGTCCCGTAAGGGGCCCACGGCGCCTGTTCCATGATTTCTTCGTCCAGTTCCTTGTAGGCGTCTTCCTGTTCGGGCCCGAGCTGTTCTTCGCCGAGTTCGGTGATCTTCTTGTTCACCGCCGGGTCGTCGAATTTGGCGAAGTTGCCGTTGTTGGTCGGCAGGATGCTTTCCCCGGCCAGCAGCGGCTGGAAGAAGTCATTCGGGTGCGGGTAGTCCTGGAACCAGTCCGACCAGCCGGCGTCGAGGTTGGGGGTGGTCGCGTTGCCGATCACCGTGAAGTAGTTGTCGGCGTTGAGGATTTTCAGCGTCGTGTTGAAGCCGAGTTCCTTCAGGACCTCGTTGAGGTATTCGCCCGCTTCGTTGTTCGGGCTTTCGGTGTCGGTCCAGACGGTGATGTCCATGTCCGACGGGTTCGCTTCTTTGATCATTTCCTTGGCTTTCGCCTTGTCCGTCGGGTAGAGGTCGAACTGTTCGTACCCCGGCATCCCCGGGGGCAGGATCTGATGGGTGCCGGCGATCTGGCCAGCGTAGATCCGTTCCAGCGCCTTGGCGTCGATCGCGTAGTTGACCGCCTGGCGGACCTTGACGTCGTCGAACGGCGCCTCCTGGCTGTTCATCCAGAAGTAGTAGGTGCTGATCGTCGGCTCGACCCGGAACTGGGTGCCTTCGAAGTTTTCTTTGACTTCCGCGTAGCGCGAGGACGGCGGCGGGTTCTGCATCCAGTCGTAAGTGCCCTGTTCGATGTCGTCGACCTGCGTCTCAGGGTTGCGGATCACCGTCATCGTGGCGCTGTCGACCACGCCTTCGGGCAGGTCCGGCATCGCCTTGCCGTTGGCTTTCGCCCAGTACGGGTTGCGCTCGTATTCCCAGGCCTTGCCCGGCTGCGATTTGGTGATCATGTACGGGCCGGTGCCGGGGGGCGGGTCGGCCGAGAGGTCTTCGATCGGCGTGTCCTGCGGCAGCGGCGCCACGAACATCAGACCGAGCTCGTTGGTGAAGGTGCCTCGCGGCTTTTCGAGGTTGATGACGATTTCGCCGGTTTTGTCGTCGGTCTTGATCCCGGGGATCGGGCCCTGTTTCGTTTCGGCGAACTTTTCGGCGCCTTCGATCGAGAGGTAGAAGGGCGAGCCGCCGGAGTTGAGCTCGATCATCCGTTCGACCGCGAAGGGGAAGTCGGAGGCTTTGACCGCGGTCCCGTCCGAGTATTTGAGGCCGGGCCGGAGGAAGAGGGTGTAGGTCTTGCCGCCGTTGCTGATCTTCGGCAGCTCTTTGGCCAAGCCGGGGATGACTTCGGAGCCTTCCTCGCCGTTGGCGTGCTTATAGGTGAGCAGCGGCGTGTAGACGTCCGCCATCGCGGTCCAGCCTTCGGCCGTGTAGGAGAGGGCGGGATCCATGTAGTCCGGGAACGAAGCGTAGGTGCCGTTCAGGGTCCCGCCTTTCTGGCCACCGCCACCGCCGCCGGAGGTGTCGTCGCTGCTGCTTCCGCACGAGGCCAACCCGACCGCTGCGACCGCTGCAAGAACCAGAACCGCGAATACTGCGCCTAGCTTCTTCAACGTCTCTCCTCCGGTTACCGGGCTTTGTTCCCTGGAATCAACTCCACCACAACGTCGTCGTGCCCGTCAAGCGACGCCTCTTGTGGCATTCCCTGAGGCACTTCGCCCTTGGAGAGCCAATTCCCTCCGAGCAGAGGTGCCATTACGACAACGATCGCGATTACCCCGCATCCCGCGACAAGAAACGTCATCCGCGGACTGACCAGAGCGGCGATCACCCCGCCGACCACGAATCCGACCCCGGGCATCGCCGCGCCGATCGACTCGAGCACGCTCATCACCCGCGCCTGCATCGATTCCGCGGTCAGTTCCTGGACGGCGCTGATCGCCGCCACCCACTGGACTCCGTTGCCGGCACCCCCTAATACGGAGGCGATGCAGGCCACGGCGAGGGTCGGAGCGGCGGCGAGGCCGAGGTAGCCGACGCCGACCGCGATCGTGCTGAAGAAGAGAAGGTTGGCGAGGGGGGCCTGGCGGAGGCGGGCGAAGAGGAGGCTGCCGAGGACCATTCCGGCCCCCCAACTGGCGAGCATCAGGCCGTAACCGGTGTCGTTGGAGCCCAGCGTCTCCTTTACGTAGACCACCTCGACGGGCAGCACCGCGGCGAAGAAGACGAAGGCCAGGCCCTGCGCGGTGAGCAGCCGGCGCAACAGGGTCTGTTCGCGGATGTAGGCGATCCCGGCCCGCACCCGTTCGCGCATCTGGCCCGGTTCGGGCTCGGCCTGCGGCATCGAGCCGGCGGTGAAGAGGATCCAGGCCACCGCATAGAAGGAGACGGCGTCGAGCAGGAGGGCCGTCTGCACGCCGAAGCCGGCGACGACCAGGCCCGCCAGCGCCGGGCCGACCGCGGCGCCGCCGGTGAAGGCGAGGTTGAGCAGGGCGTTGCCGGAGCGCAATTCGCCGGTCGGTTCCAGGGCGGTGGCGACCACGGCCCGGGTCAGGGCGCGGCCGGAGAGGGCGAGGGCGCCGTCGACCGCGGCCAGCACCACCACCGCCGCCAGCGAGAAGTTGTCGACCAGCAGCGCCAGTCCGGCGAAGGCCGCGGCCTCGCC
>Ga0247776_10000425_pt1 | contig 10335 bp, 9 predicted proteins | sample UWRJL199509C5_FD_179912 | JGI IMG/M metagenome (GOLD analysis project Ga0247776, IMG submission 179912) | Plant litter microbial communities from Arlington Agricultural Research Station in Wisconsin, United States - UWRJ-L199-509C-5 | ecosystem: Environmental > Terrestrial > Plant litter >...
CATCTGGCCCAGCTCAGTGAGGTCCGGCGTGACCTTGTCACCGCGAACGAGCTCGGTCAACAGGGAGCGAACGAGCTCCATGTTGTCATTGCCCATCTTGCGGAACTTGATCTCAACCTTCGGAGCCTTCTCGGAGAAGTTGAACGCCTTCATCCGCTCCAGAATGAACTTGTTGATATACATCGCCCGGTCTGCATTCAGAGCGTTCAACATCCACAGGTACAGCTGCATGTGACCCACGCCCAGAGAGTACGAACCAACGTCGGCGGCGCGCATCAACAGGATTGGCGTGAAGATGCCAAGTGAGATCTCTTCGTCCAGACGAGTCATGTACCTTTCGAAGTCCGCGCCTCGCATCTGGGACTCGAGGTATTCAATATCGTAATCGTATTCTGACCGCCCGTTGCCCATATCCGTACGCTCATTCGGAAGAACCACAACCGAACGCGAGCGAAGCTGCTTGAGCACTTCGAGCATGAATGTATTACCACGTACTGTTGGTGTGTTTTCCCCGACTGCAAGTTCTTCCTCGAATGGCGCGCGGCCGATCGGTGTCGGCTCGCCGAAACGCTCGTAGTAGCGATTTGCGAACAGGTGCATGAGAATGCTGAAGAACCAGCTCTGGAATGCAGGCCGAAGCAGCTTGCGTCCCCAGTGGTCCCCGTTCTCCATGAGAATCGGGTACCAGAAAGAGTTGTCCACTGGGATCGGGTGGTATGCACCCATCTGCTTGATGCCGTCGTAGATCTTGATCTTCGGCTTAGGACTTCCAGGAGGTGCCCAGCCCTCGACCTCTTTCCAGTGCACGCAGCACTCTTCTGGAACCAAATCCTTGATCTTTGTAAGCCTCAAAGAGTTGTTGTTGACGTCGTTCTCCCACTGCAGAACGTTCGGCGTGAATCCAGCCCAGTTGGCCGTGCCGAGACTCTTGCAGAGTGGAGTCCACATCTCCTTGAGGTTTTCCTCGCAGAACTCCTGGATCTTCTTGTCTTCGCACTCGATGTGCCATTCGCTCTGGTGCTGCATGAACGACAGCACCGAAAGCGAAGCGTTGACCTGGTAATGATCCCGCATCGCCCGAAAGTCAGTCAGCGTTAACTTGCTGAGGTCGAACTGTACGACTCCACCACCGGGAAGAGTCGCATAAGTCAGATCCCGACCTGCCCATTGACCGAATGCCTCGCCCGTGGGCGGCGGCTTGGCCTTTTTGTACTGATCGCTGACTAGCGGACGACCGTGCTGGTCTACAAGTCCCACTTGAATCCTCCGGTGATTGACCAGCACTCGAGCGAGCCTCTACGCGCGCGAGTCGATGGCAGCTAGAAGCTATACCCTGCGGATTCACAAGTACAGCGGGGGTTACTTTTTCGCTCGCAATCTGTCTGGGACAAACAGTTGCATGTCAGCTCCGGCCATAGGGGGAAGCGTAGTCGAACCTGCCATGACATCCTCGGCAGGTGCCGAAAACATCGAGGCTAAATCGGTAGGATCGTCACTCAGCTCTCTACTTCTAATGGATGTGACCCCTTTTCGGTATTCTCTGTTACCCATTAGGGTATAGACCACTCCGGCCATAGCGTCCGTCACATCCTTGGACCCATCCACCGGGTGATCTATCTTCTTACCGGTGTCTGTGAGCGCTAGTAGCTCCTGAACTGCGATCTCGACACGTTCCGTAGACGCCTTGCTGAGGTAAGTCATGTACGGCGGGAACTCGATTCGCCGCTCATAGATAGCCTCGCGCAAGTCTTCGTACGGCAACGTACTCTTGTCGACAGATACCTTGTCGGCGAAGTAGTGCTTCTTTCGTAGCTGCTGAATCGTGTCCGTACTCTCGAATCCGTCGTATGTTACGTGCTTGATGCGGAAGTGCCGGTCGTCCTTGAGGTGATAGATCAGCTGTCTAACTTCCGACAGGAGAATCTCAGTTCCTGGTAGCGCCTTGATTCGTACCAAGCAGTCGAATACGATGTAGGGCTTTCTTTCCCCCTCAATTTCGACCATCTCTTCAACATGGCCCATCGCAAAACCAAGAGCATCCCCATTGGACGAGTACGCAAGGTCGACGTGAACAGCACGTTTTCTAGGATCACCGTCCCCCTTGAACCAAGGTTCAAGTATTGCTCTGCTGGAATTGTCACGAACAGGCGACTGATTGCCGTGGCGAGCAATCCATCGATCTCTTGCTTCGTCGACACGGTCAACGAGGCTAATAAATGGGTCTTCAGCGTTTGGTGGGATACCTGCAAGGTCACGGAGCGCCTTCTCTGGGTTGGTTCGGAAGTTGGCCTCGTACGCACATGGAATCTCGATCATCCACTCGTTCTTGATTACTCCGGCCACGCCGGTCGGGATCATCTCCTTGCGTCGCGAGTCGTACCAGAAACTGTTGCGGGTGCCATCTGGGTTGAGGAACCTGTGCCAGCCGAGTGATTCCCAGATCGGCATCCTGATGACGTGAGCCATCGGGTCGTTCTTCATTTCCTTGTACTTCTTGGCGGCGAAACCGGTCGCCTTCTTCATCTGACCAATAGCCATGAACAGGCCCTTGTGGCCAGATGACTTCTCGTCGATGAACCGCGACGCAATACGAGAATGGATCGTGTCGTACCCGATCTCCGCGTAATCCTTGTCGACAGTCGTCTTGTGCGAGTCCATCTCGTCCAAGATGCCAGCAAGAATGTTGTAACCCTCGAAGGTTGTCTCCATGCTGTCGCCTGGAAGAATCCAGATGTCCTTCGGGAACTTCAGCTGCTTCGAGAATTTCGGGTTGTACGGGTAGTTGTTCACGAACCAGGGAGAGTGTTCAATTCGAGCTTTGATGTCTCCGAAGACGACGTCACTTGCCTGCTTTTCTGAAGTTGACATCTGCATGAAGGCAATACGAGATCCAGGAAGGAGTTCGTAGTAGTCCTGGGGGTCGCGCAGACAGAGCACCCAGTGAACCATATAGGGGAGTGCGATAGAAGCGAAAGTAGTCTTTCCAATACCAATCGCACCAGTAAACATGGCACGCTCGTACTTAGCGATCCGCTTCGACTGAACTTCATCACCAAAGATCTCCTTCAGGCCCTCAATAAGACCCGGGCGCACCTTGGAGTAAATGTCCAGGTATCCAGGTCCAAGAAACTCATCAATCGTGGCCGGTCGCTGCTCGAAGTGAGGATTCTTCTTGAGCCAGGCAAGCTCTCTGGCGATCGCCTTCGCATCCATTACAAGTCCTCTGCGATGATGGTGCCCTCGATAGCCCTGTCACGCTGGTCAGGGTTCGTCATTCCGGAGAGCATACCCTCAATCATCTTCGAAGTAATGTCTTCTCGCTTGATACCCTGCCGCTCGAGCTCCCGGATAGCACCTGCAAGCAACTCTTTGGGGTTGGATGCACTGATCTGTGTCGTTCCGCCTCCCTGCTGGAGCACGTTGACAGCGACCTTTGCTCCACGGAGACTCGGGTCAACCAGCTTGGCAAGCTTTACGCCCTGGTCGAAGATCTGACCCATGATTTTTGTCACTTCAGGGTCGAGCTCGCCCATGTCGGCCTCAGAATCGACCCCAGCCGCCAACCGATCGGCGTTCATCGACATCAGTTCGCTCAGACCGTCCATGATCGACTGGCTGTCGCGGGTCCTGAAGTACTTGCTGAGGTCGGTCATGTCGGCTCCCGGTACTGTGCAGACTGAATCCGCACGCTCGTACTTGCATTTGTCTGCCATTGAACAGGTGTTACAGGTGATCATATCACCCTGAGCCTTTTTCTGACTCGGAGTAAGCGGCTTCTTGACTGTACGAGGCTGGTATGCACCGTCGGAGGACTCGGTGTCGACATCCTTGGTCTTCTGTACTGGGAAATTGTGCAATCTGTGGAAGTTCTTCCCTGCCCAAACTGCGGACTTGATGTTGTAGACACATCGCTTGCTCGGAACAGCCATGTCGACCGGGAGGAAGCCCGTGATCGTGAACCACTTCGGCTTGCTGGCGGCCTGTTCGTACTTGACTACCTGTCCAGACGGAAGCTGAATGTTTCCTTTTGAAGCTGTCGTACGTGGATCGTAATCAGCTGACCTGTAGCCCATGCCGAACATCATGTTGTAGGAGTAGGAGCCATGCAGATGAAGAATAAGATTCGGATAGTCTTCCTGAACCTGCTTCAGGTACCTGTAGAACGCCCTTCCGCCGAGACGACTGGCATCTGGGATGTCGGTAATGACGACACGGTGCTCCTGGCCAAAAACTGGCCTTTGATCCGCAGGCACTGACATGTCGTTGCAGATGTCTTCGTCCTCGCCGACGGGGCGCTGAATGATCTCCTCCAGAAGACTCTGCGACTCGCCGAACGACCAGGTTGGATACACAGCGATGGGCTTGTCGATGTTTCTCTTGTAACCAAGCTCTGCCGTTCCCTGTGGGCCGATGAGAAGAATTCTGTATGGAATGGTCTGGCCAAAGTACAGACCAGCATGAGCCACAACGTCGATGTTTCTCTTCTGAATCATGCCGCGATCCCAGGCGACATTGCCCTGACGAGCTTCGACGAGCTCCTTGACGTAGTTGTGCGGATTCCTGAACCAAACCTCTGTCTCGGTCATGCCTGCCTACAGTAATGCCTATAGGCAGTAACGCCAAGCGTGGCTGACCAGGTGCCCCAAAATGAAGGGGGGCACCTTACCACGCCGATAACTATCCTGCCTAGTCACTGGCTTGATGATCATGAAAACGGGGGTGTATGGTTAACCGACACGGGGTCATCTCTGTCTTCACACTGGCCGACTGTATTTGGAAGAGGAGAATCGACTTGTCGAAGGAACTAGAGAACCTCATTGCCAAGCGCTTTATCTCAAGAAAGGACGTAAAAGCTGTCCAGACATCTGACGGGAATTACCGGCCCGTCAACTCACCTTGGGGCCGGTCGGACCTCGCCGATCATCTCGCTGGAACGACCACCCTCGGCCATTACATGCTTGCCAAGGACGACACCTGCAAGCTCATCGCTTTTGATGTCGACATCGAGCAGCGGACTGACAAAAATCCGGTGGGATGGCTACCCACTGGTCCTGACTTTACCGACTTTGTTGAGGACAATCCTCGCGACGCATGGACGGATCGAAAGAACGCATTTGGACGAGCCTGGCTCAAGCTCGAGCTTCGGTCATGTGCGCATCTTCTTGTGCAGTCGGTGGAGAAGTTGCTGGGTGTGCCGGTTGCAGCTGCATATTCTGGAAGCAAGGGTATTCACGTTTATGCTTTTACGGGAAGCGTATCCGGTTCCGATGCACGCGATGGCGCAGAAATCGTCCTCGAAAGTCTCCCCCAGTTTGAGCTATTCCGGGGTAACAATTTCTTCCGGATCAGTGACCCAAGGCCTGGTGAGCTCTTTTCCAATCTCAGCATCGAGATTTATCCCAAACAGAGTGCTGTAGAAAGCAAGGACGGGTACGGTAACCTCATGAGGCTACCGCTGGGACGCAACAAGAAGAGTAAGGACCCAACCTTCTTCATGGACATGACCTCTCCGATGGGCCAGATGGTGCCTCTCGATCCAATGATTGCACTGTCTGACGGCTACAAGCCGTGGACGAGCGTTCGTGACTGACGCTCTGCCCGCAGGTGCCACGTTTGCAGAACGTTTGGCAAAGCTCAAAGAAGAGCGAGCTGCGAGACAACCGAAGCCTGCACCAGCAGTCGAGGATAAAGACCTCGACCTGGTTCCCGATGCCCAGTACAACGAGTCAGAGCGTGATGTCGACCTTGATCGATTCATTGCGAATCTTGACATCGTTGACGTGTATAACAAGTGGTCGAACAAGGCTAAATGTCGACCTGGAAACAAGCGCGAATCCATCAAGGTCTCGTGCCCGAACCCCGCCCACCCTGACCGACACCCCTCGGCGTGGCTGAATAGAGACAAGAATGTCTGGTACTGCTCCGGATGCGACGAAGGCGGCGATGTCTATGAGATTGCTGCTTGGCACTTTGGATACACAGTTCCGGGATATAAAGAGGGCGCAAGCTTCCACAAGCTACGCGAAGATATGGCCGTTGGGTATGGATACTCGTTTTTCACAGCTCCAGGTATTGAGAAACCAATACTGGTCGCTCCTAGCGACGAAGACAACGTCGACGAAGGAGCTGTCGGAGATGCTGTTCAAGATGGAGTACCTGACGAGGAAGATAGCGGCCCTGGGGCTGGAGCTGTTCAAGCAGTACCAGACGACGAGCCTGACGAAGGCGACGGAGATCAAGATGCAGTCGCTTCAGTAACGTCGATCTACGATGAGGACGAGATCGTCTTTCCAACGCTTGACTGGGAAGACATCGTCCCCAAGGATACGTTCCTGGACAAGTACATGCAGACCTGTCGAGTGGACGACATCGCCGAGGAGTACCACTTCTGGAACGGACTGTTGGCAATTGGGTTCGCTGCCATAGACGTTCAACTGTTCGACAGGCAGACTGTTCCACCGAACCTGTTCATCTGTCTTCTCGGACGAACAGGTGACGGCAAGTCACGCTCCTACCGGTACCTCGCGAATCTGCTTAGGCTTGCACTTCCGTACAAGCACGAGGACGAGAACAGTACTGGCGTCAGGTTCGTCAAGAGCCCGGCGTCGGCCGAATCGCTGATTCACCAGTTCAGCAAGCCTGTATTCGACCCGGTAAACCCAAAGGTCATCGCATACTACGCCTCGGTACGTGGTCTTATCGACTTCAACGAGTTGTCGGCACTTACAGGTAGAGCGAACCGCATGGGTAACGTCATCAAAGATACTCTTCTCGAGTTCTATGATGGCGGCGCAGAGGTATCCAGCTCATCGATCACGACTGGACAGAAAGTAGCTCAGAATCCTTTCGCCTCGGCGTTCACGTCCACTCAGCCAGCATCGCTCAAGGGCTTGATCGAATCGAACGATGGTACTAACGGATTCTTGAACCGATGGGTATTCGTTTCTGGTAAGGCAAAGAAACAGATAGCCATCGGTGGCGCAGTCATCGACGTCAGGCCGTGTGTACAGCCGCTGACTGACATCCGTAGCTGGGCCGGTCGAGGAAAGACGGTTCAGTGGGAGCACGATGCTGCAGAGAGATTTACTGAATTTCACGATGCAGTCCTGATCCCAATGCGCGATGCTGATCATTCGGGAATGCTCGCACGTAACGTTCTGCTGATGAAAAAGCTGGTTCTGCTCTTCTGCGCCAATGAACACAGCGACACGGCAACGCTGGACATCGTGAACAGGGTAATTAAGATGTACCCTTACATCACCAGCGCGTACGGCATTCCGATGAGTCAGATGACCGATGACAATCCGCTACTGGCCCTTCGAGACGACATTCTGAAGTACGCCGAGAAGTTCACAGCTAAGAATCCTGCCGGGATGACGATGCGTGATCTGACAAGATCAGTCGCACGAAAGAACTATCTACCTGGCCAGATCAACAAGATGCTCAATGACCTAGTTGAGCTGCAGATGCTCAAGGTCAACACCAATGCGAGCAAGGGCAAAGTAGGAAGGCCAACGGTGAGATATGCATATGTCGGATAACATCGCCCAGGAGGTGATGGACGAGATCTTAGACCCAGAGTACGACGTGATGACTCACGGGACAAAGTACACGTACAGCTCCGGGTGTAAAGGCCCACTATGCAGGAAGGCAGAGCGGGACGCCTGCGCTCGCCGGTACCGCGCCCGGAACAAGAACAACGTCAAGCAGTACCGCCCGAGGCCAGGTGCATATCCGGAGGAGTGGCTCCAGGAGATGATCGACTGGCATCGGGCGGAACGTGCGAAGATCGGGAAGTTCAACTCGCTCAGGAAGTTCTATGGCCTGGAAGACGCAAGGCACGATGGCGGTGAGACGATAGAAAACACCCCAGCTTTGGCTACCGCCAAGTAAGAGGTAGCGTACGGTCGCCCCGCTAGAGATGACGTCACGGCCACGCCAGGGCCACGACGTCAGGACTACAGTAGGTTCAAGTCCTACGCGGGGCACTTTTACGTCTCGAACGTATTCCCACACCAGTCGCACACGTCATGTGTCCAGACGTGATTGCAATGGTGCCCGCAAGGACGCTCACTCTTGGGGCACTTGTCTTCCTCGATGGCGCTTCCCATGCCACAGGTTCCGCAAGGCTGTTCTGTTCCGAGCTTGTTCTCTAGGATGTGAACCTCCTTGAGAACACTCTCAACGACGCCATTGCCGTACTTTCTAGCCAGCTTCTTAGCGATGTCCGGAGGTGCTTCTGGCAGCTTCTGATTGCGATGACACTTACACAGGCACGGGCTCTGACACGTCTTGCACGTCAGTTTGCAGACCGAATGATCACCGTGGATACAGTATGTGCTTGTGTAGTGCTTGTAGTAATTCCCATCAAGCCCGGGTACGCCGGAGTCTTTGACGTTGAGGATTCCGCTTGGAACTGCCTTGCTGTTGTCACCAGATATCTGCAATGTCAACACCGTCCTTGGGCTGTACTGGCTTCAGCAGCTGCATGAGACGCATCTGCTGGTAGTCGCGACGCTCGGGATTTTCTTTGCTCCAGATTTCGTATTGCTTGTCGAAGTCCTCGTATACCACGTCGTTGTGGGTTTCAGTATTCGACGAGTGCATGATTCCGGCGGTGGTCTTGATGAACTTGTTGCCCAGAAACTTGTTGCCCGAAGACACCTGGCCACTGGTATTGATGTAGTAATCGGCGTTGGTTTCGTACGAGTTCTGTGGCCAGTTGGTGTGAAGAGTCGGCATAATCGCGTCCGGAGTAGAGTAAACATGCAGCAAGGCTTCAGTGTATGCCTTGATATTAAACTCGTCTTCTTCCATTTTTACCCCTCCGCTAGCGCCTTTAGGGCCAGTTTTGCCCCCTGAAGAGCCGCCTCGCGGGCCACCTGGACAAGATAATCTCGCCCAGGGAGGCCCGCAGGAATGGTCGCGACCACGAGATCGGCCGCCTCTTCGGCTGCTTTCTCGACGTCGATGGTGTCGATCTTGCGTGGATCAGTGGTCTGTGGGGTGGAATAAGCAGCGCCGTCGCGGGACATTCCGGACCCAAATGCCGATCTGCCCTCGAATTCGAGCTCCACTTCGCGATAACGAGTACCCATGATTGGGCCGCCATTGAGCGTATGCTGTATACCAGTCAGCTGCAATGGAACTACCCGATCCAGCTGACGCATCCCAGTGAGATGGCACTGATTCCACGGCCCAGAGTCGGTCCAGCCGTAATGGGAGCCGGAAGACAAGAAGTCTTTCGGCACCCGATGCATGTCAACCTGGGCAGTTGCCTGTAGAGCAAACTCCGAGATGATGAAGATCTTCTCGTCGGTCGGGTCGGGGCCACTGGTCATATTAATCGGTGAGCGGCTGCGGCTGATTGCCACTTGTGCCCTCCCAGTGGTTCTTGCTGAGCACGCGCCCGGAGGAGTCAGACATGATGAGATCGACCTTGTAGTTGGCCGGAAGATGGTTCAGGTCGAAGAAGCTGTACCGCCCCGAGTGCGGAATGCCGTACACCAAGAACGCCTGCGACTTGACGCCTAGACCCTCCGTTGCCGAGAAGATGGCCAGTTCTTCCTCGCGGTCAGTCTCAGTCTCTGTGTCAAAACCATACGGCCTGACCAGTAGAACTGTTTCGGTCTGATCCAAACCCGCAAGGAATTCTTGCGTAATCTGAACTGGAATCACATTGGACATCGAGAACGCCTTTCGTTGAATTCGGACATTTGGAGACGCTACGGACAAACGTCACATAGAGAGACGATTGCCGCCCCGGCCACGCGCACGATCGTACTCTAAGCTGATCGAGCTGGTCTAGACCCGCTCAGATATGGTCCGGAGCTCTGATAAAACCAGACGACTTTTTCATGATCGAAAACGAACTTTTCCATGATCATTTGCATGTGGATGATCATGGAAAAGTGGTCCTTTTTGATGAGAACGCCTGTGTCCGATTCGTCTCTGTTTGTGGCGATGACGAAATAGATTGTGGCCAGAATGATGACACGTTAAATGACGGAATGATGACGCAAATAAGCGCAGGTCAACCGCGTTAAGGCACGTTAAATGGGGTTTTGTCATTTCGTCATTAACAGACAACAAGACAGAGACCCCAAGACTGATACCCCGGAATCGGGGGGTACCAGGTGCCTCGATCCCGGCCATGAGCCCCCAGATCCATACATCTAGCAACCGTTGAAAACTGCTGACACAACTACTACTTAACACTCTATATATACTCTGACCTGCATATATATATGTCATCAATATTGTCATTTAACGTGTCATCACCCCGTCATCAAGTGTCAACAGGGTAAAAGGGGGTGAAACTGGCTATAAGAGCTA
>Ga0247776_10000427_pt1 | contig 10325 bp, 10 predicted proteins | sample UWRJL199509C5_FD_179912 | JGI IMG/M metagenome (GOLD analysis project Ga0247776, IMG submission 179912) | Plant litter microbial communities from Arlington Agricultural Research Station in Wisconsin, United States - UWRJ-L199-509C-5 | ecosystem: Environmental > Terrestrial > Plant litter >...
CCCGCGCATGCTACCGCGGCTAGGGCTCGCGTTCTCGCAATCGGTGGTCGAGCTGTACTGCGCCGAGTTCGGCGGAGGACCGCTCGACCGCTCGCCGGTTGGACTGCACTCACTCGACAACTACGTGGCGCTGCTGGCGCCGAGCAACGCGCGCCCGGCGGCCTCTGCGCGCTGGGTCGAGCGCACATCGGTGCTGATCGGCGCATACCTCGGGGAAGTCTTGCGCGAAGCCGTGGGAGCAACCTGGCGCGACGTGATCGGCCCCCCCATCGGCCCCGAAAGCTACACGCTGCTGCTGCCCGACGGCGGCTCCACCCACCCGATCACCCGAGCCTATGATCGGTTGAGCGGCAGGACCTCGGAACTGCTCAGCCACTACGCGGCGCGACTCATCGACGAACTGGGATAGGCGCGCGCAGCCCGACCTGCTTTCTGATTTTCTTCAGAAACGTCTGCGTGCACAGGCCATGACTAGCCTCGTGTTCGATGATCTCGCGCGTGAGTCGGAGCTTCGTGTCATTTGCGCAGCTCGGGCTATCGCGGATCTCGCTGGCCAGTTGGGCACCCGCGGTGGTCGACGGCCAGGTCTGCTTTTCGACCGCCACGACCGAGCCGTTCGAGCCGCGATGATGCTCCGGCTTGGTCTTCGTCACGTCGTGAAAACCCGTGTTCTGGCTGCGCTTGCCCGAGCCATGGCAGCCCGGACAGGTCGTGGTCAGCCCAAACGTATTGCCGATTCGGCCATCACCCCCGCAAACCCCGCAACTTTCAGAGGCCACCGGGTACGCTCATTCCCTGAGCGCGGCGAGATTGCATGTTCATTGGACAAGCCTAGCCCAGTTAGGCGATCGAAGCTAACCCGTCGGCCGACGCGCCACGATCGCGAGCCACGGTTGCTCGCTCACGGGTCTGTCGGACGGCCGCAAGAAGTGACGCTCGACGCTGAAGCCCGCGTCTTCGATCCGCGCGAGCCAACTCTGGACGGTGAGAAAGCTGCCGTAGCGCTCGCCCTTGAAGCCTTCCCAATCTCGCTCGAAAGAACGAGGATTGGAGCAAAACAAGACGCCTCCGGGCACGAGCGCCCGAAACAGCTGTGCGAGCACGCGCGACAGCTCGGCGCGCGGCACATGGAACAGAGAGGCGTTGGCGAACACGCCGTCGAACTGACGCTCGCCCAACTCGAGCTCGAGGAAATTCTGCTGCAATACGCGGCAACCGGATTGAGCACGCGCCATTTCGGCAAACACCGGGGAGCCTTCGAGCCCGGTGACGACGTGCCCGAGGGCGGTCAGTGCCATCAGATCTCGACCTGGGCCGCAGCCGAAATCGAGCAGGCGAAGCGGCGCAAGGCCGCCCAGCGCCTCGAGCAAGGCCGCGTAATTTTGGGTCACGTCGTGATCGCGCGTGCCGGCCCAAAAAGAGTCCGCATGCTGGTCGTAGTCGTGCAACGTGCGGGCGGTGATTTCAGAGAGCGGTATCGGTTCGTGCTCGGACACCGCCGAAGCATACACCCGGACTGATTGCTTCAGGGGCTGATGTAAACCAGCGTGCCGCCGCGCAGGGACATCGCGCCGTGCCAGGCCTGGGGCACGGGCGGGTCGGTCCAGTGAAAGAGCCAGCGAGAATCACTGGGCGAAAGATTCACGCAACCGTGACTGTGTGGTGTTGCAAAAGTATCGTGCCAGTAGGCGGCGTGGAAGGCGAAGCCTTCGCTGAAGTACTGCACGTATGGCACATCGCGCAGGTCGAACTCGTCGCCGACCTCGTCGCTATCCATGGTGGCGGTCACGTGCTTGGTGTGGATGAGGAATTGCCCACGCACGGTAGAATGCGTGGTCTTGGGATCGCCGAGCCCATCCGCGCCGGTAGAGACTAGCGTCACGTAAACCGGGGTGTCGCCCTCGTACGCGACCATGCTCTGTTTCAAGATCGAGACGTGGATCCAGGTTCGCCCCGGCTTCACCCAGCCAGGCCGCTGCACCATCTTGTCGACCCGCACTAGATTTTCATCGCGCAGCCAATCACCCGTGGTCGTCTCGAGGTAGCTGAGTCCCGACAGCACCCGAGAGCGACCGGTGATCGGCAAGGCTTCTCGGAAGCCGATCGGGCGCGAAATGCTGAGACCGCTGCTTGGGTTGCCCGCATACAAGAACGCGTTCTTGGCGCGCACGAACACCACCGGCAGCGTCGCGCCGCCAGTCAGCGAGATGCCATGAAAAGTGCTGGGCGCGACCGGCTTCATGCGATCGAGCGGCAGCAGCGTCATATCGGTGGTCAAACCGAAACGCCGCCCTTGGTGATCGTAAATCGCGAGCAAAGCGAACGAGCTATCGGGAAGCGCGCGGCCACTGGTCAGCTTGTTGGCTTCATGCGCGTAGCCGAAGGGGGTAGGCGCTTGACCGCCACTGAGCAAAAATGGCGGCGTCGGATCGCTGGCAGCGTTTCGCCAAGCGGAGCGCGTGTTTGCCTCGAGGTGACGGGCGAGCTCGACTTCTTGCTGCTGCTGTTCGAGCTTGCTCGGTAGCCGCGTGTAAAACGGCGGAGTTGGGTACAACGAGCGCGCATACAAGTAAGGCATGGCCGCGCTGCGGTCCGGGCGCACCCGTGAAAATTGCGCGACCGGATTTTCCGGATCGAGCGTCGCCGTTGGCCCAACACACACGTAGCCCTCGGGCATCACGTGATAAAATCCCAGCTTGCAGCCCTCGTGGCCCGCGGGCTTCGCGTCGCGGCGCACCTGCGCACCCGCGCGCAGATAGCCAATCTTCTGTGACTTGAAGCTCGGTCGTTCGTAGACCAAGGTCTCCCGACCGATTGCCACCAGCAAGTGTTCGGGGTCGACGATCGGTTCGAGCTCGCGCAGCGAGCTGGGCGTCGGCTCGTCCTCGTCGTCGTCGTTCGAGTCATCGCTGGTCGCCTGTTCCGGCGCGACCACATTGGGCGTGGGAGCCGGCGCAACTTCAGCGGCCGCCATCACCGGTGCGGCTTCGGGCGCGGACGGCGGATCAGAGGCCGGCGCGGGCGGCACGGCCGGAATCGTCAGGGTCGCGATTGGGGCGCTGATCTCGTGCCCGGGGTCCGGCGCGAGGCGCGCAATTTCGCCCGCGGAGCAGGACGAAAAAGCGCCCATGCCCAAGGCCGCCAGAGAGAACAGCCGCACGCTTGGCATCCCTCCCGGCTTAGCCAAATGCGTCGCCCCGGGCCAACTTTTTTCGGGCCCGCAAAACTCAATGAATTCCCTGATTTCGAGCCCTGCGCCCGGGGCGTGGTATGTTTTTGGATGGCAGCCGAAGCATTGGAATCGCTGAGCGCGCTGGGCACACAACTGAGCGAAGACGAACGTCTGATTCAGCAGAGCGTGCGGCGCTTCGTCGAAGAGCGTTATTTGCCGCGTGCGGGGCAACTATTCGCGGACGAAGCCTTCCCACGTGACCTGATCCCGGAGCTCGCCGGGCTCGGCGTTCTGGGCGCCAGCATTCAAGGTTACGGCTGCGCGGGGATGACACCGGTTCAGTACGGCCTGGTCCTGCAGGAGCTCGAATTCGGTGACAGCGGCTTACGTAGCTTCGCTAGCGTGCAGGGTTCGCTCGCCATGTACGCCATCTCGGCCTTTGGCGACAACGCGCAAAAAGAGCGCTTCCTGCCGCGCATGGCCCGAGGCGAGTGCATCGGTTGCTTCGGGTTGACCGAGCCCGACAGCGGTTCGGATCCCGGTTCCATGAAGACGCGCGCTCGCCGCGACGGCTCCGACTACATTTTGCGTGGCACCAAAATGTGGATCACCAACGCGCCCTTCGCCGACGTGGCCGTAGTCTGGGCGAAACTCGATGAAGGGGTCGACTCGATCGCAGGATTTTTGGTCGAGCGCGGCATGAAGGGCTTCGAAACCCCGCGCATTCACGGCAAAATGAGCCTGCGCGCCAGTGAGACCGGTGAAATCGTGCTCGACGAGTGCCGAGTGCCGAAAGAGAATCTGCTCGCCGGCAAGCGCGGCTTGGGCGCGCCCTTGCGCTGCCTGAGCGAGGCCCGCTTCGGCATCGCTTGGGGAGCCCTCGGTGCTGCTAAAGCCTGCTTCGAGTCCGCGCTCTCTTATACCGGCGAACGACGCCAGTTCGGCGTGCCGCTCTCGTCGAAGCAGCTGATTCAGGCCGAGCTCGTGCACATGGCCTCCGAGATCGTCAAAGGCGACTTGCTTGCGCTGCACTTCGGACGGCTGAAGGAGCAACAAGGCAAGCTACTCCCGGAGCAAGTCTCACTGTGTAAGCGGAACAACGTGGCCGTCGCTCTCGATTGCGCGCGCCGCAGCCGGGCCTTGCTCGGCGCCAATGGCATCCTGCTCGAGTACCCGGCCATCCGTCACATGCTGAACTTGGAGAGCGTGTACACCTACGAGGGCACGCACGAGATTCACACTTTGGTGCTGGGCAAAGCACTTACCGGACAGAACGCGTTCTGAGCAGGCACTTGCCTGAAAAATCGTCGGGCTTGGCTGTCACACGAGCGGGGGGTGCGACGACAGACAGCCGATGCACGCCCCCAACGAGCCTAGCGAACGAAGGCTGAAACGGATTTTTGGCCTGTGGACTGCGCGCGCGTTTCTTGCGCTGATGGGGTTGGGGTCGGCGCTGATCACCGTGATCAGCCTGCCTTACTTCGACTTCGAAACGTTGCCGCCGTTCGTGATCGAAAAGCTACCGCTTCGGTTCGAGGCTCTGTGGCTCGGCGCCTTGCGTATTCACGTGGCAGCCGCGGCGCTCGGCTTTCCGCTTTGCCTACTGCTCATGAGCCGCGCCCTGCAACGGCGCGCGAGCTGGCATCGCTTTCTCGGTCGGTTCACGGGCGGGCTCGTGGCATGCGCGCTGCTGCCCTCCGGCGTCGTGCTCGCGTTCGACGCCAAAGGCGGGCTGCTCGCAACTGCGGGCTTCTTGCTTTCAGCCCTGATCATCGCGGGCGCACTGCTGATCGGAGTTCGGGCAGCGCGCCGACGTGATTTGATTTTACATGCGCGCGCCATGCGCCACATCGTCGGGCAGATGAGCGTGGCCGTGGCCTCGCGCGCGTTGATCGTGGCTCTGGACGCGCTGGGTGTGGATCCGGACGTCGCCTATCTGTGGTCCCTGTGGGTTCCTGTTTTGGCGAGCGCGGCGGTCGTCGAGTGGCTCTCTCGGCGACCCAGCGTTTTTCCTCGAAACCGCGTGCAATTCAACGAAAGGATCCGTCGTGAATCATTTCCGTTCCCTCTGCTGGTGCGTATTCGTGCTCGCGTGCGTGCCGTCGCTGGCAACGGCGGCTGAGCCCTCGCTCGTCGAATGGACGCAGCAGCGTGTCATCGCTGGCATCGTGAAGCCGCTTGCCGAGCGCTCGGGGCGTAGTCTGTCGCGGTCTCGTCCGCCGCCCCACGAGAGTCGCGTGCGGGTCCCGCAAACGACGCTCAGCCGTGACGCACAAGGCCGCGAATTCGTGCCCTTCGCGGTGGACATCCGTTACGGTAAGGGCAAATGGCAAACGGACACCGTGGGCTGTGCCTACCGAACGAGCGGCAATCTGTTCGTCAAGATCGGCGACGCCTATTATCCGGCAGTGCTTTTGCTCGGCAAGCAAGTCGACCCGGTCGCTGCCGTGTGCCAGAGCGCCGCAGCGCGCTCGTAAGCCGAGCACGGCGCGTTTCGCTCAGGGTTTGATGGCGTGCGCGCGGGCAAGAGCCGCGAGCTCGGCGCTGCCCGCCGCCAGCGTCAGGCTGCTTGGCAATTCACACGCAGACCAATGCACGGTCCAGCTGAGCGACGCACCAGGCGCTAGCACTTGCAGCGCCCCCTGCTCCTCCACCTCAATCAGCTTGGGCTTGGCGGTGCCACTGGTCCAAAGCTGGATTTCAGCCTGATTCGTGGGCAGGCTCGCGTCCGCCGCGTCGACGAAGCTCTTCACGAACAACGCGGGCAGCAGGCTCGTACCAAAGTGATTGGCGTGCGCGAGCCAACCTTCGGCACCATCGAACTCAACCAGGTAGTTGTCTTTGGGCAGCGTCAGACTGGGGTAATCCAGCCATTGGATGCCGCCTACAGCAGGGGCGGCCGGTAGCAAACGAAGCGGCAGCGGGTTCTGATAAGAATCTTCGGTGATGGTTCGGCTTCCGGGACCTTGCGGTGCAAACGTATAGCCGCCTGCGAGCACGCGCGTGACCTCCCACGGAGCCCAGGAGGCGCTCACGGTATCGCGATTGAACAGCTCATACACGATGCTGACCACGCCGCTCGAGGCGTTCACCGAGTAGCGCTTGCGCACACTGAGCTTGGTGCTCGCAGCAGTCCCGCCCATCAGCGCCAGCGTCGCAGTCTTGCTGGTCAGGGTGACCGATGTCGCGTCCGACTCGGCCGTGTAGGCAGCGGTGTCGATCTCTGCGGGTGGTGGCCAGGTGTACGCTTGCTGAGGGCTGGGCCAAAACGTGGAGCTGCCCGTGGCATCAATCAGGTTGTTGCCGTCGATCGAGAACTCGATCACGTTCGCGCCGTGTGCGGCGGCGACCAGCAAGCGATAGCGCCCGAACGTGAAGCTCCAGTTGTCCGCGTTATCAACCTTGGGGGTGACAGTGCCGTCTAGCTTGGGCAGGGCAGCGGCACCGCCAGCCGCCCAACCCTGGCCGCAACGGCCATCGAAAAGGGAGTCGTTTGCTCCCCCGCCAGCGTTCGACACACCGCCGCCTCCCACGTCGCTACCCAAGCCGCCAGCGGGAGCTCCTCCACTCGGGCTCGCACCACCCTGGGAGGCGCCGCCGCCTCCGCTCGCCGAGAGTCCGGCCGTCCCGGCGGTCTGCCCGCCAGCCTGGTTACTCCCAGCACCGCCAACAACCGGCAGGCTGCCGCCAGTTCCGCCTGAAGCCCCGCCGTTGCCCGAGGCACGCCCGCCGCTTCCGTCAGCCGATCCTGGCGCTGGTTGCGACGAGCAGCTCCAGAGCAGTAGCCCGCTCACACCCCAAACGACGAATAAAGGCAGGGTTTGACCTCGGGCCATTCTCCTCACACTGCCATAGACTCGAATCGCTGACGATCGAGCATTGGGCGCAAGGCCGGAACAGCCAACGATCGGCCGCTCGGCCGATTCAGGGACGGCACCGCTCGAGCAGTTGCGCGGTCTTTTTCGCGCGCCGGTGACCCCAGCGGGCCCGCGTTACACACTCTGTGGGGGGAAGCCGCCCGTCAATGATTCGCCTGATCTACAACCGCGATGCGGACGTCAAAGAGCGGGAGCGCGCTCGGCATCCAGACGAGCTCGCGACCATTGCGCGAGCCGCGGCCGGCGGTGACCGCGGCGCGACCCACGCGCTGTTGGTCGCGCTCGCGCCTCACTTGTTGCGCACCGTCCGCAGCTTGCTTGGGCGCAACAACCCGGACGCCGAAGACGTGGCGCAGGAAGCGGCGCTGGTAGTGATCGGCGCGCTGCCGAGCTTTCGCGGTGAAAGCAGCGTGCAGCGTTTCGCCACGCGCACGGCGGTGCTGGTTGCCATGAATGCACGCCGCAAGCGGGCGGCGAGCAAGCGCGGCGGCGGTGAGCAGGCGAGCATCGCAACCGACTTGGATGAGCTCGAGGCACACCCGGACGGGCCTGAACAGCGGCTGGTTCAAGCGCAAGCGGCGGAAGCAGTGCGCGCCCTGCTGCTGACCTTGCCCGCCGCTCAGGCGGAGGCACTCGCCCTGCACTGCGTCGGCGGTTGCACGCTGGCCGAGATCGCCGTGGCCACCCACGCGCCCCTGCAAACCGTCAAGAGCCGACTGCGCTTGGCTCGACGAGCGTTGCGCCTGACACTCGACGGCAAGCCCGCACTTCTCGAGCTTTTGGAGGGTGATCCATGAGCCGCGAGGTCCCCGTCGAAGATCTGTTGGTTCTGGCGCGCCAGTGCAAGCTGAGCGAGGAGCAAGAACGACGCTTCGAGATCGCCAAGCAATCCTCGCGAGAGCTCGAGTGTCTGTACGACGCAGGGCTGCACTTCGACGACGAGGCGAGCCTATTGTCAGGTGACGAGACGCGCGTCAGGGCGCTCATCGCGCGCACGCTCGAGCGCATCGAGCAGAGCGATGGCGTGAGCGCGCCACGCGCTGCAAGCGCGTCACCGCTGGCGGCTGCGCGCGCGACCCGCGCATCGCTCGTGGTGCGCTATTTTGCCGCCAGCCTCGGCTTCGGCCTGCTGCTATGCGTGACGCTGGCCAGCGCCTGGGACTACGTCGAAAAGCGCGCCGCACAGCGGGCGCAGCAGGCACGCGAACTGAGCGCGCACTCGATTGCGAACCGTAAGCCCAAGCGGCCAGCGCCGGCTCACCCGCCCGCGCCCGAAGCGCTCCCGGTGCCAGCCACGGGCAGCGCTCTCAGCGATGCCAGCGCGGGACGGCCACCGCCCGTGCCAGTACCGGTCGACTTGGGGCGCAAGGTCACCGCCAGCGACGAACGGCTGAGCTCGAGTGAGCTGTTCGCACGCGCCAACCAGGCCCGCCGCAAAGGCGACATCGAGGACGCCATCTCGCTCTACGAACGTCTGGGCCAAGAGTATCCCCGCTCGATTGAGGCCCAGGACGCCAAAATTTTGCGTGGGAATCTGCTGCTCAGCCAGCGTTTGCCGCGAGCGGCCCTGCGCCAGTTCGAGGACTATCATTCTGGAGCGTTGTCGCTCGAGGCACTGTGGGGACGAGCGCAAGCGCTGCGGAAGCTCGAAAGTCCCGATGAACTGGCGGTCCTGGTCGAGCTGCTGCGCGACTACCCGGCCTCGCCCTATGCAGAGGTAGCAAGAAAACGCCTCCATGAGCTCACGCGTTGATGCCGACGTGACGCTCGACGGACGCACGGCTGGTGACTCCCGTTGGCGCAGGATGGCTTGCAGCACGCTGTGCGCTGTCGCGCTCTCATCGTTTTCACTGGCAGCCGCGGCACAAAGCGATCCATCGCGCGCTGCCCAGCCCGGAGCGAACCGCGATTTTCCGAAGAAATTGACGATCACCGTCGTCGCTGACGAACACTTGCTCAGCACGTTCCAAGAACGCGTCAGCAGTTGGTTCAACGACGGCACGCAAGTGCGCGTCACCGTGGCCAGTCAGGTGGACGAGCAAGAGCTGCTGGCGTCGAGCCCCACGGAGGTCAGGGCTTGGATTGTGCCACTGTCCGACGAGCGCGCGCTGCTCACCTTTTCGAGTGTCAGCCCGCCCGCAGCGCCGCGGCACTTGGTGCGCGAAGTTCGACTGCAGCAGGGTTTCGATGAGCTCGGTTTGGAACGGGTCGCGTCGATTACCCATTCGGCGTTCGTGGCATTGAGCGAGGGCGTCGAGGGAGTCGAGCGCGAACAGGCGGAGCGCGAGCTGGGCGCAGCCGGCGTGGCTACCCCATCCTCGATCGCGCCCAAGGAGGCCGGAGTGCCCACAGCACCTCTCGCTTCGTCGTCGCCCGCGCCAGTGCCGACGACCAGCGTTCCAGAGCCCGGCCGTTCGCCGACTGCTGCTCCAGTGCCCTCTGCTTCGCTGCTGCTCGCCGCGGGCTACGGCGTGCGATTCCGCGGTGCCGAAGGCGTGGGTCACGGTCCGAGTCTCGCGCTCGGCGTGCAGTTGCCCGGCGCCCGTACCGCGTATGATTTCCAGCTCAGCGGACAGTACCTGCTTCGCACGGAATTCGCCGCCGATCCCTTCATCGCTTCGGTCCAGACCACGGCGCTTCGCGTGCAACTCGGCGTCGAACCCCGGCTCGGCGCAGCATTTTTTGGGCAAGCGATGCTCGGGCTGGGCGCGGATCTCGCGCGTATCTCCGCCAGCGCGGCCAGCTCGAGCGCCGAGCTGCGGCCGAGCTCGAACGGAACGCAGTGGCGCGGCGCAGGCGAGCTCACACTCGGCGTACTCGGGCGCGGCGCGCTGATCGATCTGGGTATTTACGCGCAAGCCACGCTCATGTTCGAGGATGTTCGCTACAACGCCACGACCGACGCGGGCGAAACGGTTTTGGCGCGCCCTTGGCGGGTACAGCCGGCATTGAGCATTCAGGGACGTTTTCGTAGCGCGCTGTGACCCCACGAGCGCAGAACTACACACTTGGTCCACATGCGAAGAACTCTAGCCGACCACTGCTTGATTCCGCTGTGCCTCTTGACGCCCCTTGCTTGCGAAGGGCGCTACGTGCTCGGCCACGCGGGCTCGGGCGGCGGCACTGACACGCCAATGACCGACGCAGGCAGCTCCGGGAAAAGCACTGCGCCGGGAGCCGGAGGCTACGACCCGGTGGGGGCCGGCGGTGACAGTATGGGCAGTGGTAGCAGTATGGGCAGTGGTAGCGCCGGGTTGGGCCAGATGGGCCCCCAG
>Ga0247776_10000429_pt1 | contig 10305 bp, 10 predicted proteins | sample UWRJL199509C5_FD_179912 | JGI IMG/M metagenome (GOLD analysis project Ga0247776, IMG submission 179912) | Plant litter microbial communities from Arlington Agricultural Research Station in Wisconsin, United States - UWRJ-L199-509C-5 | ecosystem: Environmental > Terrestrial > Plant litter >...
GGCGACGGGCGTGCAGTGGATCATCAACGGCTACCTGCTCTCGCTCTCGGCCCTCTTCGCCTTCGGTGGGCGGCTGGCCGACATCGCCGGCCACCGCCGCATGGTGGTCCTCGGCGTGATCGTCTTCGCCGTCGCCTCCGGCCTCTGCGGCGCCACCCCGGTCGGCTCGCTCGACGAGACCTGGCTGATCGTCTTCCGCGTCATCCAGGGCGCCGGCGCGGCGATCATGTTCCCGGCGGCGCTGGCGATCGTCCTCAACGCCTTCCCGGTCTCGGAACGCGGCAAAGCCATGGCGATCTTCTTCGCCATCGCCGGCGGCCTGACCGCAATCGGGCCGCTGGCCGGCGGCTACCTGGTCGAGGTCACCTGGCGGGCGATCTTCTGGGTCAACATCCCGGTCGCGATCATCGCCCTCGTCCTGATCTGGAAGTCGAAGCCCGACGACGAGAAGCACCCGGCCCCGATCGACGAGGTCGGCACGGTCCTGATCACCCTCGGCATGGGGCTCTCGGTGCTGGGCCTGCAGCAGTCGAGCGTCTGGGGCTGGGACAGCCTCGCCACCTGGGGCTGCATCGCCGCCGGGCTGCTCGTCCTCGCCGCCTTCGTCCGCTACGAGCTGCGGACCGAGAACCCGTTGCTGCGGCTCGAGGTCTTCAAGGACAAAGCCTTCGCGGTGGACAACATCATCCTCTTCCTGCTGATGATCCCGTTCGTGCCGCTGTTCTTCTTCGCCAGCATGTACGCGCAGATCTCGCTCGGCGAAAGCGCCTCGGAAACCGGGCTCTACCTGCTGATCTTCTTCGCCGGCTTCGCCACCGCCTCCCAGCGCGGCGGCCGCCTGCTCGACAAGGTCGGCGCCCGCAGCGCCATGGTCCCCGGCTGCGCGATAGCCGCCGTCGGCTTCTACCTCTGGGGCAACTCGATGACCGAACTCTCGGTCTCCGACCAGTGGTACTGGATCGTCCTCGCCGGGATCGGGGTCGGGCTGGTGCTCAGCCCCGCCAACACCGACGCGCTCAACCGGGTCGCGCGCGACCGCTACGGAGAGGCGACCGGGATCACGCAGACGGTGCGCAACTTCGGCTCCAGCCTCGGGCTGGCGGTGCTGGGCTCGATCCTGATCCTCGAGAACCGCTCCAACCTGGAAGCGACCGCCGACAAGAACGGCCTTCCGAAGCAGTTCGGCAGCGAAGTCGCCGACACGATCAGCCAGGGGACCGGCCCCGGCGAAGTGCCGGCGAACCTCCCTGCCTCGACCCAGAAGGCGCTCGAGAAGGTCGGCGCCGCCATCCCCCACGACTTCGCGATGGCCTCGCGCACGGTCTTCTACGGGATGGCCGCGGTGATGGTGGTCGCGTTCGTCGTCGCCCTGGTCGGCATGCCCGCCGGCAAAGTCGAAGAAGAACCGACCGACTAGGTACTGCAGACGTAGACGGCCTTCGAGTGGGCCTCCTCGTCGAGCGGGGTCGACAGCTCCCCCTCGAGCTCGCCGTAGACCTGGACGCACCTCAACCCCGCGGCCTCGATCCCGGCCAGGACCTCCGCTTCGGGGAAGTACCGCTGGCGATGGACGTGCCCCGATCCCTCCTCACCCTCGATCTCCAACCAGGCCTCGTGGAAGGAGCCGGGACGGACCTCGCCGGCAGTCGACTGCCCTTGCCAGACCATCCGCCTGCCCGCCTCTTCGACCACCGTCTCGCGGCTGAAGAAGGTGCGGTAGGTGACCGGCGTGTTGATGTCGAACAGGGCGATCCCGCCGGGCGCCAGGTTGCGCCTGAACCCCGTCAGGGTCGCCTCCAGTTCCTCGGTCGAGAGCAGGTAGTTGAGGGGGTCGTTCAGCGCCCAGACCAGGTCGAACCGGCCGAGGTCCGGCAACTCCCGCATGTCGGCGACCAGCAGCTTTGCCCTGTCCCCCGTCTTCGAGCGGGCGATGTCCAGCATCGGCTGCGAGATGTCGCAGGCGGTGACGCGGAACCCCCGGTCCAGCATCGGCAGGAAGCTCCAGCCGGTGCCGCAGGCCACGTCGAGCAGCCTCGCTCCCCGCAGCCCCGCCTCCTCGGCCCGCTCGAGCAGGCGCCCGGTCCAGCGCTCGTACCGGTACCCGCTGGTGAAGTCGTCATAGGCCGAGGCGAACGCGTCGTACGCGGCTTCGGCAGAACCATCGGTGAAGGCCATGTCGCACCTCGGCTCCCAAGTCTCATTCTCGAGGTCTGGGACGACTGTACTCCTCCTGATTGATAACTCAATTTTTGTTTTGTGAAGCTTCGGCGACGCCCGGCGTTGGTACGTTCACCGGCGTGAGAGTGCGGCGTCTCGTCCCGCTGGCCATCGCCGCGACGGCGCTGCTTGCCGCTCCTGCCGGTGCCGCCGCCCTGGAAGCACCTCCGACCGATCCCGCCGCCCAGAAGCTGGCGGAAAAGTACGTGCCGATCACGATGCTGCGGGAACAGCTGAGCCCGCCCTGTAACACCAAGGAGGAGCAGTACCAGCCGACCAGCGTCGGGGCGGTGCTCGGCAACCCGACCGTCACCCTCACCCACGAAGAACCCGACGGCAAGCTGGTCGAGGTGAAGAAGGCGCCGACCGCGGCCGACATCGCCGGGCTCCGCGACGGCTGGTACCTCGACTACGAAGGGAAGGTCCTCGGCGACACCTGCGTCTACGCCCGCGCCTTCAGGAAGCTGCTGGAGGAAGGCAAGGCGCCGGCGATCACCTACGCCCACATCGCCCGCGAACCGAACCACGACGGCTTCGCCCTGCAGTTCTGGTTCTTCTGGTACTTCAACCAGTTCAACGACCTCCACGAGGGCGACTGGGAGGGAATGCAGCTCAGCTTCGAGTCGAACACCACGGCCGGGGCGCTGGAAGAAGAGCCGAGCGAGGTGATCGTCTTCCAACACGCGGGCGGGGAGCGGGCCGATTGGGAAGACGGCAAGGTGCAGAAGGAAGGGACGCACCCGGTCGTCTACCCCGCCGCCGGCTCGCACGCGACCTTCTACGACTCCGCCGTCTACCTCGGCAACGGGCAGAACGGCTCCGGGGTCGGCTGCGACAACACCTCGGAACCGCTGCGCGAACTGCGGCTGCGGCCGGTGCTGCTGCCGGAAACCGCGCCGGAAGAAGGCGCCTTCCAGTGGCTCAGCTACCGCGGCCGCTGGGGGGAACGCGAAAAGGGCTTCAACAACGGGCCGACCGGGCCGGTGACGAAGACCGTCTGGCGCGAACCGTTCGCCTGGATGGAGAAGCAACGCTCCACCAGCCCCCGCCTTCCCGGCGGCTCGGTTGTCGGCGGGCCGATCACCGGGGCCTTCTGCGGCGCGGTCGTCGCGGTCACCGACCTCACCCATCTCGCGACCAAGTCGCGGCCGGCGGCGATCGGGGTCGTGCTGGCGATCCTGTTGGGCCTGGTCCTGCTCTTCGGCGTCACCCGCTGGGGGCCGGTCGACCTAGAGCGGCTGCGGGCCCGCCGGGCGTTCGGCCAGATCCTGCGCACGGCGCGCCGCCTCTACCGCCGCCACTGGTGGCCGTTGGTGCCGATCGGGCTGATCGCCTTCCCGATCGTCGGCGGCGTCAAGGCGCTGGCCGAAGCGCTCGCCAACGGGCGCAGCCTCGACTCCGCCGCGGACCGGGCGGGCGTCCACCTCGCCTTCGCCGACCTGGCGGAAACCCTCGGGCCGCCGGTCGCCTACACCTTGGTCGCGGCGCTGGTGATCGTCTTCGTGCGCGAACTGGCGCGGGGACGGAAGGCCGGCGTCCGCGATTCGATCCGGGGGATGCTGACGCGGTTCTGGCGGGTGGTCGCCGCCCAGCTGATGGTCACCTTCGCCCTGCTGCTGCTGCTGCTGACCGTGGTCGGGATCCCGATCGCGGCATGGAAATACGTCAGCTGGCTCTTCGTCCAGCAGGAGGTCCTCTTCACCGACAAGTCGATCCGCGAGGCGTTCCGCGGCAGCTCCGAGCTGGTCCGCGGCCGCTGGCTGCACACGGTGCGGGTTGCCGGAGTGCTCTGGCTGCTCAGCGTCGCCACCGGGCCGATCCTCGGCTTCGCGCTGATCTTCACCTCCTTCCCGCTGCTCTGGATCAACCTGCTCGGCTCGGTCGTCTTCGCCCTCTTCATCCCCTACGTCGCGGTCGGCCAGACGCTGCTCTACTTCGACCTCCAGGTAAGGGAGGAAGAGGAACCGGCGCCGCGCCGCCGCCTGCGCCGGTTCTGGCGCCCGAGCCCGGCGCCCACCAGCTAGTTTTCGCGCATGCGGATCCTCGCCTTCTCCGACCTCCACCGCGACCTCGCGCAGGGAGCGCGGCTGGTCGAGATGTCGCGCGAGGCCGACGTGGTAATCGGCGCCGGCGACTTCGCCTCGGTGCACGAGGGGTTGGAAGAGACGATCGACGCCCTCGCAGGGATCGCGGCGCCGACCGTCCTCGTACCTGGGAACAACGAGACTGCCGATTCGTTGCGGTCCGCCGCCGCCGATTGGAGCGCCGCCACCGTCCTCCACGGCGAGGGGACGACGATCGAGGGCACCGAGTTCTTCGGCCTCGGCGCCGGGATCCCGATCACCCCCTGGGACTGGAGCTTCGACCTCGACGACGACGCGGCGACCGAGCTTTTGGCCGACTGCCCCGAGGGCGCGGTCCTCGTCCTTCACTCCCCGCCCAAGGACCACTGCGACGCCGCCGGCGACGGCGGCAACTTCGGCAGCCCCGCCCTGCTGCGCGCGATCGAAGAGAAGCGCCCCCGTCTGGCGGTCTGCGGCCACATCCACGAGTCCTGGGGCTGCGAGAGCCAAGTCGGCCCCACCCCGATCCGCAACCTCGGCCCCAAAGGCACCTGGCTCGAGGTCTAGGCGTTCTGCGCGACGACCCGCTGATGCAGGGTCTCGGGAGCGATGTCAGCTCCGTTCGGCCAGACGATCGTCCCCAGTTCGTCGTCCAACTCGACCCGCGCGAAGAACTCCGGATCGGAGAGGGGAGCGAACACCCCGCTCCAGTCTTCGTCGGAGAAGTCGATCTCCCCGGCGGTTCCATCGTCGAAGCCGAGCCGCAGTCGGTGAACGCCTGCAGATCGCACTTCGGTCACATGGACGATCTCTGCCATGAGGGCGATGCTAGGGAAGGGGATCAATGTCGTTCAGCACCTCCCCATGCTCTGCAAGATCCCAGTTCTTCAGTAGCTCCACCCGGTGTAGAGCCGCCCACCGCTTAACCAGACGTAATACCCGTGGCGGCAGATCGCCGTGGAGGGCATCGAGCGATTCGATCTCGATCGACGCCTCGTACTCGCCGTAGACGGCGTGGAAGTGAGGGACGCCGTGCTCGCGGTAATACATCGCGATCACGACCCCGTGGAAGCTGCAGATTCTCGGCACCCGCCGAACCTAGGAGGCCGCTACGCACACATGGCGCGCACAATGTGCCAACTCTCGCGCGACATACTTGGGGCAATGTCGTATCGCCTCCTCCGCGCGGCCGGCGCCTATTGGCGGCCGTCGAACCAGATGCAGACGCCGAATACGGATCTCGGCAAACAGCTGGAGGCTTCTCAGCTGGGGGCGCGGATGTGGCGGGTGGAGCCGGGGAAAGCCTCGACCAGACACCGGCACTTCAGCCAGGAGGAGCTCTACGTGCTGCTCGAGGGCGAGGGGCGGGTGCGGATCGGGGACGAGGTGCTGACCCTGGCGCCGCTGGACACGCTTCTGGTCGAGCCCGATACCGACCGCCAGCTCTTCAATGACACCGACGCCGATCAACTGTGGCTGGTCGTCGGCGCGCCGCGGGAAGAGATCACCAGCACCCTCGAGATGAGCGAGGAGCAGCTGCGGCACATGTATCCGGACGGCCCGAAATCGCTGCCGCCGGAGCTCGGCGGCGGCAACGCGGACTAGAGCGCCAGCGAGACCGGCTGCTCGAGCAGCTGCTTGATTCGGGCGAGGAACTCGGCGCCCTCTGCCCCGTAGAGGATGCGGTGGTCGCAGGAGAGGGTCGCCTTCATCAGCTGGGCCGGGACGATCTCCCCCCCGCGGACGGCGGGCAGCTCGCGGATCGCGCCGACGGCAAGGATCGCCGCCTGGCCCATGTTGACCACCGCGTCGAACTCGTCGATCCCGAACATCCCCAGGTTGGAGACGGTGAAGGTCCCGCCCGAGAGCTCCGGCGGCGTCACCGAGCCGTCGCGCACCTTGGCGGCGACGGCGCGGGTGTCGGCGGCGATCTGCCGCAGGCCCTTCTTGTCGGCGTCGAAGATCGTCGGCACGACCAGCGCTTCCTCGGCGGCGACGGCGACGCCGACGTTGACCCGCGAGTAGCGCTCGAAGCGGCCGTCGCGGTAGGCGCCGTTGGCTTTCGGGAACTCGCGCAGGGCGATCGCGCAGGCCTTGACGATCATGTCGTTGAACGACGGCACCACGTCGCCCTCCCGGGTGGCGGCCTTGATCGCCGCCCGCGCCTCGACCGCCTGCCCCATGTCGATCTCGATCGTCAGATAGAAGTGCGGCGCGGTCGCCTTCGACTCCGCCATCCGCCGAGCGATCGTCTGCTGCAGTTTGTTCAGCTCGCGAGTTTCGACCTCGCCCTTTGCCGTGCCGGACGATGGCTGCTGGCCGGCGGGTCCTGCCGCGGGGGTAGGTACCTGCGCTGGATGCTCGGCACCTACCCCCGCGTCACCCGCCGGAGAGGCGCTTTCAGCTGACTCCGCCTCCTCGACGTCGTGCTTGATGATCCGGCCCCCAGGTCCTGAGCCGTGTAGGTCCTTTAGGTCCAAGCCCTTGTCACGCGCCAAGCGCTTCGCCAGCGGAGAGGCTTTCACCCTCTCGCCGTCCTCCACAGAGGGGACCGAACCCTCGGCGTCAACCTTCTCCCTCTCTCCCGTGACAGGACCCGCGGGCTGAGGCCCCGGACCCTCACCGTCCCCATTCACACTCCCCTCGCCGATCCGGGCAATAGGACTGCCGATAGGCAACGTCTCCCCCTCCTGGGCCAGGATCTCCTGCAGCGTCCCGGCGGTGTCGGATTCGTAGGCCATGTTCGCCTTGTCGGTCTCGATTTCGACCAGCTCGTCGCCGACCGCGATCTCGTCGCCGACCTGCTTCAGCCAGGTGAGGATGGTCCCCTCCTCCATCGAGTCGGAGAGGCGCGGCATCACCACCTCACTCATGGGGCAACTCCATGCCTACAGATTGACACTTCGGCCCGGCGGCTCTCACCCGCGGGTGAGCAGCGCGCCGAGTAGCAGCGAAGCGGCCGCCTGGCGCAGGACATCGCCGGTCACCTCGCCCATCACCGCCTGCTGCCGCGCCTGCAGCTTGCCGACGGTGGCGATCGGCTCGACGTCGGCGCGCGGTTCCGGCGGCGCCGTCGCCACCGCCTGGTCGAAGGCGAGACAACCTTCGACCCCCTGGGCGATCAGCTGAGCGCGGTAGTCGGCGCCCGCTTCGATCGGGTGCAGGTTGTCGGCCTGCATCAGCTCGGGGCGGGTGGCGACGGTCCGGGCCCAGTCGGGCACCTGCGTCCCCGGCCGCGAGGAGGCGAATTCCGCGACGACCCGGTTCTTGCCGGTGTTGTCGACGCCGTTGACGGTGAAGCCGTGGACGGTCGGCACGACCATGCAGCGGGCGCCGACGGTTTCGGCCACCTTGGCGAGGTTGCCGGCGAGGATCTCGGGATATTCGGGGTTGTCGTTGGTTCCGCCGTCGAAGACGACCACGTCGACCGAGGGGTCGTAGCTTTCCTCGAAGAGGTCGTAGACCTGGTAGCTGTTGTAGCCGCCGACCGCGTTGATCGTCAGTTCGACCCCGGGCAGGTATCGGCTCAGGTAGGGCGAGGTCAGGTCCGCGAGGCTGTCGCCGACGACCAGCACGTGCGGGGGCGATTGCGCCGATGCAGGCGCAGCGCCGATGCAGACGAGCACCGCCGCCATCGCCAACCCGCCGAGGAACCCGAATCGCCGCACGGGACGGGTTTCTACACAACCCCTCCTTAGACTGCCGCGCGTGTTCGCCGTCGCCCGGCTCCAGCTCGTCATCTGCGCCGTCTTCGGCGCGCTGCTGCTGGCCGGCTGCGGGGGTGGCGAGGGCACGACGCAAGATCTGACGATCGCCGGCCGCCCGGACGGAGCGACGGTCGAGAAGCCCTCCTCCAAGTCCGATCGGAGCAAAGACGCCAAGCGCCCCGCCCCCGGCGGCGCCCTCTGCCAGAGCCAGCTCGGCAGCTTCGTCGGCTCGATGGACGGGCTGCGCCGCCGTCTCGCCGTCGGCGTCACCTACGACCAGTACGTGGCCGAGGTGCGGGGCATCCGCTCCACCTACGGCGAGATCCCGTCGGGGAAGCTGCGGATCGACTGCCTGACCCTGGTCGCCACCCCGAGCGAGAAGGCCTTCAACCGCTACATCGAGGGTGCCAACGACTGGGGTGAATGCGTCTCCCAGCTCGGCTGCGGCACGGAAACGATCGAACCGGTCCTGCAGCGCCGCTGGCGGATCGCCTCCCACTTCCTCAGCGAAGCCCAGGACGGCCTCGGCGCCGCCGGCTGACCCGGCACCCGACGTAAATGAGCCGGGGCCGCCCAGAGGACGGCCCCGGCCTGGTGCAAAGGAACGAACGCTGGGAACTGCGACCGAGCGGGACAAAACCCGGCTCCCATCGCTCGCCGGTGCCCGGGGTGGATTCCGCCGGGCGCCCAAACCAGTGCGGCGCCTAGCGGCCCTGCACCTCCAGAGTCCCATTAAGCATGTGAATCAAGTTAGGACCACCTCCTTTCTCTGGTGACGCGATTGAAGCAAATGCGGAGGTCGGGCTCTACACCTCGGACGTTGCGATCCCGCCCCCGCTCCTCCAAGATGCGGAGATGGAGGGCAGCGGGTCGACGATCGTCTTCTTCCCCGAGGGGGCGTTCGGGCCGACCAACAACTGCGTCGGGATCGGCGCGGTCCTGCGCCGGCGCGGGCACCGGGTCGTCTTCATCGTCGAGGAGTCCTTCGCCGGCACGCTCGAGGCCCAGGGGTTCGAGGAGCGGCTGATGCGGCTGACGCCGCCGCCGGAGACCGAGGAAGCGCCGGGGCAGTTCTGGAAGGACTTCATCCGCGACACCGCCCCGGTCTTCCGCAAGTCGACCAGCGAGCAGCTGGCCGAGTTCATCGCCCCCACCTTCGAGGCGCTGGCCGACGGCGCCCGCTACGTCGACGACCGCCTGCGGGAGATCCTCGACGAGCTGCAGCCGGACCTGGTCGTCGAGGACAACGTCGTCAGCTTCCCGGCGCTGCTCTCGAGCGGCCGGCCCTGGGCACGGATCGCCTCCTGCAACCCGGCGGAGATGAAGGACCCCGAGGTGCCGCCGCCCTTCTCCGGCCTGCCGAGCGCCGACCGCAGCGACTGGGAGGACTTCCGGGCCGCCAACCGCGACGCCCACCGGGAGCTGCACGCCTCCTTCAGCGAGTTCTGCCGGGAGCGCGGAGCGCCGCCGCTGCCGGCCGACGACTTCATCCACGAGAGCGATCGGCTGAACCTCTACCTCTATCCCGACGAGGTCGACTACCGCCGCGCGCGCCCGCTCGGGCCGACCTGGCACAACCTGCAGAGCAGCGTGCGGACGACCGACCCGGCCTGGGAGCTGCCGCAGTCGCTGCGGGAGCGCGAGGGCCCGCTCGTCTACCTCAGCCTCGGCTCGCTCGGCTCGGCCGACGTCGAGCTGATGCGGAAGCTGATCGCCGAGCTGGCCGAGGCGCCGTACCGGATCGTCGTCTCCAAGGGCCCCCAGCACGAAGAGCTGGAGCTGGCCGAGAACATGGCCGGCGAGGAGTTCCTGCCGCAGACCGAAGTCCTGCCCGAGGTCGACCTGACGATCACCCACGGCGGCAACAACACCGTCACCGAGTGCCTGCACTTCGGCAAGCCGATGGTGGTGCTGCCGATCTTCTGGGACCAGCACGACAACGCCCAGCGGATCGACGAGACCGGCTTCGGCGCCCGCCTCGACACCTACCGCCACAGCGGCGAGGAGCTGACGGGCGCGATCGACCGCCTGCTCGCCGACGCCGAGCTGCGCTCCCGCCTCGCCGCCACCTCGCAGCGACTGCACGGGGCCCGCGGGACCGAGCGAGCTGCCGACCTGATCGAGGCGACCGTGCGGTCATGAGCGAGCTGCCCGAGCACGTCACCCGCAACCGCGCCTAAGCCGTGGCGATCTGCAGCCTCTTCCCGAACTACGGCGATTTCGGCGGCAGGGCGCCTTTGGCCAGATCCTGCCTCCAGAGTTCCCGCAGGCCGGTGCCGAGATGAACACCGGCTGCACCCAGCAGCAGCAATACGCCC
>Ga0247776_10000430_pt1 | contig 10301 bp, 8 predicted proteins | sample UWRJL199509C5_FD_179912 | JGI IMG/M metagenome (GOLD analysis project Ga0247776, IMG submission 179912) | Plant litter microbial communities from Arlington Agricultural Research Station in Wisconsin, United States - UWRJ-L199-509C-5 | ecosystem: Environmental > Terrestrial > Plant litter >...
GGTTCGCCCTCGTGCTCCTTCTTCTCTTCGCTGAGTCGCGCGTTTTCCCGAACGATGCCCACAGCGATGAGCAACCAGAGCACGACGAGCACGATATTGATCATCGAAAAGGTTTGAACCGGCAGCGCCAGTTTCGCGCTGAAGACGAACACGAGGCCGGCCGACGCGACGTCGCCCATGCGAACGAAGAAGGTGTCCACCGCTTGCTTTGCCTTGTACTTGATCTCCGTCGTCGTCGGCAGCCAGAGCATGTTGCGGACGGTGTTGTTGAGTGAGTAGTCGACCGCGTTTTCCGTGGTCTTGGTGACCCGAAACGCAGACAGGCGGTCGACGCCGAAGAGACCAGGCGTAAATACGTTGTTGAGCGAAGATCCGAGCGCAACGAACGGATACACGAAGAACGCGAGCTTCAGACCACCCAACTTGACGATGCGCGAGACGAGGAACGTCTGGATCACGAGCCCAATGAGATTCACCCAGAGATAGAAGCCGCCATAGTAGCTGGCGATGAAACCTTCCGTGAATTTCTCCAGCTCGCCGCCCGCAATGTGCTGCGCGGCCGCTGCCGCCTTCGCGCGCTCGGAGACGAGGGTCGAGAGCATGAACTCGCCGTTGGTGTCGACGATGGTGAACACGAGCGAGAACGCGGCGAGCAGCAGGAGATACTTGTTCTTCCGAACGAGCGTAAACCCACCTTCGCCGGTCTCCGCGAGCGCCTCCTTCTTCTTCTTCTCATCCTCCGCCTTCCGGGCCTCGCTCTCCTGCTTGCCAGCGACCGCACCTTGGGTCTTCTCGCGTAGATACACGGTGTGAGTGAGGAATGCGCAAAGAACGAGGAAGCCGCCCGCGACGAGCAGGAGCTCGAACACGCCGAGGCCGATCGCATTTTTCAGGAACCTCGTGATGTACGCGCCCGCCGCGCTGCCGAGAGATGCGCCAATGCCGACAATCGCGAACAGGCGCTTGCCTTGCTCTTGCGTGTATACGTCGTTCGCGAAGCTCCAAAACTGCGCGACCACCATCATGTTGAAGACGCCGACCCACGTGAAGAACACGAGACCGAGTTGACCGCGCACGGGTGTGTGCGAGAGCAACCAGAACACGAGCAGATGCGACGCAAAGAAAAGAGACACCCCGACCACGAGCTTGTGCTTCGAGATCTTGTTGGCGACTTTGCTGTACGCCGGCACCGCCAAGAGCAGCGTGATCGCGATCGCAGCAGAGGCGTAGCTCTTCTTCTCGGCGCCGCCCTCCATCGCGAGAATCAGCCCTTCGCGCACGGGTTTGATGACGTAGTACGCCACCAGGAGGAAGAACACGGTCACCGTGAGCAGCACGGCGGTGATGCCCTCGCCCGGCCGAACCTCGGTTACGACCGAGAGCGCGCGCTCGAGCCCCGAACGTTCGGACGACTGGTTTTCGTTGCTGGCCATGATCGCTCGCGACAATACGACAGTCCCAGCGATCCCGAGGCGCTCTCGTTGATCCCGGCGAACGTTTCCTAAATTTCGATCGCAGCGGCAAAAATGCCGCGCAGTTCAGGCGCCATTTGCGACAGTTTCGTGTTCCGGCTCGAAGCCAGCGGCAGGCGATCTGGGCACGCTAGCCTGCACCGGAGCTCGTGGGCGCTGTCTAACTTGTGCTCACGGTGGTGTGAACCATACTGGTCGGGTGGAAGACTCGAAACGCGACGCCTCCCCGTCTGCGTTCGAGATCGAAGTCTTTTTCGACGGGGAGTGCCCGCTGTGCACACGCGAAATCAACATGCTGCGCCGCAAGGATCGGCGGCAGCGCATTCGCTTTACGGACATCGCGAGCCCCGCGTTCGAGGCCGCCACCGTCGGGGTGCCCTGGGCAACGCTCATGGATCGCATCCACGGACGCTTGCCCGACGGTGAGCTGGTCGAAGGCGTGGAGGTATTTCGTCGCCTGTATGCCGCCGTCGGTTTCAACTCGCTCGTCGCCGCGACGCGCCTGCCAGTGATCTCGTCGATGCTCGATCTCTCCTACCGTCTATTCGCGAAGAACCGGCTAAAGTTCACCGGCCGCTGTTCGGACGACGTCTGCCCGGTGCACCGTGCGGGCCAGACCGACCCCAACGCCCCGGCAAAGTGAGCCTGCGCGGCCCGAGCAACGTCACTTCGTTGCCGCCGAATGCGTCGCTTTTCACTTTTGAAAGCGCTGCACGAGGGCGGCACAGGCTCGGTCGGCACTGGGCGGTAGCGACGGCTCGAAGGGGACTGGGTGGAAGACTCCCCGCGCGAGCTTCAGGCAAGGCGGGAACTGATAGAGGTTACTCGAGCAATCGTACTCAACGCCGCCGGTGGCGGGGTCGACGCGAACGCTGCCGCCATTGTGTAAGATGAGCTTGTCGTCCGAGTACATCCCGATCATGAAGTGGTACTTCAGTGCCCGTGTTTCGGCCTCGGGGCTATCGAGAGTCATATAGCCATCGATACCCGGCATGTTCTTTCCGAGGAACTCTTGCAGGGTGCGCCGCATGACGTACTCGCACGGGCCACTCGTGACACGCGTATCCGACGTACGGTCGCTCTCCTCGAAAATGCGCAGCTTACCTTCGTGGCTGCCGACGACGAGGTAGGCCTCGTAGTTGTCGCTCTTGTGTGCGCTCGTGGCGCGTTTTACGAACTCGATGCGTGTTCGCCCCGGTAGTTGTGGGATCGGTATCGGGTCGGATGCTAGCTCTTCATGGAGCGCCGAGGTGCCGGAATGTGCGTTCCGTTTGCGCGCGATAGCGTTCGAACGTGACGAGGGACGACCGTAAAAAATCAGCTCGCTCATGTACAAGTCGGACAGCTGCGCCACATCCGACGCGTTCGTCGCGTCGAACCAGCGTGCGAGCAACGAACGCAGCTCTGCTGGCAGGGCTGCCGTAGAGGGCGGCTCGATCGCGGTGGGTGCGGCGCTCGGCATTGCGGACGGAGCTGCGCTAAGCTGGGAGGCTGCAGAGGCCGTCGCCGTTCTCCCGTGAGTTTGCTTACGTCGCTCGCAACCAACTAGGGCGACGCTTGCGACGATGCTCAGCACGAGCAGCGCGTCCTGCAACTTGCGCATCGACAAGAGACTGATGAGTGCGCTTTTAGGCCCAGCTACGAACATCGTTGCGTTTGGGGTTCAGGAACGGATCACTTTAGGCACGCCGACGGAATCAGTCGAGCACGCAGCTGAAGGTCGCGGGGTTGCAAATCTGGGATGCGCAATCAGCTCCGGCCCGACATTCCACGCAGCGGCCGCTCAGTTGGTCACAGTGCTGGTCGGGGCAATCCGTTTCTTTGCGACATTGCACGCACCCGCTGCCATCACTCGCGCATAGATGGCCGATGGTGGATTTTGCGCATTCGCGGTCTTCGTCGCACTCGTAGCAAACCTGCCGTCGCTCATCGCAGCCGTGTGCGCCGACGGCGCAGGAGTCATCATCCACGCAAATCTGCAAGCAGCGGTCGGCCAAGGAGTCGCAGGCAAAACCAAGTTCGCAATCTGACGTGTCGAGGCACGCGACGCAGCGGTGTCGAGTAGGCTCGCAGCGCAGCAAACCGTAACGGGCACAATCCGCGTCAGCGGCGCACTGGACGCAAACTCCGCCGGAGCAGTGTGTCCCGTGGGTGCACTCGCTGAGGGTTCCGCAAGCGGTCGAGCTATCGCCCGCGGTACCAGGCTCGCTGCCCGCAGCGCTCGCTCCGCCAAGTCCGCCGCTTTTCGAACCTCCATTCGAGGATCCGGCGCTCGTCATTGACGAGCCTCCGGCCCCCGCGCCCCCCGGCTCGGTGTCGAACTCGAACCGCTGATCGCATGCCGGAGCGAGATGAGCCAGCGCAACGACAGCCAGCGCAATGCCCAGCGGACGTCGAGCGCGCAGCCGAAGAGCCGACCAGGTCAAGGTTCCGCCAAAAGCTTCTTCGCCTCGCGAACAGCGAAGCCGTGCGGGTAGCGCGCCAAGTAACGGCGCGCTTCGAGCGAGCCGCCGGGAGTCTGAGCCAAGAGCCGCATGCGCTCGACTATCGCATTTTCAGCCAACGCACTGCTCGGAAAGCGGTTTGTCAGCTCTTGAAAGGTGCGCAGAGCGCCACTCGTATCGCCCCGCCGAGCGCGAGCAACCCCCTCCGCAAACAGGTCATTCTGTAAGGTGAGTCCCGAGCTGCGCTCGACCTCACCGTCGCTGACGGCAGCACGCGCTGCTGAGCGCACGTCGTGCTTCGAAGCTGGAGCTGCGGTGCGCGCTGCGGATTGGGGTGGTGCGGGATCCCGCGGCACGCTCACCGTCGCTGAGCAATCCGCTGGCCACACTTCCCCGGCCTTGACACCAATTGCTTCCCGGTTCGGAGCACGCACCTCGACCACGCCTTCGCTAACATCGAGGCGAGTTCGAGTTCCGGCGCCACACGACTCGCCATGCTCGATAACGCGAAGACGGAAGCGTGTACCCCGCACCTCGACCTCTGCGTCAGGCGTATCGATGATGAACCGCTGGGCGGCCCTGAGCTTGGCGACGCTTGCGAGGATTTCCCCTCGCTGCAACGTGAAGCGTTGCGTACCACCTTGACTGTCGACACGGAACGAGGTCCGCCCCGCCAAGGTCATCGAAGTACCAGTCGAAAGCTCGAGCGAAGCGCCGCCGTCGGCAGGCGTTTCGACACGTTGCCCCGATTCGATGGAAGAGTGCGCCTGCAGCGGCGCTTCGTGCTCGTCGCGGGCGAGGGCCGCTCCTTGCCCCGACGGAGTCACGTAGATGGCAATCACTCCTGAACGTGGCGAAGATTTTCGCCAATTGTCGAGCTGCGTGCCAACAAGCAAGACCGCCGCTGCGGCAGCCAGCGAGGCGCCGATTGCCAGGAGCCGGCGTCGGCGGGTTCGAGCACGCATCGCGCGTTCAATCGTGGCGATGCCGCGCACCTCCTGCCCCGAAGCGACGATCGCTCCGGGCAAATATCGTCGGAGTAACTTCGCAGCAGCCGCTGCATAGCGCGGAGTGTTCATTCGTCCTCCGGGAATTGCTTCAGGAAGCGTGCCAGAGCCACGTCCTGTTTGATACGCTCGTGGATTTCTCGCCGGCCGCGCACCAGGCGGGTCTGCGCGGCGGACAGAGAGACCCCCGTGATCTGTCCGACTTCCTTGAGGTCATAGCCGTAGACGTCATGCAACAGGAACGTCCACGCACGGTCCGCGTTCATGCGCTCGAGTTCGGCGCGCACGCGCCCGATGGCCTGGCGAGCAGCGACGGCACTCGCGTGGCTGCGCGTCGCGAGGGAAAGCTCCGGCGGCTGCTCGTCCACGAACAGCCGCCGTTCGGTGCGGCGGCGTCGAATGGTGCGGTAGGCGACGCGCGCGGACACGATGGAGACCCACGCATCGAGCGGGCACTCGCCGCGAAAGCGATCGATCGTACTTACGAGTTCGAATAGCGCGCGTTGTGCGACGTCCTCGTAGTCAATGTCGCGTGAGCCCAAAAGTCTCGCCAGCGTTCGATCGACGATCGGGCGAACGCGATCGTAAAAGGCTTTGCTGACCGAGACGTCTTGCGCTTTGAGGCCGGCGAGCAACGTGCTGTCGTCCAAGCCCGGCGGGCCGGGCTCCTCGCTCCCACTGCCGGCTGGGGCGTCGGGAACCAGCATGAGAGGCACGCGAGTGGCTGGAGACATAACGGCTTGTCTTAGAGTGCAGCGAGGCAGGCTGGATCAGGCAATCCGCCTCAAATGGCCTTCGAGACTCCGAGTTCTGATGGCACCGACGGGTTGGCTCGAGTGAGAGAGTGCCAGCCGCGACCTTCAATATTGTTCCCACACTGAAGCTCTCGAAGCGATCTTTTTGATGGCCCTGCCTGGTCTCGAGCGGCCTGCGGCACTCAAAGCTCGCTGACACCTCAAACTTCGCACCCTGATCTAGGAGCCCCCGCTTTATGTCGCGTCAACTGAACCAGTTACTTCACGCGCAAACTTGGTATTCAGTCCTCGTCGTTTGCCTCGGCGTTACCGCAGCCTGTGGCGGCGCTTCCGACGCGACGGAGGAAGCGGGCGCAGGAAGCTCGTCTGGAGGTAGTGCTTCGAGTGCGGCAGCAGCAGGCAAGCCGCCCGTGGCCGGAAGCGGTTCAGTCGCTGCCGGTGGTCAGTTCGTGGGCTTCGGCGGCTCGGGCAATTCGGCGGGCATCGGCGGAAATCTGCAATTCGCTGGAGCAGGCAACCAACTCGGTGGCACCGGTGGAGCACTTGCCGCCGGAGGCACAAGCGGCGGCTCGAGCGGCTCGGGCGGCACCAAGTCAGGCTCTAGCGGCTCCGGTGGCGCCAAGTCAGGCTCTGGCGGCTCGGCGGGCCATGCCGGTCAGGCATCGGGTGGCGCGGGCGGGATGGCGCCCACTTGGACAGAAATTTACACCAAGTTTATCGTCAACACGCAGTACGCTTCGAATTGCAACGGCGCCGCTTGCCACAATCCTGGCAAGCAAAAGGGCTATGACTTTTCGACTCAGGCAAATGGTTACGCGAGCGTGAAGCCGAAGACGTCGCAATTCGTATCTGAATTGTCGAGCGGAGCGATGCCACAGGGCAAAACGAAAATGCCCGCGGCCGATCTTGCAATCATCAAAGCGTGGGTCGCGGCAGGCGCGCTAAACAACTGAGGTGCTCGCGTTCGCGGGCTGGCGAGTGACCAACGAAGAAGTGGTCTCGGGGCTAGCAACGGCAATCATCAGCTCTGAGTTCGTTGCTTCGCTGGCTGCTGCTCGCCTGAAAAAATCGAGCTTGCGCCTTAGAAGCGGGTTCGAAATCCCAGCTCTGCTGTGGCCCGAAATGGGGGCACAACGGCAACACGCTGGTGATGCGTGTAGATCTCGGTTTTTCCAAGGGTCGCTTCGACGCCCGCCCCCAGGAACGCTCCGGCATCTCGCGTGACGCGCCAGCCCCCCTCCGCCACGATGTCTGCGCCGGCCTGCCAACGGCTTCGGCGATCGGGCGCGATATCGTCTTCTGACAGGTGGGACACATCGAAGTAGCTGGCAAAGAAGTCCAGCCGCGTACCGAGCTCCAAAGATGCCGAGTCCGGAAGAAATGCGAAGGAGACGCCTCCTCCCATCAGTGCGGTTCGCGTACTCGCCTGCGCCTCGGGAACATTGCCACTGCGCGCGGCGATGAAGAGTCGCGCCCAAACCGGCCCCGTCAGCGCGAGTCGAAATCCTGCGCTCGCGCCCAAGCCCGAAGCCGTCCCCTCCAGGCCAGTGCTCATCACGGCAGCGAATTCGGCGACATGTCTCGCGCGACGCTCAGGCAGGGCTGGGGACCGCGGCTGGGTGTCGAGCCGCGCACCAACCCTCGGAGCCGCTTCTGGCGTGGGGGCTTTGACCGGCGGCGGCGATGGCGGTTCTTGCTCCTCTGGGCTGTCGTTGGGGTCGTTCGCGTACATGGTTGCGACAGCGAAGCCCAACAAGCGTCCTCGTTCATTGATCTCGCTTTGAGGGCTGCCGGGACTGTCGCCAAAGCTGATTTCTCTATCGATCCAGCGTTTCTCGCGAGCCAAATAGCAATGTACCCTTGCGCTCTTGCCCGCTGAAGAAAAGCTCAGCTCGACAACGCCATCGGCGCTGGGCGCGTTCGTCACCGCCGCTTCGTCGGAGGGATCACTGGTCACGACCATCGCGTAAAGTCGCGCATCACGGCCGAGGACACGCTGAGCGGCTTGACGAAATGCGGACATCATTGCTGGGCCGCCACACAAGCCCGGCTCACAGCTATCTGCATTCGGATTCTGCGCGATGACGATGATGGTCAGCGTTAAGGCCAGCAAGTGAAGATAGCTTAGATCTGCCAATGGCGTTTGTCTGCCCGAACCGCCGTACCGGACTACGGTCGTGCAATCAGCTCCGGCGGGCGCGCTCATGCCGACACGGAAAGCGCCATTTGGCCCCGGTTAGTTGCTAGGGCGAGCTGACCAAAAGCGAAAAAATCGATTTGTGCCTTGCTGAGCCACCCCCACGGCACCCATGTATTCAGCTGATGAAATCCAACCGAATTCCGCGTCTTGCATGCGCACTTTCATTCGCAGCTGTTCTCGTAGGCTGCGGAAGTGGTCCGGGAGATGCCACCGGCAGCACCTGTCCCACTACATCGACGCTCACCTACGCAAACTTTGGGCAGGCCTTCATGCAAGACCACTGCCTGGCTTGTCACTCCGCGAGCGGGCCAGAGTCCCCCAAATTCGATTCCATCGCCCAGATCCGAGCCGCGTCGGGCGATATCGACCGCTCTGCTGCTGCTGGCCCGAACGCTGTGAACACCTACATGCCGGAGGGCGGGTCCGTCGCTGAAGCAGAGCGGCGCAAGCTCGGTGAGTGGCTCGCGTGCGGTGCGCCTGAATGAACCCGCAAGAACGGATAGCCAACGACTAGAAGAAGCGCTCACTTCACCAGTGGCTTTAAGGCAGCTGAGACCTGACGGCCAACACCGAGCAAGGCGCGCGTTCGACCATATGTGTGGCGACGCCGCCCAGCATGATTCGCCTGACGTTGCTTCGACCTCGCGTCCCGAGCACCAGCAACTCCGCAGGCAGAGACACGATCAACCGCAGGATCTCCTCGGAGGGATCGCCACTGACGAGTCGAATGTCTGCTTCCGCGTTCAGGCTCTTCAGCGAGGTTTCGATGATCTGTCGGGCCAATTCGTCTCGCTGATTTGCGACTTCGGGTGGCTCGACGGTCGGGTTGGCTCCGAGTAGCGCCATGGCCGGCGCGGTGCGGCGCGCCAACGTATCGCTCACATGCACCACGACGAGCCGGCGCTGGCGGCGACTTGCCTCGCGCGCACCAGCGGTGAGCGCGAGCTGGGCAGGATCAGATAAATCAGTGGCTACCAAGACAACTCCCTCGACACCCCGTCGCACGACGAGGGCCGAGCAAGGCGCGTAGCGAGCCACCTTTTGGGCAACACTGTCAAAAAATAGGTGCTTCAAATCGGCGCGCCCGTGGTTACCGACCACAATCAGATCGGCTCCCCATTTTTCAGCTCGGTCCACGAGCTCCGAGTACGCCGACCCTCGCTCGACGAAGAGCGTCAATGGGGGCACCACCCCGCCACTCAGTCGTTCGACCTGTTCGCGCAGCGCCGCTGTCATACGCTTTTCGAGGTTGGCAAGCGCCTCGAGGTCGCGCTCGTGTTCTGCGGGGAAGAACGAATGGAGCTGCGGGTCGGGTAAAACGTGGCACACCGCCAGGTCGGCCTGTTTCGCAAGAGCGAGCGAGATTGCCCGACTCAAAGCCTCATCCGACGCGGGTCCTAGATCAGATCCGACGAGAATGCGCATGAGTGACCTCCAGAAATAACAATAGTGAGCCACTGCCGGCGCACGCTGCGGTTGAAAGCAAGACCCGGACCGCGCATGCGCAAGAGCTTGCATCGGGCCTTTCGAGGTCCTCTCCAGGCTAGAAAGGCGTCGCCTCGCGCTCGATGCGCGTGCGCCCTTTGCGCGTACCGCGCAAGATCTGCGTCGTGCTCGACGACGCAGAGGTATTTCGGAGCATAAACCGAGAAGAAACTGCTCATCGCTGCATGGCGTTTGGCATGAGCGGTGCACTTCGCAGGCAATGTCATCCAGCCTCGAAACGAACGCAGTGCTTGAGCCGGGCAGTCCCAACCGGCCAGGCCTGAGTAGTGAGGAGGCTGAACGTCACCTGGCACAGTTCGGTCTCAATGAACCGTTGCCGCAGCGCGCAGACAGCGTCTTGCGCACGTTTCTGCATCGCTTCGCCAATCCCTTGGTCGCGATCCTTTTGCTTGCGAGCGTGGCCTCCGTTGTGATGGGCGACGTGATCAATGCCGCGCTCGTGTTGTGCATCGTGGGCGTGAGCGTGAGCGTCGAATTCTACCAGACTCGACGCTCCGAGCGCGCGGCGAGCGCGTTGAAGGCGCAAGTCGCGGACACCTCCAACGTGCTACGAGACGGACGTTTGGTCGAGCTCTCTCGACGCTTCATCGTCCCTGGCGACGTGATTCGTCTGGACGCCGGCTGTGTCGTTCCGGCCGACGCAGTGTTGCTCGAGGGCAAGGACTTACATCTGAGCGAGGCTGCGCTGACGGGAGAGTCGCTGCCCGCAGAGAAGCAGCCGAAGGATCTCGTGTTGATGGGAACCTCGGTGGTGAGCGGGACGGGTCTGGCTTTGGTGCAGAAGACTGGCGCCCTAACGGCATTCAGTGAAATCGCAAAGGTGTTGTCGCAACGAGCCCCGCGCTCCGAATTCGAGTTGGGCCTGGCCCGTTTCGGCACGTTCATCCTGAAGACCGTGCTGTTTCTGGTGCTATTCG
>Ga0247776_10000432_pt1 | contig 10288 bp, 13 predicted proteins | sample UWRJL199509C5_FD_179912 | JGI IMG/M metagenome (GOLD analysis project Ga0247776, IMG submission 179912) | Plant litter microbial communities from Arlington Agricultural Research Station in Wisconsin, United States - UWRJ-L199-509C-5 | ecosystem: Environmental > Terrestrial > Plant litter >...
TGACCCGAAGGAGTTTGGTGGCTTGCTAGCACCGGCAGTGGTGTATTTCTTTTAAGATTTGGCTTGAAAACTCTCTCTCAGCTTGTGGCGAACGCGCCGAGCACTCGATCATTTTGAATATCGCGCATTCCCTCCCCCTTTTAATGGTCATCGTGTCAGAATCTAGCACTTTGGGGCCAATAGTGGTGATAATTGTGGATTGATTGCGTTGTTGTTCTTGTTGTCAACTACTGTGGAAATCTCTGGCTTCCAAGGGCCTCTGTTGCCAAGCCGGCTGCTTCCGCTGATGGCCCCAATTGCTTATATAAGCTGACACATCGTGGGGACTGTTCAGGACTTCCGTAATGCGATCAACGAAGGTCGTGAAGGAATGATTGCATGTGGCTATGCTAACCCTCTATGCATTCTTCTGCCTGCTTGGATCCCCTGTACCAAACAGTGACCCTCGTATAGTTTCCAACGTACTAAAGTAGATGATCCCTCTGTAGCAGATCAGGCGTTCAGCTCACCGGGCCATTATTTGCTAGGTATCTTGTTCTCGATTGTCATGTCTGTCCCAGCTTCATACTGCTGAAATCACAAGGTACCTCAGCAACTCGCCGCCACAGACCCATCAAAAATTGAACCAAACACTCGCCGTATCATTCATCAGGCGCTGGATTGGCTGGTAGTACGGCGAGGGTGAAATCTGTTGACTGTAGTCTAGCTCTCAAACAATAATGACCGTTTGTTCGACAGCCGAGCGATACACCGACTCAACAGGATCTTCCAGAGAGGGACTCGCCTTCATGTCGATGCGTACACACCCGATCCGCTCATACACACCAGGAGCACTCGAAACCGGCCTTAAGACCAGCGACACAAAGATTTCAAACCGGCCGCTCTGCATCCAGCTCATTTGCAGGCATTTTATCTCCGCCCCCGGGAGCACCTTGTCGTCACCCGGCTCGTCGAACAGGTAATCAGCCTTGACCGGTAGTTTCCCGCCGCTCGCAAACAGTACGTGATGAATGACACTTTCTCGCCCCTTGTGCACCTTTGTCTCGCGCTCAAGGACCCCGGTAGCGACGGGCCCAGTGATTCGGAGTTTGCCCTGCGATACGGAACCAAACTCGTCGACTCCCCCAGGGATGACGGTACACTCCTCAACCTGGGCAAAGTTCTTATACGGCTCCCTCTCGTAATACCAGTCTGGAGCCTCTGGATCCCAGAGGAGGATCTCGTCACTGTACGAGATGAAACGGTCGATGCTTGCCCAAGACCATGTCGGAGCCGCCCGAGGGACCGGCCTCGGTCGCTTGTAGATGCTACTCCCGTCCGAGTACCAGAGCAAATTATCTATCAATGTGTCCTCCCAAAGACCTGCCAGGTATGCAGACTTTCTCCTCGCGGCCATGTGTTTGGCCAGACCCCCCCATGGCGGGTAGTCGATCCCTATGCTTGGTGATGCCTAAGCTTGTTTACGAGCTTACCGTAGTCCGCCACAGCCTGGCGATGTAGTAGTGGGCATATTCAACCCATTCTACGCCCTCCAGCTCGCTGTCAAGCGCATCAGAATGGACCAGCTTCGTGATGGGCACTGGGGCGGTGACAGAAGAGCCGTGGAATCCAATACCAGTGCATTCGCATTGGACGGTAGATCGAAACTCGGAGAAGACCTTGTACCGGCCAAAGTGAAGCACACGTGTCGACAACATGCGTTCTTGATATACCTAAGCTCTAGTGAGGATTGGATAATGAGTAATGGTTGCATGGCCAACCTTTTCCATAACTAGAACCGTGACCCCTGCACTGCAATCGAGATGATGGTCGATCCTCTCGCGGAAGAAAACGCGGTATTCACGGCCATCGGCGCCGGGAGTGACTCTAGAGGAAATTAGGGGTCTTGTGAAATAACCCACCCCGGCCATCCTTTGCAGATGTTGCAGCGATGGTGAGATATGCCTTGTGGTAAATGTCGCACATCTTGGAGGACTGTGCTTCCCAGTCCCTCACATCGTCCTGGACGATACACAGCGAGTCGATCCAGATGTATTGGACTCGGAGAAGTCGTGTGAGGATGACGGCATCTTGAAATGTCTTCGATAGGTCCTCCATCTTTATCGCCGCCATTCTCTCCTTCATGGTCGACTTCTTGGTTGTGATGATCTGCTCGTTCCCCCAACAGTGGCTAAGACAGATGTATCGGGTGACTTTTCCGCGTGGTTCAATAAGTCGTATGATCGAGTTGTCAACGCCAACCTCTAGCACTCGGCTTGGCAGCTCTGCGTCGGCGGGTTTGGTGCAAAACCCGTGGTCTGGGCCGAGGCAATCTTCGATACAGCCCTGGATGGTGGTCATGACGGCATCAGAGTCGGTTCTGGGTGATGTCCGCTCATATGTTGGAAATGTTTCCCAGTCCAAAGGGATCGGACACTCCGATTCTACAGATGTGTTGGCACCTCACTTTGTTAGTGGGGTTGGTGTTATCATCTCACCTTCTGTTGCAAACAGCTCAATGTCGAAGTAGCTAACGTCAGCTAGCTGAAAGCGGAACTCCTTATTCGTGTCGGCCTCGTCTCCCACCCAATCCTCATAGTAGAAGAATATACTGAAGCTCTTGATATCCGGCCCTCTGATTTCATGCTGCTGCAAAGAACCCCGGATGCCGCGGGTCAGGATTCTGCAGACGAAGCACGATTCAGCCGAGGCAGTGATCTCGTCCCAATGGAGCTCTACTCTGATATGATTTCTGGTTCCAACAACGCCTTTCCCTCTTTCCAGCTTTTCCCGGCTTCCCTTGAAGTCGCTGCAGATCTGACGTGGCATTTTCGTGGCGCAGGTGCTGAGATTTCGTCCAATTCAAGCTGTAGGTAGGAGCTGCGCTGCTTTCCTGATAGGTTCTGCGGAAGGTGCGGCCAGGTGCTAGATGACTACCTAGATAGTGCTAGGAAGCCTGTATCTAGACTCTTTGGACAGCAACCATCTATTAACTTGATGGAAATGTCGTTTGGATGCTGATCAGGCTTTGGTCAAGTTTAGCGTGTGGGGTAAAATACGGTGTTGCAAAATAAAATGCATACCTACAACCCCAACCCTTAAAGACAGCCTGATGTCCCAACAGGTTGTTGTGAGACTACCATGAGCCTCAGTCAGTGCCTCATTTGGTTCTCCATATAAAGAACTGGGTAGCAGAATCCGTTGGAGTCCTCAATTATCGCGTGCATGGCGCTAGCAATAAGCTACACTTTGAGTCACATGTAGAATCAACCCAGGCCCGCATGGGGTCCATCAAGGCAATTTGAATTGAGAAAAGTTGGGTAAAGGTTCTCAGTTGACGGGCGCAGCGGAATGCCAAAAAAATTGTAGGGGTGTTGGGGAGGGGACTCGAACTGAGGCGGCTGCTATCCATCACTCCATTGGGAAAGTCATAAAGTGGACTTTCGAAAAGTAACAGAGGTAGGAGCCCCAGCCAGGCCAACTACACCACAGGCCCCCGAAACCTGCTACTGTAGTTGGTTGAAAAGCACCGCGCGTACCAGGTATATATACCGCCGTTTCCTTCATCCGATCTTGTCCCGTCTCCAAATTTGACACGGCCAAAAGAGAAACCACGAAGCAACTTACTAGTTTATCCAGAAAAAGTCAAACAGGTTATAAGTATCAACAAAACTCCACAACCATGTGATCAACATCCACAATGGTAACTACCTAACCATTATCAAGATGGAAGTATTAGTTAGAATCAATCCCGACTCTCCATCCATACACGTGTAGTACTAATATATGTCATCTGCCCTGCCTCTCCGGTGCGGAGGAGTCACCACACTTTAGCACGGCGACGCCCTGAGTCACGACATATCTCTCCCCGCAGGAAATGCCGACGCTCTGGCACCCCCGTCGCAAGCCTTCCAAGTGGCAGAGGACAGAATGATAAAGGACATCATGGTAAAACTAGGCCGGCTCATCATCCTGGCGCCGGGCCCAGCCATGGAAACATTCGGGCACGCATCAGGTAGTGGTCGGCCAGGACACGGGTATTAGAGAGGGTCTAGCCGAAGAGGTCGTGGATCAGGAGAATGGCGGTGTTAAGGTTAAATCCCGTGACATAGACCTGATTAGGGAGGGAGGGGAGCTTGGATTTAATGCCGGCGTGAGGGGCAGCACAGGAGGCTAGGTACCGCTATATTATGGAGCTGAACCGTGCTGAGGTGCTTAGTGGCTAGGTGAGGCGAACTGGAAATTATCGTCGCTGGGGAAAGAAAGCCTGGGGTTATAATTACGGGGTAGGATCGAGATACTCTAGGGCTGAGTGAGGCATTTGTATCGACTCTCTTTATATCACCCCACCTCACGCCGACCAAAAGACCGAAATCGCGATAAGATTCGGTAGGGTTAATGCTGTTTAAACGCCTCTTAACTGATACGTCCTGGTTCGTTGAAGCAGCTGGGGGGCACATACAGACGGGTCTTGGCAGCCCCCAGGAGGATTGCATTCGCAGATGTGACTCACATTTAGGGAAATACCCGGCGATTCAGTGGCAGTTAATAGTAACAGGGGAGTTTGCTCCCAGGGGCAGATCAGTGAACGAAATAAGCGGGTGGTATCACACAGGCAGTCGCAAAGCAAGTTTAAAACCCGAATCCCTCAACGTTTAGGGTTCTTCCATTTCGTAAGTTCAGATTGTTCATTGTCAAAGGAAACGCAAAGCTTGCAGAAGATTGTCGGTCCCAAACTCATCGTCCGCCTGTGTAATGTTAGCACTAGATTTCCGGTCAACAATGCGAAGATGAACATACCTGTAACATACCTGCAGTGTACCAGCCTAAATCACGAAATTTCCGATACCAGCCGTGCCAGCGGCCTGGGCTGCAGGCAGCGCGATCTGACCGTACGCTTCCATAATGGCCTTGCATGTTCTCAACTTCGCGAGCTCGCCTAAATTTTCCTCCTTGAGCACTGATTCATCGAAGACTGGTCGTTCCGCGGTGTCGTTTCGGGTTAAGCCCTCTTTGGCAAGATGCGGGAACTGCCGCACGTGACGAAGCAGGCGGCGGCGGGCCCAATACACAGCTAGAAGGCGATTGAAGCTGCAAACACGAATCACTTCGTTACGGTCCCAATGGACCATACTGTCCGCTCGGGCGCTCTCGGGCGTAACACCGGGATAATAGGCGAAGTACTCGGGCTGAATAATGCGGCCACGGCCATCAGTCAGCTGCCAGACGACTGAAAACTCGTGCATGTTGACGTTTGGGCGAATATAAACTGGCTGACCAGCTCTTCTGACTGCTGGAGTTGTCGGGATTACGATAGTGTCTACGGAACTCTTCCTATTAGCGGCCTTCTGTGCCTCGGTGGAGGGCGGGTGGTCTTGTGTGAACGTTCCCACAATGATAGCACTATGCTGCAAACGCTTCGCAGCGATGGTGCCAGGATGATGGAAAGTTGAGTTTGTGTTCCAATTGTCAAAAACAAGGGCCCAGAGCCTCTTGCGCTTCTCCTCAAGGTCCGCTTCGGTTCCCAGGAGGGGAATTCCATTCGCCTCCAACAATGCGTATAGAATATCGTCGCATAGGGTCTTTTGCACGCTGGTCATGTCCAGAGCGCTACTGAGAATGACCTGGAGGTCGGAGCGGGGCTGGGAGGAGGCGAGCAGGTCGACGGGAGGCATGGTGGGCGGTTCTTTCTGGTGATGGTGAAATGAAAGATTGATTGTGTCTGAGGAATACCGTGAACTGATGATATCAAGGTCTGGATGAGAAGACGCCTTGATGCTTGGGTCGTGGAAAAGACGTTGGTGGGAGATTGCGAGAGGTGGTGAGCAAAGAGAGGAGCTCGAGAACGTGGTTTTGAATAGGCAAGGCAAGGCAGGAACGCGTGCTATTGTAAATTCCATTCCATTATTCGATTAGAAACGCGCCTATGGGATGGAGAATCTAGCTCTGCTTGAAATTCGGATGGCAGATAACCTTTGCGCGCGCCTTCCATAAAAAGATGAATCGCACGCCTTCTTTGCTCAGTCAACGAGACCCCTTCACACGTCCCCGAATCCTCCTTGACTCGTCCTCGGATCCTCCTAGGAGCCTCCTTAGGAGGAACTGGTTCCAGCAGCGGCTTCATTCTCGGCCTCAGCCTCGATATCCTCGATTAGGCGATGGACGACGGTGTCTACAGACCCCACGGACCCTTCCTCTTCAATGTCCATGGGCTCTACCCTGGGTGTCGGGGCTGGCCTCACAGAAGTTCGAACGGCCTTCCCCTTATCGTCCAGAGGCCAGGCCTTCATCGCAGAGACGGTAAAATACTCTTCGTCGAGGTCAAAGATTTCGAAGTGGAGACCTATCTTGTACCATATGGCGGCCTTCGTGGCTGCTCGCTGCTCTTCGGTGATCAATTTCTCCGTCTCAAGTGCGGCAAGATCCTCAGCAATCCTGTCAGCGAGCTTAAGCCACTGCTTTGTGCGAGCCAATTCGTTGATGTCGGCGTGGGCGACTTCGTTTCGTTCGGCGTACAACTTCATTGATGCCCTTGTGTCCTCATACGTAGTATTGTTGACAAGGCAAACAAGATTGTGGAGCAGATCGGACAAAGGGGTGCTGACAGAAAGACCACCACCCGCCCTCTTGGCCTGCTCTTCCTCGAAATTTAAAAGCTTGTCCAGCTCGATCCACTTTGTAGAGACAAAATGGCGGAGCGTCTTCTCTTCGTCGATGAGAGGTGGCGGTGCGGGAGCTGATGAACTATCGCCACCGTGACCCTTAGGAGCTGTCTTTTTCCCGAATTCTTTTGCTTCTTTGTCGGATCGTATTTTCGCAGCAGCCGCTGCTGACCTGGCCTTCTTGACCATGTCTCGGGCTTCTTCACGGAGCGCTGCCAGGTTCGTCGCGTGGTAGTCGCCATATCGGAGATACCAAGCATCCTTCATCATGCTTTCAAGCTTGGTTGTCGCCTCTTGATACTTCTCGTCAGCCTGGAGTCTACGCGTGACCTCTTTTCGGATCGTCTCGAGGGCGATATCTCGAGTAAGTCGTTCTCGTGTCTCTGGGTCTGCTTCAGCGGCTTTGGTGTATTTCTCGAGAAGGAGGCGGAGAGAGGCCTCCGTAGCCGGGCTCATAACCCGCCTGCCCTCGGGCGTCCCGTCATCTTTTCTTTCGCCAAGTAGACCGCTGATCCATTCTGTTGTTTCGTGAATGAGGACCAATGCTTTGTCCTCGTCATCCTCACGCCGCTTCCGACCGAGGGTGACGGTGCGGTCGCTGGTGATGTCAGAAGACATATCCATTTTCGCTTTATATACTGTGGTAGAGTTTAATCAGGGCCAGGAATGTCGAGTTTTTAGTGTCTAGAGAGTTATCGAGGATAGCTGGGTGTTAGGTGGGTTGAAATGCGAGCAAGGACGAAGGAGCAGTTGCTCTTTAAAGGTGAAGGGAAAGGACAAAGCTTTTAAACTGTGGTGGGAAAGCGCTCTGTGACTCCTTATGCCAAGCGTCAAACCTTCCCGCCTTCAAAGTTACCTCTAGCATTGCAGTCTGACGCCACCTAGCTAAGCCAACACCCGCCAGCCCGACACCCGCCAGCCTGACAGCGTCAATCTCCCTCCACCCTCTGCACCATTTTTACGCAAATAATCGCCTCCGCGCCGCCCTTCAATCCGCCTTCCCCGGCCCTACCCTGCCAAGGTAGACGTCTCGCCGTCAGCTGCCAAGGACGAGGCGATGCTTGAGACTTGTCATGATGTATAAGGACTGACCAACCCCACCGCCCAGCGCGAGCGTTCCAAAACTTGGCACAAGGGACGAGAACTGGGGAACGGAGCTGGGCGCAAACCCCAAGCGTCGGCACAGCACCGCAAGTCGAAGGCGGCAGGGACTACTGTCAGGTGAGGCCTCGCCGCCACTGCGTCCTCCCGCCAACTCAGTTTCCATGTGCTACCTCATCGCTCCCCAGAACTCCAGCATCAGGAACTGACTATTGCGTGACGCGACGCGACGGCCGACCCGATACCATATGAAACTCAAAACCACGACCAGCCCGAGTGGACCGGCGATCGCGGGCCGGTACAAGCGGAAATCACATGACCAGTGTGGGGATGTGGGGTCTGGAGGTGGCAGGTCCAAGGAATGCCGGGTGTGGGATTAGCTGCGATGACGGGGATGCTTGGAAATACGATGGCGGGTGCGATGACGACGGGGATGGCTGGGATGGCCGGAATTGCGATGCGGATAGCGATGCCTACGATGCCGACCGGGATGCCAGAGGGGATGCCAGAGGGGATGCCCGGGAATGACGGCGACGGTAAGTTCGAGACGCTGTGGCGCGGCGTGATGGTGGTAATGGGCGGCGGTATGGAGATGGACGACGCGGTATCACACCTCCCGTACCTGGACGCCACTGTAAGGGAGGGGTTTCGCCTGAGTGCGCCGCTGGCGGTTCCGCTGGAGAGGGTGGTCCCCCCCTCGCGTGCTTACTTGGTGGAGTAAGCTTGCCCCCGGGACGGTAGTCGGGTGCGCGGCGTGGGTGGTTCATCAGAATAAGGAAGTCTTTGGGGAGGACGCGGATGTCTTTCGGCCGGACCGGTATCTAGATGCGACGCCGGAGGAGCTGTAGGGGATGGAGAGGGCGAATCTAGCTTGAGGGCTGGGAGGTCGAGTGTGTCTTGGGAGGCATATTGCCGAGTTGGAAGTTAAGATGGTGATTCCGACTTTGCTGTTGGCATTTGATGTGAGTTGTTGCCTTATCCTCCCTAGTTTTCTTTTTGAACTTGTGGCTGTGGTAGTACTGAATCTTTTCAGCTCAAACTGTATGACCCAAACCTAAATATACCGTTTGAAAACATGGGCAAATTCGAAATGGAACTTAATCCGATACAAGCTACGGCGAGTAAAAGGGTTTCAAACTGAAAACCTACAAAAAACCAACGAGAACCTGCGCCAAGAGGGACGATGAGATGCGCCGATAATTTAATTTCACTCATGCTGCACTCCCTGAAGGATTGGTGCTTGGTATCTGTCTAACAATACTATCACTACCCTTCCGCGGGTGGCGTGCCGTGTTGGCAGACCCCCCAACCAGTCGCTTTCGCCATGTCCTGTAGCCCAATATCAACCCCGTGTGTTGTTGAGTTACACATATAATGCTATCCACACACACAAGAAAGAAAGACAGAAAAAAAAGGTGCTGTATAAGCATGTAAGTATGTGCGAGTGGTGTGTTACACGTGATAGAATCACTCTGATCAATGCAATAAGGAAACAATAGGTAATAGTGGTCCCGAAAACAAAGGAAACTTCGACAGGTTTTTAAAAGTGTAAAGCCGGCCACAGCATCGAGTAGTCCTGTGCGTTTCGAATATCCGCGTCCGTGATGTGTGTCACCGTTGGCTGCCGTCGAATCTCGCTCGTTGGCGTCGCCCCTTCCTCTTCGATGTGCTCTGCGTACTCTTCCGCTCCCCGTTTCATTGGTAATATGGTCCCCGGTGGGTCGTCAATGCCGTGTTTGTCTTTCTTGTGTTTTTTGAGGTTGTCCAGTCTGCTGAACGTCTTGGTACACCCTGGCACGTCACATGGGAGTCGTAAGCCCTTATGCGTGTTCTTATGCTTACGCAGATAGCCCCTTAGGTTCTCCCTGACGCCTCGAGGCTTCCACTGGCATTCGTCGCAGACGAGGTCATCTGTAGGCGATGATCGGCCCCCCATCGATTGATGCGTGTGGATGTGTTCGGAATGCGGCGACATGGCGTCCATCTGAGATACCTCCGACATTCCCCGTTCAAAAAGCCCTGGCATGGACGTTTGCATCGACTCCTGGCTCATGGTGCGTGAGAGGTGATGTGCCATGGGTTCGTCCATACCGTAATAAGGCGAAGCGATTGGGGTCGGCCGTGGTCCGTTGATATCTAGTTTCTCTCCCCACCACGTGCGATTATCGCTCGGAGTCGCTGGATTCGGTGGCGATAACGTGGCCTCGCTCATGGGAATCCGCTCGTCTATCGACATGGCTGACGAATGTTCTGCTAGAGATGTTGAGCCATCATCGAAGGCAGGTTGTGGGGTGAATATAAACGGGGATGTCAAGACGTCCGAGGAGGCTGACTGATACGGGCCTAAGCCGTTGTTGAAGAGGGTTGTTTGTGAGGTATTATTCGTTGATAGCCCCTTCGTAGTGTCCGTGTCAAAATTCGACGACGGAGCAATGGACGACACGGCCGACTGCAAGTCTGACATAGGATCGTCACCACGTAGGTTTGGCCAGAATATGGTGTTCTCGATCTGCGGGGCGCCAGGGGATGTCGTCGGTTTCTGAAGC
>Ga0247776_10000433_pt1 | contig 10284 bp, 10 predicted proteins | sample UWRJL199509C5_FD_179912 | JGI IMG/M metagenome (GOLD analysis project Ga0247776, IMG submission 179912) | Plant litter microbial communities from Arlington Agricultural Research Station in Wisconsin, United States - UWRJ-L199-509C-5 | ecosystem: Environmental > Terrestrial > Plant litter >...
GGTGGCGCGGGCGGTACCAGCGGCTCTGGTGGAGCGTCGGGAGGCGCCAGCGGTTCGGGAGGTACTGGTGGCTCGAGCGGCGCTAGTGGCTCAGCCGGCACCGGCGGCGCCGCGACGATGTGCTTGAAGTGAGACCGACGTGACGCGTCCAATGTGGGTGGGCGCGTCACGATTGCACACGGGCGCGCGTGCCACGATCTCCGTCGTGTTCGGCGCGCGCCTCGTCCCTGCCGTTCACCGTCTATGACGCGCAGCGTTCTCAATTAAAAAGAGTACCGAACAGAGCCGAGAGTTCGGCATTCATAAACGTCATACTAACTCGCTGTCATCGCGTGATGCATCTGCTACCTCCGCGCACACTTCGAGCGCGTGACGTTGCTGAGCCACTCGGTAGCTGGTACGAGTTCGTAGAATAGGAAATTGTGTGCGCGCGCTGACGCGTTCGCATCGCCTAGCGGCACGGCGCATTACTTCCCCTTTGCGCGGAGACCCCAGTATGACCGGATATCGACATCACTTTGCTGCACTGTTGACGCTGAACGCTGGGCTGCTCTTGGCTGCCGGAGCACAAGCGGGAAGTTGGACGAATAGCGCTCCCTTTGGTGCCGCCCTGAAGGGCGACCTGTACACGCCGACAACGCCAGCCGCGTCACCCGCGATCCTAGTGGTCATTCACATGTGCACGGGACACTCGTCCACCGTGCACGGTTGGTTCGACTCCTTCGCTGACCAAAATGGTTTCTACCTGATCGCACCGGACGCAGGTAAGCAATGCTTCGATTCGAGCGCCACCCGCGACGGGGACAAGGCAGCGATCGTCAAGATGGTGGACTACGTCGTGACGAACAAGAACGCCGACAAGACGAGAGTCTTCGCGGCAGGGATGTCCTCCGGCGGGTGCATGACCAACACGCTGCTCGCCATTTATCCGGACGTGTTCGTCGGCGGCTCGGCGATGCCCGGTTTCCCGGCAGGGGGGTGGCCTGCCGGTGACATTACATGCACCAAGTGCGGTTCGAATCCGCCCAGCACCGACGGCAAATACTGGGGAGACATCGCACGCACCGCCTTCCAATGGAGCGGCACGTATCCCTGCTCGCAGCAGTGGGTTGGCGGCGGCGATGAATACAAATTCAACTCTTGGCTACCGGCGGTGGCAGCGCAGTTTCAGAATCTCAGCAACCTTGGCGCGGGCACGGCGGGCACCGGCGCTCCGAACGGCTGGACTCGAACCGTGTACAAGGACAGCTCCGGCAACGTGAGGCTAGAGACCAATCTGGGACCAGCTAGCCAGAAACACGATCTCGAAACGGTCAGCCCGCCCCTCTACGCAAATGTGATCAGCTTCCTCGGACTCGACAAGCCCACGGGCGCCTGTGGCAGCACCACCACCGGCAGCGGCGGAGGTTCGAGCAGCGGTGGTAGCTCGAGTAGTGGCGGTGGCTCGGGCAACGCTGGGGCCAGCGGCAAGGGCGGCTCACCGAGTGGCAGCGGCGACGCGGGCAGTGGCGGCTCGGGCCCTTCGGTCGCAGGTAGCAGCGCAGTCGCGGGCAGTCCCGGCACTTCAGGGGGCGCGACTGGCAGCGGCGGCGCGGGCGCTTCCGGCGGAAGCCCGATCGCAGCGGCAGGTTCTCCAGCGAGCAGCGGCAGCCCAGGCTCGACAGGCGGCGACGACAGCGGCACCGGCTTCGCGCGCAAGGATTCCAGCTGTTCGATCAGTGAGGTCGGACGCAGCGCACCTGCCCCTCTCGCGAGCCTCTTGGCGGTGGCCATCGGAGCGTTCCTAGTCCGGCGTCGCCGCGCGCGAAGCTGACGGCTTCGCGCACGGGCCGGTGCACAAGCACCACTTCAAACAGGCGTCGGCAGGCTCACCATCCAGTGGATACCGAACCGGTCGACGCACATCCCGAAGTACGGCCCCCAGGGGGCGTTGGCGAGTGGCATGGCAACCGACCCGCCTTCCCCGCTGAGCGCGGCGAAAACACGGTCAGCTTCGGCCTTGTCGTTCGCGACTAGCGACACGTGGAAGTTGTTACCGAAGATCGCGGGCGGGCCAAAGCCTTCGACCACGTCACTACCCATCAGGTGACAGGCTTCGGTGATCGGCAGTTGGACGTGCATGATCTTGTCCTTGGCCGCCTCTGGCACGTTGGGCATGAACGTCGTCTCGCCAAACGTCTGGATCATGGCGATCTTGGTGCCAAACACCGTCTCGTAGAATTGAAACGCTTGTTTGGTCGTGCCCGGGAAGTTGAGATAGAGGTGAACGAGCTGCATCGCCGAGACTTTACACGGCTTGCACGCGGCGCCCAATCCCCTACGTTCTTGCAGGGCTCACGCCGCTCAGTCGGCAACACCACCGCCGCTCAAGTTCACGACCGTGCCCGTCATGGCGCTGGCTTTGTCGGAGGCGAGGAACACGGCGGCGTTGCCCAGCTCCGCGAGCGTGGTCAAGCGCCTGAGGTGCGAAGTGTTCTCGAAGCGTGCTTGAAATTCTGCAGGGCTGCAGCCGGCGGCCTTGGCATAAAGCGCGAAGTTCTCGCGAATCGTCGTGGTCTCGGGAATCGCGTGGGGCATCAGACACACCGCCCTTACCCCGTGCGGGGCAAGCTCCGCGGACAGGCTCCGAGTCAGCGACACGATCGCGGCGTACGCGGGCGCGGTACCGCCGACGTTGCTGAACCCAAGCCGCGCTGGAATGCCGGAGATCGTGAGAATCACGCCGGAACGCTTGGCAACCATGCGCCGTGCTGCACAGCGCGCGGTAAGGAAGTTGGACTGCGTATAGGCCGTGACCGGCAGCATGAAATCCGCGGCCGAGAGCTGCAAAAGCGGGGCCTTATTTTGCAACGCTTTGGCGACCGAAATCGCGCTGAACGAAATGTCGATACTACCGGCCTTCTCCGCAACCAAGCCCACGTACCGCTCCACCGCTTGCTCGTCGAGGGCATCGACTTGGGCCGCATCGGCGACGCCTCCGAGGGCAACGATTTCGGACGCCAGCGCTTTGACTGGACCGAGCGTGCGCCCGCTGAGAAATAGCTTTGCGCCCTCGCGAGCGAATGCGCGCGCCACAGCGCCCCCAATGTCGCCTCCAGCGCCGTAAATCAGTGCGTTCCTACCTTCGAGCATCATGTCGGTTCTCCTGCGAAATGGGCCGTCGTTTTCACGGTTCACACAGCTATGACGATGCCAAGTTCGAAAAATCATCGACCTACCGCACGAAAAATTCCTGTGGCATCTTGCAGGCATGACCGCCGATGCCAGCGACGAGTCCTTTCGAGCCATTTTCGAGCCACATCGGCGCTCGGTCACGCTGCATTGCTACCGCATGCTGGGCTCACTCCAGGACGCGGAAGAAATCGTGCAAGAGACGCTCCTTCGAGCCTGGCAGCGGAAAGCGGAGGTCCGTTCGAGCACGATGCGCCCGTGGCTGTACAAGATCGCGACGAACGCTTGCCTCGACCATCTACTGAAGGCGCGCCGCCGACGCACGCTGCCACACCTCGTTTCGCCGCCATCGAGCGCGGCCGTCAAACTCACTCCCGCAACGGACGAGCGGCTGTGGGTCGAGCCTGCGCCCGACGCACTGCTGGAGATCGCGGACGATGACCGCCGACGACCTGATGAACGAGTGCCACAGCGAGAGAGCATCGGCCTCGCGTTCATTAGCGCGCTGGAGTTCTTGTCGCCCAAACAGCGCGCCGCGCTGCTCTTGGTCGATGTGCTCGAATGGAAACCAGAGGAGGCGGCAGCACTGCTCGAAACCAGCCTCGTATCCGTCAATTCTCTGCTGCAACGCGCGCGAAAAAGCGTCGAATCGCGCAAAGTCGATAGGGAGCCATCGCAACTCTCGAGCTCGGACGCAGCGCTGCTGCAGCGCTTCATCAGCACCTGGGAGAGTGGCGATCCAGAGGCATTTGCGGAACTGCTCACGCACGACGCTTTGTTCTCCATGCCGCCTCAGCCGGAGTGGTTCACGGGGCCGCGAGCCATCGCTGACTTCTTTGCCGCCATGTGGTCCGCGCAGCCGGGCCAACGCCGCCTTTTGCCCTTGGCAGCGAACGGAGGACCCGCCGTCGCCGTCTACCGTCGGCTGCGAACACCCAACGCAGCGTTCGAACCGGGCGGAATCACACTGCTCACGATGCGCGAGGGGCTCATTTCGCACATCACTCGCTTCGGTTCGCCCAAGCTTTTCCCGCTGTTCGGGCTACCAGCACAGCTCCGCGACGCCTGAGCCAGCGTCGCGCGATGCGGCTATGGCTTCAAGCCATCGACATACACGAAATCGGTTGCAGCGGCCCCCGCATGACACTTGGAGCAATAGGCCGTTTGCTCGGCAGTCTGCACCACGCCGAGCGCAGGCTCGTAGTAGGCGTAGTCCCAATCCCCATGAGCCGAGTCGAAGCCGGCCTCACGCTTGATCATCAGACCGATCGCTACCAGATCGGCTTCCGCAGCTTGGGGGCCTGCATACTTCTCCTTCACGATCACCGCACCAACGGGAAATGCCGGCACGCCCCGCGTCGCGATCCCTTGCTCGGCCAACGGATTGGCCCAATCCTGGAGGTAGCGGCCATCGCCGTGAATGCTGTCCAGAAACTCGGTCTCGCGCAGCGTGGGCATGCGACATAGCCCGAACAAATAGCCAGAGACGCTCACCGGTGCGGCGCTCTGCGGCTCGAAGCTGCGGTAGTTATCCAGGATGGCCTGCGTGCCGATCGGATGAGCCCCGCCCGAACCCGCCGTACCGCCTGCGGAAAGCGCGCCACCGCTGCCCGCCACGTTCGCTCTCCCCGCACCGCCGCCCACTTCGCTTGAAGGGCTGCCCGCTGGCCCCGCGGCGGTCGAGCCCGCACTGCTGTGGGCGCTACCTGCGGTAATGCCGGGAGCTCCGCCACTGGCCGGATAGGGTTCGCTGCCTGCCGTTTCGCCGCACGCCACAGGCAGCCACAAACACGACGCAAGCGCGATTCGAACAGTGCCGAGCATCCCTCGTCTCCCTTCGGAATGCTGAGGCTTTTCCGCCCCCCCGTCAAACCACGCTCGCGCTCAAGGCGAGAGCCAATGCGCGATTTCTGGGTATTTGGCGAGAGCATCCACGCCGTGCGCCTGTGCGAACTGCTCGATGGCACTAGCGTACGAGTTGCCCATTGCACCGACTGGCTCGGCCCAGGTCTTCAACGAAGCGGCGGCAGAGATCGCGGACTCGGGGATGTGTGGCACATCACTGCGCGGCGGACCCGAGTCCAACACCGCAGAGACGGAGGCGATGCCGGCGTCAGTGCGCGCGGCCACCGCCGGCGAATAGGTCTCTCCCGGCTGCCCGAAGCGTTCGGCGAGCAGCGCGAGGATCGACGTGTGATCGAGGTTGGCGTGCTTGGCGACACCGCGCTGGACGAGCGGCGAAGCAACGATGGTCGGGACTCTTACCCCCGTAGTTTCGAACGGCACATAGTTCGCGCCAGGAGGGGGCGGACAGGGCACGCGCAGCGGCGGTACGTGATCGTGAAAGCCTCCGTGTTCGTCGTAGGTGACGATCATCACGGTGCGCTGCCAGCGGCCCGGGTTCGAGGTCAATGCCTCGTACACTTGCCGCACGAAGGCTTCACCGAAAGACATCGGCAAGGGCGGGTGGTTGTCGCATGCGTGGCCGCTGAGATGAACGGGCGTGTCGTCGTAGTCCGGCTCGACGACAATTACCTGCGGGCGGGAGGCGTCAGGTTCGTGCACGAAGTCGAAGGACAATGCGGGCAGCCGCCGAAAGCGGTCCGACAGCAAATCCTGCCACATTCTGGGCATCAGCGTGAAGAAGGACAGGCCTGCCGAATACACGCGCCAGCGAACCTGATGCGCATCGAGCCATTGAAAGAGCGTATCTTGATTGGGCAAAAGGCCGGAGATCGTGTTGTCTCGCTGGGTGTAGCCGCTGATCGCCATCAACCGGTTGGGCTGAGTAGAAGCGGGGATAGGAGCGAACCAGCGGTCGCAGACCGCGTACTCCCGCGCCAAAAAGCTGGTCGTCGGCAAGTCGTGCGGGGTGAGCAGCCCCATCGGGGGTGGGTCCTTCACCCCCGTCGTGCCCGTGGCCTTCTCATAGGCTTTGACGAAGCCCGTCATCGTCGGTCCGCCTGCGATGTTCGAGGGCGCCAACTGCACGCTCACGAAATCGCGTTCGTGAGGCAAATCGTTGGTCAGTGGGACATCCCTCATGATGAACGGGAAGACCAGCGTGCCATCACTGGCGGGATTGGCGAGATTCGGATCGAGCAGTGATCGAACGCCGTCGATGTCCGTGCGCCCACCAAACTGTGACTGACACATGGTACCGAGCAGATGATCGAAGGAGCGGTTCTCCATCATGACGATCACGATCGTGTCCACGCGATCCAGCAATTCTTGTCGGTTCATGGGCTTCCCGTGCTGCAGGCGGCGACCAGTTGAATGCCGAGGTTGCGCGGCACGCTCGGGGTGCCGCACGTTTCCGCGTCGAGCAGCGTGAGTGACAAGGCCCACGCGCCAGCAACTGGCTTGCCTGCGAATGCCTGTGAGATCTCCCCCGGCCCGAGATCGACTTTCACGCCCTCGTGCTCGACGTGGTAGCGATGCTTGTCTGCGGCCAACGAAGTGACGCCGCCCACGACCGCATGGGTGCTCCACGCATCCGTTGGCGCCAGTGCCGTGACCGATAGCGTGCGGTCCACGCAGCGCGCAGAAGGGTCAGCTATCGATTGACCGATGGGCAACGACCGACCGGCAAGCAGCTCGACGTCGTTGTCGCGCGCTGCAGAGCCCCAGAAGTTCGAAACTTCGAGGTGGTAGCGGACGCTGGAGGTCGGTGTGACCGTAGCGGCGCCGGTCGCTGGCACCTCTCCCGGCGTCGCCTGCGGCGGCTGTGCGCTGATCGTGCCAGCTTTCGAAGCAGTCCAATCGAGCTTGACGTGGTCGCCACCGCAGATCCGATTCGGGGCGACGTGAAACGTGTAGATTGCGGGGCCGCAGCCCGCGCACAGCAGGAGCAGCGGCACGTAGCGAGACGATTCGGTCTTCATCGGCGCGGTCTCTACCAGCAAGCGTAGTGAGACCAATCGTAACCAGCCAACTCGGAATACCGCTATGGGTATTCTGTTGGTCTGATCGGCGAACGCCGACGAAAACCGCCGGTCCTCTCAGTAGAAGACGCGCGTCGTGGGCCTACGAGCGCGGGTTCTGCGCGCCCGTACGCAAGCCCCGAGAGCAGCTCAGCCGCGGCGACGACGACGGCTCACCACCACACCGAGCACTGCCAGCGCGCCGAGTGCGGCTACCCCGCCTCCGCCGCGCGTGGGCGGGCTGAAAGAGCATTTGGAGGACGCCGAATCCACGCAATCGCTCGCCGTATCGGACACCGCTTGCGCCGCGACCTTGATATTGAAAGAGAACTCGCTAGCGAGTTGATCCGCGCAATCCTGCAAGTTGCTCGCGCCGATGTACTGACCGTCACAGAAGAGCGCGCCGCCCTTGTCCTTGCAAGTCGTATTGCAAGTATTCACGGTTTCGGTCTGACAGCTCTCGTAGTTGTCGGTCTGACAGCTGAGAACGCAGTCTCGATTCACCTCTTCCGTACACTCGCTTTCGACGATGCTAAGGCACTTGGTCTCGCAGTCCGTGCTTTGGTCACTGCTGCTACTGCTGTCACATTGGGCGTTGCAGTCGTGGTTACAACTGCTTTGACATTTACCACGGTCACCGCCGAAATGATTGCTGGACACCGCGCTCGAGGTACAGCTGTCCGAACACTGACTAACACAGACTTCGCGCGAGCTCTTGGTGCTGATGGTTTCGCACTGCTTCGAGCAGGACTCGCTGTGCGTCTCCTTACAGCTCTTGGTATCCGAGACCGTGCAGCTCTGGCCGCACATTTCATAGGTCTTTTGCGCACAGACCTGCTCCACGGAGGTGGTCGAGCAGGTCGTCTCGCACTCTTGGACGGGCTTGAATTCACAGTGGGAATCAGCGCTCAGGTACACGCCGCCGCACTTATCGAGGGACTTGGCCAGCGCCAGATTCGGTACGAGCAAGACACCAGACAACAGAGCAAACGCGGACAGGGCGGACGTGATTCGAACACTCATGGTAAGACTCCCTCGATGGATGGGGCCGCGAGTCAGTTCGCGGATTGAGGCGAGCCTCTGCAGCTAGTGTACCAGCGCCTACCTTCGTACCATCCACGCACCCCATTGCCGCCTGCGCTCCGAACTGTCTGAGTCACTATTGAGTATTTGCCGGCAACGCGCGCAATCCAAGCAAATTGTCCACGCCCGCCACAAACCCGCCTCAGTCCGATTGTTCCGCAGCACAGCCACGATCGCGGCCGACTGTCACAGGCAAAGCGTCACAGCGCCTCACTTGGGCTCTGGCGTTCGTGAGCCGGCAATCTGCTAGCTTCGGCGAGTGTTCGAATTCGGGACATACCCTACCCCCGTTGTTTGCCTCGAGCAGCTCTCGACTGCGAAGGCGACGCTATGGCTCAAACGCGACGATTTGACGAATCGCACCTATGGCGGCAGCAAGGTGCGAAAACTCGGGGCGTTGCTGGAAGACGCGAAAAATCGCGGCGCAACGAAGATTGTGACGATGGGCGCGGTCGGTAGCCATCACCTGCTGGCAACCGGGGTGTTCGGCAAGCTCGCGGGGTTCGCGGTGGAAGGAGTCGTCCTGCGACAACCGCAATCGGCCCACGTGCTCGAAACCGTACGCGCCAGCATCGGCCAGGGAGTGCGGCTGGTGCCGGCGGGCTCATACGCCGAAGCGGCGCAACGGCTGGCCGACAGGGCGGCAGAAGGCGCATACCTGATCCCTGCCGGGGGTTCGAACTTGCTTGGAACGCGGGGCTTGGTGGCGGCTGCGCTGGAGCTTGCCGAACAGGTGCAGGCAGGCGTGCTTCCCGAACCCGACTTGATTGTCTTGCCGTTGGGCTCGGGAGGTACAGCCGCGGGGCTAGCCGCGGGCCTCACCCGCGCCGGCCTTCGGACTCGCGTGCTGGCCGTTGCCATCGCCGAACCGATCAAGGTCTTCGCCCACCGAGCGCACTCGCTGGCCGAGGAACTGGTCGAACGCTCACAGCGAGAAGCGGTCTCGGCGCGGCTCGAAATCGAACGGCGTTATTTGGGAGCGGGCTATGGTCGACCGACCCGCGAAAGCGAGCACGCCGCGCGCGAAGCGGCCAAAAGCGGCCTCTGCGTCGACGACACCTATACCGCCAAGGCTTTCGCCGCCGCACTGCACCGCGTCGCGCTCGGAGAAGAGCGGCACGTGTTGTTCTGGAACACGCTCTCGAGTGCGCAAATGGCGCCCTTGCTGCTGAATGCCCCCCTCGAGCACGAACTCGCCGTGAACATTCGAGGCCTCGCCCTGGCTTAGGGCCCGCCAATGGCGGGCGCCTAAAAAACCTCTCGGTGGAAGCGCAGTGCCAGGCGCCGACAGCTAGCGGAGAGCTTGCGACCCAAGCCCGGTGGACCACAGAAGAAAACGTCCACCGGTTCTGGCGCGTGACGCTTCGCAATCGACGCGAGCTCGCTGTCGAAGTCAGGCGCGCCGACTCGAGTTTGCGTGCGAAGGCCAGTCACCCAATCGGGCTTTCCGATCTCGTGTGACAGGTTGCGCGCGAGATTCAGCGCCAGCGCGGCGACGTTACCGCGCCCCCCGGTCATGCAGATCTGGATGTCTACCAGCTGGCGATGGTCTGTCTGCTCGACCTTGAGCAGCAGCTCTGCAAACCATTCGAACGAGCGCGAGTCGCGGTTGAGCCAGAAGAAATACAGTTTTTCGAGCTGATTTTCGCCAGCGTACGCGCGCGCGACCATGCTCTCGAGCACGCTGGCAAAGGGCGTGACGCCGATCCCCGCGCCCACCAAAACGGCGTGACGCGCGCCAAAAATGCTGCGGCTAGGCGTGCCGAACGGCCCATCGATGTTGACGACGACCTCCTCCAAGGCATCGCGATCGTCCGCCATCTGCCGCAGGGACTTCGTCCAATCGCCCTCGGAGCGCACGTGGAAGCACAAGCGCTCAGCGCCGGGTGCGCTACTGATCGTGAATGGGTGCCACTCGAAGCGCGCCAAATGGGGATGCGTAAGAAGGCGTAGTCGCCCGGGCGCGCGTTGAAGTCAGGCGGGCACTCGAGCTCGAGCCGAGTGACGCCCGAGCTCAGCCCGGATAGGCCGAGTATGCGGCTCACGTGCACCCGCCGACGGTGGCGCAACAGCCACTCGAATACGAAGGCGACCAGCGGCACCAGCG
>Ga0247776_10000434_pt1 | contig 10279 bp, 2 predicted proteins | sample UWRJL199509C5_FD_179912 | JGI IMG/M metagenome (GOLD analysis project Ga0247776, IMG submission 179912) | Plant litter microbial communities from Arlington Agricultural Research Station in Wisconsin, United States - UWRJ-L199-509C-5 | ecosystem: Environmental > Terrestrial > Plant litter >...
AGTAGAATATATAGATCATAAGCAGTCAAATGATACTTCAGCACAGGGAGTGCAAAGCAGTTTTTACACTTCAGGATTATTATCGTTATAATAACGACCGAGACGACAAGATGGTTCTTCTTATAGGAAAATAACAACAATTTGTTAACTTAGGCGTTCTCTGAGCCTGTAGTACAGTGCTGCAGAGGCTGCAAGCCTCTGTAGTACAGAGAGCTTACAGGGCACTCAGGGGAAGAAAGTGCACGCAACAGGTGGCCGAAGGCCTACTGCAAAGATACAGAGCCGAAGGCTCTGTGAATACAACAGTAGTACTGAGGGAAGTAGATCGATTCTTGCTTAGAGAGGAGAGCTAACTACAGGAGAGGAGAGAGCCTGTTATAGGCTGTGGAAGCTCTGGAATGAAGTTCCAGAGCTTTCTACTACTAATACAATAATAGAATAGTATGGTAGAGACTCCCCACTTGCCACGTAGTTACTTACGTGGCCACAAGGAACTGTGGAAGGTTGTGGAAGTCTGCGGGCTTCCAGAACCTTCTGCAGTTTCACTGTAGTGGAGAACTTCTTCCACTGGGTTCCAGGTGGTTCCAGTGGCTCCACAGGGGCCACAGGGACCCTTTGAGGTCCTGGAACCTTCTGGGTTCCAGAAGGTTCGAGGCCACGTTGTGGCTGGTAAGTGGTAACTGCAGACGCAGGGTACTCAGGTGGTTGCAGGGTACGCAGACCACTCCTTGGTAGGCCCTGTAACACAGGGCCTCCCAAGTGCTCTCGGGGGCTAGAATTTAACACAATTAAATATGGACGAATAAAAGGACAAACTAAAGCTAAGAGATAAGCAACGTAAAAAGAGGCTTGGAGGAAAGGCTCCAGTACTTATAAGGGTTCTTATTAGTGCGTGTTATGTGACTTAAAAGGAGTGGTGATCCGATTAGTTGTGGCGATCAGTGGAGAGTCAGATGTGCTACGTTGACGCCACTGCCGTGGGTGCAAGAAGGCGTGGTGGGGCATGCAAGCGGTCGTAACCGCCTAATCCGGCGACAGATGCCGCCAAATCGGGAGGTCGAGACCGCGTCACTGAGACTAATGCTATAATGTTAGTTTTACTTCCTATAGCAGATATTACAGTTATTAATTACTTCCTTAACTAGCTTCTTTATTCCTAAGAAAGTGTATACTTACTAAACTTATATAAGAGTTTTAACTTAGCTTATATATCCCTTAAGTTAAGACTTATAGACTTGCTAAACGTACTTTTTCTATTTATCTAGGTTATAAATATATAGTTTCTCTTAATATTAGAGTTTTGCTCCTAGTTTAGGCATGTTATCTACACCTTCTAGCAGCTGTTTTAGCTAATAACTAGTTTTGTTATAATTTAGATGTTTTAAGTATTCCTTATTATAATCTTATACATGCTTTAAGAAATCTCCTAAAGGGTATTTATACTTACAGGTTCCTTTTATTAACCTTCTTACTTAAAAGTCCTGTTATTACTAATAGATATTATACTTTATTTATAAGTTTATATAAACGTTAATAGTTTATTCTAATATCTAGTTATCTAATACTTATAGTGTATGTTCTAACGTGCTGTTCTTTACTTTATTAAATATAATAATAGGGATTAGGACTAGATTAGCATCTTTATAGTCTTATCTCTAACTAAGAGTATTAACTTACTTATTATCTTTTCCTTTAACGTAGTAAATATGGAAGTGGAATAAGGTTATTAATTCTGCTTACTGTGCTTACTGTAAATTAAGTTCCTTCGTCAGGAAGTATTAAAGGTTATTATAATCTGAAAAGACCTAAACTAATTCTTTTATACTACTTAAATATAGTACCTACTTAGTAAAGTACTAAATAATTACTATTAATTCCTTATTATAGATTAGGTATTACAGGGCTAGGCTGTAGATTCCTTTTAATAAAAAGGTAACTAGGTAACGTTTCCTATCATCTTAAACTTAGCTGAGTTCTCTGCTGATTATAAATTTTAAGGAGTCTGTTTTAACTTAGAAAAGCTTTAAGAAATTAAGGAGGGTTAGGACTAGTACTGTAATAAAGGTGTGCTTAAAGTCCCTAAACACCTTTTACTATCTATTAGTCTACTTAAACGGCTTACCTTCTCCCGTAAGCTTATACAGTGGTTTTACAATCTTCGTAAAGTATTTAATAAAGTATTAATACAAGTTCGTAAAGTTAATAAAAGCTTATAACTCTTTTTAGTTCTTTAAAGTAAACCAGTCCCTAACTGCCTTTACCTTCTCTGGTTACATTTTAAGTTTTTTAAAGGTTACTTTAAACTTTAAGTAATTTAATTCTTAAATATAAAAGTAGCTCTTTTCTAAGTTCACTATTAGCTTTACTTTTTTAAGAGCTGTTAGAACCTATTATATATATTTTCAGTATTTTTTTAAAGTTTCAGAATAGATTAAAATATTATTTAAGTATATAAAGATAAACTTATTAAAAAAGGGGTAAAGAACACTGTTAATAAGGCTTTAAAAAGTTATGGGGGTATTTGTTAATCCTATTAGTATAATATAGTATTAGTAATACCTATTACGAGTCTGAAACGCTATTTTATACTTATCCTTTTCCTTTACTTTAACGTGGTTAAATCCTATTAGGAAATTAAGGCTGGAGAACTAATTTACCTTAGTAATCTGTTCTTACATCTTTATAATCAGTGGCAATAAGTAACGATTTTTAATTATATCTTTATTTAACGTTTAGTAGTTAATAACTATACGTAACTTACTATCTCCCTTTTACAGGATAAACAGTATTAGGTACCTTATTAGGGATTAGGACTCCACGATAAATCCGTTCTTTAGATTTTTATTAATATACTCCCTTAAGGCTTTAGCTTATTAGAGGTTTAAGTAGTAAGGCTGGAAGCTATGGAGTTTCGCTCTTAACTTTAGCTTGATTTTGTAATCCTATAGTTTATAATCTAGTAATTACGGTATCTTTTTTCAAAACAGGGTAAACTTCCTATACTTTATAGGTACTTTAGATAAGTTAATTTCCTTACTTATCTGTGGATTAGCTTCTTACTTTCCTCTACTTTCCAAATTATTATCTAAGTAATATAGTAGACCTTTTAATCCTTTAACTGTCTTTATAAACCTGACCTAAACCGTACTGGGTTCTGAGGGTTCAGTATGCTTTTAAGTGCTTCGCGTATCTTTAAAGCGGTTTGTTACTTTCTCTAAACGGTAATTACTGCTAGGGGACTTACTAAAAGTAAGGTAATTACTCCTTTAGTTAATTATAAGGTTATACTTTTCTAGCTAGGGTAGACTTAGGATTATATTATACCTTACTACTAATGTAACGTTAAAGTCTATTTATTATTCGTCCTTATCTACTTTAATTAAGAGTAGTAAGTAATAAGTAACTTTACTATAATTATATTAGTATAGGCCTCTTTCTTTATTTTAAATGGGAATAGCCTTTTTATACTCTTTATTAGGGAGTTTCCTTTAGTTAACTAATAAGGGGTGTATTAGGTTTAAAGCACTCCCGTTATTAATTACTGCTTTTACCTTAAACGAACTCCCTTTTCTGTCTGTTAAGTTAATACTGACAGAATAATACTTATACTCCTTTAACATCTAAGTTATAATAACTATTTATCTTTAAAGTCTTATCTAGCTTAACCTTTAAATGCCTCTCCTTCTTCTTAGGGTTTTTACTAACCAGTAAATTATTAGTTTCCAGCCTTTTTAAAGGGCCTGTAGCCTTTTCCTAATTCTTTTTAGAAAAACAAGTAACTTTAATAAACTTAGTAATTAACCTTTCTTAAGTTCTTATACCTTAATGTCTAATTGATTTTAAACGGTATAATGTTTTAGAAATCTTTAATAAGTTAATAATACACTTTATAAGATTAGATTACAGTAATATCCTTTTACTTTTAAATCCGTTAGTAATCTTCTCACTTTTATTATTCTCTAACTTTTCCGTTAAGATGTAGTGAATACGTTACAACTAGGTAGTTATTAAGTACCCCTCCTTATTAATATGTTACAGGGGCTTAGTTAATTATAGTAACCTTCTGTTTATTATTAGACTCCCTTATTAGGGAGTAGGAGACCTAATAATAAGCTAGTTTTAACTTTATCTTAATAATAATGTAATCCTGTTTTTATATGCTAGGGAAATGGTTATAAAGAGCCTTAAGCCTATTATATTAGTTAAGAACACAGTTATCGTATATGTAGTTAATTTACAGTATATCCCTGTAATTAGGGTGGTTAATGTTAAATATAGGTACTACAGTTATAAAGTATAAGATAAGAGGGGTAACGTCTTATTTCTTTTCTTCTTCCACTTACCTCTAAGTGTATTACTTTTCCTAGACTTCTTCTTAAAACTTAGGTAATAATAACCCAGCTTATTCTTCTACAAAATGACCTTCTTTAATAAGTTAGTATTTAAGTTAATTAGTAAAGTGAACTTTATTACAGAGTTATAACTTAATTTTTACTACTCTATTCTTAAACGTTACAGTAAGGCTTTTAACTTACAGGTCCTTTACTTCATCTATTAACTCTTAGTGTTTTTCCTTCAGCTCCTAGACTCTTTACTAATATACTTACTTTATGCCTTTTTAGGAGACCTTTAAGGTATTAGTTTAAAGCACATTAGCTTTAATGCAGGGTAGCTATTTAAGCTGTCCTTCTTCCAGGAAGGTGAGGATATTAATCTACTTAGCGTGCTTAAAGTGTTTAAAAGTCTTAAGAGGTACTGTTAAGAAGAACTTCTACTTCTTTAGTTCAATTCTCTTAGCTTATTCTTTTTCACTTTTTAGGGCTTACTTTATAACTTATGTAACCTGGAGAGTTAGTTCTTCAACTCCCTTTACTATCTTAATAAGGTTTAAGTTAAAGTCTTTCTTAAATTTCCTTAATTTTTAAACTTACAGGGTAAGGTTTTTAAAGCTTATAACTACTAATTAAAATATCTCTTCTTAAAGTCGGTCTTCTGTAACCTACACCTTTAATAACTTTAAGTTTCCACTTTAAAGTCGGTCTTTAACAACTTATACCTTTATAACTAACTCTTTTAAAACACCCTTAAGGACTAAATACACTATATCTTAAGGTTCCTCTTCTTCCTTATCTTTTAGGTTACATTTGTCTATCTAGGTGCAGTTTTCTTCATTACCTGCTATCTTAACATATACGTCTCCTAAGTTAAACTTCACATACTTTCCTCCTTCCAGAACTAGTTTTTAACTGACTTGCTTTAGTAACAGGTATTACCGTGCCATATAGCTTTTTTTACTGTAATTAAAACACTAGACCTAGGACAGGTCTTTAGACTGCTTTTACTACTACTACCGTTAAGGCTTATTACAGTTAGGCTGGTTCTGTCAGTTTACTATACTAATATCTATTAGTCTAGGGTGATAACCTATTACAGTTAACTGGTTCCCCTTTTTAGGTTTACTTAGCTAGTAAAAGGTCCGCTCTTTCTAAAAGTTCTTCCGATAATAGTAATTATAATATTAATTATCAGCCTTAATAACAATCTTAACTAACTCCTAGAGGTAGTCTGGTTAGTCTTCTCGATAAAGGTCTCTAGTAACGTGTTCTTTTAAACTACTTTAGAATAACATTATTAAGGCCTTTTAATTAAGCTTAATCTTTACTACTTTTAACTTAAAGTGTATAAAGAACTTAAAGACTGAAAACGTCTATCTTAAGGCTATAAGGCGTTACTTAACCTGTCTTAACGTGTCTAGTTCTCTAAACTCAGTCCAAAATTAGTTAATAAAGACATTAAAGTTATCAAAAAGGGCTTAAGTTTCAGGGGCTTCCTTTTACACTCTATTTATAAAAAGGTTATTAACTATCTTTATATAAGGTTTATACTAGCAAACAGCTACTCTATCCAGTAGGGCTCTTACAAACTTAACTTTTCCTTCTTCTTCGAAGAACTACTCGTTATAATAGGTGATATAGCTTTAAAGCTAAGCTATTTAGGACTTTAGCTACGTAAAGTCTCCCTTAAAGCGTAATAGTAAGGGGAGCTTTACTTATTTCTTCTATAAGCCCCTAAGGTTATTATTCTCCAGCTTAACAGCGTTAAGTTAAGCTTAGAGTTTTTTAATAAGACTAATACAGCTTTTAATATCTCTAGGGAAGGTTTTATTAAGTTCCTTAACTAGCCCTTACTAGTTAAGGTTTAAGTCTTTAAAGTATACAGCTAACTTATTAATAATAGGGAGCTAAGGTTAAGCTTACGCCTCCTTAATCTCCTTACCTTTTCTAAAAGTTGATATGTTAATGGTAGGAGGGAGGTAGTATCTAGGAGTTTAATAAACAGCGTTTAAAACTGTAATATTAGTATTATATTATAACCTACACCTAACACAGGCCTTAAGAAGACTAGTGTGGGTTAAGATAAAACGTATAACAGGACGTTAATAGGTAAGGGGCGTTCCGAAGACAGCTTATTAAGCTAACACTCTTAAACAGGGGGTTTAATATTATTATAGGTCGCTATTACTATAATACATAAAGGTAAGTCTAAACAGTAAGATATAAATAAATAATTAAATATTAGTGTAAGGAATTAAAGTCCCTTATGGTGGTTATGGGCATAACTATAATTATCTATACTAACTAGCCAGAGGTACCTTATACCTTGCTTAATAGCCTGTTACTTAATAAGGGACTAAGCACCCTGTTACTAAGCACCTTCTGCTCAGCGGTCTTACAGATACTTAATAGGTGAGCACTCTTGCCAAGACTGAGCAGACGCTGGTTGGTCGTAGGGGCTTCGGGTTATTGCACCCCTGGCCCAGTGCGCAGTACTGTACGTACTATCTCCTTACACTGTTCCTTCTGCGGGGGATCCATCGGGCCGCTCCGGCCTAAGTGACAGCCTGCAGGGTCGTCACAAATAGTTCAGGTTATAGAACAGAATATTAATAAGGCCTTAAAGGTAGAAAAGCAATACCTCTGTTATAACTTCTTAAATAAAGGTTAGCTTAGTAAAACACTTTATATCATCTCCTTTAAAGCCTTAGATCATATAAGGGAATAATACAGGGTAATACTTAATACTATACCTACTTGAATTAACCCCACATTAGAACCTTTTAATAACTATATTAAGTAATTTACAGCCTAATAAAGTATACCTTATAATCATAACCTTTTTTACAGACATTAGGTTAAACAGTTATCGTTAGTTAAGGAGGACTTTTACTCTTTCTAATAGTTAGAGAGGAGTATTATTAATAATAATAAGTATCTCTGTTTACAGGAGTTTAACTGTGTTACTAATATTAGAGGTAGATTATGTAACTTTATAACCTTTATAAGTAATCCCTCTGTATTTATATTAACAGCACTATTTCTATAAGGCAGTTAGGCTATTATTCCGGCTAACTAGCCCCTTATAATTCCAGATAGCCAGCCAGTTAGGGGTAAGGGCATGGTTAGGGGTAGAGGCTTAGGGGCACGTAACGTGACTGTGGCGGCACCATGTAGTAAGGCGTTAAGGCGGTCTACAGGCCGTGAGTTAGGTATAATACTAAGCATTCGCCGCGATCCATCACAGTGGGAGGGTATGGTACTAGAGAGGAGCTAAACGACAGTTATAATTAGTAGAATTACAATCTTAACGTCTAGTAACGCCTCTTAAGGTCGTGGTAATGCCCGTACGCCATCTTTGATAACGATAATAACCTCCTCTGCGCCGTTAGGGGTTATAAGGAGAGTAGGAACGTAAGGAATTAAGATTACACGGTTGTAAGCCCTAGTATTTGAGCTAAAGTGTTAGTAACGGTTCTAGCTAATTAAAGGGTAAGCTTACAGCTTAGTTATCATTGTAATAATAGTAGTTATTTGTAATTTTATTGTGGAAAACGCGGATTTAGCCCAGTTTCGCTATGTGAGCCTTATTTATGTGCGTTCCAATTGATAGGGTGGCATTTAGGTGCAGTCTGGCAGCTGTCACAGGTACGCGGGGTTATGTGGGGTCAAGTGTTACGCGCAGGGTTAGGGTTATGTATGGCAAAATATGTGGGGCTACCGTACACGGAGACGTTGACCACCGTACACCGAGACGGCCTCATTTTAAAAAACAGCATCTTTTATCACTATAACCTTACGGACTTTATTTCGACCTTTAAATTATAAATATCACTTTATAGTTATTATTTTTTAAAATCACTTTTCTATCTTATTACCATATAATTAGACAGTTACTTTAAATACTTACTAATAAGGGTTTCATCTTTATATAACGCGTTTAATTATAGTAACGCTTTCCTTTAGTAGCTTCTTTTTAAGAAGCGCTGCCTTAACGCTAAATACAACGCTACCATACGGGACCTAGAGTTAAAAACTTAAAAGCTCCGTAAAGCTATTACCCGTTTTAACTAAATTAAAATCTAGCGTTACAGGACGGAAAAGTAAGCTTTTTCTATATTTAACTGGGAGGTAGAGATCCTTTATTTTTAAAAGTAAAAGGAGACTTATTTAATTACTCCTTTTAAAATTAATAAGTCCTTTAACTAAGTAGGTTTTTTAACAGGAATACCTGCCAGTTCTTTCTCTAAGGGGTCACCTTAATTAACGACCTCTTCTTAACCTGGTTTATAATTCTTTTTATAAGAGTTTATAGGTTTAAGTTCCTTAAGAGTCTTTTATTACCTTAGATCCTTGTTCTTTAAGGCTAAAGGGATTAAATTAACGATTTTTTACTTATTTTTCTTTTATTAACTTTTTTCTCTTAACAGTACTTATTCCTATATGGAGTTTACTGGGAGCTTTAAAGGCCCAGCTTCCTTATTAAGTTTAAAGTCCTTTTAACTTTAGCCAACGTTTTAATAAATGTCTTTCCACACTTATTAAAAAGTTTCCTACCATTTCCTAAGCTTTAAGTCCTGTAAAAGTCTTACTTTTTAATTTAACAGTTTAAATATCAGACCTTATTTTATTTTCTCTATTTCTAAAGTAAACTAGTTAATTTACCTCTTTAAGGTTATACTAATTAGTTTAACTTTCACCTTCCATTCTTCCTTTACAGGTGGTTTTAATCAGTCTGGATTTTTTTTAATAAAACTTTATAATTAGGTTTAAGTATTTAAGGTTTTTAACAGGTCTTTATAAGTTACTTTTAAAGCTGTAATCTAGTTATTTAATAAGATATTTAAATATGTTCTTCCCTTTCCGTAAATCTATAACTTCCTTAACGTTGTACTTATCTTTATTAACGTTAATCTTAATCTTCTTTTCCAGGAGGACTCCCTTTAAAGTGGGTTTTAGAAGTGAGATATAAAAGACCTTAGTCTACACCTTTATATTAACAGGTAAGTCTAATTTATAATTAGAGGTAGTGACCTTTTTTTTAATCCGGAACGGTCTGTACCTTTTAAAGTTAAGCTTTTTATTAAGCCGTTTTAAATACAGGTTTTATAAAAAAAGGTAAACATAATCCCTCTCTTAAAAAGTCAGTCCCTTAACTTATTTATTATCGTAATGGAGTCCTTTCTTAAATATTAATTATTTAATTTAATGTTTATTGATAAACTTCTTTATTTATTTACGTGTAAACTTAAGTTTAGCTTATAAGTGGTTATACAGTTCTTATATCTGGTCTATATAGACTGTGGCTTAAAGGGCGCTAGTAGGTGGGCCTTAACGGAGCTTAAGCTCCTTACTGTAATTAGTAAAGAATAATGATATACTTATTAATTTAATTAGTGTTATATTATGAGTTATTTATACTGTTAATAATAACTTAAGTTAATTATCTTATTTAAAGTTAACGTAAGCTTAAAGATACATTATAAATATCTAATTAACTTGCTCTGTTTAGCCGTCCGTCTATAGGTAAAATGTTATTAAAAGCTTACTTTTTACACTTATTCTTTATATTAATCCTTACTAGAACTTTAATACGATTAGTTTATCTTAATTTATAATAATGTTATCTAGTTAAAAGTGTTATAAAACTACCTCTTTCTTAAAGATATAAGTAAGTTACTTTACTGTTATATCCTTTAAGGTTAGTAAGAAGTAAGCTTATTTTATTAATTTGTTAACTATTATAAGGATTTAATTATAGGTGACTTTTATAATAGGGTCTTTAACTCTGGAATTCTAGTGATAAAGTTGAGTAAGATAAAGCTTTATAAAGCTTATAATACGGGGAGTGGTTTAAGAAGTCTGTAAGGTTTATAACGTCAGTTCTGCTTTTAGTAACAGACATTATAGTTATTAACTACTTCCTTAACTACCTTTTTCATTTC
>Ga0247776_10000438_pt1 | contig 10258 bp, 10 predicted proteins | sample UWRJL199509C5_FD_179912 | JGI IMG/M metagenome (GOLD analysis project Ga0247776, IMG submission 179912) | Plant litter microbial communities from Arlington Agricultural Research Station in Wisconsin, United States - UWRJ-L199-509C-5 | ecosystem: Environmental > Terrestrial > Plant litter >...
GTCACGCCGCAAGATCGCGCGCGTGGCTCGGAACACGCGTCGATTGTGGCGGCGCATCAAGATCTCGAAGCACCAATGCTCGCCGCTCCGAATGCGAGCAATCACGGCTTCGTCACTGAGACCCAGCGACTCGCCCGAATTGGCTGCAGGGATGCTGCTTTGCAAGGTATTCATCCGACCTGAATTGAGTCGCCCGCCGCCAAATGGTTCCCGAGAAATCGACTTGCGCAAAGAAATTACGCGAGCCGCGCGTCAATCCCTTGGAATCGTTAGACTAGCAGCTAGGGCGCCGTCGAGCTTCTGGTCCAGGTCGATGCCATTTGCGTGCAGATCGAAGGCCAGCACCGCGAAATAGTCGTCCTCACTGAGGCTCCCCGGAGCATCACCCGGCATGTTTTGAACCACGAACGCCGCCACATCCGCGACCGTCACGAATTTCGATTTGCGAACCTTTGCGCCGGCTGGCGGATCCAGGGTCAACGCACCGGCTCCGACGACTGCGGGGGCGTCTTGGCTGCCTTCACCGGCCTTGCCGTGACAGCTACTGCAGTGATCAGCGTACACTTTCGTGCCACGCGTGACTTGCTCCGCGAAAGTCGCGGGCGCAGAACGTGCCTCATTTCCTGCGCTCTTGGCGTCTGTCGCGCCACACGCTGAAGCCAAAGCCAAAGGGCCGAGCACCAACACCAGGGCAGCATTCAATAGTTGCATGCCTATCTGAGCCGGGAGCCGGAAAACGGTTCCCCTAAATCGAACCGCGCGTCAGCAACCGCTGCAAATCTTCGTTCTCTGCGAGCCAGTAGCTTGGTCGTCAGCCAGCACCTTGCCCATATCGTTGGGGGCCGAGGCCGTGGCAGAGCAGCGCGAGCCCACTGACAGTCGATATTTCAACCTCTGCTGGCAATGCGGAACGCGTGGCGCGCGCCTCTCCGTCACCCTGGTGTGCCAGCGTGGCTTCGGGCAAGTCGCGCGTCGAACCGCGAAGAAACCAGCGCTCGCGGCTTGGGTTGATCGTAGCCACCGGCGGATCGGGCTCGGTGACTCGCTACTGCGAGCTCCTCGCTCGCTATCGGGTGCGCTGTGTTCGCGGCAGCCGACGCAGCGCGCCATTCATCCGGAAAACCCGTCTTTTCTAGACCACTCGCGAGGCAAAGCTGTCGGGGCGTGCCATCTTGCCTCGCCATCCTTTGGCACGCAGCTAGTAAATAATGCTGATTTTACGAGGGGCACGGAGCATGCATTCGTTCGCGCAAACAATGACGCGCGAACTCGGTACTGATGGGCACGCGGGGCTAGTGGTGGAAGAGCATTGCTCGGCCGGAGCGTTTGGCGCGCTGGAGAGTGAATGGCGAGCCCTCGAAGCCCACGCTGAGACGCCGTTCGTGACTTGGGATTGGGCGGTCGCTTGGTGGGCCCAGCTGCGCGAAGAAAAGCTGGGCGTGACTGACTCGCTGAGCCTGCGCACGATACGCACGCCCGACGGGCAATTGGTGGCCGTGGCACCAATGCTGGTCAGCCGGCGGCCTTCAGTCGGCCCGATCCGCATTCGCCAGCTGCAATTCTTCGGCGCAGATCCCAATATTACGGAGCAACGCGGCCTGCTTTCGCTGCCGCAATGGCGGGCCCAGGCGTATTGCGCGCTGCAGAGCCATGCGCTTCAGCATGCCGAAGGTTGGGATTCCATGTTCCTCAGCGGTGTGCCCGCAGATCTGGAGCTGAGCGCACTTTCAGGCTCTTCTGAATTCGCGTGGCTGGCACAGACGACCGACTACGTGCTCGATTTGCCAGATTCGTGGGCCGCGTTCCGGACTGGCTTGCCGCGCAACATCAAGGAGTCCCTGCGCAAGTGCTACAACGCACCCAAGCGCGACGGCGTGGAGCTTCGTCTGCAAGTCGCGGAGAGCGTCGAGTCCGTGCAACCAGCGCTCTCGCACTTCTTCAGGCTACACGCAGCTCGCGCGCAGCTGACCGACACTGTGCACCACTACAATATTTTCTCTACGGCGGAAGCCCAATCTTTCCTGACAGACGTCTGCCGTCGCTTCGCGGCGCGCGGCGCGCTGCGCATCTTTCAGTTGCTGGCCGGTGACCGGGTCGTCGCGGTGCGTATCGGCTTCGTCGCGGGCGACACGCTGTACCTGTATTACTCTGGCTACGATCCCGCGTTTTCGCAGTACAGCGTGATGACCACCACCGTGGCAGAAGCGATTCAGTACGCGATTTCAAACGGCTTTGCGCGCGTGAACCTCTCTACGGGCAGTGACGTCTCGAAGCTTCGCTGGGGTCCGACCGAGCGTGTGACGCGGCAAGCTTTGCTGATGTCGAACTCGCGGCGCGCGCAAATCACTCATCAGGTGTACCGCCATGCGCTGCACGCCATTTACACCATGCCGAGCCTGCGCCGGGCCACCACCTTCTTGGCCCGCCGCTCGACTCCGCCTCCACCTCCGCAGCAGTATCGCTAGCTAACGCGATCGCGCAGCGCGAGCTGAACGCGGCCGACGATTGCCAGCAAGTCGGTTTGCGTGATGATGCCGAGCAATTTCGATTCGGCGTCGACGACCAATGCCTCCCTGACCTGGCCGCGGGAGAGCAACGGGAACAATTTTCTAATGGGCGTGTCCTGCAAGGCGAGCTCGAAAGAGATCGACGGCAGCTCGCGGATCTTCTTCGGCGGTACGGCTGCAGCCGTCGCTAAGTCCAACACGCCATGCACGACTCCGTGCTCGTCGACGATTGGCAGCACGCGTAGGCGGTGCGCGCGGAGACGTTCTTCGGCGAGCTGACTCGAATCGTCCGGATGAATCGTGACCAGATCGCGCGACATGATTTCCGAGCAGAAAATCTCGCCGCGCAAGCGACGATGCGCGGCCTCTTCGACGTGCCGAAAGAGCGCGATCAAGTCGGCCAACTCGACATCGAGCGGGGTGCCCAGGCGCTCCTGTGCCAGCGCGATGTCGGACTCGGTGAACCCCACGCGGAACTCGGGCGGCGCATCCGTCGTGTGGTGGCTGGACACGGGCAGAGCGGCGGCGTGCGGGTAGCTGCGGCGCGCCAGGGCGTTGAAGATCAAGCCAACCCCCACGAGCAAAAGCGAGTTGAGCAACACCGGAACCAACGCGAAGCGAAAGCCGGCGCTCGTCACCGCAGGACCGCCGATCACTGCCGTCAGCGCGACCGCCCCTGCCGGCGGATGCAGACACCGAAATAAGCTGGTGAGCGCGATGGTCGAGGCCACGGCCAGCGCGGCCGCATAGCTGGGCTCCGGCAGCGCACGCGCTGCAGTCACGCCCACGACGGCCGCGATGAAATTGCCACCCACCACCGACCAGGGTTGGGCGAGTGGGCTAGCCGGCACGCCGAAGACGAGCACGGTGGACGCGCCGATCGGCGCAATCAACAGTGGAACGTGTTCGCTCGAACCGAGCCAAGTCCGCATCACGAGGCCGGTCGTCAACAGGCCGATGAAGCCACCCAGAGCCGAGTAGACCCGCTCCCGGAGCGATACACGCGAACGTGCCGGCTTGAACCCCAGAAGCCAGCTCCGAGAAGACGACCAGCGCACGAACATCCCGCGCGGATATATCTAGCGCCAGAAAATTTGTCCATCGCGGCGAAGGCCGAGCCAAGCGTTATTCGCTCGGTTTGAACCCGCGCTCGAGCGCGCGCGCCATGGCGGTCGCGAGCGGCGCCTGCCTGCGATTCACGACTGGTAAGGAAGGCGCACGTTCGGCGTTGAGGGCCAGGAAGTGCGCATCTTCCGCGGGCACACTGCCTTCGTCGTAGATCGCTTCGACCGGGCACTCGGGTACGCAAGCGCCGCAGTCGATGCAAACGTCGGGATCGATGTACAGCATCTCGGTGTCGCCGTGAAAGCAGTCGACCGGGCACACGACGACGCAGTCGGTATACCGGCAGCGCAGGCAGTTCCCGGTCACCACGAAGGTCATCAGTGCTTGAAATCGCGTATGATTTTTACCAGCGCCGTCAGCTCCTCGGGCTTGTCGGAAAGCTCGGGGTTGGCGGACATGGCGGGGCTCTTGCCGACTGCAGCGCCACCTTCCAAGATCGTCTTCTTGATTTGATCGTCCGTCACGCTCGCCTGCCAGGTGGCGTCGCCGAAGGCGCGCGGCTTAGGGGTGAGCGCGGCTGCGCCGGGGCCGTCACCCGCGCCGTGATCGCCATGACAGACGACGCACTTGGTCGAGAACAGCTTGCGTGCGTCCGCGGCAGGGTCGGGCGGCGGCGGCGGTGGTTCGGGCGCGCTGACCGGCTGACTGTTCGCGACCGGTGCGTCCGAAGCCGAGTGCTTGCTGCACGCGGTGACCGACAAGAGTGGCAACACGAATGTCAACGTGAAGACGGCGCGCGCGTGCATGCAGTTCATGTTCATTCTCTCCTCAGACGTCGAAGCGTTGAAAGCCGAACGAAATCCTCAAACTCGAACGATGCGAACGAACGGGATCTTCAGGCGCGGGACTGTCTGATCGTTTTCGTCGAGCCGACGCGCGTGTGCGGCCAGCAGATCGCTGCGGGTGAGCATCCCGATCACCTGCTTTGGTGCTGACCGCGAGACCACGGGCAAGCGCCCGATGCCAAGACTTACCATGAGATCGGCCGCCTCGCGCAGGGAGTTGTCTTCGAACACGACCGTAGGGGCGCGCCGCAACAGTTGTTCGACGCGTAAGGGGTTGGTTACGCTTTCAGCGGCAGTCGCGTCGGCGATTTCGTGGCGAGTGACGACGCCCAATAATCGTGCGCTTTCGTCGACCACCGGGAACCCGTGGTGACGGCTGCCTGGTGCCCCCGACTCGAACCACTGCCGCAGATGAGCGAGCGTATCGCTCGCGGCAAAGGCGACCACTTCTTTTGTCGCAAACTCGCCGACTCGAACTTGGTCCAGAAAATCCGCCGCGTATTCGCTGGGTACGCGGATGCCGCGACGCGCGATTTTCTCGGTCATGATGGTGTTGCGCATGAGGAGGCAGGAGACCAAAAATGCGGAGGTGCACCCGCCAAGCAGCGGCAGCAGGCCGAGCGGTTGCAGCGTGGTCTCGAAGGCGAACACTACGGAAGCCAAGAGCGCGCGCGATGCTCCGGCAAAGATCGCGGCCATGCCGACCAAGCCGGCAATGCGCGGATCGATGCCGAGGCCGGGAGATGCGCGGGCGACCAATGCGCCGAGCGTCGCGCCCAAACCACCACCGATGGTAAACAGCGGCGCCAGCGTGCCGCCCGAAGTGCCACTGCCGAGCGCGATGACCCAGGACACGAACTTCAGCGTGAAGAGCAAGAACAGCGCCTGGCCCGTCAGCGAGCCTGCCAAGATGTGCTCGATGTTGTCATAACCGACGCCCATCGTGCGGGGGGCGAAGTAGCCCACCCCGCCCACGGCGAGGCCGCCCAGGGCGGGCCACCACATCCAATGAATGGGCAGCTTTTCGAACGCATCCTCGACGGCGTATACCGCGCGCGTGACGAAGGTCGCGATCACGCCCAGAAACGCGCCGAGCAAAATGTAAAACGCGAGCGCTTCAGCGCTCGGTTGTGCGAGCTCGGGCATGGCAAAGACCGGCGCCGAGCCGACCAAGGCCATGCGCACGCCCGCGGCAGTCGCGCTCGCCAGCGCGACCGGGATGATCGATCGCGGACGGAACTCGAACAGCAGCAGTTCGACTGCCAAGAGCACGGCCGACACCGGACTGCCGAAGGTGGCCGCCATACCCGCTGCGGCACCCGCAGCGAGCAGCGTCTTGCGCTCGGCGGCGGACGTCTTCAACAGCTGACCCAGCAATGAGCCGAGCGCACCGCCAGTCGCGATGATCGGCCCCTCGGCACCGAATGGCCCACCCGTGCCGATGGCGATCGCGGCCGACAACGGCTTGAGGAAGGTGAGCCGCGGCGGAATGCGGCTCTCGTTGGTGAGCACCTGCTCCATGGCCTCGGGGATGCCGTGACCGCGGATGGCTTTGGAGCCGTACCTGGCCATCAAGCCCACCAGCAGACCGCCCAGCACCGGCACGAAGATCACTGGCCAGCCCAGCTGGTGTTCGGCGGGCGCCACCGAACGCGTAGAAAAACGCCCGAGAAAGGCGATGTTCGTAACCAACGCGATCATCGACACCAACACGCGCGCGACGACCCCCGCGGCGAAGGCCACGCCGATCGCGAGCGCACTGATGAAGATCACGCGCGGACCGATCACGCTAGCCGAGCGCGCTACGTGTGCCGCGGCCAGCGTCGGCGAGAGCGACGGCGAGACCGGTAGCAATCCAGTCGCGGAAATCGGCGTGCGACGCTCGCGCTCAGCCATTTCGAGTGCGGCCTTTCTTGACCAGCTCCGGGCCCTCTTCGAAGAACAAGCTCGGCGCTTGCGCCGATACTTCTGCGATGTCCACGACTTTGCCGAGCAGCCGGGACAGCGTCTTGAGCTCCGCCTTGGGCAGCTCGGAGAGTGTCGAAATCAAGCGATCCTGCGCCGCTTCAGGGGCGCGCTCGAGCAGCCCACGCCCCGAGCGAGTGAGGCTGAGATCGACGCTGCGACGGTCCTTCTTGGAGGTCGTGCGCCGCACGTGGCCGAGGGCGACCAAGCGGCTCACGACAACCGAGACCGAGCTCTGGTCCGTGGCCGTGCGCGCGGCCAGCTCGTTCACCGAGCACGGGCTCTGACGGGCCAGGCAAGAGAGCACGAACAGCTGGGCCCCGGACAGGCCCACCCGCTGCTCCGCCGCCCGGGAAGAGACGCGTAACGAGCGGACGATCTGCCGGAGCGAGTTCAGCACTTCTCGCACTTCCTCGGGCAGCGCCGGCGCGCGGGCAGCGGCTTCGGCGCTCGCCAGCGCGCGGCCTTTTGCTTGGGTAACCATATATTGGCTCCCATACGCCCGAGCGGCAGCTGACGCAAGCGCCGGCTAGCCCCTTTTTACGGGGCGCGCCGGCAGAAGGGGCGAGAGTGCCTGGGTGATTTGCACGATCGCGTCACGCACGAAACGACACGCGGGGTCGACCTCGAGCGCTGTGGGCCAGAGCAGCTCGATCTCGCCCGGTTCATGAGCGAACGGCACGGGCGCCAGACGAAGGTGTGGGCGGACGCGCAGGATTTGCATGGCGACGAGGGTCGGGATCGTCGCCACCAAGCGCCCGCCATCGACGATCGCGCCAACTCCGCCGAAGCCGGCCACCGAACAGCGGACGCGGCGCTCACGGCCGAAGCTTTCTTCGACCACGCCGCGCAGATCGTTGTTGTACGAGACGATCACGTGTTCCTGAGCAAAGTACGCGCGTTCGGTCGGGCGCGTGCCGAGCCGCACGAAGCGTGGATCGAAAACGCACACGAAGTGGCTTTGGAGCAAAGGGCGACGCGCAATCGAGCTCGGCAAATCATCCGCCACGGTGACCGCCATATCGACGCGGCGCGTGGCCAGCGCCTCGTGCACGGTGCGAAACTGAATCGGGCTGCTGATTAGCCGCATCTCTGGGGCCTGCTTTTCCAACCGGCGAAGTAGCGGAGGGAGCAACCATTCGTCGCCGATGTCGGCGATGCCGATCCTCAGCGTGCGGTCGCTCGTCTTGGGATCGAAGCGAGCAGAGCGCAACGTGGCCTGCACGATCGCGTCGAGGTGTGGGCGAGCTTCGGCGACTAGGCGCGCGCCGCGCTCCGTGAGCACGATACCGCGGCCGTGGCGAATCACGATCGCCTCCCCGATGGCAGACTTCAGCCGACCGAGCGCCGCGCTGATCGCCGATTGCGTCAGGTACAAGCGAGCAGCAGCAGCGGTGACCGACCCGGTTTCTGCGACCGCCACCAACACCGGTAACAAGTTGAGATCCAGGTCCCTGGCATGAACGGCATTCATGAATCGTATCTAGCTTATTCGCTGGTTCATTCGTGCTAGGGGCACTAGCTTTCTCGGCATGAACAGCAAAGAAGCCAGCGGGCTCGGCGGGGATTTCTCGTTTCCAGGCACGTCTTTGACCGTCAAACGCCTCGGTTATGGCGCGATGCAGTTGGCGGGTCCGGGGGTCTATGGTCCCCCGCGCGACGTAGAAGGCGCGCTCTCCGTGCTGCGAGAGGCGGTCAGTGCGGGCGTCAATCACATCGACACGAGCGACTTTTATGGTCCGCACGTGACGAACGAGCTCATCCGTCGCGCGCTGCATCCATATCCCAAAGATTTGGTGATCGTCACCAAGGTCGGCGCGCGTCGTCCCGCAGACAAGTCGTGGCAGCGCGCCATCTCTGCCGAAGAGCTGACTCTGGCGGTACACGACAATCTGCGAAACCTGGGCGTCGAGGCGCTGGACGTCGTGAACTACCGGATGATGGGCAGTGGGCTCGGGACCGAAGAGGGCTCGATCGCCGAGCAGGTGACGGTGCTGGCCGACCTGAAGAAGCAGGGACTCATCCGTCACATCGGGCTGAGCACCGTCACCGCGACCCAAGTGGCGGAAGCGCAGGCGATCACCGACATCGTGTGTGTACAGAACAACTACAACCTGGCGCATCGTGAGGACGACGCCTTGATCGCGCTTTTGGCGCAGCAGGGGATCGCCTTCGTGCCTTACTTCCCGCTCGGTGGCTTCTCACCGCTGCAATCGTCCACGCTGTCGTCCGTGGCCGAGCAACTCGGCGCAACTCCGATGCAGGTGGCACTTTCCTGGCTGCTGCACCGCGCGCCCAACATCTTGCTCATCCCGGGCACGTCATCGGTCGCTCACCTGCGTGAAAATCTGGCTGCCGCGCGGCTCTCGCTCGCGCCGGCTTCGTTGGCCGAGCTCGACGGAATCGCGGCCAGTAGCGCTCGAAAGGAGCATTGACTCGGAAAGGAGCGACCCGCTCCGGTATCAACGACGCGTGAAAATGTCGCGAATTGACGCTTCTTAGCCTGGTCTTCCGAGGCATCGGTGACAATTGAATGACCAGATGAAGAACCTGTGCACGCTCGCTCGGCATTCCGCGGCCATTGGCCTTTTCTGTCTGGGCGGCGCCAGCGCCTGCGGCAGCTCTGACAGCGGCATACCGAGCAATTCCGGGGCCGGCACTGCTTCCGTGGCTGGGGCGGGAGCGGGGGGCTCTGGCTCTTCGATCGCGGGGCAACCTGGCGCGAGCTCGGGTGGCAGCAGCAATGCGGGTGGAAACACCAGCTTGCCTACGGCGGGTTCGGTCGGAACGAGCGGCGGCAGTAGCTCGGCAGGCGCCGCTAACGGTCAAGGCGGCGGCTCCGCACAAGGCGGCGGCTCCGCACAAGGCGGCGGCTCCGCACAAGGCGGCGGCTCGGCGCAAGCCGGTAGCAGCGGCAGCGTCGGGTCGGCTGGCAGCACCGGCGGGTCGACCGCACGCTTCAGTTTTTTCGTGACCAGCTTGGAAGCCATTCGCCGCGAATCCAAGAGTCAGAACGGCTACGGCGGAAACCTGGGCGGGCTCGCTGGCGCGGATGCGATCTGCACGCGCATCGCCGAGGCGGCGGTGCCCGGCTCCGGTGCCAAAGGTTGGAAGGCCTTCTTGAGCACCACCACGGTCAACGCCATCGAGCGCATCGGGACGGGCCCTTGGTACGATCGCAACGCCAAGTTGGTGGCCAGCGACACCGCGGGCCTGACGCAAGAGCGGCCCAGCGGCATGACCACCGTCGATGACTTGCCAAACGAGCTCGGCGTGCCCAATCGAGCCGGCACGGGCACCGGGATGGACGACAATCACGACACCATCACCGGCTCGAACGCTCAGGGCAAATGGGATAACGGAGCCACCTGCAGCGACTGGACGAGCGCGGCCGGCAGCGATGGCCCGCGCGTGGGTCACTCTTGGCCGGCGAGCAGCGGCAAATCGTGGATCCAAGCCCACACCGCGCCCGGCTGTGAGCCCAGCGTCGCGCTGGTCCAAAACGGCGGCGGCAGCGGCAACGGGATCGGTAACGGCGGCGGTTACGGTGGTTTCTACTGCTTCGCGCTGAAGCCGTAGAACCAAAGCTCGCTGTTCACAGTTTGTTCTCAACGCGCAGCAGCCGCAGGGGAATAGAGTGGCTGCGATGATTCGCGGCGGGTTGGGTCCGGCTTGGGTGGTGGTCACACTGACAGCCGCGGGCTGCGTTCATCCTATTTCCCAGGACGAAAGCACGGTTGGCAAGCAGACGCGCGATTGTGTCGTGCCACTGCCGGCAGGGGTGCGCGAGCTTGGAGCACCCGTCTCGCTCGAATACCCCGACGCTTCGCTCTGGATCTGGAGCTCACTGACGGACGACGGCAGCGTGGTCGAAAA
>Ga0247776_10000439_pt1 | contig 10249 bp, 11 predicted proteins | sample UWRJL199509C5_FD_179912 | JGI IMG/M metagenome (GOLD analysis project Ga0247776, IMG submission 179912) | Plant litter microbial communities from Arlington Agricultural Research Station in Wisconsin, United States - UWRJ-L199-509C-5 | ecosystem: Environmental > Terrestrial > Plant litter >...
CAGTGCTCTGTTACGAGATCTTTAAAAAATGGCCGCTTCTAAGCCTATTTCCTGGTTGTATAGTTTAAATACTTCCTTACTTTCACTTAACAAAAACTTTGGAACCTTAAACACTTGTTCTGGGCTGTTTCCCTTTTGACATACACAGAATACCTTTTTAGCCCTACAATGTAGAGCAGAGTAAGGTACTTCTCCCTAAATAGTTGTAGACCTTATTATTCTACAGTAGCTATCCATTTAGACAACAGGTTTTAACCTGGTTTCAGGTTTTAGCTGAAACTAAAGTAATTTTATTTTGATTTTATTTTTATTTTTATATTTTTGTAATTTGATACACACCATTTATAGGTGAACCTCTTTTAATAGCATTATAAATAGCTTGTCTAGTAACACCTAAAAATTCACCTGCTTCAGTTTGATTTGTAAACTCTTTTACTTCATTAGTTTGAGTATTTAAAACTGAAACGGATACTCCTTCACGTGCTAAAGTTTTAGCTTTTATATTAGCTAAAGCCCCAGGAGTTAAAGGGTTATTTTTCCTATAATTTGCTGTTGCAGCGGCCAGTTTATTTCTGGTCTCTTCACTAACAAGTTTTCCCGTATGTATCGAAGATAATATTTCTTTATGCTCAGGAGATATTAATTTAGCTTTAAATTTGTCTATACTTTCCTGGCTATGTTTAAACCCCAATAGGGAATACGCATATTTTAATATATTATAATCCGGGACCAATAAATCGAGGTAAAATTGTTCTCTCTCAATAAGTTTAGTTTTAGGGCTATACTCTAAAATTTCCAATGTAAAATTACTGTGGCCATATTTTAGTAAAGCATTTTGTATAGGTCTAGGGTTTCTACTTAATTCTTTAACATTATAATAGTTTCCTAATCTTTTTGCTAAATCTACCCCACTACCTACATATGTTTTACCATTCAGATTATTTATTCAACGATAAACACCTGATTGACCTCTATTATCTTTTAACACCTCATTTTTCGATGATTCTGCATCCTTATAACTTTTAATTGGAGAGACTAATTTTACATCTGTTGTACCTTCTGAAATTAACTTATTATAGTCATTTACGATATTAGTATTATTTAATGATTTATCATTATTATTTTGTAGTCTTTTTTCGGTTATACTTAACATTGAATATGTTATTTGACTATTAGATTCGGTTAGGCAAATTTGTAATAAGGAAATAAAAAATGGCTTTGGCCACTATTAAAAATAAATGAACTTCAATAAAATAAAATTACTTTCTTGCCATTGCATCCTTTAGGATGAGGCCTGACTATATCTTAAGCACCATCTGATGATGATGCCAACCCACATTTAGTCGATGAACTGCACACCCATTTAAAAAAAAATTGGTGCTTGGCTGCGGATTACCCATTTCCTTTCGTACATCAATTTCGATTTTACCATACCACGAGTCATTACCTGTGCCACAAGATGTGTTACCACCCTTGTTTGGTTGAAATTGCTTTAGGGCTTTCCCGTCAATTTGAGGATTTATAGCAGAAGGTTCACTTCCACTTGTAGGCTGTTTTTAATGGGTTACTCATTCCCATACAACCTTATCGTTAAATGTCTGATAGTTCAACATTCATCATTGCCCTTCCGAGAGCAAATACTCGCGAATAGAGTCTTCACGACCCCCCCATATGCACAAGGCATTAAAACCCTAAAAAGCAAAAACCCGTAGGGTAATCAAATCCCTTTAGAATACTAATGCACAAATTGTCCGAGATTACAGTTCTGTACCTGCTATGATGTAATTTAAAACTACATACTTACATATGTTTCGCGGAAAACCAGCTATAGTAGTCAGTATTGTCTTTCACTAACTTACCACAGTTCTTTGGATATCTTTACAACGATAACCCATTCGGCCTTTTATAAGCCTGACCATAGTAAGATCACTACTCTTCGGGTCTCTATTTAGATACTTATTCATTACTTAATAACTGGATTATCTAGGCAAACATGATTAAATTATAATTTAATCCTTTTACTTGCTTGCATCTAATTAGAACTTGCTGACCCATTATACAAAAGGTACGCTCTCATATGTTTATTAAACTTACCTTGAGCTGCTTATAAGACTACTAACTATACATACTTTCCTTCACAGTACTATTCGCTATCACTTGTATACTATATTAAGGCTTAGAGGAAGGTTCCCCTTTATTCAAACAGATTAACCCATTTTACTTTAAGCCCAACTTTCTCTATTTTCATTCACACTACTAATAGAATCTCGTTTGATTTATTTTCCTGAAGTTACTAAGATATTTCGATTCACTTCGTTTAAGAGGGATGAAACTCTCCATCCCCGGAGGATATACTCCCCTTGTTGGAATTTTCATTTGAAATAACTAGCCAACAACTCAATGGTAATTTTATTTTAACCATTTACCTAATATACAGCATAGTTTCCCTAATAGTCTCTTTATATACTTGCCATAAAGTTAATCCTTAAATTATATAATAAATATTCTTAAGGTATTAAGATTATGAAATAATACATTACATATCAAATACATTACTATATATTTTTATATACAATTATTAAAATCATATATCGGGTTATTATGATTCGAACATAACTACTCCTCAACCCAAATGAGGCGCCTAACCAACCTGGCTCTAACCCGCTTATACTATTTAATAAATTTATATCTAAATGTTTATACTATATAACAGAGAATATCCGATTCGAACGGATGTGGTTTTTAAACCAAATAAGTTTCAAGCTTATCACTTTAAACCACTCAGTCAATTCTCTTATTATTTTTTTATGTGTTATACCTATTTATAGTACAACATCCCCTATTAATTAGAACATATAATATATTATACCTATTTATAGTACAACATCCCCTATTAATTAGAACATATAATATATTGTTAATGCTTACTAGATAAGTGCGTACAAGACTCGAACTTGTAAAAGCATGTCCGTAGCATGCTGTTATACCAATTTAACCAACGCACTTTATTGATTCCTCAACGAATTGAACGTCGATCACATCCTTATCAAAAATGCGCTTTACCTATTAAGCTAAGGAACCTTAATTGCATATATAATATTAAAAAATACTAGAAAAATAAAATCGTAATTTAAGCTAAATTCACAAAGTGTTTGTAATACTTTTAAAATTATGTTAGATTTATAAAACAGTCGTATTTTTTTATAATTATTATATTTATAAAATAATGTTAGATTTATTTGATAAATCTAATTATTAAAATGTTATATTTAAACAACACAATACATAATACTATAACAAGAGCATCCAGACTTGAACTGGAAATTTGAAGGTTGAAGCTTCCTATTTTACCAATTAAACTATACTCTTTTTTAATAATATCAATAATAGCATATTAGTTGTAACTTAATACTTATGTCGTAATATAACTTATAATACTAAGTCTAACATTATTGTTATTTTACATAAATAAATACATAATTAACATAGTTACTTAAATAATCTATCCCCCCAGCAAGCTTGCTGGGGGAGGTAATTTACCTATTTATATACCTAAAAATAGTATAAACAAAACCTCTATACACTTATTAAATGTTAATCATATTAATAAGAAATAAGATTGTGTTAATAATATTAAAACAAAATATTATGTCAATAATCTTAAATTTAAGGGATTTATACCTATCTGTGTTATAATTAATTTAATGTCCACCCGCAGGGTAGATTACCAACCCCACGGGTTAGCTACGTGTTAATGGATTTACCCTTATAAAAACCTCTTACTTTTTATGGTATTAATCTCTCTAAAAATACCTTTTACTTTTCATTAATCGCGATTTTTTTTAAAAAAAAAAATGGACCTGTTACTTTTATTAATTTATCTAAAATACCTGTTACTTTTATTTTATTAATCCATATACTATATTGTATAAAATAATGTATTAAATAACAAATTATTGACATTATCATCATTATGTATAATTTATTAATCCATTTAGATATATCTAAAAATTATCTTTCTAGCTTAAGTGCAATGGGTGTTGAGAGCTTTGAAGCTTTGGAGCTTCAGGGGGGGGTGGTTAAAAAAGGTTCGGAAAAGAGTGGATTTGAACCACCAGGTGTTAAACACAATATTTAGCAAATATCTCGCCTTACCAATAGCAACTTTTCCTTTTTTAGCCACAATTATAGCATTTTTTTGTTCATTCTCTTTTTAATAATAATATATCATTTAAATTAAACTGTAAGTATTAAACAGTACAACTATTAAACAGTGCGAGTCAGACCGGACTTGAACCGGTATCTACTTTCGTGACAAGAAAGTCCTCTACCATTAAGTTACTAACCCTATACAGCTAACCGAATTCGAATCGGTACACATCGTTTGGAAGACGACTGGACTAACCATTATCCTATAGCTGTTTTTTTTTTTTAGAGATAAATATAATCTTCTATCATATAATATCTCTTTAATAGCCTATTCCTATATTAAATTGCTCCTAGCTTCTTTCCTATTTTTTCCGTGTCACATTATATCCCTTACAACTTTTACCTTCTCTAACACATCTGCTAAGAAAAGAAATTGTAACTTTTAAAAACTCTGCTGCTTTTGTAATAGATGGAAACTCGTGAGATACACCAGTATCAATTTTTATAGCACAAATGGGAAGAGACTTGGGATTAGCAGATGGCTTATTTATTTGGTAATCTGCAGTAACATCTATACCACCAATATTTACTACTAGATACATGCCTTTAATTGGTTGTTTAAGAAGATAGTAATTAAAGTGATTTGGAGAAATACCCATATATTTTGAAGCTTTTACGATAGAAGAAAACTCGACCTTAGATCCTGACTCTATATTAGTAATTACAACAGTTTTAGATCTACTATTATTGATAGATATCTTTAATTTTGTATCATCTGATCTAATACTATTTAAACCTAAATGACTAAGTAACCTTTTAGTTTTTTGGCTATGTTTAAAACCTTTAGAGGATCTTGCAATAGTTAAAATATTATACTCTGGCTTTAAGTTATCAAGATAGTATTGTTCTCTTGTAATTATATCAATGGGATCACAATACTCTAATATTTCTAAACTAAGTTCAGAATAACCATACTTTAGTAATGAACTACAAATTACACTATTACCGTTTCTTAATTCCCATTTTTTTTTTAATAAAAAAAAAATGGGCTAAGGAAAAATAACTTCTAAATCTACGGGTTAAATCTATAGCAGAACCTACATAAGTTTTACCGGATAACTTCATAGTTCATCTGTAAATTCCAGATTTTTTGTTATTCTCTTTAAAGATGTCTCCCTTTTGTTTAAGGGGATCCATATAAATAGCAACTGGAAAGGTAGACATAGAAGATAGGATGGTATTATCCCCCATTGTAGAGGATAGCAATAGTAAATATAGCAATAGATTTATACATAATAACGTAATATACCAACGATATAATTTTGGAGGGTCATTAAGGAACCTTACTTTTGAACTTTCTAACATATTTATTTTAATTAATTTTACCATCTAGCTAGTAAGGATTTGCACCCTATAATCCCTAATGATTTACATCCTATTAGCAATTAAAACTACATTTAGCTATTTATTTTTGGGCTTTAATATATTAACCTTAACTACCTGTAATGGTCAATTAACCTATAGCCGTATATATTTGTTTAAGATCTAAGGGACTTGAATCCTTATGAGAATAAATCTGCAAATGTTACCCTTTTTCATAACAAGTTAGCGGTATAAAACCATTATTTAACCCCAAATTATCTAGAGCTATAAGCTCATCCAACTACTACAAGAATAAGAAACATAGCTAGTTTATTACATACGAAAGGTGTAATAAAAAAAAAAGAGAGGTTTTGTTTTAGAGTATATCCATTACATTACTATATAATTATATATAATCCATATGATTTTATTATTTTTAATAAAAATATCTAACTATTAAACCACTATTAAATTATATTATATACTTATCATAGCTATTATATATTATTATAAAATGAATAATATTAGATTCATTTTATACGTTTAATTTATATTAATAATTATGGATTAATGTTTGTCTCTATAATCTGTAGATACCCAGGTTGACAGCTACGGAGCTGAACGCTAACGGTGTCTTTGCCTGCAACGATATACTTGAAGCCAAACCAGGGAACTCCAAGGAGGATCCTTTCGTCCAATTGCATAAAGCCATCCCGGTGCAGCACGGAGTGCTTCACTTCTCCAGAGGGACGTTGACGGGCGTAGTGGGTCTTAAATGGAGAATTCAGGAGTACCATTTGGTCAAAGTACCCGGACAGAAAGAGCCAGTACTCCTTACCAGGGATTTCCACGACTACCGTTCCGGTTCACCGATAGATAAAACTCGCCCCAAACTTTCAAGAGAATACAAGGAGGGGGAATACATGGATTTTGAGAAAAAGGAAGAAGCAAAAGATATAATCGACATCCTCATTTGGAGAGCGCAAGGAGGACAGACCAGGGATTTGTGTTTTCAGAGGCATCACGCCGAGCCTCTTCCAAAGTCGTTAACGCACTCAACCTTATCTATGGGCATTTTAACAGCGGAAGACAAGGAAGAGGAGGAAGAACAGCCTATTCTTCCCCACGCAGATTTCTCACACGTTCTATTATACTTGAGTGACAAGGATAATAATGAGCCAGGGACAGGAGGGGTAACTCAGGAAGGAGACAGGATGCAGGAGGATTGATCAGGAGGATTTAGAAGACAAGGCAGGACAGTGATATTTCCGGGGAGGTTTTAAATGTTTCATTATATGTATTGGATTTGAGCATTCAACATACTCAATCCTATCCAATCTTTATGTAATTTTCATTTACGAGGTATTATCAGATTGAAGTTGTTTCTTTGCTAAGTTTTGGTTCATCGCTATCCCTGAAGAATTAAGGATTAATTTGGTATATGGAAACTTGTATTGTTTAGTAAACTAAGACATTAGAAACAATGGATAAAATCTAATTTTAATAGACATTGTATTTCTTTCTAAAGAAAAACTCTGGCTACCTCTGTCTGCAGAGCCGGCCCCTATTCATCTCATGAGCAAGCACAACACACCAAGCCACCACAGCATCATAAGACACAGCACATTCACCAGTCAGCACAATAACAACACCATTATCACGAGCAGCAACATCTGTCACATCATAGGCATGAGCGGTAAAAGCAGCAGCATGGCCAGCAAGAGCAGCAGCCCTTAACCTATAGCCGTATATATTATTTTAAGATCTAAGGGACTTGAACCCTTATGATAATGATTAAAAGTCATACGCTTTACCATTAAGCTAAGATCTCCACAGATATATACTTATTATTCATAAGTATTAAGAAATAAGTGATTTGAACACTTAACCTGCCGTGTGTAAAACGGATGCTCTACCAATTGAGCTAATTTCTTTTTTGCTTTTTAAGAAATTGGTGGCCAATCGGCTTGCCCACGAATTTCGTTAATCTTCTTCCCTATTCCTTACCAGTACTGCAGTTACTAGCAAGGGATATATCCTACCAAACAACACCCCCCAGCAAGCTTGCTGGGGGGATCAAACAAATTTTGTGGAGTGAATTTAGTATATACGTGTGATTCAAGAAATAAGTGATTTGAACACTATTATCCCCCCAGCAACAATATAACCGTTGTACTCACTTCCGGTCTCAACACGAGACCGGTATTTCCTGTAGTTTTAAAGCCTAAATTTCTAAAATATTCCGCACACGCGGTTAAACTCTTGAAATTTAAAGTTTGATTGGTTTTTACATCTAATAAACCTACTTTTTTAGCATTACCCAATATAATATTTAAACCCTCTTTATCCTTATTCAACATTGCAGTTATTTCAGATACAGACATATCAAAAATACTAGTAGGTAATACCTTAGTAGTAGTTAAAATATATTATCTAAATAAAGTGAATCCGTGTCAATATGATTTGAAACATTTAAGTTTCAAACATGTATACCCAATGGAGCAAAATCACTATTTATGCCTGAAAAATATAGAATAGATTTGTCTTCATTGTGTATGTATAATAGAGTGTCCAATCTATCGTTATCTATCATTGCTCTAACTTCTTCCTCACTGTAATTTCCTGCTTCAGCCGTAAGTACAGGGACGAGGGTAACAACATATTTACCAAGATAATATGAACCTGTTTTAATATTATTGACTACAACAGCATGTGAAATACCAAATTAAACATAGAAATCTTTAACAGAATCTGAATGATAGATCAAAGTAGTTTTATCTTTATTGTACATAAATAATTCTTTAGTCTTAAAACCTGGAGCTCCAACTACCCTAGATACATTTAAATTAAATGAAGGATCTAATAGGAAATACTGTTCTAATACAAGTTCCGGTTTAAATATTATAGAACTATCTAACGGTATAACCTGTAAACTTAATTTTCTATACCCTCTTTACCTAAAAAAGGTAAGAATTTACCATTTACTCTATAAGTTTTACTCAGATATCTGTTTAATCTGGTGGCTAATTGTATCGAAGAACCTACATATTTAGCTCCTGTCTCTTTATGAGTAAATATGTATACCCCGGCTACTTGTTTACCATTAACTTTACCTAACTTATCTATAAATATCTGATCTTTATATAAATATTTACTTATATCATTGAATGTTAATCTGGGTGTATTAACTAATACTTTTAGTGCTTCATCCGTAATGTGAATATTGTATATAGATAAAATTTGATTTATTATACTAGCTGTTACAGCTTTCCTTTTTTGCATAAATACCATAGCTATGTTTTGACTATTTTGCATGGGCTTATCCAATATTAATCACCATTTTTTACCTCTAACGGTAACGTCTGCATCATAAACATTAGATATATCTAAATTAGACCTGAAAGATAAACTAGTATGAAAGCTACGTTTAAATTGTCTACTTTTAAGCCTTTCAGGAGAATTAAATCCAACATGCTTATAGTTATTCCCAGCTAAAGAGAACTCGGACTCCCCCTCTTCTAAAGAGGGATTTTTGTTTGTGTGCTATCGTGTTTCACCTTGAGCGTTAATACTTTTTTTCTTTTAAAGTTATTACTATACAACCAACCATCGCTAATAATAATATAATAGATGTAATTATTAATCAGATAGAATAATTACCATATAATATATTTCCTATACTTGTTATATGAGAAGTTTCTGCTAAATATCCATCTCATGATACAGATGTTACATTGGCTAATTTTGTTTTAATGCTAAAATGATAAAGTAAATTATTAGTAATCACCATGTAAGGTAAAACATTATTAACAAAATAATTAAAAAAACTACCTAATAATATAGCTAAAGGTATACTATTTATACTATCAATTAATAATTCAGATATTCTAACATTTATTAGCATTAATATAAATAAAAATAATATAGATCAATTCTAATTAAGATTAAGCTAGCGTCTAACTAACCCTATCATTTCTAGGAGTTACTATCATAGTATGAATGATTATACAACTGTGTGTAGCTTACTGTATTGTCTTTCCTCCTTACGATTTCACACTCGTATTAGAATCCGACTGTACATTTGAACAGGTATTGCAACCTAGCCCCGATGACCCAGTCTGTAGCGACATTTTCATCTGCCGACGGTCTTTAATTAAGATATTATTAACCGTATTCACCTAACTTTTCTACAAGTATAGAACTGTACGGTTGAACCTTGTTTCAGTCCCCATGCTTTTAATTCTTTTTAATTTTTGTTCCTTGCTACGTAAGTAGCCAAAGGCTCACCATCGTACCCCAAAACAGCGTTCAGGATAACCATTATACAATTTATTTGTTTTTCCTGCGTACCCACCACATTACCGTATTGCTAGGACTACTTTTCCAGTCTAGTAAATTTATTTCCTATTAAGGACTTAACTAAAATACCAGGACCAAAGAGCCTTTTGCCTATACGGAGCGGATTGCTAAGGATAAAACACAGGTACTCTTCTAACCTTATGGCCATTTATTTCGCCGTAATGTCCATTTAAGTACAAGTCTTCCTGTTCTAAATGCCTTCCTACTGTTCTAAAATCTACACCTAAAATTTCAGCCGCCTCACTTAAAGTAGACGCTCATAATATTTCTCCAGAATCTTTAATTATTTCATAAATACAATTAGTTCAACGTATATTCACCGCTTTTCCAGTGACAATATCTAATTGACGACCATCGTTAAGATGTTAATCGTTGGTTT
>Ga0247776_10000442_pt1 | contig 10230 bp, 10 predicted proteins | sample UWRJL199509C5_FD_179912 | JGI IMG/M metagenome (GOLD analysis project Ga0247776, IMG submission 179912) | Plant litter microbial communities from Arlington Agricultural Research Station in Wisconsin, United States - UWRJ-L199-509C-5 | ecosystem: Environmental > Terrestrial > Plant litter >...
GCAATGCAGCTTTGACCATCTTCACCTCAACTTGCACTGGTGACCCGGGAACCAAGACGGGTAAATGGGGCATCAACCCCGACCTGGGTAATATCAGCTTCCACGCGTGTGGCCCTCGCCTTATGCCCGCCGTAATTACCCCCCAACAACCGGAGCGCTCACTTACGCCATCATGCCATCTTGGCACCGGGTAACCCAGATTACCCCCCATATCGCGAGTCCACTGGCCGTGGTCAACCGCTACAGCGGCCTCCCTTTGTCCGCCACCAGGTGTCTACACCTACTATCAACCCTACCGCTCTCCACACTTCCCCGTTGGAGAATGGGGTCCGACGCAACCGTACCAAGAATTTCTCGCCTCCATTTATTTCCCCGACGGGATGGATGGGTGCCCGGGGAACAACAAGTCGCTATAAGTAGGTATATACCCACCTGCGCTTCTGGCAGCTGCCGTCCTGTGCGGCTCTACTCCTCCTCTTACTCTCCCTTCCCCTCGGGCACGACCGTGACAAAAAGCAAACCCGCGATAATGCTCACCTCCACCATCGCCACGGGCCTGACCCTGCTCGTCACCGGGGCAGCCGCCTTCCCCACGCCCAGCCCCATTGAGCTCATGCGCCGCGGCCCCAACCCCGGCATCGTCATCACCAAGTGCACCAACCCCGGTATGCTCGCGCTCGCGTACGACGACGGGCCATACACCTATACGTCCACTTTGATCGACATCCTCGACAAGGCCGGCGCCAAGGGGACCTTCTTCTGGACGGGCACGCTGTACGGATGCATCTACAAGTCACAAGCCGCCGTCGAAAAAGCCTACAAGTCCGGGCACCAAATCGCCTCGCATTCGTGGACGCACGGCCACATGGGCGGCATGAGCGCCGCCAACATCAAGACAGAGATGACCAAGGTCGAGGACGCCCTCGTCAACATGATCGGCATCAAGCCCGCGTACATGCGCCCCCCTTACCTCGAGACGTCGGGGCAGTTCCTGCCGACGATGAAGACCATGAACTACAAGGTTATCACCAACGATGTGGACTCGGGTGACTGGAACAATCAGTCGCCGGCGCAGAGTCAGAGCGTGTTTACGCGCGCGGGATCGAGTGGCGCGGGGCATATCCCTCTCATGCACGAGACGTATGCTAGCACGGTTAATACGCTGACGCCGTGGTTGATTAACTGGGCGAAGACGAACAACCTTAAGCTGGTCACCGTTGGTGAGTACTTACCTGCCTACTTCTTTTGGCTGGTGTTGTTGTTGGGTTTTGAATTGTGGCTGACTGTGTGAATAGCTGAGTGCTTGGGCGATACTGTTGAGGGAATGTACCAGCCAGGTAACTTCACTCGCAAGACTGGTCCGTACAACTGCTAGTGCCGCATGCATGCGTTCTTGGTCGTCGTGAGGGAACTCAAGAGGATGGGGCAGGGTGTGGCGGTTTCAGTGTTGTGGAAGCATTTTCACGGAAACTACCAAGAGACTGATTGTGTAAAAGGTGTACATAAGGGGCCGACATAAGTACATATATGACAACAACCATGAACGTTCGAGGGAGAGACACTTGTGACCGCCGATCTCTGCAACTCGTTGCCTCAAGTAGCCGACCCAGAAGTTGCGACTGACTGAGACTGGCTGGTAATGATCCCTGTGATCCAGCATTCGGCATCAAGCGCTGGGCTTCTTCGCGTACACCCAGATGTGATCCTCCTCCCACACATCCTCGGCCTTGCAGAGGCCCAGATCAGACGCCTTCGCGGGGTTGTACTTAGTCTCCTCCGCCTTGACAATCTCAAACCCGACCTTCTTAATCTCCTCCACGGTGTTCGCAGGACTGAGACTCGACACAGTCACGGGCCGTCCCATCCACGAGATATCAACATTGTTGCCCTCGATTGGCACAGTCGCAAACACAAGCAGACCACCAGGCTTCAGTATGTTGTAAAGCTTGGCGATGACAGCGCGGATTTCGTCCTGTGTGACACCAGCGATGAGGCTGAATACCAAGGTGATGGCGTCGAATGAAGCAGGTGGCGGGTTGAAGTCACGGGTGTCGACCTTTTGGAAGGTGGCGTTGGGCAGAGGCACGCGCTTCCGCGCCTCCGCGATCATGCCCCCCGATAGGTCGATGCCCAGGACATCATGGCCGACTTCGGCGAATGAGCTGCAGATGGGACGGCCGGTGCCGCACCCGATGTCAACAGTCTTGGCGGGCTTGATGCCGGCGGTTTCGAGCTCCGATAGGACCCATTTGATGGCTGTGTAGATCGGCTCACAGTCTGCATAGGCCTCTTCGTAGCCGAAGCTCACTTCGTCGAAGAGGGCTTCGGTCTGGGTACGTTCGACAGACATCATGACGCAGATGGGTTGGTCGAGTCCTGGGAGATTGGAGCAACGGGTGAAGCGGGGGATGAGGGGGAGGTTTGGCGAAGGAGCTGGCTGGCGTGGGATGCCATGAGCAATATTAATGCTCCTTTTTGGGTTTCTTGGCGGGGTTGCATGGTTTCTTTTCCCGCTCGACCTGACATTCCTGCATCATGAAGCTGTGATAGGTCACAACCAGTTCTGGCAGACTGCGGCAGCCCCTCAGATCCTGCAAGGGCATGCATGGGGCTTGCAGTGGTGCCGCACTTTGGCTGATAAGACAGGTCGATAATTGACGAGTCGCTGTGGTCTAATGCCGAGTTAAGACAAGAAGCAATACGAAAGCGTCGGTGTTTGTAACAAGCTGTCTTAGTTGGGCCTTTTATCCAACCGCGTTGGCGAAAAGCAACGAAAAGCTGGAAATATGTGCTGTGATTTGGGCCATCACAAACTGAGTCAATTACCTAACGCCTGTATCGCCGCCACCAGCACCTTCTCACATTGCTTCCGGTAGTGGAGTGCAAGCTGTTGGTTGCTGTTGAACGCATCGCCTGTCTCACTCTCCTCAATTTCAACGCTCTGGAGTCTGTGGAGGTCAAAACCGAGTTTCTCAGACAACGCATCCTTGATGCGTCCTACCAGCGCCTCTGGTACGGGGTTCGGGTTGACGTTGCCATCTTCCAAGCTCGGCTGATTGATGCTCCGTCTCTCCTCCTCTGTTGAGAGCGAGGATGCAAGGTCATCGATCAAAGAGGGCTCGAAATGGGAAAATTGAGGAACTTCGTGTAGCGGGGAATGGATGTGACTCTCTGGCCTTGCTCTGCCAACTAGCGAGCTTGGGTGTTTGAAAGGTCGAAGAGATATCAAGAAGTCCTTGGGCTTGTCGGTGCTAGTTTTCTCTTGCCTCTTCCTCAGATGGACGTAGTCGTTATGAAGCTGCTCAGTTTCCGGCAGGACGAAGCCGTATCCAAGGAGCAATTCGCTGTTTGTCTTCATCCCGTAGTTGTTGTAAGCCTGATCGCTGGGTTCATAGGCGTCTCCGCAGATCAGCTGACAGCTGGTTGGGTCCGAAGTGAGATCCCAGGAGTACTTGGCGGTAATAGAGTGGTTCGGGATATCAAAGAGGGGCTGCAGGATGGAGAAGTCATCGATGCCACACCCCGATGGCAGGGCGTTTATGATCTCTTCCCTGCTGGGTGGTGAAGCGATGAGAGACGGGCGGAAACTCCTGCTGGTGAAGATGCAAAAGGCCCAATTGTACAGAACGCGGCTGTAGTCTTGCCAGTTGGGAAAGGCCTCTTCCTTCAGAATCTTTCTTGCTTGTTTAAACTCTCTCTTCACGTTGGCTTGGATCTCCTCAGTGGCGACGTAGGCGTTTGTGCCCTCGAGGAAGTCAAGGTCTTCTTCAGGCCAGAAGGCGGGCAGTGCCCAAGACGCGATGTGCTCCGGGCGAGGGAGTGCGGTAATGTACGGCTTCCAAAAGGAGTCGGCGCCCTTCAAGTATTCGTGGATGAGAAAGAAGCGGCCAATGACGTGGGGCGGGACCGAAGCCATGAAGCGAGCGGGGAAGGCGGGCGTGGGCTGGCCCGAGGGGGAAGAAGACGGGACAAAGGGCCCATCGATGAGGGCGTTGAGGTAGGACAAAGTGATTGAAAGCGGGCAGATGACAGCAACGAAGCCTGGCTCAAGGCGGGATGCGGATTGCTTGACGCGCAACGAGAATTTGGTCACGTCGTCGTGGTACACCTCGAGAGCGGGATGCAGCCGGGCGCCATGGCCCTGGGCCCAGCTGGCCAACTTCTCAAAGCGTGTTCGGTCCGTGTCCTTCATAATGCAAGAGCATGGGCTGTGGGGATGTGTAATTTGGGAGCGTGTGCTCGATCAGGTTGTGAAAACAGGCAATCAAGTGTGAAAAAAACTCCACTGTGCTGAGAAGATGAGTCAGCAAGTTCTCACCAACTTGCCGGTGGGGTTGGGGTTGGGGTTGAGGTTGACCTCATCATCTCAGGCGGTAAGCAGGCCTTGGTCCGCGTTACTGACAGACTCGGAAGGTGCAAGATGCGGGAGGTGCGGCTTGACTCAACAGATTCCATCACATCGTCCCGCTACAGTCTTTTTTGCCGAAGGTATCTTTTCACGTATATCCGCTTCTTGCAAGAAATTTCCTGCAGTTTTCGTCTCATACTTCTTATTAATGCCATTGGATACGGTATAAAGACGCGAAGTTCCACAATTGCAACTTTAATTCAGGTAAACGGGCCCTATTCTGGTATATCTACTCCCTGTATCTGCTGTGCTTACATGGAATCAGACTATGCCCTTCACTTGTCGATTGTCATCACAGAAGGGGCCATACAAGAGTGAATATGCTGATAACCAGGGCATGGCAGGAGGCACTAACAGAACCACAGCTCATCCAACTGAAAGGAATCATCATATAGAAAAGGCATCAAAGCCGAAACGGAAGGCATAGCAAGCATCTTAATAGGCATGAATCACAACGACATAGGGCACCAGTCACATTTACGGACACGCCAGACACATCACAAGAGGCAAAAACTTTTGATATTTAGGGGCTGAGCCCCAGCTCGCAGGTATTGTCTAGCCCGAGAAACGCCTTCTAGACACTATCAATGCATCTTAACATCCTAAACATGTCTATTTGTGAATTACAGAGCTGTGAATAGATAAACGTTAGCAAATACCCCAAATCAGGTGCCTACGCATGTGCACGAACTAGGAAAGTAGGTCCAAAAACCTACAGCGGCGAGTGGAAGACGGGGTGGCGGCATGTGGAGCCGCCGGCACACCAGCATCCTCGTCTTCTTCCTCGTCCTCGTCCAGCTCCTCCGGCACCTCCGAGCTGGGAGAGAGGTACCCAACCGGAGGAGCGTCACCGGCGGCAACAGTGGTGGCTGCGCGGTGGGGGAGCAGATCGATGCCCAGCTTGCGGTTGGGGGAGCGGCGAGGGACGAATCTGTGGGAGGGAAAGAAAATAATCTCAGTGAAACGCTGAAAGATAAGAGTGAAAGCGGTCGTACCTAACAGCAGGGCGGTAGGTCCGCGGACGGATATGGCGGGCGAGGGGGATTGGGCCCCGCCGGTTGATGGCGATCTTGCTGGAGGGGAGTTAGTTGAGAATTTGAATGTGTACCAGAATTCCAAGGATATTCCTCAGAGTCCAAATCATGCCCCAGGTGCCGTCATTGCCGCACTACCTTGCGAGCAGATAAGGGAGAATGCGAGGTGATAAATTGAGTAGCGATGGGAATACTTACAGGAGTTCGCGGCGCTGCTTCTTCTGCTCAGCTTTCTCAGCCTTGCGGCTCGCCTTGTCGCCCTTCTTGGTCTGCCTTTTGGGTGAAGCAGAGGCCGAATCCTGGGCCTGGGTGCCCGAAGCCTGCGGAGCGGGTGCAGACATGTCGACTGCGTTGATCTTGCTGGTGGAGGGGTCTTTCTGAGCGGCGTTCATGGTGGAATCTGGCGTTTGTTTATTTTGACAGGAGGACAAGAGAGCGAACGGTTGGCGCGGAAGAAAGGGATCAAATCTTGACAATATCAAGGCCTTATGATAGTCGTGAGTCGTGAGAAGTCGTGCTTGAAGGGCTCTGCCTGTGAAGAGTTTCTGATGCAGCTCTCGACGAAGAAGTGGACTGGTCAAGATAAAAAGTCCAGATAAGGCTTTGCTGGATTTGAAGACTTTTAAGGGAAGTTGTGAGCCTCATGCGTGGATCTAGGTCCGCTTTTTCAAGCGCTGCCTGGAGCTCTTATGCCTTATTCCGTCACTCCTGGGTCTGATAACACCCTCGGAGAGCCGTGATAAGCACATTAGTCTTTCCTTCGCATCTGCTTGCTGTCCATCAAGGAACCTCCAAGGGAAATTTCCCGTCCCTAAATTCAAAGAGTCTTGCCTTATCCTTCTGCCCTCGGCATCAATCGCTGATGGATGCGTCCTCGTCGGATGCGGCGTCCCGTCTTGAGACCTTTGAGAACCGCAAGCAAGCCCTTGGCCCCGGGTCATGGCGCCAGGGGGGCGGGGGATCCATCTGAGCCAATGGCATCCGGTGTATCTCGGCCTCAACGTTCCAGTTCTTGGTCGTCAGTCTCAAGAACCTGCTGACAAACACGTCAGGCCCCGACTTTTGCCAGTCAGTATCCCACGATTGCCAGCCCCGAGCTCCCTCTGACACGTCGTGGCGCTCCAACTTCGTGAGGTACCGAACTCTGACTCCGGAGGCGTTGTAGATCTTAGTTCGTATGCCAGGGAAGTCTCGCATGAGGTCATTCATCTTAATTTTCGAGGCGTTGTTCAAGAGCCGCGACACCTCCTCGTCGGATTTGTCGAGAAGCAAGACGCGAGGCGGAAACTGCTCGAGGTCGCTGAAGCTGTACACGAGCAGGACGATGCCATCGGTCGGGACGTCGCAGCTCCTCACGGCCGGATAAAACACGACGGCATCCCAGCCCGGGTTGTCGCTCACAGAGGGGATGAATGATTCCTCCGCCCAGTCCCACAAACTCCCGTGGACAACGTGATCGAGGACAATCTTCCGCGAGTCTTCCGGGATGCGGAAGCCCGAGTGCCGACAGCTCTCGTGGAGGTGCCGCGCCATGTCAACACTTATGTGAGATCCCGTCGAATGGTCTAAGAAATGCGCTGACTGAAGGACGCGATCCGCGAATGGGTGGTCCCGCGCCACTTCGTTGATTGTCGAGGCCGAAGAGATATAGAAGGTTGTCTTTCCGGACCTAGGCAGTTCGCGAGTAGCGGAACTCTCTATTGTGAGAGGTGCACGCCCGTGGTGATCTCGGTAGAAGACAGACGGGCCGTACTTGCGAAGGTGTATCCCGGTAAGTTGTCTCGTTGGCGCCCTCGGCAAAATTCCAAAGCTCTTTTTCCGCCCGAAAAGATTATCATGTATTTCCTCAAATGTCATGCGAGCCATGATTTTGTGGGCACGGACTGTCAACTCGAGATCAAAAAAATAGAGGTATGAGTTGGGGCTGACTTCGCTCAGGATCAGTGTGCTGGAGAGACGGAGACCTCGGTGCGTGACGCTCACTTCAGTGTTGTGACGGGCTGGCTGGGACACTTGATGACCACGGCACCATGCGAACTCCTTGGGTGACGGCGCGAGAATGCCAAAGTATACCGAAAGCTCAGATTGGCTGGAAGGGGTCCAAGCCAGCAAGCTGAGGTCGCCTCGCCTCCTGAGCACCTCTTCCTGGAGACGGGTGAAGGCTTTCAGCCGCTCTCCGTAGAGGAGCGGCAGGTTGACATCCAGAAGACCGAGCAGGGAGTACGCTTGGTCCTCTATCCTCGTCGTCGTTCTCAGCGATGCCCATGACATAATCTCCACGGCCGGGGTCGACTGCAGAGTGTTGACAGCGCTCAGAACGCTAAGGGGGACCCCTGTGATCTCCGATATTTGCTCCGACAAATCGACTTCGTAGGCACCTTCGCTATACTGCGCAGGCCAGTCGTACAGGGATTCGCGGATGCGGATACTACCACGAGCCGTCCAGGAGTCGTCAAAAAAGACGAGGATGTCAGGGGCGATTAGCTCCTGCAGTGTCCACCCCCTGGTGAACCAACGGCACTTTGCAAGGTCGGCTTCCAGGGAAGATTCAGTCTGAAAATCAGAGAGCAGACAGTAGCAGACGACGGCACCCCTGTACCACTCAAACATAGAGTTGATGGCTTCGCTCAGCTCGGCGCTGCTGGACTTGTCGATGCAGCATGTATCGACCCAGGCGTAATCGAGGCCTATCCGGGCAGCTTCCGAGCAGATTCCACGTATCTTGGCGAATTTGGGATCATCACTCTGGGGGATGGCCAACATGTCGGCCATGGAGACCTCGGGCCCATCGTCGTGCCAAGTGTGGGAGAGAATTGCGTAGGGCGGGGTCGATGCGGTGAACTCCTCCAGCTTCAGAGTCTCTGTGTTGATCAAGCGCATCTTGGCGGTTGACTGCGCAAGGCCGGGTGTGAGAGCGGCAGCCCTTGGGTGAAGTAAGGCTGAAACCAGAGTGGCTCATCATCTGGTACCTCCTACCTAGGTTCCGGAGAATGGGAGGTCGTGATTGCCTCCCACGGCGATTGCTGGGCACACGTGATGCTGCATCCCACCATCTGCAGCCCACAATCCGCTCATTGGATACCGTGTTTCAGGGCAGATCCAAAGCCAGGGGTCTCCATCTGGGAGGATCTACGGACCATGTACTGTTGATTGTTCTTACAAATGAAAATCACATCTGGCCTCCCACAAACATCGGATGGTGTATCGCCCCTCTCACATGAGATTGATAAGATAGATGTACTACAAAGACATGTCACTAGTAAAGATATAACGCGTGCCTGGTGCTTGGCACCCTGAGAGATTAGCTAATTCTCTTGGGTACCACTGGTGTAATAGCGTGCAGCGCTCAAACAACAGCCGCCCAGTCAGGAGCAGCCCCGCAGCCAGTAGTGTGCCTCGGCAGTGCACTCACTTATACCGCTGCGCATGGCATCGCCCCTGAGAAATTTCCCCATGATCAAGTCAGACAGCGCAACGCGGGTGGGGGCTCGCACACCACGACTGCCGGGACTAGTGCGCTTGCGGCAGCCGATGAGATCAAAGGGTTGCAGCGGGCCGCCGCATAACAACGATAAGCAATGAGAGGCCCGCCGTACCTGCCTGATCCAGATCTCGCGCAACCGCCAGACTGCACCAGTGGCCCAAGCTGCTTGATCGGGAATGCTCCATGCTTCGCTTGCAACGCTCCGTGCTTCACTGCCCGTAATATTGCTTTCGGGCTATTCTGCAGACGGGGCTAGGTTGCTTTCACACCCAACACCCTACCATTGGCTGTGGGCTAGCGGCCAGGAAATGGCTTCTGGAAGGCCACGGGCGAGCCAAGCGGCATCGCGGGATCGCGGGCATCGTGGAGGCAGAGCGCGACCTGCCTTGTTGGAATAAGTCTCCTTGCTACCTCCCAAGCTGGCTACCTACCCGGCAGTACTAGTCCCCTCCCAGACGGTGGCGTCATATGGAAAGAAAAGTATTAATTACCAAGTCCAAGCATCCCTCTCTCCCCCAGTGGTGTCACTGCGAATCACAGCTCATTCCTTGTTCCTTTCAAGTGACTCTCCAGACACAGACGCAATCATGCAGCTGCCGACACTTCTCGCTCTGGCCGCCAGCTCGGCTTGGCTCGCCGCCGCCGCACCATCCGTTGACGGCGTCGACAGGAGAGATGTCCGTCTGATCAAGACCTCCCCGCAGGACCCCGGGAAGTGGGTCACCGAGGAGGAGAAGATCTCCCAGTACATCTCCAAGGGAAAGCACTTTATCGACATTACCGATATCAAGGTAGAATCAAACAACTCGCCCTCTTCCCAAGACAGTAAATCTAACACTCTGCCAGGACGCCGAGGTGCTCCGCGTCCTCTCAACTCCTGATGGCGAGCAGTCGCCAATCTCGGCCCGCGCAATCACCTACCCCACGAGCGCAACCCACCAAACCACCGCCAACCCGCTCCTCAGTTCAGTCTCGACCGCTAACCCCCAGGCCTGGCTCCAGAGCTTGACCGGGTAAGCACCAGACTCTAAGCTCCTATCATGTAAACAACCACTAACCCCTCTCCCAGCTTCTACAACCGCTACTACAAGGGTGTCAACGGCACCGCCTCGGCCAACTGGCTCTTCTCCACCGTGTCCTCGGTCGCGGCCGCCAACCCCAAGATCACCATCTCCAAATTCACCCACTCCTTCAACCAGCCCTCCATCATCGCCAAGCTCCCCGGCACCTCGTCCAACATCATCATCGTCTCGGCCCACTACGACTCCACCGGCGGCTCGGCCTCCGCCCGGGGCCCCGGCGCC
>Ga0247776_10000443_pt1 | contig 10226 bp, 9 predicted proteins | sample UWRJL199509C5_FD_179912 | JGI IMG/M metagenome (GOLD analysis project Ga0247776, IMG submission 179912) | Plant litter microbial communities from Arlington Agricultural Research Station in Wisconsin, United States - UWRJ-L199-509C-5 | ecosystem: Environmental > Terrestrial > Plant litter >...
CTGCTGCAACCTTTGAGCCCCAAGCCTGTACCCCTGTAAAGACACGTCCAGTGGAAATGCTGCCGCGGCGCCACCCGATGTGCGGCGATTTGTTATCGGGTCGTCAAAGGTCCTTATATTATCCCTCAGCCTCTTCAGCCTGATCGGGATGCTGCCGGGAGCGAAAGGGGAATGGCGGATATGGCTGTCGAAAAGCACGATTTGTTTATGCTTCTCTTTGAGATGACGTAACTCAACGTGCTTAGCACTAAAGTAGCGTGAAATACCTTGGGGTAGTTGCGATTGAGCTGACAGATTCAAGCAAAAGGGGTCGAAACAGAGACAGCGAAGCCTCGTATGGCTAGCATTGCGCTACTTGTACTTAACCGGTCAGGTTGGGATCCGGTCCGGCACTGCCGCATGTGAAGGCACGCCGAGGCAACTCTTCATGGATGTTGGTGCCCAGGTGCGCTTCGGACGGGCGGCCGGCAACACGTGTGGAATACATCACCTGCGCTAGCCCATCTTGAAAATGGGTACGTCCTGAAACCCGAAATAAGTTTTGACTCTTTGACCTGACCCTGTTCGACGAAGTAAGTCCATGGAAACTTGAACTTGAACGAAGGGGCAGATATATGTTGCCGGATAGATGTCGCGTAACACCGGCAAGCTTGCGTGATCGGATTGACGGGCACATCAGGATAATACAACCAAATATATGGCATTCACCTTCGCCTGGGCCTTCTCCAAACCCGGTTCAATAAACACGATTTGTACTTGAACTTCGCAGCCCACCGTCGTGGCCAGGTGGCGTGCGGGAGAATCGCGCCTCCATCCTGTCTTGGGCCTTAGCTTACCCCGGGGTTTTGGCACCGTTGGGCCTTAGCACATGGGCTTGGGGGCCGATCATCGATCCGCTTGCCTGCCGGGAAGCCGTCTTTTTTTTCTGCCGGGCGGACAAGATTTGCTCTTGTCGATATTTCAAGCTTCAGCCCACCACCACCTCTCCGGGCAACAACCTTCAGAAAGACTTGCGATAACCCAAGACTTTGAAAACAAATACGGCAGTCAGAGTCTGAAGATACCCCGCCCGGTGGCACTACATTCAAGATGGCGTCTCAAGAAAGGACGATGCCGTTCATCAAGAACCTCGCCTCGAGCGGTACGTTTGCATTCCCGCGCGGCGCATCGAATCGCATCGCATCGCATTCCCTTGATCATGGCTAACTCCCATCCCAGACCGAAAAATCCGCACTTCCGCGCTCGCCTCTCTCCAGACCTTCCTCTCTGCCCGTAAAATCGCCTCAGCCTTGTCCCCATTGGACGTCCTCAAGCTGTGGAAGGGCCTCTTCTTCGCCGTCTGGATGTGTGATCGCGCAATTCCCCAACAGACACTGTGCGCCGAGCTCGCCGGCCTCATATACGTCCTCCCGCGAGATGCCGTGGTGCCATGGCTCCGGGCCTTCTGGGCAACCATGTCCCGAGAGTGGACCGGTATCGATGTCTTGCGCATGGAGAAGTTCCTGCTCCTCGTAAGACGAGTACTCGGGGCAGCTTTTGGGTGGATGAAGGGCGGGAATGGGAAGGGCAACGACGGACCCTGGGATGACAGCAGAGTAAGCGATGTCATCGCTCTTCTGGGCGAGTGGCCGTTCTCCATTGAAGAGCAAGTTGAGATGGACGTAATCACCGGCCAGGAGGAGCAGGGCTTGCCGTCACAGACAATACCGGCCGGCCTCAGGCTGCACGTACTGGATATTTGGGTCGACGAGGCCGAGAAGGCAGGTCTGCTCGACAAAGAGGATGAAGAAGCAGTCAAAATTATGCAGCGACTGAGTGAGCAGGTGGATATTTTGGAGCAGAAAACAACCAGCCCGGCCGTACGATATCGGTCCAAGGACTCGCTTGCCGACGATCGTCTACAAGCCAAAAAGGAGGTTGAGGAGCCCACAGCCCCGAAAGACACAGATATGGCAGATGCTGATGTAGCAGATGCTGGGGATGGTGGAAGCTGGGATGGGTTCGATGACTGATCCACGAATTGGGTTGTCCACCCAAACATGTGTCCCCTCTGGTGACCTTGTAAAACGATAGTCATGTTCTCAACGTGACACGCTCGCCCTGAGTTTCTAAGTGCTTCCATATCATGCTACTCTATACACTGGAATCCAAGTGTCCCTGATGTTTGTACATGGTGCTGCTTGTAAAGTAAACAGAACAGAGACTTGAGTCTCCTGCTAAAACCCGAATGGGATGGTATCAACGCTCCAGGGTTGCGACTGAGCTACACAGCAATTATCCAGCTTCAACTGTATGACTATTTCTACCACCCCTAACAATGGTCAAGCAATGTCATATACAAGCACACACTCCCCGTCCCTCGCCATCAGTTATCGGAGGTGCATTACGCATGCAGCCGCTCACTAGTCGTCACTGTATCCCAGTTCAGAGGACCCGGGGCTTCATACCCGCCCTTCTTGGAGAGCGTAAGACCCAGCCCGTGATGGATCTCCGCCTGAAACGGCTCCCACGGGAAAGACTCGCCGTCAATGCTGATGTAGCCCTTGGGGCTGTTCTCTCTGGGAATGATGCGGTATGCCGAGATTTTGCGATAGCTAACCAATGGGCTGTCGAAGAAATGACCAGACTCAACCGATAGCTGTAGGGCAATAGACTTCAGAGGGGATATGTCGCCGTCGACGGTGACTAAATCCATCAGGCCGTCGTTCGCGAGGGCTGCGGAAAAAAAGTTTAGATCCGGTGCCATATAAGCCATCTGGATAGTTGTTAGCACTTGTGTAAGAGAGACGTGGTCGCGAGTAAGCTTACATTTCCACAGTAAAAGTTTCCTAGTTTCTCGTGGGGAACGAGCTCCCACCCCTCTGGCAGTTTGTCAATGGCGGTACCATACTTGAGAGGCGGGAGACCTTGATGTTCATCGCCACTAACAGGGGAGTTAGGGGTAGATGATGGCGGTTGAGGTGGCTGAATCTCTGCCGTTAAGTCACTCTCACTGCCGGATTTGCCAGTTTGCGCAACCCGCTGCCCGTAGTGTAGCTTAACATCATCCTTGTGCTCGATCTCAACCTTGACCGCAATGTCGCAAGGATACGTCCTTTGCTGCAGTGACAAATAAAGGAACCCAAGGGTAAACCGCGCGGCGCCCATCCACCGCAAAGGCTCAGTTGTGATATCAAGGTCTGCAACCATACCCAATGCCTGGCTGAGGAAGCTCAGCGTTCGGCGGTCCCCCTGCGTGATACTCACCAAATCGAAGGGCGTAGGTAGTCCTTTGACAATGGCTAACGCCGCCAGCGATGGCCGGTGGGTACCATACAGGTTGCAGCTCATTGCATTTCCCGACCCGCATGGAATATGACACACAGCAATCTTGGACAGCGCCCGGCGCGCGTCGGGGCGCTTCCCAAGACCATTGAATATCTCATGCGGCAGACCATCGCCTGAGCATGGCACCGCGATGTCGTAGTCGTCGATGTTCACCTCCTTGGCCAAGTCCACGGCCTCGCCCGAGTAGGTTGTGCGTACCACGGTCAGGGGCATACGGGCTGCCTGAAAGATAGGCTTGACCTGTTTCTGCCAGACCTTGTCGGCACCTCCGGGGCCCGCATGTGGGTTAACCACAACCCAGGCACGCTTCCGCCGGGTGGCGCCGCCGTACGAGCGGTCGAGCAGACGCTCGTTCCATTTCGCGATATCCTCCTCCGTGGCAGACCCTGGCTCTCCAGCGGTGATGGCAAACTTGACGCTGTGCACCTCGAGGGAGTTCGAGCGGGTCCGTTCAGCGAAGTCAATGGTCAGGTCCTTCCCGTCCTCGCCGATGTCTGCCCAGAGAATATTGTAGTAGGGTATCGAGGTCGGCGGGCTGTTGGGTGCTGGTGGAGTTCCGCGCGTTAGCTCACTATGCGCAAGCAATGCATGGCGTAGAGGAAGAGGGGAGGCCTACCTGATACTGGCAAGCCGCAGGTTCGATGAGACTTGCCTTCAGGCAGGCCTGTATGGGCACATGTCAGTCGCAAAAACAACAAGAACCGCACACCGATTCCTGCGCGGGGGTTGGGCGCTCAGAAGTTCGGAAGCAACCCGTGCATACCTGGGAGGAGAACGGCATCCTGCTCGAGGGTCAGGATAAGCACGGGCGACAGCTCGAGCACATGGTTTGTTCTGCCGTGGGGCTTTGTGGGCTCGCTTGGCTGCGGTGCAGAATCCGGGGCGGAGGCGCTCATGGTTGTTTCGACTGTTGCCGGCGTTTGACGGCCGGGACGTCGAGGCTATCGTCACTGTAGCGCGCCGATGAGGAATTTGTCGGCGGGCATGTGACAGTTGCGGATGGCACCCAAGGAGCTTGGGGCAAGAAACAATGCGTCTGCTGGCTCAGCACACACTCCTCGTCGCTTGTCAGGAGCAATTGGTGGTGCGGAATGGCAGGAGTCCACCTTGCGCTCCAGCGATCTCACAAAGGCGGCGTTTGCTACTTGCCAGCCAGGATTCAGGAATAATAATAAGCGCGCCACGAGCCGCATCAGGTGGGTTTGATGTAGGTACACGCGCGGCGCAACGTCAGCGTCGGATACTTCGGAGATTAGGTTTTTAAACAATGCAAAACCGTCCCAGCAAGCAAAATCCTAGTTCTCACGGTGGCGTTTCGATGGACACCGTGCAGTCGCCCAGCAGCAGCAACAGCCGCAGCAGCAGCAGCAGCAGCAGCAGCAAGCAGCGCGAGAGCTCAGATCCGACGTCATGGTATCGATGTTCGTTGTGTGTTTCGTTCCGCAGAGTGTGGACGGGGGGGAGAAGGCGCGCGGGGCTATCTGCGCGCAAGTTTTGTTGCTTCATTGTCATTTTCCCCGCATATTTCTACGAACGCTTCCCACCTGTCCAAATACAAGTGCCTGCCAACAATACTGCCACCTTCATACTAGTGTTGGTAGTAATCCGCTTTTTACCCATCCCGAAGCCTCTAGAGGAGAATGCAGCCCCGGGAACCTTGAATAAAAAAGAGATGTTGCAGGGCCACGCTCAACCCTTAGTTGGGCTAGGCACCGAGATGGAAACACGAAGACTAGATGAGCAACTCTCAACTCCAGGCCCCGCTTCCTCTCACTGCCATCCGGAGCGCCGTCATCCTACAAGATCAACCACACCATGGCCTAAAACGCACTCTTAAGTTGCTCGTTCATGGCGCCAGTCTAAAGCGAGGACTCGATAACCTCCCTGACCTTGGGATCCATGGAGCTGAGGAGGGGCTCAACGGTTTTCCGCAGTCTAGCGGCCCGTTCCTCGACCCTGGCGTCACCTTTATCGATGGCCTGCGACGCAAGCAGACAGCGCGTGGCCAGCAAGTACTTCTCTGGATTGGGTGTTAGCCAAATGGGATGGAAACTAGCGCCGCATGGGGAACTTACTCCTCCTGATATAAACCTCGAACCCTGCAATCTGGCCCTCAATGTTCTTGGGGCTGAACTGGAGCAGGGGCCCGAGGAATTTCAATGCATCGCCGAGGGGATCGGTGGTTGCGATCAGCTTCAGACCGGTAGGGTCGTCATCCTTCTTCTTGACATCATCCGCATCCTTAGCTTTCTGGGCACCTGCCTTGTTTGGGTCTTGCTTGGCTGCCTTCTCTGCGGCTTCACGCTCAGCCTTCTGGGCCTCCTTCTTCGCCTTTTTGGCCGCCTTTTTCTTCTCTGCGGCATCCTCGCCGTTGGCATTCTTGCCGTCGGCGCCATTGACGCCGTTGGCACCCTGCGGCTGGTCATGCATGGTGAGGTAAAGCTTGACAGCGTCAAGTGCGGCCCTGAAGTAGAATGGATGCTCCCTGAGTTGATCTTCCCAGCGAACCATATCGATATACGCTCTAATCTGGCCCTTCCGAAGTGAGAAGCTGTGGAAGTCAAATTGGTCCTCCTGCCAGATGTCAAAAATGTTGAAGACTGTGTGGAAACGTTTGAGTGCCATGCCGTAGTTGCCTCGGCGTTGCCACGCCTCGCCGTCTTCAGTCAGAAACCAGATGCACTGCATGTCGATGAGATCAGCCAACGGTCCTCCGACTGTTTCGGCCCTAGTGAACAAGCCCATGGTTGTTAGGGCCTTCTCATTTTCGTCGTTGCGAAGTTGGTATTTAGCGGCCTTGGAGTTGATGTAGCGATCTCTAGTGTCGAGCGAACGGGCATGATCCATCGCCACCGAGGCATTTGCCAGGTCACCCTGGTGTTTGTATATCCTGGCCTTCGTCATCTGGAAATCAACATTCTTGGAATCCAGTGCAATTGCCCGGTCAACAAACTCAGTGGCTTTTGCAAGGTCACGGCTCATATAATAATTGTAGTGCTGCGCCAGGAAGTACAGGGCCGCACCTTCGCCCTTGGAGCTGTCGCCGTTAGCTTGCTCCACGCCGTTGGCGCCGCTCTTGTGCTCAGCCAGATACTCTTCCGCCACGGCTGGGAGAGCGGCCATTTTGGACGCGTCTGCGTATAGATGCTTCAAATTCGCAAACGTAGACGGTACGCCCTTGTCGAACATGAGAGTCAGGTACGACTTCGCCGCTGTACGGAAATCATCGCCTGCATGATGGGTAAGCACATATCCAGAGGGAAGTAAATCGGGTCAGTTACCAGTCAGGAAGTCTAGCGGAAGGCGCCGCGCGGCATCGCAGCGAGGGAACTTGGCTGCATACTCCTCATAGACGGCCTTCAGGGCGCTCTCATCGTCATCGCGGATTCCCAGCGTATCTGTCAAGCCCTTGTAGTAATCTGGGTGCTCAGAATTTCTCTCGATCAACGCACGGTAGGCTTTTGCCGCGTCCTCCTTCTTCCCGAGCTGCGCTAGGTAGCGGGCCCGAAGCTCCATGAAAGCCAGCCTGTCTAAGCTGTTCTTCGCATCGCTCTCAAGGTGCTCCAAGGCTCGCTCGGTCTCGCCCTGTTCAGCGATTATAGAGTTCTTGTACAAAACCGCCTCGGAGTTTTCAAAATCCGTTTTGGACGGGGTAGCGGTGACCGACTTCTCGTATGTTGACAAGATGTTTTCCGCCTGTTGGAGGTTTCCTTCGAGGTGGTAGGCGATGGCCAGCGCAGTCCAGTTTTGGCGCATGTGCGGTCTCGCCTTGAGCATGACAAATCGGCTCTGCACGTAGCCCTGGTAGTCGCGCATCTGGATCTGGAGAATAGCCAGGTCACGCTGAATCTGCTGCGAGTCGGGCTCCAACTTCAGCGCAAACTTATAGGCTTTGATCGCTTCGTCGAAGTTTTTGTTTGTGCGGTAGAGGATGCCATACACATGCCAGCAGATATGCGATTTCATGTCCATCGTCAAAGCCTCCTTGGCCAGAGCGAACGCCTCTTCCGTCTTGCCCTGCGCGTTAAGGATGAGGGCCTTCATGGACATGGTGTCGGCATGCTTCGGGTTCTTCCGGAGGATCTGCTCGGCGGCTTTGAGGCCGCGCTTGTACTGCTTGTCCTCATAGTGGCGGATGACGGTACGAAAGAGGTTGGCCTCTCTCGTACTTAACTGTTGCGGCATCGGGGCCTAGATGTTCGAAGCTCGCGGGGTTGGAGTTGTCGGGTTCTGGGGCAGAGGTGGTCGGTAAATTCGTGGGAGCGGGCAGAGCAATCGGTTCGGGTGCTGCGCTCTGTACGAATCCTTGAGCAGATCGCCAAATTGTAAAATAATCAGGCTGGATGCCACAGACGGTGACGCCGCGGATTTGAACTTCGTTTGTTTGTAGCCGCACTTGCACAGATTAGCTGCCCCCAAATTCAAAGTCAGGCATGGTGGGCCGAGCGCTGGAGCCGAGCGCTGAAGTGGGGCGCTTCCCTCCGCTTCCGTCAGGCTTGAGCTCGGTCCACCCGGGAATGCTCACTGTCGACGCTGTTGTCATCGCTGACATGAATTCGAACGTCACACACCTTCAACGCATCTGGAGTTTTTGTGCTTTCCGAAAAGAGAAAGCTACAGTCACGGGACTTAGCAGATTGACCAGTCGCACAACCTCCCCGTTCCGTTTGAAAGGTCCAAAGTATGGTAGGCGAACTTTTATCATAGTGTCCATGTTGAACCCGACTGTTGAAGCTCTGTCCGGTTTGGGGGAAGGGGGGGGGGCATCTGTGTCCACCTTCAAACATCTTGTGCTACAGCTTCGTGTCCGTGAGACCTGTTCAATTGCCATACAATTACGTGGAGTAGGGTATTCGGATAACTTTTCGCCCAGACTGGAAAAAGTGCCTAATTTCTGAGGAGACGGATGTTAACTTCCCCAATGGATCTGCTGAACGTGTTCTAAAAAGTAGAGATCGGCGTTGATACAGATATTACTACATACAACCTTATTATGCCCGCTTATACATGCCACGGCCCCCCCGTACGCCGCTTGTTATGCCCGGGGTGAACACCTACTATACAATGCAGTTTTCAACATACAAACGCACGGCTTTCTCATCCCATCATGGTGGACTGCTCGTCTTCCGCCACGCGGCGAGAGCCTGTTCCCAGGTACCAGAAGTGCCTCCACATCGCTTGCTCACTATGTCCCACGTTCTTGATCGAATAATGTTCTCCACCATTTGCTCCTGTCGCACGAGTGATGCTAGTTGCTCGGTCCGCGCTTCTCGTGGAAAGAATCGGCCCGAGTACGGATCAAGCCTCTCGTTCACTATTCTCTTTCTGTCCTTCTCGCTCTCGGCTTCTCTTAAGGCAGCCTCTGGATCTTCTGGATCGGGAGCCGTAGCAACCATCGCGCAGTAGGTCAGCGCCTGTGAACGCCCATGCCATGCTGGGAAGAGGACACCGTCCTTGAAGCTCTGGCACGAGCCAGCATCGATCTGGTGCGACAGCGGCCGTGAGATAGGGCGCGATGTTGAAGACGGATCAAATCCAGCCTTGGCAGGTGTCACGAGTGAGTTCAGGTGCTGATTTATGGTGTCATCAACTGAGCTTCGCGATATTCGCAAGAAATCTGTGCCCGGATCAGCCGGAAAAGCCCCTTTTATGTCGGGGTGAAGCACTTGTCTGGGCTCTGACCTCTAAGTGCGCCCGGTGCAAAGCAGAACTGCGGAGTCAGCGCCGGTGCTGGACTCAGCAGCTGAGCCATGGTGTTCTGAGGCAAAGGATTTGTCTCCTTCGCAGCTGTTGAAGCTTCGGCGACACCAGTAGACTCAGCCGCCTGATGTGACCACAATATCCCCGCCACCGTGACTGAAGGCGCGCAGTATTTCCGCTCGGGTTCTGTAAGTATATGTGTGGTTGGCGGAGTCGTCTCGTTGATCGTGGTGGGGAACAATGGTTGTTGACGACAAGCAGCAACGTTGAGTTGAGAGCTGGCTGAGCGCTTGAAATGAGGCGGCTCTGTCAGCTGCGGGACAAGCTTGCCCCACCATAGCTCAATCCTTGAGGCTCAGCCAGCTCCCGCATTGACCGATTCCCGATCGATGTGGGTCCCCAAGCTTGTCTCGGAGGGGCTGCGGTGACAAGGGTTCTTCAGCGTATGCTGACTACCCCAGGCTTCGAATGACCTCACTTTTCGACTCAATTCCATGTCATTTCACCGTATCTCGCACGCGTCTCTACTGAGACAACCCGGACGTGCAAGAAGTACTTCGTAGTCTGTGTTTTTCTGCCCTGGTGTTAGGTGGTTAGAGCACCTGGGCAACGCTTCCAGGTTCTTTTCATGTCAGTCTTGGTTATTTTACGTTTTTACGTCGTAAATATCTGGAATCTCCAAATATCGAGATTGAATTAGTTTAGGCCCGGTTCTCTTCAAGTAGGTACTCTTGCTCTCTCCCGCGACATCTGTCGACTTTTCATGCACCACACCAGCAGAAACTGCAGCCGCGCATTTCTGAGGAGCTGCATATTGGGAGGCTAAGTGACAGGAGGGAAAACAGACAACAAGCAAGGACTCAGACGCAACCGATTTTCAGTCAGTGGATCTTCGAAAGGAAGCAACTTTGCTGACAATTCCCCTCTACTATCGTCGATCCTAGGAATTTACTTCTGACTTTACAGCTCGAGGGTAAGCAGGATGACTCGAAGTCTTGATGACGCCGCCAGGTCATGCATATGAATCTGGTGGTGGTTGAAGGCGCCAAATCGACGTGCCCACTCTCGTCGAGCCTACCAAGTTGTACTGTCGAAGGGAACTTGCGCCGGGGGAAATATAACCCTCTCGCTAACGGGCTGCACACACTGCCCATGAACCATCGCTATGCGAGGGGTGAACAGACCAATAGGAAGATTCT
>Ga0247776_10000445_pt1 | contig 10222 bp, 10 predicted proteins | sample UWRJL199509C5_FD_179912 | JGI IMG/M metagenome (GOLD analysis project Ga0247776, IMG submission 179912) | Plant litter microbial communities from Arlington Agricultural Research Station in Wisconsin, United States - UWRJ-L199-509C-5 | ecosystem: Environmental > Terrestrial > Plant litter >...
AACGCCATAAGAGCGGTCGCGGCGCAGGCGAGCAGCCCGAGCATCCTGATGTATCTCATGAGTCTTCTCCTTTTGGTGAACCCCTGCCCCCATCGGTGATAGCAGACCTTCTCTCACTAGACAAGGACTCTTGAGTATTAGTCCTACTACGTTTTAAGAGCCACTTAGGAGCCGCCGGTTAGGATGCGCGCGCCATCGCCGCCGAAGCTCACATCGACCGACCGCTCGCCCGCACCGTCGGCAGCACGATCTTCATCAGCCGCTGGCTGCAGGCTCCGCTGTACCTGGGGCTGATCGCCGCGCAGGGCGTCTACGTCTGGCGCTTCATGCAGGAGCTGTGGCACCTGATCACCGACGTCGGCCATCTCAGCGAGAACGACGTGATGCTGCTGGTCCTCGGACTGGTCGACGTGGTCATGATTGCCAACCTGCTGATCATGGTGATCATCGGCGGCTACGAGACCTTCGTCTCCCGCATCAACCTCAAGAACCACCCCGACCAGCCGGAGTGGCTATCCCACGTCAACGCCAACGTCCTGAAGGTGAAGCTGGCGATGGCGATCGTCGGCATCTCCTCCATTCATCTCCTGCAGACCTTCATCAACGCCAGCCAGGTCTCCTCCGAGACGATGCTCTGGCAGACGGTGATCCACCTCACCTTCGTCATCTCCGCGGTAGCCCTCGCCCTGATCGACCGCTACCTCTCGCCGCAGGCACACGAAAAGAGATTGCTCGAGGCAAGCGGACATGATCCGGACGACAAGCCGGAGACGCAAAGGTCTCCGGCTGACGAGCACGTCCGTAGTTCTACCGTGACTGCCTAGCAATCTCGCCGATCACTGGTCAACGTACAAACTGGCGTTGGTCACTTTCAGACTGCCTGTGAGCCGGCGGGCGCCTTGTCCGCAGAGAGCGCTGCCGCCCTCGAAGGGAATTTCCGCGTTGATGTCGATTGTCGGGGTGGACCCGCCTGTGATCGTGCCGAAATGGGTATTGAGCGTTTTGTATCTGCAGATCACGCCGGACAGGAATGTTTCGATTGTCGCACCGGTCCAAGTGACTGTTCCGTTGTAGCCACTGGTCCAGTTGATTTCGAATTTGCCCGGCGACACCGTTTTCGCCTGCCAGCCGTTTGTGCAGCCGGATGTAGTGAGGGTGGAGAGGGCGACCACTGCCGGTTTGGCTTCGCCATGGCTTTCCACCGACCCTTCGAATGCCCAATTGCATCTCACTTCGAATACGTGCATCAACACCTCGCCCTCGCTTTCGCCGGTGATCGCCGGTGTGGCGACGGTCCCTGTGGGCGATGTCAGGGTGGTGGCGCCGGCGCTTCCGGCAACGAGCAGCAGTGCTGCAAGCATGGTCAGGGCAATGCCGGCAACGACTTTGGTGTGGTTCATCGATTTCCCTTCCTGGCTTCAGATTCCGATCAGGAGAAGGTTGATAACCACTCGACTGCTAAAAGTCAAGAAGTTTTGAGTATTTGCCCTTAGGGCTCGGCGACGCCGTGCGCTGAGCTGCCCGCCGCTAATAAGGCGGCAGGTCGTCGTACCAGGTGCCAAGCGTCTTGAACGCTCGCCAGAAGCGTTGCTTGGAGCCCTCTTCGTCGAGTGATTCGTCGATGTCCGGGACGTAGAGGGCGTCGATGGTGGGGGTGAAGGCCTGGATCTCTCCCTCGCGCCCCTCGATCGGCCGGGAGAGCGGGACGCTGAGGCCGTTGAGGACACGGAGCGCCGGCTCGCCCATCACCACGACGATCTTCGGCTGCACGATCGCCAGCTCCTCGACCAGGCGGGCCACGCACTCGCCGGCGGCGAGGTCGGGCTCCGGGATCGGGCATTTGACGCAGAGGGTGCCGTAGACGACGAGCGGGTCGATCCCGAGCCGTTTGAAGCTTTTCATCAGCGCGTTGCCGGAGCGGCCGTAGAAGGCGACCCCCTCCTCGATCTCCGAGGCCATCGGCGCGTGCTTGAGCATGAAGACGTCGGCCTGCGGGTGGCCCGAGCCGAGCACCGGCATCAGCTTGCCCCGCGGGCAGTGCCGGCACTCCTGGACCTCGCGGCTCATCTGGTTGAGCTCACGGATCGCCCGCTCCAAATACTTCTCACGTATCTCGTCGTCGATGCTGCGCATCCCGGCCTTCTTTGACGAGGCGGGCGCGGCTCCTTTGCGACGACCCGTCTGCATCAGGACTTGCTCGCCCGGCGCCCTTCTTTGCGCCGCCGCGGCCGCCCGCCGCGGACCGGTTTCGCGTCCGGCACCCGCCGTTTCGGCGCCTTCGGCCGGCCCGTCGTCTGGAGGAACTTGAGGGTCTGGACGTAGACCAGGTTCTTGTGCTTGCGGGTGATGTCGGCATCCCGCATCGCCTCGAGGAACTCGGCCGGCCCGTCGAAGTCGTGGATCCGCTGCCGCACGCTCCCCAGCCCCTGGGCGACGTGGCTGTCGGACCCGGCCGCCGGCACGATCCGGTACTTGCGGGCGAATCGCACCGCCTCCTCGTTGAAGGAGGTCACCGCCACCCGCGGGTTGAAGACCTCCAACAGGTCGATCTCCTCGACCATGTCCAAGAGGTGCTCGTAGTCGGGGACCGAGTGGAAGCGGTCGAACGGGTGCGGGACGTAGACCAGCCCCCCCTGCGCCCGGATCTCGCGGATCGTTTCCGCCATCGTCAGCCCCTTGGGGATCTTCTCCTCGAGGAAGAGGCCGATCACCTCGCCCTGCTCGGCGGTCTTCACCTCCTCGGCGACGATCACCTTGATGTCGTCCATCCCCTTGGCGATCTCCCGCGCCTCCAGCGCCCCGGAGACCTCGTTGTGGTCGGTGATCGCGATCGCCCCCAGCCCCCGGTCGCGGGCGGTCTGCAGCAGCACGTCGACCGGGGTGGCGCAGTCGCCGGAGTGGTCGGTGTGCATGTGCAGGTCGACCTCGATCAGCGGCCGGGAGGAGATCCGCTCGCGCACCTCAGGGTTGCCGGTCGGGTCGTGGCGGCGCGCCAGCAGCCGCCGGTAGATCGCTTCCAGTTCGTCGGCGACCCGCCCCCAATCGGCGTCACCCTCCCCGGCCGCGACCGCCTCGGCCCCCACCATCTCGTAGTTGTCGGGGAAGAACCGCTCCAGCAGCTCCGCCGTCTCCGGCCGGGTCACCGTGCGGGCGTCGATCCGGCCGAAGAAGATCTCGACCAGCGGCCGCGCCACCTGGGTCGTCAGCGTCCGCTCCTGCGGCGCGTGGAAGGTGGCGACGTTGAGCGAGTAGGAGTGGCGCAGCGCCGCCGAGGGCGCGCTCGGCGCGAACGGGTCGTGGACGTGGACGATGTCCAGGTCCCGCCCTTTCAGCATCCGTTTGACCGGACCCCCGGTCGTTACCCGCAGCACCTCGTGGCCGCGCCGCTCCAGCTCATCGGAGACGGCGGTCGCGAACCGCGCCGCGGGATTCGCCCCGGCGCGGCGGACCGGGAAGGCCTGTGCGATCGAGAGGGGTTCCGGGGCCACGAGAGCAGAATAAGAGCCCGCCGAGGCGGGCTCTTAAAAGACTGCGCTAGTTGCGGACGCTAGGCCGAAGCCGAGCTCGGCGTCTCCGCCGGGGAACCCGGCAGCGCCTGGCCGCGCTTGTTCTCGAGGATGAACTGCTCCGTGTGCTCCCGGGCCTCGTCGTCGGGGCGCTGGGTGTGCGGGCTCTTCATCAGGTAGCTGGAGGGACCGTCGAGCTGGCCGGCGATGCCGTTGTTGAGCGCCAGTTTGATCAGCCGCACCGCGTCGATCACGACGCCGGCCGAGTTCGGCGAGTCCCAGACCTCGAGCTTCAGCTCGGCGGTCAGCGGCACGTCGCCGAAGGCGTTGCCCTCGAGCCGGATGTGGGCCCACTTTCGATCGGTCAGCCACGGCACGTAGTCCGAGGGACCGACGTGGACGTTCTCGTCGGGCAGGTCGTGCCCCATGATCGAGGTGACGGCGTTGGTCTTCGAGATCTTCTTCGAGTCCAGCCGCTCGCGCTCGAGCATGTTGAAGAAGTCCATGTTGCCGCCGACGTTGAGCTGGCTGGTCCGCTCCAGCCGCACGCCGCGGTCATGGAAGAGACGGGCGAGGGCCCGGTGGACGATCGTCGCCCCGACCTGGCTCTTGATGTCGTCGCCGATGATCGGCAGCCCGGCCTCCTCGAAGCGCTTGTCCCAGTAGTCCTCGCGGGCGATGAAGACCGGCAGGCAGTTGACGAAGCCGACGCCGGCGGCCAGCGCCTGCTCGACGTACCACTTGGTCGCCTCCTCGGAGCCGACCGGCAGGTAGCAGACCAGGACGTCAGCCTTGGTCTCCTTGAGGATGCCGACCACGTCCGCGGTTTCGCCCGGGGCTTTGGTGATCTTCTGTTTCAGGTACTTGCCGAGGCCGTCGTGGGTCATGCCGCGGTGAACCTCGACCCCGAGGTTCGGCACGTCGGCGAACTTGATCGTGTCGTTCTGCCCCGACCAGATCGCCTCGGAGAGGTCTTTGCCGACCTTCTCGGCGTCGATGTCGAAGGCGGCGACGAACTCGACGTCGCGCACGTGGTAGCCGCCGAGTTCGACGTGCATCAGGCCCGGCACTTCGTCGGCCGGATCGGCGTCCTTGTAGTACTGGATGCCCTGGATGAAGCTGTTGGCGCAGTTGCCGACGCCGACTATCGCGACGCGGACTTTCTCGTCCGTGCGACCGACGCCGTTGGCGTGGCCGTTTCCGTTCTCACTCATGAAAATCGAAGTCCTCCTGGATTGCGCTGAGTGGCTGAACACACCCGGCGGCTTCGCTGGTTACACGTCCCCCGCTCCGCCACCGTCGTCCTTGACGCCGGAGACCTCGCCGGAAAGCTCGTTTCGCACATGCCATACACGCTGGAAAGTCGTGAATATCGTCAAGGCGGCGATCACGTAGACCGCCGGGGCCAGCAGTTCGAAGTCTCCGATGCCGGCACCCTTGGCGAAGATCAAGCCGATCGAAAGTATCACCACGCGGACCGGTCGAGTTGCCAACCCGACCTTGCATTCGACCCCCAGCGCCTCGGCGCGGGCGCGGGTGTAGGAGACCATCAGCGAGAAGAGCACGGCGACCACGCACATCGCCGCGGCGAAGTCTTCGCCTTCGACGGCGAAGTAGCCGGCGACCGCCGCGAGCACGATCCCCTCCTCGATCCGGTCCAGGGTCGAGTCGAGGAAGGCGCCGAAGAGGCTCCCCTTGCCCGACATACGCGAGTAGCGGCCGTCGAGGGTGTCCATCACCGAGCCGATGACGAAGGCGACGCCGGCGAGGAAGAAGAGTCGCTGGGTGACGAGCACGGCGGCGATCAGGTTGCCGACCAGGCCCGCCATCGAGATCGCGTTCGGGGTGAGGCGGGACTCGATCAGCCGATCGCGCGCGTAGGCGCGGAGCTCCTGCCCGTTGCGGGCACCGGCACGATTGCTGCGCCGGGGCGGCGCGGAGGGTCCCATCGCAGGTGAGGCTATTACGCCTCGGCCTCTTGCGGGGCGGCAGCCGGGGCCGGAGTGCGGAAGGACCAGGCTTCGGGCCGGGCCCGTGCCAGCTGCCAGGCGATGCCGGCGGCCGCCAGCGCGACCAGCCAGCCGAGCGCAGCGTCGACCCAATAGTGGTTGGCGGTGACGATCGTCACCCAGGAGACCAGCAGGGGCCAGAAGGCCCACCAGGCCTTGGACCACCAATGGGTGCAGATCCTGACCCCGGAGGCGCCGATCATCATCGCGAAGGCGCAGTGCATGCTCGGCACCGCCGCGTAGGGGTTGATGAAGATCTTCGCGATCGACGAGTCGTGGCCGACGTCGGAGAATTCGTTCAGCGTGTCGACGAAGCCGTACTGGGGGAACATCCGCGGCGGCGCGGTCGGGTAGAGCGAGTAGCCGATCAGCGCCAGCCCCATCGAGGCGACGAACATGTTGCGGACGAAGTAATAGGACTCGTTGCGGAAGAGGTAGAGCCAGACCAGGAAGCCGAGCGCGATCGAGAACTGGGCGTTGAGGTAGATCTGGTTGGCGACGTCGATGACCCCCTGGGCGGGCAGGAAGAAGGCCTGCAGGCCGGGCTCGAAGAAGGTGTGGGTGGAACGCTCGAGGTCGATCACCTGCTGGCCGTGGACCATCGCGATTTCCCTCTCGCCGTCGGCGATCCCTCGCACGAACGTGTAGGCGAGGTCGACGCCGACGAGGACGACGACCTGACGCCCGAGGTCTCCCCAGCCCTTGGGGAGCCTCGCGGTGATTGCAGCGAAGGCACGGGACACGAACCAGCAATTGTAGCCCGGCCGTTAACGGCCGCGGCGGGGGCACTAGGGTCCCGCCGGTGAGCTGGAAGCGGCCTGACAGGCGACGCGTGCGGGCGATCCGCGACCGGCTGCGCGAGCTGTACGGGGTGCCGACGCAGGAGCCGCACGGGGACCCGGTCGGCGAGCTGGTCAAGACCGTCCTCTCCCAGCACACCAACGACCGCAACCGCGACGTCGCCTACGCGGCCCTGCTGGACCGCTTCCCAGGGTGGGAGGAAGTGCGCGACGCGCCGGTCGAGGAACTCGAGGACGCGATCCGGCCCGGCGGCCTGGCGAAGCAGAAGGCACCGCGGATCCAGGCGATCCTCGAGCAGCTCGGCGACCCGCCCGAGCTCGACTGGACCGAGACGGCGCCGCGCGGGGAGTCGCTCGAGTTCCTCCTCTCCCTGCCCGGGGTCGGGCGCAAAACCGCCGCCTGCGTGCTGATCTTCACCTGGGGGATCCCGGAGATCCCGGTCGACGTCCACGTCCACCGGGTCGGCGGCCGCCTCGGGCTCTTCCCGGCCAAGGCCTCCTTCGAGAAGGCCCACGACGAGATGCTGGCGATCGTGCCGCCGGAGGACGCCTACGAGCTCCACATGAACCTGATCCGGCACGGCCGCCAGGTATGCCGGCCGAAACCGCGCTGCGGCGAGTGCGGGCTGCGACGGATGTGCCCCTGGTACCGCGAGAACCGCGCAACGCTGCCGGCGCAGCCGCGCCGCGCCGGGCGCCAGTAGTATGCGCGCCGCCCAATGAGCAAGCGCACCTTCATCTGGTTCGGCATCTTGATGGTCGTTCTCGCCTTCGTCATCCCCTTCGCGATCTTCCGCGCCAAGGGCGACGGCGCGACCGGCGACATGGAGGTCCCGGCTAGCCTCAAGGACGGCCAGTCCCTCTTCGTCACCAACTGCGGCACCTGCCACGCGCTCTACAGCGCCGGCACCGACGGCAACTACGCGCCGAACCTCGACGAACTGCTGGCTCCCGCGGGGCCGCCGGAAGGCGAAACCGCCGAAGACACGATCAAAGCGACCGAAGGCCGCGTCCTCAACGCAATTGAAAACGGCGTCGACAGCTCGACCACTTCGGGCCGGATGCCGGGCGGCATCCTCAACGAAGAGCAGGCGAAAGAAGTCTCCGAATTCGTCGCTCGCACCGCCGGCGAGGGCTGAGGGCAAAAAAAAAGGGGGGCGGTTTCCCGCCCCCCAGTTGTTGCGTAAAGCGCGTTGCTAGTCGTCGAACCGCAGGGCGCTGAAGAGCCCGGCGTGGTCGGAGTCCCAGTAGCCGTTGACCGGCTGGATCCCACTCACCCCGGAATCCTGCAGGGTCACCACTTCGGGATCGCGGGTCATGATGTGGTCGACCTGATGGTCGAAGTCGGCTTCGCTGCCGCCCTGGCCGACCGCCAGCAGGCTGGACTTGAGGCAGCAGCTGAGTGGGTCAGCGGTGCTGCGCTCGACCATCCCGGCCGCGAGCAGCGTTTCGTAAGCGAGCCGATCGGCGCCTTCGACCGTGTCGTCATCGGAGTTGAGGTCGCCGAGCAGGACGACCGGTAGATCGCTCGTCGCCGGCCCGGTCGGAGCCACCAGCTCTGCCGCCTGTGCCTGGCGGACCAGGGGCTGGAACGCCTCCAGGTGGGTGTTGACGAAGCGGAACCAACCGGTGCCGCGCACCCTGGCGTCGGTCGCGGTCCAACCGCGTTTTACCGTCACCGGCACACCGGCCACCGGCACCACCAGGTTGGTGGCGAAGTTCGCCGACTGCGGGTTTTTGGTCTCGACTCCGGCGCCGCGCCGGGCGAGGATCACGTCCCGCATCGTCAGCCGGCCGTTGATCTCGGCGTTGGCGATCGCCGGGTTGGGACCGTCGCCGGCGACACCGTTCTCGTCCCCCGGTGCCTCGAGGTCGAACTCGTTCTGGACGACGACGACTTCGTAGCGGTCCGGCCCTTTGTTGAGCTCGGCCAGGAGTTCTTTCAGGTAGTCGTAGCGGACCGTGGTCGCGGTCGGGGTCCCGGTCACGACAGGCGTCAGGCTAGGGGGCGCGGTGCGCCACAGCGCGACCTCCTGCAGGCCGACCAGGTCGGGCTTGGCTTTGAGGATCTCGTTGGCGAGGCCCTTGGCCCGCACCGGGAAGTTGTTGGCGGTCACTTCGCGCAGGATCTGCCCGTTGGCAGCGACGAATTCCGGCAGCGTCGGCGCCAGGATCGCCGGCGTCAGGTCGGCCCCGAGGTAGAGGTTGCGAGTCATCACGTTGGCGACATGGCCTTTGCCGTGGTGGCCGTGACCGTTGTGGCCTTTGCCGTGAGCCATGGCAGCGACCGGCAGCAACAGGCCGACGATCAGAAGCAGTGCGAGCGCCGGTGCAAGCGACCGGCGGTGCGGTGGGTAACCCAAAGTCGTTCCTCCTCTTCGCGATCCCGGATCGGGATCGGTTTCGAGGCGCCTCCGAACCGGGAGCGCCACCCCTGGGCTACCCGGACCCCCATTTACTCGAACAACTATAAGCGGACAACTTGAGCCGCCGCGGAGGATCTGCCATACTGCCACTTAGATTTCTATAGCTTGATCAACGAAACCCCTGGAGGTACGCGGAAAAGTGGCAAAGACGATCGGTATCGACCTCGGCACGACCAACTCGTGCGTGGCGGTGATGGAGGGCGGCGAGCCCACCGTTCTGGAGAACGCGGAGGGCGGGCGCACCACCCCGTCGGTCGTCGCGTTCACCGAGAGCGGGGAGCGCCTCGTCGGCACCGTCGCCAAACGCCAGGCAGTGATGAACCCGGAGAACACGATCTTCTCGATCAAGCGCTTCATGGGCCGCAAGGAGGCCGAAGTCAAAGAGGAGGAGACGATCGTCCCTTACAAGGTCGAGGCCGGCCCCAACGGTGACGTCCGGGTCGATGCGCGCGGCAAGCAGTACAGCCCGCCGGAGATCAGCGCGATGATCCTGCAGAAGCTGAAAGCGGACGCCGAAGCGAAGCTCGGCGAAACCGTCGACAGCGCGGTGATCACCGTCCCCGCCTACTTCAACGACGACCAGCGGCAGGCGACCAAGGACGCCGGCAAGATCGCCGGCCTCGAGGTCAAGCGGATCATCAACGAGCCGACCGCGGCCTCGCTCGCCTACGGGCTCGACAAAGAGGAGACCGACCACGCGATCCTCGTCTTCGACCTCGGCGGCGGCACCTTCGACGTCTCGGTGCTGGAAATCGGCGACGGCGTCTTCGAGGTGAAGGCGACCGCCGGCGACAACCACCTCGGCGGCGACAACTGGGACAAAGCGATCGTCGAGTGGCTGGTGGCGGAGTTCAAGCGCGACCAGGGCGTCGATCTCTCCCAGGACAAGAACTCCCTGCAGCGTCTGTACGAGGCGGCGGAGAAGGCGAAGATCGAGCTCTCCTCCACCCAGGAGACGCAGATCAACCTGCCCTTCATCACCGCGGTCGAGGGGCAGCCGAAGCACCTCGACCTGAAACTGAGCCGCTCGAAGCTGAACGAGCTGACCGGCGACCTGCTCGACCGCGTGGTCGGGCCGGTCAAGCAGGCGCTGAAAGACGCCGACACCGAGGTCGACCACGTCGTCCTCGTCGGCGGCATGACCCGGATGCCCGCGGTCCGCGAGAAGGTCAAGGAGCTGACCGGCAAGGACCCGCACCAGGGCGTCAACCCGGATGAGGTCGTCGCCGTCGGCGCCGGGATCCAGGCCGGCGTGCTGGCCGGCGACGTCAAGGACGTGCTGCTGCTCGACGTCACCCCGCTGACCCTCGGGATCGAGACCAAAGGCGGCGTGATGACGAAGCTGATCGAGCGCAACACGACGATCCCGACGAAGAAGTCGGAGGTCTTCTCGACCGCCGACGACAACCAGCCCTCGGTGGAGATCCACGTCCTGCAGGGCGAGCGCGAGATGGCCTCGGGCAACAAGAGCCTCGGCAAAT
>Ga0247776_10000446_pt1 | contig 10220 bp, 7 predicted proteins | sample UWRJL199509C5_FD_179912 | JGI IMG/M metagenome (GOLD analysis project Ga0247776, IMG submission 179912) | Plant litter microbial communities from Arlington Agricultural Research Station in Wisconsin, United States - UWRJ-L199-509C-5 | ecosystem: Environmental > Terrestrial > Plant litter >...
CACGGCGTTTGGCGGGCCTGCCCGGGCAGGGCAAGATTTTTTGTGCCGATCATCAGGGCGGCTATTTGATTTGGCAGCTCTATCCGCGTTTTCGACCGTACATCGACACGCGGCTCGTGCTCCGCACCGAAGATGAGTACGCCGCCTACCTGCGCCTAGCCGACGAACCCGAACGCTTCGAGGCGTTTCAGGCGCGCCATGGCTTTGCGTATGCGGTGTTGCCGGTGCTGTTTCCTGATCGCTATCAGCGCTTGATCGCGCACCTGTACCAGAGCCAAAAGTGGAAGCTTTTGTACACGGACGGTTCCGAGGTGTTGTTTGGACGTCGTGATCTCACGAGCGATGCACTCGAGCAGTCGCTCACAGACGCTGGCGACACCGAGAAGATCTTGGCGGAGTTAGAGCAGCGCTACGGCGCCTTGCCGAAAGTACACACGGCCGCTCGGCTCAGCTTGGCGACGCTGCACGGCGCTCTGGGGCAGTTCGACTCCGCGCGACTTAGTTTGGTCGGCCTAGACACGCCCGAGGCGCGCGCGCTGGAGGCACGCCTGCATTTTGCTGCTGGCGAATTGGAGATTGCGCAGCAGCTGGCGCGACAAGAATTGGCTTCGGATCACGACGACATCCGCAGTTTGAATCTCATGGCGCTCATCGCACTACGTCGGGGTGACGCCAGCCAGGGTCTGGGCTTCTTGCGGCGCGCACTCAGCGTTCGACCGCTCGACCCGGAAGCGACGCAACTTTTGGCGAAATTAGAGGAGAACGGACGATGAAATCACTTCTCGAAAGCAATCGTAGTCGTGCTCAGTTTCGAGGCGCAGCCTTGATCTCGAGCCTAGTGATGGGCGCGTTCGCTTGCGGCGTCGTTGAGCACCCGCACGACGTGCAAGCCGTCGACACCAGCGGTGATTTCGGGCCGTCGGCGGGCGCTGCGACCACCCTCCCGGGCGGCGGCGCACCAACGGCGAGCGGCGGCGCACCAACGGCGAGCGGCGGGGCGCCCAGCAATACTTTTGGCGGAGCCGGAGTGATTGGTGTTGCTGGAGGCAGCGTCGCCCAAGGCGGCGCTGCCGTTAGCTCCGGCGGTGGCCTCGGGACAGCAGGTAAACCGGCTACGACGGGCGGTGCCGGAGCGCCGAGCTCCGGCGTCACCATCACCTTGGGCGGCGTCAACGTGCCCATAGAGAAAGCCATCGCCTACATTCACATCGGTCACTCCAACATGTACGGCGAAGCCAGCTCACCGTCCGCTTCGAGGGCCTATCACTACACACAGACCGACCCGCACGCTTTCATGTACCGCCCAGGCTCAGCGCCGACGCTCGCCAAGGAGCCCACGGCCGACAAGCCGCCCAAAGACCCCCCACCCCCCGGCGCCGGGCCGGGCATGTCGCTGCTCAAGGAGTCCATCGCTCTCGCTCCCGACTACTATTTCATCTCGCTTGGCTTCGGGGCACCCTCCGCGTACTGCTCGTCGTTCGTCCCTGGTGGTGCCTACTACGACCTCTTGATGGCCGGTCCGAAGGCGATCAAAGGGCGAGTCACGTTCGGCGCCATCTTCATTTACCTGGGCATCACCGAGCGGCACGGAACGGCCGCAGACGTCGAAGGGTTCCCGAACTGTATCAACACGTTGGTCAGCGCCATCCGTAAGGATTTGGAGGTGCCGAACCTGCCAGCGTTGATGAACGACTACGAGGTGGAAGCCAAGGGCGAGTTCGTGGTCAACGGCGCGGTGTACAACGCGATCTATCCGCAGATCCAAAAGGTGCCCAGCGTAGTCTCCAACTTCGCGCTCGTTTCGGCGGCCGGCCTCGCCATGCAGGACGATCACCATTTCAATTTCGACGGGCAGCGAACCTGGGCTCAGCGCGCGTTGAAGACGATGAAGGACAAGGGCTGGTCCCGTTGGGCTCCTTGATGCTCGCAGATGGTTTTTTCTAGCCAGATATTTCTGTTCTACTTTTTGCCGCTGGTTCTGGCGGCCTATTACCTCCTGCCGTTTCGGGCTCGTACGGCCCTGATCGCGGTCTCGAGCTACGTGTTCTACGGCTGGGCAAATCCCATCTGGGCCGTGATCATGTTCTTTGGCTCGAGCGTCGACTACGTGTGCGGCCTGCTGCTGCTACGCATGTCGCGCTTGCCCGATGTCGACGGCCTGCCGCCGGTGATTGGGCCCGAGGTCGTGCGTACTCGCGGGATGAAGCTGACACTGGCGACGTCCATCGTCACCAACTTGGGCTTGTTGGCGGTTTTCAAGTACACGGGCTTCGTCGCCGAGAATGTCAACGCGCTCGGCAACCTCCTGGGCAGCTCGAAGCAGATCGTACCCGTACTGCACGTCGTGCTGCCGGTTGGGATCTCGTTCTACACCTTCAAGGCGATGAGCTATGCCATCGACGTGTATCGCGGCGAAGCGCGGCCCATGCGGCGCTTCACCGATTACATGTGCTTCGAGGCTTTCTTTCCGGACTTGGTCGCCGGACCCATCATTCGCTACGCGGCGCTCGAAGAGCAGATGCGGGTGCGGCAGCACACGCTCGATAAGTTCGCACGTGGCGTGGCGTTTTTTTCGCTGGGCATGGCCAAAAAGATCCTACTGGCGAACCCAATGGGGCACCTCGCCGACACCGCCTTTGCGGCTGGCGCCAAACATTTTTACGACGCTTGGCTCGGCCTGATTGGCTACGCGTTTCAGATCTACTTCGACTTCGCAGGCTATTCGGACATGGCGGTCGGGCTGGCGTTGATGCTCGGCTTCGTCTTGATCCAGAACTTCGATTCACCCTACAAATCGCGTAGTATCACCGAGTTTTGGCGGCGCTGGCACATCAGCCTCTCCACCTGGCTGCGTGATTACCTCTACATTCCGCTGGGCGGAAACCGCAAAGGCCCGGTGCGCACCTACGTGAATCTGATGACCGTGATGCTCTTTGGCGGCCTGTGGCACGGAGCCAGCTGGAATTTCGTGATTTGGGGCGGCATTCACGGCGGCATGCTGGGGCTCGAACGCAAGCTCGGCAAAGCACACCCGCTCAAACGGCTGCCGCCCAGCGTCAGCGTCGCTTTCACCTTCTTGATCGTGTGTCTGTCCTGGGTCTTCTTCCGGGCCAAGACACTCGGGCAAGCGGTCAGCTATCTGAGCTCATTGTTTGGGCTGAGCGCGGTTTCGGAGGCGTCGAACGTCGTCTCGGGCGCGCTCTACCAGCCCTACTATCTCGGTTTGTTCGCACTGTGCGGAGTCACCGTCTTCGCCATGCCGAATAGCTGGGAGCTCACGGCGCGCTTGTCTTGGCCGCGGATTGCATTCGCGACGACGGCAATGGTGCTGGCGACGCTGATGATGTGGACGCAAACCATCAACCCCTTCCTCTACTTTCAGTTCTGAGCGGCTCGATGCAAAGCACCTTTTCGGCAGCCTCTGCGACGCCCGAACGTGGAGGGCCCACGGACCCCGGACACGACGAGCAGCTCCGTCGTGGCATCATCGCGACCGAGGTCAGTCGCCCCGCGGCGTGGCTGCTCACGCTGCTTTTTTTGGCCGCCATCTACGTGGTGCCGGTTTCGCAAGCCTATCTCGAAAAGCGTGAAGGAGAGGACTCGTCCCTCGCGGAGCTGTTCAAGCGTGCGCCGACTGCCGACAATCTGCGCCAAGTGGAAAAGGGCATCGAAGATGCCTCGTACGCGAAAGCTTGGGTTCAACCCCGCGCTCAGCTTTGGCTCACGCGTTTCGGTCGGGTAGGCAACAAGCGCGCGGTGGTCGGGCACGACGGTTGGCTCTATTTCACACCGGGTGTCCTGCACGTCGCGGGTCCAGGCTTTCTCGACCGCAAAACCCAGCAAAACCGCGAAAAAGATGCGCTCGATGCCGGGCAGGAGGCGATTGTCGCCGACCCGCTGCAGGCGATCGCAGAGTTTCAGCGCGCGCTTGCGCAGCGAGGCATACGGCTCGTGCTGTTGCCCATGCCCGACAAGGCCGCGCTCGAACCTGGCCCGCTCCACGGCAGTCCTGGACCCGCCACGCTGTCAGCGCAGAATGTCGACTACCAGCGTTTCCTCGAGCAGTTGCCGAGGCTCGGAGTCGCGGTGCTCGACGTGCAACGGAGCGCGCCGCGCCGCCGAGACAAACCGCTCTATCTGATTCAAGACACGCACTTTGCTCCGAGTTTCATGGAGCTCATTGCTTCCGATCTTGCGAAGCTCGTGGGCGAGCTGGGGGTACTGCCAGCGCTGGGCGAGGCTCCCGCGCTTCACGTCGTCGAACAGCCCGCCTCGCGCGTGGGTGATTTGGTCGACATGCTCAAGTTGCCCGATGAGCAACAGCTGTTTCTAGCGCAGACGGTGCTGGTGCATCAGGTGCAGAGCGAGAGCGGCGCCGAGTGGGAGCCCGACCCCGCTGCTGACGTGCTGCTACTCGGTGACAGCTTCAGCAACATCTTCTCGCTCGAGGGCATGGGCTGGGGAAGCGCGTCGGGCCTGGCGCCGCACTTGGCGCTTGCGCTTCATCGCCCGATCGACGTGATTGCCCAAAATGACTCCGGCGCATTCGCCACGCGCCAGACGCTTTCGCGGGAGCTGCAGGCGGGGCAAGATCGCTTGGCAGGCAAGCGCGTGGTCATCTGGGAGTTCGCGTCACGCGAGCTCTCCGTGGGCGACTGGAAGAAAATGGCATTTCCCACCCCGCCTGCCGCGGAGGCCAAATAACATGCCTAGCGCGCTGATCACTGGAGCGGCGGGCGTCATGGGCGCGCGCTTGACCGCGCGCTTGCGCAAGGGCGGCTGGAACGTGCGAGCGCTGGTGATGCCCGGCGACCCACTGCGTTCACGCGTCGAACGTCTCGGCTGCGAAGTGGTCGAGGGTGACGTGAGCGATCCGGCCACCTTGGACGGTGTGTGCGATGGCGTGGACCAGGTTTTCCATCTTGCCGCCGTCATCATTTCGCACGACCCGAGCGTGTTTCAACGAGTGAATCGCGATGGCACGGCGAATATCGTGGCGCAGGCGCGGCATAGCCGGGTCGGTCATTTCGTGTACGTGTCGTCGGCCTCGGTCACCTACCCGCGTCGTACCCGCTACGCCGAGTCGAAGCTAGAGGCCGAGCAGATCGTCTCGAGCTCTGGCCTCCCCTACACCATCGTCCGTCCCACGCTGGTGTACGAGCGAGGTGGAGGACAGGAGTTGATGATGTTCTTGGACTACCTGAAGCGTTTTCCGGTGGTACCGTTCATTGGCTCGGGCGCCGCGCTCAAGCGGCCCGTCTGGTCCGAGGACGTGGTCGACGGCCTTTCGCGCTTGGCAGGTGCAGCCATTGCGCAGGGCAAAACCTACAATTTGAGCGGCGGCGAAGCGATTTCGATGCGCGAGCTGGCCGAGCTCTTGCTGCAGTATCATGACCGGCCGCGCCCCGTGCTGCCGGTACCGGTGTGGGCCTGTCGCGCCGTGGCGGCGACCCTCGCCGTGTTCATGAAGAAGCCGCCCCTCACCTCCAGCGCCATCGCCGGCATCGTCAACGATGCCAATCTGGACCCGAGCGAGGCCATGCGAGATCTGGGATACGCGCCGCTCGGGGTGCGCGCCGGGTTCCAACTTTGTTTCTCCGAAGCCCCTACATCAGGGGAATGCATCCCTGCTACCAGCGCGACAGCGATCGCGAAAGGAACGACCTGATGAGTCTGCGTCTACCACTCGAACACCTGGCTCTTCTCTGTGTCGGCGCGCTCACCGCATGCGCGTCATTGTCGGGTGCGCCACCAAAGGGCGCCGACGAAGCACCGCCGGCCGAGGACGCCGCGCTGATGCGTGAAGTCGGCGAGAAAGCCAACGGCACCATCGTCTGGTCCAGCTCGCGCCTCGCCAACCACGATCTGTTCACGATGAAGACCGACGGCTCGGACGTGAAGCAGATCACGAGCGGTGACGAGGTCGACTGGTTTCCGCGTTTTTCACCGAGCGGAGAGAAGATCCTGTTCTGCCGGAGCAAGAAGGGCTGGGTCAGCGAACGCGACGCCAACACCAGCGATAAATGGGACATTTACACGATCAAGCCCGACGGCTCGGAGCCGAAGAAGGTGATCGCGAGCGCAAGCTGGGGCAGCTGGATCTCCGAGGACGAGATCTTGTTCGTGCGCGATACCAAGGTCTTTCGCGCCAAGCTCGGGTCGAGTGAAGAGACTCAGCTGATGGACAGTGAAGGCGTCCCGGAGTTGAGCGGCGCGCTACTCCAGCAACCGGAGCTGTCGAGTGATGGCAAGTACCTGGCCATTACCCTGCGCGGTTCCAAACGCGAGACGGGGATCTGGAACCTGGCCAAGAAGACTTGGACTCAGACCGGGCTCGGTTGCCAGGTGAACTGGACGCCCGATCACGAAGCCATCTACTGGGTTCATCCGACCGGCAACGGCGGCAGTCGCGTACTCAAGATGCCAATCGACAACGGCAAGCCGCCCAAGGACGTGGACGAAGACAAGCTGGAGTTCATGGACCTCCCCGGACGCCGCTCGCACGAGTACTTTCCGCAGCTTTCGCGCGATGGGAAATGGCTCGTGTGGGGCATCACTCAACGCGGGCACGACCACGACACGGCTGACTACGAGATCTACCTGTGGGAAGTCGGCACGCCGAAGGAGAAGGCCGTACGCCTCACTCACAACTCGGCCAACGATCGCTGGCCCGACGTGTTCATTCCGGGCGCGGGTGGCGGGAAATGAGTGAGCAGCGCATTCTGGTGTTGGGCGCAGGTGGCTTCATCGGCTCACACCTCGTGCCAGGGTTGCTCGAGCGCTTCGATTGCCAGATCGACGCGGTGGACTTCGACCTGCACAAGCTCGAATGTACCGACAAGCGCGTTCGACGCATCCAGGCGCGGATTGAGGACGCGGGGCTCATCGAAGAGGTGACGAGCCGCTGTCAGGTCGTCATCTCGCTGACCGCTCTGTGCAATCCGGCGCAATATTCGACCATTCCGCTGGAGGTCATCGACGCGAGCTTCACTCATCTGCTGCCGCTCGTGACCCGCTGCGCGGAGCGAAAGTTGCGGTTGATTCATTTTTCGACCGCCGAGGTCTACGGGCGCCGCGCGCTGGACGCGCAAGGTGAGCCGACCGAGCGCATGAGCGAGGACGATTCCTGCTTTTTGCTCGGCCCGGTCGAGCGTGAGCGCTGGACCTACTCGTGCGCCAAGCAGCTGCTGGAACGGGTGATCTGGGCCCACGGTCAACACGGCGCGCTGCCTTTTACGATCATTCGCCCGTTCAACACCATCGGCGCTCGCATGGACTACCTACCGGGTATCGATGGTGAGGGGACGCCGCGCGTGCTGGCTTGCTTCATGAACGCCCTACTGCGCGGACAACCACTGCCGCTGGTGAACGGCGGACAGCAGCGACGCGCGTTCATGGACGTTAGCGACATGACCGAGGCCATTTGCCGCGTGCTCGAGCGTCCGAAGCAGAGCAATGGTCAGATCTTCAATCTCGGCAACCCCGACAACGACCTGAGCATCGAAGACCTCGCGCGAATGTTGGCCGACGCCTATGCTCCGCTGTCGCCCCGGCCTACGCCCGCACGCTTCGCAGTGGTTTCCGCTGAATCCGTGTATGGCCCCGGCTACGACGACACGCAGGAGCGCATTCCCGACATCCGCAAGGCCCAGCAGCTGCTCGGCTGGAAGCCGCAGAAGAGCCTGGCGGAGACGCTGCCAAAGGTCGTGCGCGACTATACGGAGCGCTACGGCGCGCGCATTGCCGCGGAACGGCCCGCCTCGCTGACTCGTCTAGCGAGCTCCGAATGAAACTGTGCGTCGTCATTCCCGCTTACAATGCCGCTCGGCACATCGAGGCCGTCCTGGAGCGAGTGGCGGGGCTCGTGCCCTGGGGGCTAGAGCAGGTGATCGTGGTCGACGATGGCAGTCGTGACCGAACCGCGCGCTTGGTCGAAGCGCAGCAGGCAGAGAACCCTCGCCTACGCTTGTTGGTGCGCGGCCAAAACGGCGGTTACGGCGCGGCCATGAAGGATGGCCTTTCCTTGGCGCGCGAGTGTGAACCGGAGGTCGTGGCGTGCATTCACGCCGACGGACAGTACGCGCCCGAGGTCTTGCCGGACATGATCGAACAGCTGTCACAGCGCCGGCTGGATCTGCTCCAGGGCTCGCGTATCGCCGCGGGCACGGCGCTACGAGGCGGCATGCCAATTTATAAATACCTCGGCAACGCGCTGCTCAATCGCATCGAAAATCGCACGCTCGAACTCTCGTTGACCGACTACCACAGCGGCTACCTGGTCTATGGGCCGCGGGCGCTCGGCTTGCCGTTGTCCAGGCTTTCCAACAGCTTCGACTTCGATTTGGAAGTGATCGCTTCGGCCCGAGCGCATGGGCTGCTCGTCGGGGAAGCGCCGATCCCGACCCACTATGGGGACGAAGTGTCGCACTTGAACCCGTTCAGCTACGGGCTGCGGGTATTGCGCGTGATGTGGAACTTCCGGCGAGGTCATTATGCGCCTTGAGCGTGCCTGGTTTGGTTTGGCGTTTGCGAGTGTAACGGTGGTCGTGGGGCTCGCTGCTTGCCGCCCCGGAGGCGCCAAGTTTCCCTGGGGTGAAGCCGCGTCAGGCAAAGCCGTCCCGCATGCGGACGTGCGGACATTGAGCGAAGGTTACGCGCGAACGCGCTCTCGAGTTTGGGTCCGTGAAGTGACTCGGCCCACACGCGCTGCGCTGGACTACGCCGCGTATCACGGAAACTTCATGATCGCCGATCCGGAGCCGGAAACACCGTTGCCCGCATCGGGCGTGCCCGACACGTCACACCCGTTCTCGGGCCAGCTCGAAACCGGCAGCTTGACCTCGGATCTGTCGAAAACACCCCTGTCGCCGGCAGAGCAAGGGGCGGCCTTGGCCTTCCCGCCGCTGTCGGAGTTTTTGCAGTCGCACAAGGTGCCCGGCGCGGAGCAGTTGGCCGAAGTGGGCTCCGCGGTGCGAAGCGAAAAATGGGGGCTACCATTCTCGCCCGGAACTTCCGGGCAATCGCTGAGTGAACTGTTCGTGCACCACGCGGGCGCGACGGTCGAGCTTTGGGCGAAAGTCGAGTTTCAGCCTTGGTTCACTCAATTCGCGGGTGCGCCGGATCAAGACGGCGACGGCTTCCCAGAGTTGTACGGGCGCGTCGTTCCGAGCGTCGTCACGCCCGAGCTCGTGGCAGCGATTCAGAAGGACTACGTGGATCCCGTGCTATCGCCGTCCGAGCTGAAAGGTTGGGCAAACCAACTCTCGTCCTACTGGTACCCGTCCTTCAACACGGACCTGATTCCGCCCGGTCCAAGCTGGCCCGATGAGCAGACGGAGGCCGATATCAAGGCAGAGCTCGGCGGACGTTCGTTCGCTTCGCCCACCTTCGTGTTGCGCGGCAAGCCCCAAGGCAAGGCGACCTACAACGTCTTCGTGGTGCGGACGCCTGGAGCGGAGGTGCCGGCCGGCACGGCGCCGAGCACGCCCACTCTACGGCTGGCCAAGACTCGACCGACGCCAACGCCCGGCTTGGTCATCGAGACGGTGCAGCGAGAGTTGGCGGCCCAGGGAGGCGCGTGGCCGAAATGGACCGAGAAGGTGGCGCCGGCCCAGGCGCAGCTGAAAAAGCGCCTGAAAGCCATGCCGCCCAAGGCCAAGGCCCTGGCCGGGCACGACGGCTTTTTGTTCTACAGGAACGATCTCGAATACGCGACCGGCGGCGACCTCGAGAAGCAGCGCAAGGGCAAAAACCCGCTGCCGATCATCGTCGAATTCAAAAAGCTACTCGACCAGCAAGGCGTCGACTTCTTGTTCGTACCCGTGCCAACCAAGCTCGAGGTCTACCCCGAGGAGTTGGATCCAGAGTTGAAGGCGTTCTCGGGCCAAGTCATCAACCCAGCCTTCCGCAAGCTACTCGCTAGCTTGGCCAAGGAAGGCGTCGAAGTCTTCGACTTGTTACCTGCGCTGCTGCGCGAAAAGTCGGCGAAGGGCCCCGAGCCCCTGTTTCAGCACCAAGACACGCACTGGACCGATCGCGGGCTGCGTTTCAGCGCCGAGTTGCTGGCCACGCGAGTGAGAAAGTATCCGTGGTATGAGGAACTGGCCAAGCAGAAGCGTAGCTACCAGCTGCGCGAGACCAGCTTCACACGCTTCGGAGATTTACAGTCACGGTTGCCCGAGGCGGAGCAAAAGAAGTACACGCCAGAAACCCTCGTTGCG
>Ga0247776_10000447_pt1 | contig 10215 bp, 4 predicted proteins | sample UWRJL199509C5_FD_179912 | JGI IMG/M metagenome (GOLD analysis project Ga0247776, IMG submission 179912) | Plant litter microbial communities from Arlington Agricultural Research Station in Wisconsin, United States - UWRJ-L199-509C-5 | ecosystem: Environmental > Terrestrial > Plant litter >...
TGGAGAGCATTGCGTTTCGCGAGTCATTCCTTCGGCACCAACGGTTCCGTTCTACGATTCCCGATTCCCGATTCCCGATTCCCGGCCCCTCTATGTGCCTGCTCCTGATCGCCCTCGACGCGACGCCCGAATTCCCGCTGCTGCTGCTCGGCAATCGCGACGAGTTCCATGCGCGCGCGAGCGCGCCGGCGCAGCCCTGGACCGAGGATGCGCGCGTGGTCGGCGGGCGCGATCTCGTCGCGGGCGGTACCTGGCTCGCGCTACGCAACGACGGGCGCTTCGCGGCCGTGACCAACCTGCGCACCGGCGTGCCGGCGACCGCGCCGCGCTCGCGCGGCTGGCTGGTGCGCGACTTCATGCTCGGCGACGAGGCGCCGCAGGATTATCTGGACGGCACGCGCGCGACGGCGTCTGACTACGGCCCCTTCAACGTCGTCGCCGGCAACCGAAGCGGCGTCTTCGCCCTTGGCAGTAGCGACCGCCGCGTACGTCCGCTGCATGCCGGCGTGCACGTGATCAGCAACGGTCCGATCGGCGTGCACTGGCCGAAGACCGCACGCCTGCAGCGCCGCTTCGACAGCCTGCTCGCGGACGCCGGCGCGCGGAGCGACGAAGCGCGCCTGCTCGACCTGCTGTTCGACGAGACGCAACCGGCCGACGACGCGCTGCCGGACACCGGCGTCGGCCGCGCTCTGGAGCGCGTGCTCGCGCCGATCTTCATCCGCGGCGAAAAGTACGGCACGCGCGCGTCGACACTGCTGATGCGCTCGGCGGATGGCGTCAATGTCCTGCGCGAACGCCGCTTCGCGCCCGCTGCCGCGGCGGATGGCGAGGCACGCTGGAGCAGCGCCGCGGAACGGGCGTTCAGCGGCAAAGCTTCGTAAAGATGGAGAAGTGGCACTTTTCAACGCCCGGCAGCCGCGGCCGCGCGCGCTATCATACGGAGTACGGACCCGCCTCGGGTCACCTGCAACATGAGCGAAAGGATGTCTTTTCTCCAGTCGATCGGAAAACGGTTCGCGCGCCCGCAAACTCCGCCGCCGCCGGTGCAGGCGGTCGATACCGAAGCGCCGCCGCCGACGACCACGACCGCACATCCGAATGGACATTTTTATTCGCCCGTCGTCGATACCGACGAGCTGCGGCCGCGCATCGCCGAACTCTGGCCCGTCGCGCCGAAGATCGCCGGCATCGACTTCAACGACACTTCGCACGAAGACATCCTGCGCGCATCGTTCGCGCAGTTCATGCCAGCATACGACTATCCGGAAGTGTTGCCGGCGTCGGCCGATCCGTGGGCGTTCTTTACGCAGAATTCCCAGTTCAGCTGGCTCGACGCGCGCGCGTTCTTCGTGCTGCTGCGGCGCTGGCAGCCGCGCCGGCTGATCGAGATCGGTTCGGGATTTTCCACTTTGCTGGCGGCCGACGTGAACCGTCGTTTTCTCGACGGCAGGCTCGACATTACCTGCATCGAGCCTTTTCCGCGCGAATTCCTTACGCTCGGCGTGCCTGGTGTTTCACGTCTGCTGCAGGCGAAAGTGCAGGACGTCGATCTCGCCGAGTTCGATCGCCTCGAATCCGGCGACGTGCTGTTCATCGACTCGTCGCATGTCGCCAAGACCGGCAGCGACGTCAACTTCATCTATTTCGAAATCCTGCCGCGCCTGGCGCCGGGCGTACGCATCCACATCCACGACATCTTCCTGCCGCACGACTATCCGAAGGACTGGGTGCTCGACGAAAACCGTAGCTGGAACGAGCAGTATCTGCTGCGTGCACTGCTGATGGATTCGCAGCGCTATACCGTCGAGTTCGGTTGCAGCTATGCCTTTTACCGCTTCCCGCAGCTCGTGCGCGACGGACTGCGCTTGCCAGGCGGTCGCGGCTTCGGCGGCGGCAGCCTGTGGATCCGTACGCGCGAGCGCTGACCCAGCGCCGTCGCCGCAATCACTCAGGAAGTAGCTTCCGCAGCGCGTCGCGCGCGGCATCGAACGAGAAATGCCGTTCGACGTTCGCAAGTCCGTTCGCCGACAGGCGTTTCCACAAAGTCTCGTCGCGATACAGGCGCACGACATCGGCAGCGAACGCGGCGGCATCGTCGGCGACCAGTACGTCCTCGCCACTGCGCACGTGCATTCCCTCGACCGCGATCATCGTCGCCACGACCGGCAGCCCGTAGCTCATCGCCATGTTGACCTTGCCCTTGACGCCGGCGCCGTAGCGCAGCGGTGCGACGGAGATACGGCTGCCGTCCATGTAAGGCTCGATGTCTTCGACGAAGCCGTGCACGCGTACGTGATCGTCGGCGAGCGCGCGGATCGTATCCGGTACCTTGCTGCCGATGACGTGGAAATTCACCTCGGGCAGTGCGGCACGCACGCGTGGAAACACCTCGCGCACGAACCACGTCACCGCGTCGGCATTCGGCGGATGCTGGAAGCCGCCGACGAAGACCAGATCGCGACGCTCGCCGAACGGCTTCCTGCAACCGAACACTTCGTGCACGTTCGACAGCACTTCGACACGCGCGCCCGGTGTTTCACGCGCGAGCAGTTCCTGCTCGACCGGACTGACGACGAGGGTGACGTCGCATTCGCGGATGAGCTTCAATTCGTGCTCGCGCGTCGTAGCGGCGAGGCGGGCGAGTTCGGGTTTGCCGGAGAGTTCCGCCGCGCGCTGCTCGCGCAGGTAGTGCAGATCGACCGTGTCGAATGCCAGCGTCGCCTGCGGCGCATACAGGCGGACGAGGCCGACATAGCTCGCGGCGACGTAGTGGCGCGACAGGATGATCAGATCGAACTCGCGTCCGCGCTCGCGCAGCAGGGTCACCGGATTGGCCGCCTGGTGACCGTACAGCGCTTCGACGCCGAGTTCCTGCAGCGCCGGCGTGTAGCGCTCGATCCAGGCGCGATTGTCCGGCAGAAAACTCGTCTGGCAGCCGAGGTCGGCCAGCACGCGCATCAGGTTGACCATGCGCAGGGAGCCGGAATCCTGGTCCGGCGTCGGCGTAGTCGCATCGACGATCAATACGCGCCTGGTTGCGCGATGCGTCGCCGCACGCGCGATCGGCGTGCCCGGTGCGGGCTGCAGAGCGAGCGCATTTTTCCACTTGTGCAGGAATTTCTCGCGGTTCACGACCTGGTAGCGTTTGATGCCGCTGGCGAGATCAGTTCCAGACGTGATGCCTTCGAAATGCACCACCGTCGCCGCCGGTTCGTAGTACACCTTGAGACCCGCTGCGCGGACTGCAAACGCAAGATCGGTGTCTTCGTAGTACGCGGGCGCGTAGCGCGCGTCGAACGCGCCGAGCCGCTCGAACAGGTCGCGCCGCAGCAGAACAGCCGCACCCGAGCAGTAATCGACCTCGCGCCGGAATCCGTAGCGCGGTTCGGCCGGATCGTCGAAGCGGCCGTAGTTCCAGCCCGAGCCGTCGTTGAATACGATGCCGCCGGCTTCCTGCAGACGGCCGTCCGGATAGACCAGCTTGGCGCCGACGAGGCCGGCCTGTGGCGCATGCTCGATACAGCCGACGAGCGCTTCCAGCCAGCCGGCGGTGACGACGGTGTCGTTGTTGAGGAACAGCACGTAGTCGCCGCGCGCGAGCGCGGCGCCGGCATTGCACGAGCCGATGAAGCCAAGGTTGTCGGTATTGCGCAGGTTGCGCACGCCGGCGACATCGGCCAGGCGCTGCGGCGTCGCGTCGCTCGACGCATCGTCGACGACGATCACCTCGAACGGAGTCGCGCCGGCCTGCGCGGCGATCGAGCGCAGGCACGCGCTGGTGTAGGCGATCTTGTTGTAGACGGGTATCACGATCGACACGCGCGGTGCATCGCTGCGCGGCACGGTGAACGGCGCGAGGTCGTCCTGCGGTTCCGGGTACGCGATGCGCGACGGCGCGTGCCGGGCACCGCGCAGCTCCTGTGCCATGCGTTGAATCGTGCCGGCCAGGCCGCGCTGGACCAGGCTGCCGCGCACGCGTCCGATGAGATTGCGCAGATGCAAGGCGCGGTAGGCAAGGCTCGCGCGCACACCGCTGAGGCGTGCTTTTGCACGACGCAGCGGCGCCGTGATGCGCCACGAGGCGCTGGCAAGTATCTGCTCGTAGTGCGGCTTGATGTCCTGAAGTTCGCTGTTGAGCGACAACGCCCAGCGGGTGCGCTCGTCGAATTCTTCGCGCAGCGTGGACAGCTTGCCGTGCGCGCTGGACAGTTCGCGATTCAGGCCGTGTCCCCAATCGCCGCGGCGTTCGCTTTCCGCCGCCGTCGCGGCGAGCTCCTTGCGCGCTGCTCGCTCGCGCTCGCGCAACTGCACGAGCTGCGCCGTAAGCGCCGCGTTTTGCAGCGAATCGCCGTGCGTATCGGCGAGCGGGTAGCGCGCCGTCGGCCGCGTACCCAACTGCAGCAGGCGGCCGTAGTCCAGCGCCATCGCATGCGGAGTCGCGACGTCGAGCCGCTGCAGCGCAGCGTGCACCGTTGCAAGCGGCGTACGCACAGCGGCCAGTGCAGCGACGCGTGCGACGATCGCGTCCGCATTTGCATCGACGAGGAATCCGTCGACGCCGTCGTCGATGCGCTCGGCCAGGGCGCCGACGCGTGTCGCGATCACGGGCACGCCGAGGCTGCGCATTTCCGACAAGGTGTAGCTGAAGGTTTCCGCGACCGTCGGCAGCAGCAAGGCCGCATCCGGCCGGATCTGCGCGAGCAGCTGCGGCAGCTCATCGCGCCGATAGTCGAGCAGGATGTGTACGCCGCTTTCACCGAACAGCGCGTGCGCATCGGCGCCGGCGCCGAGCAGGAACAGCTCGGCGTGTTCGCGCAGCCGCGGCAGCGCGGCGGCGAGCAACTCGGCACCCTTGCCGCGGCGCACGCGCCCCGGCACCAGCAGGCGCAGTCGCGGCCGTGCGGGCCCTACTTCGATGCGCGGCGCACGTGCCGGCCACGGCGCGAGCCCGTGGGCGATCACCTGTGCCGGCAGCGCGCGCAGTTCGGGCGCGAGGCGCAACTGGTTGTGCAGCGCCGAACGGCTCGGCGCGGCCAGGCTTGCCTTCGCCGCCAGCAACGCGGCAACCGTTTCGTCGCGCAGGCGCCGCCAATGCGGCGCGTCGCGATTGTCGAATTCGCCGTCGCTGGCGTCGGCGCGCAGGTCGGCCGCACGCTGCGCATCATCGAAGGGCAGGGCGGCATCGCCGAAGTCGCGATGCAGCGACGGCCACAACGGATAGTGATCGTGTACGACGCACACCAGCGGCAGGCCGCTGCGCAGTGCATCGAGGCTATGCCCGATCAGCGAAGAGACGACGACCGCATCGACGCAATAGTCGTGCAGGATGCGCATGAACAGATCGCGATAGCTGGCGTCGCCGAGTGCGGTGTCGGCGATCGGGCGCGGCAGCGGCCAGCGCCGCAGCGGCGCTCCGCTCAGCCCACCGTCGTGCAGTTCCAGCCATTCGCCATGGCGGCGGCGCGCGAAACTGCCGCGTGCGATCAGCACGAGGTGATGCGCGCCGGCATCGGCACCGGCGTAGTCGCGCACCCACCGTTCGGCACCTCCGCCCCAGCCGTGCAGCACGTGCAGCAGCACCGGTTTTCCATCGAGGCCTGGACGTGCTGGAACCGATCCGGACGCCAGCGCGGCGGCAACGCGCTGCTGCAGCGGAACCAGCGGTGACGGCGGCGCAGGATCGTGCGGATCGCGCTCGGGCGGTGGTGGCGCAGACAGCGTCGTCGCGGTCGCCACGTAAAGATGATCGAGCAGTACGATGCGCAAGCCCGATGCTTCCACCGCATCGCGTTCGCGCAGCCGCTCGGGGCCGAGTTCGGCCAGGCGCGCGCCGTGCCAGGCGCACAGCCATGCCGGCGCACCGGCGAAGAAATACGGATCGTCGCACAGGCGCCGGTCGGACCACGCGTAACACAGTGCATCGATCTGTGCGGCGTCGGCCGTGCTGCTCGTATCGCGCGGCAGCGGTCGCCGTTGCGCGCTGTCGAGCGCAACCGCGCCGAGCACGCGTGCGCCGTCGAGCGCGCGCAGCAAACGTTCGCAGGCGAACTCCGGCAGTGCCAGATCGGCGCGCACGAGCAGCAAGTGTTCACCGGGGAAACGCTGCGCCGCCGTGATCGCCACCGCGATCGGCGACCTGCCCTCGACATCGCTCAGGCGTTCGGCCTGCGGCCACGCCTCGCTCGCCGCGCACGCACCGGCCAGCACGAGCCGTGCATCGTGCGGCAATCGCTCGCGCAGCGCCGCCAGCGTCGCCGCGTCCGGTGTCTGCGCCGCATAGATGCAGATGCGCAGGGGCGTCGCGGTGACGCCCGACGTGGCGGGTTCGGTCGTCGCATGGCCGTCGGGCGGCTGCGCGGCGAACGGCATGGCGTGCATCGAGGCTCCAGGAAAATCGCAAACGAACCCGATTATCGCCGATCGTCGCAGCAAGTGCTGCCGCGTCTCGCCATGCGCGCCGCCGCGCGGCTACACTGCTGCGCCATCATTCCGCCCTCGCGGCGGCCGCTTGCGGCCGTTGCCCTTGCGTAGCCTGCCCTTGATCCGAATGCCCATGCGTTCTTCCCTGCGAGCTCGTTGAGCGTGTTGCGTACGATCTGGCGCGTGCTGCGCATCCCGTTCTGGTTGGGCCTCGGCGTCGCGATCGGGTTCCTCGCGCCGTATGCGTTCTATCTCGACCGCGAGGTGCGCGCGCGCTTCGACGACCTCTCGTGGGAATATCCGAGCCGCGTCTATGCGCGCCCGCTGCAGCTCGCGCCGACGTTGCCGCTGAGCGCCGAGGCGTTGCAGTTCGAGCTCGATGCAGCGCGCTATGTCGAAGATGCGCAGGCGAAGACGCCGGGCACGTTCCATCGCGACGGCGCGCGCTTCACGATCTCGCGGCGCGGCTTCGTCTACCTCGATGGTCGCGAACGCGAACGGCGCATCGCGGTGAGCCTCGGAGATGGCCGCGTCGTGCAGCTGGCCGACGCCGATTCGGGCGCGGCGTTGGCCAATGCGCGGCTGGAACCGGCGCGCATCGCGACGCTGTACGGCGCGCAGCAGGAGGACCGCCGCGTGATCCAGCTCGGCGAGATTCCGCCGCTGCTGCTCGGCGGTCTGCAGGCGGTCGAAGATCGCGATTTCAAGCGCCATCATGGCATCGACGTCGTCGCGATCCTGCGCGCGGCCTGGGTCAACCTGATCGCCGGCCACGTCGTGCAAGGCGGCTCGACGCTGACCCAGCAGCTGGTCAAGAACCTGTTCCTCGACCGCGGCCAGACCTTCGCGCGCAAGTTGAACGAAGCGCTGCTGTCGCTGCTGATCGAAGCGCGCTACGACAAGAAGCGCATCCTCGAGGCCTACGTCAACGAAGTGTTTCTCGGCCAGCAGGGCGGCCAAGCCGTGCATGGCTTCGCCGCGGCGAGCGAATTTTATTTCGGACGCGATCTGCGCGCTCTCGCGCCGGCCGATATCGCGCTGCTGGTCGGCATGGTGCAGGGGCCGAGCCTGTACGACCCGCGCAAGAAACCCGAGCGCGCCCTCACGCGGCGCAACATCGTGCTGGCGCAGTTCCGCGACACCGGCCTGATCGACGAGGCGACGTACGCGAGTGCGAGCAAGCAGCCGATCGGCACCGCGGCGAATGCGAGTTTGCCGCGCGATCGGTTTCCGGCGTTTCTCGATCTGGTGCGGCGCCAGCTGAAGCAGGACTATCCCGACGCGCAGCTCAACAGCGCCGGCCTCGCGATCCATACGACGCTGGCGCCGGCGGCGCAGGCCTCGGCCGAATCGGCGGTCGACAAGGCGCTCACCGGAATGGGCAAGCGCGGCGATGCAGTCGAGACGGCGCTCGTCGTCACCGGCGCGCGCGACGGCGAAGTGCAGGCGATGGTCGGCAGCCGCGACGTCGATGAACCCGGCTTCAACCGCGCGCTGGACGCGTTGCGGCCGATCGGCTCGCTGGTCAAGCCGTTCGTGAATCTGGTCGCGCTGGCGCAGCCGCAACGCTATTCGCTGGCGACCCTGCTCGACGACAGCACGATCGACGAAGTGCAGCACGACGGCTCGCACTGGCGGCCGGAGAACGACGATCATCAGACGCATGGGCAGGTGCTGCTGATCGATGCGCTGGTGCACAGCTGGAACCTGGCGACGGTGCATCTCGGCGAGCGCATCGGCGTCGAGCGCGTGCGCGGCTTCCTGCAATCGTTCGGACTCGAGCGCGAGATCAATCCGAATCCTTCGATGCTGCTCGGCGCGGTGGAACTCAGCCCGTTCGATGTGGCGCGGCTGTATCAATATCTGGCGGCGGACGGCCATGCGATTCCGTTGCGCGCGCTGCGCGGCGTGCTCGACGCACAGGGGCGGCCGCTTGCGCGCTACACGCTCAAACCCGGCGGCGGCGACTACACCACAGCGACCCGCCTCGTCACCTATGCGATGCAGCAGGTCGCCGTCGGCGGCACCGCGCACGCCATCGCCGATGCCGGCCTCGGCGGCCTGCATGCGGCCGGCAAGACCGGCACCAGCGATACGCAGCGCGATTCCTGGTTCGCCGGGTTCAGCGGCAATACGCTCGCCGTCGCCTGGGTCGGACGCGACGACAACAAGCCGACCGGGCTGATGGGCGCGACCGGTGCGCTGAAGGTCTGGATCGAGCTGATGAAGCGCCTGCCGAACGTGCCGCTGGCGGTGCCGCAGGACGGCATCGAGCGCGCCTGGATCAGTGCCGACGGCAGGCACACGGACTCCGCCTGCAGCGGTGCGCGCGAGCTGCCGTTCGCGACCGGTTACGTGCCGAGCGAGGAAGAACACTGCCCCTTGGATCAGCTCAAGCAGTTCTTCGGCGGCCGCAACGACGGCGGCTGAAGGCTGCAGAGAGCGGGACGTGCGAGAATCCGCGTCGTACGTCATTCTCCATTTTGTCGCAGACTGCCCTTGCCGATCTCCATGAACCGTTCAATCCGTCCCTCGTGCCTGTTCCTTGCCGTTTCGCTCGCCGCCTGCACACAGCCGGCACCGCCTGCTCCGCAGGCGATCAAACCGACCCCGGTGGTCGATACGCCCGCCGCGGTACGCGCGATCCGCACCGCCGGCGACGGGCTCGACTCGGCGGTGCAGGTCCAGCCGCTGCGCGATCCGGCGATCGAAGGCTTTCTGAAGAAGGCGCGCGATGCCGAACGCGCTGGCGACTACGCAGGCGCCATCGACGCCTCCAACAGCGCGTTGAAACTCGCGCCGGATGCGCCCGACATCCTGCAGTTTCTCGCCGAACTCGAGATCGAGCGCGGCAACTGGCAGCCGGCCGAACAGTTCGCGATCAAGAGCTTCACGCTCGGGCCGAAGGTCGGCAACCTGTGCGCGCGCAACTGGCAGACGGTGGTCGAAGCGCGCAAGGCGCTGAACGACGCGGTGACCGTCGCGTCGGCCAAGCTGCGCTTGAAGGAATGCCGCGTGCCGCCACGCGTGCGCATGTGAGGATGGACCGGGAATAGGGAATGGAGAGTAGGGAATGGGGAAAAACACGCACGGCTGAGGAAGGGGTATCGACCTCCACAACGAATCACGTTGCGGTCGCGAAGGCTGCCCCGATTCCCCATTCCCCATTCCCGATTCACGACGCCAGCGCCGCCGAGCTGCTCGGTCCCGAAGGCCCATTCGCGCGTGAGGTGCCGGGCTTTGCACCGCGCACATCGCAGCAGACGATGGCGGCAGCGGTCGAAGAGGCGATCGCCGACCGCCAGATGCTGATCGCCGAAGCCGGCACCGGCACCGGCAAGACCTACGCGTACCTCGTACCGGCCCTGATGTCGGGCAAGCGCGTGATCGTGTCGACCGGCACCAAGACCTTGCAGGACCAGTTGTTCCATCGCGACCTGCCGCAGGTGCGCGGCGTGCTCGGTGCGCGCTTGTCGGCAGCGCTGCTGAAAGGCCGCGCGAATTATCTGTGCCTGCATCGGCTCGACCAGGCGCACCTGGAAGGCCGTTTCGCCAGCCGCGAGCAGGTCTCGCACTTGCAGACGATCCGCAGCTGGGCCAAGCGCACCGGCTCCGGCGATCGCGCGGAACTGGCCGAGATCGCCGAAGATTCACCGCTGTGGCCGCGCGTGACGTCGACCACCGAGAACTGCCTCGGTGCCGACTGCCCGCTGTTCAACGATTGCTTCGTCGTCAAGGCGCGGCGCGCGGCGCAGGAAGCCGACCTCGTCGTGGTCAATCACCATCTGCTGT
>Ga0247776_10000448_pt1 | contig 10214 bp, 10 predicted proteins | sample UWRJL199509C5_FD_179912 | JGI IMG/M metagenome (GOLD analysis project Ga0247776, IMG submission 179912) | Plant litter microbial communities from Arlington Agricultural Research Station in Wisconsin, United States - UWRJ-L199-509C-5 | ecosystem: Environmental > Terrestrial > Plant litter >...
CCTCCTCGCGGGAGCGGACGGCCACCGCCCCGTTCTCCGCCTCGCGGTCGCCGACCACCAGCATGTAGGGGTAGAGGCCGATCGTCGAGGCGTCGCGGATCTTCTTGCCGACCGACTCGGAGCGGTCGTCGATCGCGACCCGGACGCCGAGGTCGCGCAGGCGCTCGTAGGCGGTCCGGGCGTACTCGTTGTGGCGGTCGGAGATCGGCAGGACGATCGCCTGCACCGGCGCCATCCAGGTCGGGAAGCGGCCCGCGTAGTGCTCGATCAGGATCCCGGCGAAGCGCTCCATCGAGCCGAGCAGCGCCCTGTGGATCATCACCGGCCGGTGGGCGGCGTCGTCGGCGCCGGTGTAGTAGAGCTCGAAGCGCTCGGGCATCTGGAAGTCGAGCTGGCAGGTGCCGCACTGCCAGGAGCGGCCCAGCGCGTCGGTGATGTGGAAGTCGATCTTCGGCCCGTAGAAGGCGCCGTCGCCGGGGTTGAGCGTGTACTCGCGGCCCTGGCTGTCGAGCGCCTCGGCCAGCGCCGCCTCGGCTTTCGCCCACTGCTCCTCGGAGCCCATCGACTTCTCCGGCCGGGTCGAGAGCTCGACGTGGACGTCCTCGAAGCCGAAGCGCGAGTAGAGTTCGTCGATCGCCTCGCAGATCGAGGCGACCTCGTCGCCGATCTGCTCCTCGGTGCAGTAGACGTGGGCGTCGTCCTGGGTGAAGGCGCGGACCCGGAGCAGGCCGTGGAGCACGCCCTCGCGCTCGTTGCGGGAGACGCGGCCGAACTCGGCCAGGCGCAGCGGCAGCTCGCGATAGGAGTGGCGGTCGGAGGCATAGACGAGGCAGGCGCCGGGACAGTTCATCGGCCGCAGCGCGTAGCGGCGATCGTCGTCCTCCATGAAGTACATGTCGTCCTTGTAGTTGTCCCAGTGGCCGGAGCGGTGCCAGAGGCTCTCGTCCATCACCTGCGGGGTGGCGATCTCCTGGTAGCCGCGCTTGCGCAGCTGGTCGCGGACTTCGGCTTCGATCGAGCGCAGCAGGGTCGTCCCGTTGGGCAGCCAAAAGGGCATCCCCGGCGCCTCCTTGCGCAACATGAAGAGGCCGAGCTGGGGGCCGAGCCGGCGGTGGTCGCGCTCCTTGGCCTGCTCGAGCCGCTCGAGGTGAGCCTCCAGGTCCTTCTTCGAGAAGAAGGCGGTGCCGTAGATCCGGGTCAGGCTCTCGCGGGTCTCGTCGCCGCGCCAGTAGGCGCCGGCCACCGAGCTGAGCTTGATCGCCTTGATGCGGCCGGTCGAGGGCCCGTGCGGGCCGCGGCAGAGATCCTCGAAGGGACCGTTGCGGTAGAGCGAGACGGTCTCGACGCCTTCGTCGCGGACCAGGTCCTCGATCAGCTCGACCTTGAAGCCCTGGTCCTGGGCCTTGAAGATCTCGATCGCCTCGGCAACCGGCACGTCGCGGCGGGAGAACTCCTCGTCGGCCCCGATGTGCTCCAGCATCGCCGCCTCGATCTTCGGCAGGTCGTCTTCGGTGATCCTTGTATCGGGCGGGAACTCGAAGTCGTAGTAGAAGCCGGAATCGATCGGCGGGCCGATCGTCACCTTCGTCCCTGGATAGAGGTCGACGACCGCCTCGGCCATCACGTGGGCGGCGTCGTGGCGGATCAGCTCCAGCGCCTCGGGGTCGCGGTCGGTGAGGATCGCCACCTCTCCGCCCCCGGCCGGCAGCGGCGCCGCCAGGTCGCGCAGCTCGCCGTCGACCTTAATCGCCAGCGCGGCCTTGGCGAGGCCGGGACCGATCGCGGCGGCAGCGTCGGCACCCGTCGCCCCGGCGGGCAGCTCCAGCGGCTTGCCGTCGGGCAGGGTGAAGGTGGTCTTCTCGGTCGCGGCCTCCATGCGGGGCAATGGTACGTGGACCCCGGACTTATGGAAGCCAGATCAGCGAGGACCCTGCCGCGCCTGGCGCACCGCGATCAAGGGGCAGGGGCTCTTGCCGGGCCGGGAGCCCTTGACCTTGGTCAGCGTCCAACCGTCTTCATCCCTGATCACGAAGCGCACGCCGGGCGGAACGCCGGGGTCCTCGCGCGACTTGATGCAGACGCGGCCGCCGCGCAGTTCCCAGGCGAGGAACGGTTCGCCGTGTTCCTCTTCGAGCAGCTGCGGCGAGGCAAGGACCAGGGTCGGCCCTTCGCCGACCAGCTTGCGGTACTCGCTCAGGGTCGAGGAGTAAGAAGTCGGCCCGATCGGCGCGTTGGCGAGAGCGAGGAGCGAGCAGACGCCGGCGACGACCACAAACCCCACCCCCACTACCCGCCGCGCCACTTCGCCTGTTCCTTTTCGGTCCTCGGCAACGAAAAGGAACAACCGGGTGGAGAGCGGGGGCATGAGAATCGCCAGAGCGACGAGCGGAGCAGCGATCTCAATCGCCTTGGCGGCGGTGTAGGGCGTGCCGGCGACGCGGGCGGCGCCGTAGGCGAGTGCGGCGGCGGCAAGCCCGGAGAGGATCGCGCTCTCGCGGCGGCGCCAGAGCCAGACCAGGCCATAGGCGAGGAGCACCAGCGCGAAGGCGACGCCGAGGTAGTAGCCGATCGCAGGCACGGCGCCGTCGCCCGGGGCCAGGCGGAAGTCGCCGGAGGGCCAGATGCCCAGTGCCTCGAAGGGGGAGATCTGGCCGAAGAGGTTGCCCAAGCCGGGGCCGTTGGGGTCGAAGGTCTCGAAGCTGTGGAAGTCGAGCATGCGGCCTAGCTCGGGCAACACCAGAACCAGGAACATGAGGAGTGCGAGGAGCAGGGCTCGGACGGGTGAGGGACCGAGGTCGCCGGTCGCCGCGGGTCCCGTCCGGGCTCCGGAAACCCCTGCGCTGGATGCTCGGGGTTTCCTCACCCGGCCACCCACGGCGATGAGGAGCAGCCACAAGACTGCGGTTGCTCCCAGCCAGATGAGGCTCGGGAAGCTGTAGGTGTAGATGCTGCCCACGGCGATGAGGGCGGCAGGCACAAACCGAAGCGGCGAGGTCCAGGTGAGCTGGGCCTCGCGCAGCGCGAGGACGAAGGCCAGCAGGAACAGGGCTTGCATCGTCTCCTTGAAGGCGCCTTGGGCGAAGTAGGAGGCGACCAGGTAGGCGAGGCCTATGAGGAGGGGGCCGGCGGTGCGTGGGAGGACGGGCAGCTCTCGGAAAGCGGCGAGGGCGGTCAGGGAGGCGAGAACGGCGACGGCGATGGTTAGGCCGGTGAAGCCTTGGACCAGGCCGATGCCCAAGCCCTTGTTCAGGGCGACGACGATTGCGTGAGGGCCTAACGGATAGCCCTGGACGAGGAGTTGGGACGAGTGGCCTTCGGCGAGCCGGTCGGCGGCCAGCAGGTGCTGCGACATGTCGGGGTTGAAGCTGGTGCCGAGGATCCCGAAGTGGCCCTCGGCGAGGAACGGCAGCGCGGTCGCGAGGAGCGCCCCGAGTGCGACCGGCCAGCCGGCCGCGAGCGCCTCCCCCGTCCCCTCGACCCGGCCCCGCAGGTAGGCGACGGCGCCGATCGTCAGGACAAGCACGACCACCGCCGAGACCACCCCGTCGCCCGGCAGCCGCACCGTCCCCCAGCAGAGGGCGCAGAGCAGCGCCAGCCCCACCGCGGGCGACAGCCACGACCAACGCCGCGCCCCGCAGAGGGCGATCGCCGCCTGCCCGATCGCCAGCGAGGCCGCGCAGATCGCCAGCACGGCTGCATAGGTCCCGATCACGAGGCGGCGAGCCTAGACGACCCCTCCGCCGCTACGCCACGGTTTGCAGAAGGAACATAGATTTATTCCGATGAAACTCCGCATACCTCTCCTCCTCGCCCTGACCCTCGGCTCGCTGGCTGTGCTCGCGCAGGCCCCCTCCCCGGCCGCGGCCCGCGACTACGACTGCGCCGACTTCGCCAACCAGGCCGAAGCGCAGGAATACCTGCTGCCCGGGGACCCGTACCGGCTCGACGGCGACAGCGACGGGGTCGCCTGCGAGGACCTGCCGTGCCCCTGCTCGTCCGCGACGAGCCCCGGCGGTGGCGGCGGCAGCGAAGAAACGACCCCTGCCCCGGCCCCTCCTCCCTACCACCTGAGCAGAGCGGCGGCCCGGCGCGCGGCGCGGGCGGAGGTGCGGGCGTTCGTGGGACGCAACCTCCACGTGACCAGGGGCTCGGTCGGAAGCTGCCGGCGCCGGGCCGAACGAAGAGTCGACTGCCGCGGCGTCGCCCGCGGCCACACCGGGCAGACCAGGACGACCTGCCGACTGCGGATCGCCGTCCGCGCCGTCAACCGCCACCCGCAGGCGCGCCTGGCCTCGACCCGCTGCCGCACCGTGGACACCAGCCGCCGGTAGCCCCCTGTCCGTAGGCTTGGGCGGATGGCTTTCGTCCCTCCCGCTCGTCATCTCCTGCGGGCCAAGGACCTCGCCGACGCGCGCTACTTCGAGCCGCTCGAGGTCGACGACCTGGCCCGCGCCGCCGGCCTCTCGAAGGCCCACTTCAGCCGCGAGTTCAGGCGCACCTTCGGCGAGTCGCCATACGTCTACCTGCTGACCCGCCGGCTGGAGCGGGCGGCGGCGCTGCTGCGCGACACCGATCGCTCGGTTGCGGAGGTCTGCCTCGACGTCGGCCTGCAGGGCGTCGGCTCCTTCACCACCAGCTTCAAGCGGATGTACGGGATGACGCCGACGGCCTACCGCGAGTCCTTCCCGCCTGCCGCCAGCCAGGCCCGCGTGCCCGGCTGCGTGGTCCGCGCCTACGCCCGCCCGCAACACCGCACGATTCGAGAAGACAGCCGATCGGGCCCGACCTAGCATCGGCGAGGACGATCCCGACCAAGGAGGAAAGATGAAGATCTCAACCGCACAGCTCTGGGTCCACGACCAGGACGAGGCGCTCGCCTTCTACACCGAGAAGCTCGGCTTCGAGGTCCGCTCCGACGTGACCCTGGCCGAGATGGGCGACTTCCGCTGGCTGACCGTCAGCCCGCCCGACCAGGAGGACGTCGCCGTCGTCCTGATGGCGATCCCCGGCCCGCCGGTGATGGACGAGGCGACCACCCGCCAGGTCGAGGAGCTGATGGCGAAGGGCTTCTCCGGCACCGTCTTCCTCACCACCGACGACTGCCAGGCCGACTACGAGAAGCTGCGCGACCGCGGCGTCGAGTTCACCGAGACGCCGGAAGAGCGCCCCTACGGGATCGACTGCGGCTTCCGCGACCCCTCCGGCAACAGCCTGCGGCTGACCGAGGTGAAGATCCCCGCCAACGCCTGAGGCGCAGCACCCCGCGAGCGCGGCAGGTTCATCGATGACCGTCGATGAACCTGCTAGCCTCGCGGCCGCTTGACCGACCTGCCCGTGATCAACTGCTGCACCCCGCTCGCCGGCAGCTCGCTCGGCGAGAAGGAGGCGACCGAGCTCGAGGGAGTGATGAAGGCGCTGGCCGACCGGCAGCGCCTGCGGATCATCAACATGCTCCTGCGCGCCGGCGGCGAGCCGATCTGCGTCTGCGAGTTCGAGCCCTTCCTCGGCCTCTCACAGGGAACGGTCAGCCACCACCTCAAGGTGCTTGCGTCGGCCGGGATCGTCCGCCGCGAGACCCGCGGCAACCGCAGCTACTTCGCCCTCGTCCCCGACGCGCTTGACGCGGTGCGCGGCGTCTTCGCCTCCGCCCCGGACAGCGCCCCCGCCGCAGCCTGCTGCTGAGGACCATGGAGCGCCGCCCCGACCTCGCCCGCCGCGCCGCCGCCGAGGGCTTCGGCGTCTTCGCCCTCGTCTTCGCCGGCTGCGGCGCGATCATCGCCGAGGCGAACAGCCCCGGCAGCCTCGGCAGCGTCGGCATCGCCCTCGTCTTCGGCCTGGTCGTGATGGCGATGGTCTACGCCACCGGCCACCTCTCCGGCGCCCACCTCAACCCGGCGGTGACCCTCGCCTTCCTCCTCACCCGCCACCTGCCGCGCCCCGAGGCAATCGCGTATCTCGCGGCCCAGCTCCTCGGCGCCCTCCTCGCCGCCGGCCTGCTGGCGGCGATCTGGCCCAGCCAGCCCGCCTCGCTGGGAGCGACCGTGCCCACGGTCGGCATCGGCAGCGCCTTCGCCTACGAGGTCGTCCTCACCGCCTTCCTGATGTTCGTGATCATGGCCGTGGCCACCGACACCCGCGCGGTCGGCGCGGCGGCCGCGATCGCAATCGGCGGCACGGTCGGGCTCGACGCCCTCTTCGGCGGCCCGGTCACCGGCGCCTCGATGAACCCGGCCCGCTCGCTCGGCCCGGCCCTGGTCAGCGGCGAGCTGACCGACCTCTGGATCTACCTGACCGCGCCGCTGCTGGGAGCGGCCCTCGGCGCCCTCGCCTACCAGCTGGTCCGCGGCGAGCATCCCGGCAGCGAGGCGATCGAGACGACCTGATGGCCCGCGCCCTCTTCGTCTGCCTCCACAACGCGGGCCGCTCGCAGATGAGCGAGGCGCTGTTCGCCAAAGTCGCCGAAGGGCGCCACGAGGCGCGCTCGGCCGGGACCGAACCGGCGGACCGGGTCCACCCCGAGGTGGTCGAGGCGATGGCCGAGCTCGGCGTCGTCGTCGCCCACCGCAAGCCCCGCAAGCTCACCCTCGAGGACGCCGAATGGGCCGACGTGGTGGTGACGATGGGCTGCGGCGACAAATGCCCCTACATCCCCGGCAAGCGCTACCTCGACTGGGACCTCCCCGACCCCAAGGGCCAGGCGCTCGAGGCGGTGCGAGAGACTCGCGACGAGATCGAGGATCGGGTCACCGAGCTGGTCGCCGAGCTTGACGCGGGCAGCTAGCTTCAGACGGCCGCCGCCTTGGGCTTTGGAGTGAACCCATCGGTCCACCCGACTGATCACTGTCACTCCGCCCACCGCCCGTAGAGACGACGCCGGACGCGGGAGATGGGGTTGTTTTCCTCCAAGCGCTCATGGAGGTAGCCCGCCTTGTCCCGCGCCAGTTTCCGCACCTGCTCGTAGAGGGCGTGAATCTCAGAGTCGTGGCCCATGACCGCGAGCAAGATCGCGTCTTCGGCCTGCGCCTCGGTCGCCCCGCCCGGCACCACCTCGGCCAGTAGCGAGTTCAGTTCGTCCCACAGCTGCCTTTCGTAGTCCTCGGTAACGCCGCTGCTTGCGCCAACCCGGCCCCCTCCTTCGGCAGCATCGCTCCGTACGCTGTCAGCTTCGGCTTCTCGGGTGTTCTGACGCCAACGTTCACCACCGGCACCCGGGGCGAATTCTTCGGCCTCGATCATCAGGGCCCCGAACGGCATGCCTAGCGCCTTGGCGATCAGCCGCACGCCGCCCCATGTTTCGTCCACCCCGCCGCCTTCGATCACCTCGAGTTCGGCGGGGGTCATTTCGCACTTCGCTGCCAGCTCGTCGCGCTCAATGCCGCGCCTCTCGCGGATCACGGCCACAGCCTGTCCCAGTCCCCTGAGCGCGGCGGCCTCCTCCGCATCGCGAGGCTTTCGCCGTGCTTGTTCAGTCATCGGGGCGAAAGCAGTTGCGGGCGCTGCAACCCGGCGCGGTGGCAGAGGATCGGGCCTTCGCTGATCCGGCCGCTCACGTTGGATCGACATCCTTCCCGCTCGCGATCTCGAAGGCGGCGACGGCGACGATCACCGGGATTCCATCCCTCGGACTGCCCAGGCGCTCCGCGCTCTTGTCCGCAACAGCTCGGAATCTCTCCTCGACCTTGCCGAGCACCCGGCTCAGTTCCTTCCAGCCCTGCTCGTCAACGTTCAGAGGGAGCCAGGTCACCCCCGATCCCTCGCGGGACTCGACGGTGCCGGCGTCCAAGGCTTCAACGGCTCGGTTGGTGAAGTCGGCCAGGGCGGTGCCTGCGTAGTGACTCCGAAGGGAGGGCGGAACGGCTTTCCAGGCCCGCGCCCCAGTCGTTCCCTGTCCTCTCAGCTTGTAGATGTGCTCGACCGCCCCCCTCTGCGGGAGGGTCTCCACGAGTTCGATGCAGTCGCATTTGAGGAGCACCTTCATGTGGTAGGAGACGTTCCCCAGCTTTTCGCCCATGCGATCCGAGAGTCGTTTTGGTCCGCTCGGCCCCTCCTCCAGCCGCCGCAGGATCTCCACGCGCAGGGGATGCGCCAGCGCGCGGACCATCTGCTGATCGACTTCGCCCCCTTCGTCCTTCTTGCCCATCGGAACCCCCCGCAAGGTTGTGGTCAACTCTTTGGCGGCGACATTTCCGAATCGGGCTTTTGGTTGTCAACGTCCCCCCGTTACGTCCGGTTGGAGCGGTGGAGCAACCTCCCTTAAAAGCAGCGAGATTCGGGAAGGGGACGGTGACGCCCGCAAGTGCTGACGGCGCCGCCCCGTTTCCGAACTCCGCCTAAGCGCTCTTGACGATGTGCAAAGTCGGCAGCTTGTGCAGCGAGTTGCTGATCCTCATGCAGCTCACCCCCTTTCCTCCCGGGATCCGTGAGCGGAAGACATTACTAAAATAAATTAGAGCAGTGGAGAAAGACGAAGGAAGATGCACCTCACTGCATGAAGGAGAGTCGAACTGCGCGGGTAAGCTCGATTGCTCAGCTACCTGAAAGGAGCAGTCGGAGCATGGGGAAAAGCACTCGGGTCACGGGGGCGGATGGAGCGGGCCGCAAACGGAAGGCGGCGGCTATTCCCGACGGCGGCGGGCAGACCAACCGCCTCATCGCCATGTCCCACCCGCTGCGGGCTCGAATTCTCCGGCTCCTCGTGGAGCGAGGCGTCATGAGTCCTGCCGAACTGAGTCGGGAGTTGCAGGCAGACCTACGGGGCGTCAGCTACCACGTCCGTCGCCTCGAGGAGCTGGAATGCGCCGAGCTGGTCCAAACTCGCCCGGTGCGCGGCGCCTTGGAGCACTTCTACCGTGCAACCGAGCGGCCGATGATCGACACCGACGAGTTCGAAAACATCGATCCGATCATGGCGGAAGACCTCCTTCTCCACACCTTTCAGCGGATGATCGACGACTTTGTGGCCTCGCGCTCGGCGCAGATGGTGGGCTTCGATCGGCACTTTCACCTCAGCCGGAACCCGCTGATCGTTGACGAAGACGGGTTCGAGGAAGCGATGGAGACTTACGAACAGTGCCGATTGCAGCTATCGGAGATCGAGCGGCGAAGTGCCGAGCGACGTAGCTCGTCCGGCGCCCCGGGAATACCCGTATGCGGATCCCTCTCCTTCTACAAAGTGCCATCGTCCACCTTGGACGCGTGACGAACCCGAAGTGCTCGCTCCTTCGCCCTCCACAGGTGCTCGACCTTCGTGCCTGGAACGGCGCCTGCAGGGCGCCCCTGCGTTTGACCCCACCAATACGCCAGCTACTTTCCCCTACGTCAGCGAGTCGCTGAATCTGCGGTCGAGGAAGTGGGCTCGAACCACTGGCAGGAATTTGGCTCTAAGAAGCCAAAATTCTATGGGCGTAACTGGGCTCGAACCAGTGACCTCCGCCTTGTCGAGGCGGCGCTCTCCCAACTGAGCTATACGCCCGGGGCGCCGGAATCTAGCAGCGGGCAGGAGAAAGCCGACCGGTGGCTAAAGGTTCTGTTGCAAGCGCCGATGCAACCGGTGCAACCTTCTCGCCCTTCCAGTGTTTATAGGGGGCGTACTTCAAAGCTTGAGGACCGACGAGCCAGCGGGTTAGCGCTCTCTGGTGGCACGTCCTTCGGAGACAAAGGGCCCCTTTCGGGGCCCTTTTCCGTTCTCGGCTAGACGTGGTCGGTCGGCAGGTGCCAGCGGCGCGGCGCGATCAGCTGGTCGGCCTCGGCGGGGCCCCAGGAGCCGGGCTCGTAGACGATCGCCGGCGGCGGCTCGACCAGCACCGGCTCGGAGACCTCCCAGAGCCGCTCGATCGCCTCGGAGCTGGTGAACAGGGTGCGGTCACCGAGCATCACGTCGTGGATCAGTCGCTCGTAGGGGTCCAGCGCCTCGGCGGGGCCGCCGAAGGTGTCGGCGTAGCTGAAACGCATGTGCGCCTCGCCGAGCTCGATCCGCGGGCCGGGGACCTTGGCGAGGAAGGAGGCGGAGATGCTGCCGGGGTCGCCGAGCTCGAAGGTGAGGTGGTCGTGGCCGAAGGACTCGGCGATCTGGTCGCAGTCGAGCGGGAACATCCGCCGCGGCGGCCGGCTGTAGGCGATCGTCAGCAGGTGCCGGTTCTCCGCCAGTCGCTTGCCCGAGCGCAGGTAGAACGGCACCCCCTCCCAGCGCCAGTTGTCAACGAAGGCCTTGACCG
>Ga0247776_10000449_pt1 | contig 10207 bp, 11 predicted proteins | sample UWRJL199509C5_FD_179912 | JGI IMG/M metagenome (GOLD analysis project Ga0247776, IMG submission 179912) | Plant litter microbial communities from Arlington Agricultural Research Station in Wisconsin, United States - UWRJ-L199-509C-5 | ecosystem: Environmental > Terrestrial > Plant litter >...
CACCTTTCGGCCGACATGTTCGAGCGGATGGCGGCGCTGGTGGCGGAGGGGGCGCTGATCCAGGCGACCGCCGACTTCTTCCTGCGCGAGAACATGGCCGAGGGGATGCTGGCGATGGCCGAGCGCGGCCTGGTCCACGTCCTCAGCAGCGACGCCCACACCGTCCACGGCGGCCGCCCGGTGCGGATCTCCCCGGCGCTCGAGCGCCTGCGCAAGGCCGAGATCCTCGCCCCCCACATCGACTGGATCGCCAAAACCGCCCCGAGCGCAATCGTCAACGGCGAGCCGCTGGAGGTCCCCTTCTAATCCAGATTGCGCAGCTCGACGCGGCCGGCCAGCTCCTCGATCACTTCGCGGGAGCCGGTGCCGAGGCCGCTGCGGAGGAAGTTCGTCGCCCCGGCGGCGGCGCTGAGGCGCAGCACGTCCTCCCACTCGCTCCCGGCGGCGATCGTCGCCGCCAGCGCGCCCATCATCGAGTCGCCGCACCCCTCGCGGGAGCCGCGCTCGAACTTCGGCGGGCTCAGCTCGAGGAACCTGCCGTCGCGCAGCGCCAGCGCCGGGTCGCCGGCGCGGGTGACGATGACGCTGCCGGCGCCCTCGTCGGCCACCCGTTCCATCGCCGCGCGCATCTGCTCCTCGGTGTCGACCGGCCCGGAGATGAAGCCGGCGATCTGCCAGTCGTTGATCTTCACCAGGTCCGGCCCGCCCTCCAGCGATTTGTCGAGCCGCGGCGAGGAGAGGTCGACGATCGCCGGCACCCCGTTCGATTTGACGTCGGCGACGAGGCTGCCGTAGAGCTCCAGCGGCACGGTGTTGTCCGGGTAGGGGCCGCAGACCGCCAGCAGGTCGCAGTCGAGCGCCGCCGCGACGGTGACCGAGAACAGCTCGTCGACCTCGTGGCGGGAGGCGGGCAGCGCGGCGCTCTGGCCGAGAGGCTCGCGCTCGCCGCTGCGACGGTCGTGGATGTAGACGCCGCTGGCCCCGGCGGTCTCCACCAGCCGCAGCTCCACCGGCATCTCCTCCAACAGCGGCCGCAGGACGCTGCCCGCCTCGCCGCCGATGAAGCCGCAGAGGACCGGGTCGGCGCCCAGCTCGGCCGCCATCCGCGCCACCCAGACCCCCTGGCCGGCGGGGTGGATGTGGATGTCGTCTCCGCCTTCGGAGCTGAAGGACTCGATCGCGATCGAGACCATCGGGTTGGGGCTGAAGATCGCGACTTTGGGTCTGTTGGCCATGGGAAGGGGGAGAGTCTCACGGCGCCCGCGCTTGAGCGTCCGTGGAAACCCCCATTCCCGTTGCGAAGGATTTCCGAACTCGTCTGCGTGGCCTCGCCTGGCGCGACCGTGAGCGGGCGGGCCCCGGCCTGCTGATCCCGCGCTGCTCGAGCGTCCACACCTTCGGCATGCGCTTCGAGCTGGACGTCTACTTCCTCGATGCCGACGGGAGGGTGATCGCCGTCCGCCGCCGGGTGCCGCCCCGCCGGGTCCTCTGGCAACGCGGCGCTGCCGCAATTTTGGAGATTCCCTCGCCGCCCGAGGGGGGAGAGTCCGCCGGTCCCGGGACTTAGGCCGCCATGCTTCCCCAAAGACAAGAGATAGCCAGCCTGGTCGTCTGCGAGGACGACGCCGTAACCCTCGACCTGCTCTGCGAGCACCTGGCGGCAGACCGCTTCGGCGTGATGCCGGCCCCGAGCGCCTCCGACGCGCTCCGGCTCTGCAGATACAACCACCCGGACTTATTGCTCTTGGACCTCTCGCTGCCGGATGCCTCCGGCCTCGACGTCCTGCGCGAGATCCGCGAGGCCGACGGGATCGACTCCCGCTTCGACCCGCGCCTGCCGGTGATCGTCCCCACCGGCCGCAGCGGCGACACCGACAAGGTCCGCGGCCTCGACGCCGGGGCAGACGACTACCTGACGAAGCCGTTCCAGTACGGGGAGCTGCGCGCCCGCATCGGCTCCGTGCTCCGCCGCCGCCTCCATCCCCAGGACGGTCCCAGCCGGGTCGGCGACCTGGTCATCGACCCGCTGCGCCGGAAGGTCACGGTCGGCGAGCGCGTGGTACCGCTCTCGAAGAAGGAATTCGCCCTGCTCCGCATGCTCGCCACCGACCCGACCCGGGTCTTCACCAAGCAGGAGCTGCTCGACGCCGTCTGGGCCTACAAGGGCAACCAGAAGACCCGCACCCTCGACTCCCACGCCTCCCGCCTGCGCCGCAAGCTCGACCCCGAAGAGGGCCGCTTCGTCATCAACTGCTGGGGCATCGGCTACCGCCTGATCGACGGATGAGGAGAAGCAGTGGGTTCATGGACCACTCTGATGTCATAGAGACAGGGCTGACGGTTGCCGGGGTCTTGGTGAGTTCCGCTGGGGTCGGCAGTGCCCTAGCCATCACCGCTGCCCTGTTGGAAGAGAAGCCGCTGAGCGAGGTCGAGTTCTGGGGGTTCGTCGGAACCCTTCGGGTTCAGGTAGGCTGTGCAGACAATGAATTCCCCAAAGTTTCGTGTTCCAGCGTTCACCCCTCGCTTCTTTCTGCTGCTGGCGGCGGCCGCGGTTCTTACGGCCGTGGTGCTGCGCGTCTCCAAGGCTCCGATTTGGACCCACTACTTCGTGGGCATAGTGGGAGCTCCATTCATCTTTTATGCAGTTCGCACCGTGGAGCGGGTGGCACCGACCAGCGGGTCCCCTCATCGGCCGCGGTCGCGAAGCCTGACCCAGAAATAAGAAAGCCCCTGGTCGAGCTGACTCGCTCGGCCAGGGGCGCAGGCAAAAGCTGCTCCTACCGTTACTTCTTTGCCTTCTTCTTAGGCTTCTCGGCGGCGGGCACCTCGAAGTGCATGATCGCCAGCTTGGTGGAGAAGCCGTCGTCCTTGCCGAGGCGTTTGGCTGCTTCCTTCTGGATCTCGGCGGCGCGCTTGACGGTTTCGGCGAGCACCTTGTTGAGGTCCTTCCAACCCTTCTCGTCGAGGACGAGGGGGCTGTCGGAGAGATGCGAGTCCTTGCGGCTCTCGATTGTCCCCTCGGCCATCGCGTCCGTCGCGCTCTGGCCGATCGACTCGAGGATCGAGCCGGAGATGCCCTTGCGGGCCGAGGCCGGGATCTTGGCCCAGTCGGAGTCGCTGAGGAAGGCGCGGTCGGTGGCGCGGTAGAAGTGCTCGACCGCACCGCGGCGCGGCTCGGTTTTCACCAGTTCGACGCAGTCGTACTCGAGCAGGGTTTTGACGTGGTAGCTGACGTTGCCGAGCGGCTCGCCGAGTTCCTGCGCCAGCTGGTTCGGGCTCGAGATCCCCTTATGAAGGGAGCTGAGGATCCGGACGCGCAGGGGGTGCGCAAGGGCCTTGGCGAGGTTCTGGGTAATGCCCTCTGGGGACGTGCGGGACTGTGGCAAAGGAGGACCTCCGTTTCTTCTCGGGCGGGGGAGACAGTCGGTGGCAGGACACCCGAGTTACTAGACAAGTATTCCAAAACGCCATGCGGAAACTCCGTCCGAAGAAGAGAATATGCAGTGAAAGAAACTAATTGCTGTATTCAGCTCCACCTTCAAAATTCTCCATTTGGGAACCGTTGTGTCCGCGGTTAGGGTCTGACTTGGCGCGCTCGTCCTTTGTGGCGCCTGGCCGAGACCGCTTCGGGGGACGGGCGCGCTTCGCCACCTGAAAGCCCAGTTTGCGGGGGGCGATCCGGGGACCGGGGGGAGAGATCGGAGTCCCGCCTCCTTGGGCTCTGCGATGAGCGCAGGAGAAGCGAGATAGACGATGCCGCTGGAGCTGGCAGAGCTGGCGGCGGGCCTGCCGATGGCCGCCTCGTTTGCGATGGCAGGCGGGATCTCGGCCCTGCGCGAGGGGCGCCGGCGGTCGGCGCTGAACGAGGCGGTGCACGAGCTGCGGCGTCCCTTGCAGGCGATCGCCCTCATTGCTCCGCCGTCAGCGGAGAGGGAGCAGGCGTTCGAATCGTCGTTGCGAATGGCGGCCGCGGCGGTCGACCGGCTCGACCGCGAGATTAACGGTGGGTCGGCGCCGGAGGCGACCGAGGCGGTCTCCTTGCGCCGGCTGGTCGAGTCGGCGGTGAGGCGGTGGGAGGTCACCGCGTCTCTCGATGACCGGACAGTGAACCTTAAGTGTGTGGTGGGCGAATCGGACTTGCTCGGCGACCGGATCGAGATCGCTCAGGCGGTGGACAACCTGATCAGCAACGCCGTCGCCCACGGTGTGGGCGAGGTCGCAGTCGAGGTCCGGGAGGCCGGCCGTTTCGCCCGACTTGTCGTGGTCAACGACAAGAGGGTGCGGGCGGCGGGTGTGCGGGCGACGGCTCGGACTCTCCGCGGTCGGGTCTCCGGCCGCGCCCGCCACGGTCACGGCCTGCGGGTCGCGCGACGGGCGGCGGCCCGGCACGGCGGCAGCTTCCGGCTGCGCGATCGGGGTGGGGCGTGCGAAGCCGTGCTCGACCTGCCGCTCCGTGGGGTCCCCGGGTGAGTCGGCGCCGGCGGGCGATCGGGTTCCTGCTCGGGGCGTTCCTCGCCGCGGCTGCCGCCGCGACGATCGCCGACGGCTACGGCCGGAGCGTGGTCCGGGGATACGGCGAGCTGCGCCCGGTCCTCGTCGCCTCCGCCGATCTGCCCGCGGGGAAGGCGATCGACCCCGCGGTTGCCGCCGAGATGCTCGAGGTGCGGCGGGTGCCGGTGCGCTTCGCCCCCGAGGCCGCCTTGGCGGCGCCGCAGGAAGCGCTCGGCCTCGTCCCCACGGCAACCGTCCCCGCGGGCTCCTACCTGCTGGCGGCGCAACTGCGCTCGCCCCGGCTTGCCGGCCCGGGTCCGAGCCTCGGCAGCGGGCGCCGGCCGGTCGAGATCGCCGTCAGCGGCGCCGGCGCGCTGGGCGCCTTCGGCGGCCAACCGGTCGGCTCGCGGGTCGACGTCGTCGTCACCACCGAACCGTCGGGCTCGGGGGACGGCCGCACCTACGTGGCCGCCCCGGCGGTGCCCCTCCTGGCCCTGACTCCAGGCGGCGCGGGGGAACCGGGGGAGGCGACGGTCACCCTCGGCCTGACCCGCCCGCAGGCGCTGCGCCTGATCGCCGCCGAGAGCTTCGCCCGCCGCGTCACCGTGATCCCGGGCCGCTGATGGACCGGCGCGAGGGCGACGTCGCCGAGCTCGCAGTCGCGCTGCGCGAGCGGCTGGTCGAGCGCCGCCGCGCCGACGCCGCCGCCGGGCGCCGGCGCGACGAGGAGATCGCCACCTCGGCTCGCGCGCTCGTCGAGGAGCAGGCGGCTGTCCTCCCGGCCGTCGACCGCGACCAGGTCGTCGAGCGGATCGTCCGCGACAGCGTCGGCCTCGGTCCGTTGGAGGTGCTGCTCGCCGACCCGGCGGTGGAGGAGGTGATGGTCAACGCCCACGACCGCATATATGTAGAGCGCGGCGGCATCGTCGAGGCGACCGATGTCGCCTTCGAGAGCGAGGAGGAGCTGCGCAACGCGATCGAGCGGATCCTGGCGCCGCTCGGCCGCCGGGTCGACGAGCTGAGCCCGATGGTCGACGCCCGGCTCGCCGACGGCTCGCGGGTCAACGTCGTCATCCCGCCGCTGGCGATCGACGGTCCGGCGCTCTCGATCCGCCGCTTCGGCGCCGTCCGGCCCGGCCCGGAGGAGCTGGTCGCCCTCGGCACTCTCAGCGAGGAGCAGCGGCGGCTGCTCGAGGAGGCGGTCGGGCTCCGGCGCAGCGTCCTCGTCAGCGGCGGCACCGGCTCCGGCAAGACGACCCTGCTGAACGCCCTCTCCAGCTTCGTCGACCCCGGCGAGCGGGTGGTGACGATCGAGGACGCCGCCGAGCTGCGGCTGCAGCAGCCGCACGTGGTCCGGCTCGAGAGCCGCCCCGCCGGGGTCGAGGGCAGGGGCGAGGTGACGATCCGCGACCTGCTGCGCAACGCGCTGCGGATGCGGCCCGACCGGATCGTGATCGGCGAGGTGCGGGGAGTCGAGGCGCTCGACCTGCTGACCGCGCTCAACACCGGTCACGACGGCGCCCTCTCGACCGTCCACGCCAACGGGCCGGCCGACGCACTCAGCCGGCTCGAGACCTTGGCGCTGATGGCCGGGGTCGGCCTCCCGCACGCCGCCGTGGCCGAGCAGGTGCGGCGCGGGGTCGACCTCGTCGTCCACATCGAGCGCCGGCCCGACGGCGCGCGGCGGGTGACCGAGATCGCCGAGATCTCGTGAGCCTGCCGGTCCTGATCGCCACCGCGGCGGGTGGCCTCGGGGCGCTGGCGGTGCGCGAGGCGCTGCTGGCGAGCCCGGCGGCGGCGCAGTGGCTGCGGCTGGCGCTGGAGCCGCTGCGGCGGGCGGGCGAGGAGGGCTATGCGCCCTCGAACCGCGAGCGCCGCCGCCTGGCCGGGCTCGCCGCCGGAGCGGCGATAGTCGCCGGCTGGTTCGTCGGCGGCCTCGTCCTGGCGCTGCCGCTGGCGGTGGCGGGGCCGGCGATCGCGGGACCGGCGATCGCGAGCCGCCGTCGGCGCTACCGGCGGGCGGTCGAGCGCTCGCTGCCGGAGGTGGCGACCTCGGTCGCCGACTCGCTCAGCGCCGGCCGCTCGCTCCGCGCCTCGCTCTCCGGCGCCGTCGCCTCGCTCGACGGGCCGCCGGCGGTGGAGCTGGCCCGCCTCGCCGCCGAGCTCGAGGTCGGCGCCCCGACCGGGGAGGCGATCGCCCACTGGCGCGGGCGGATGCGCTCCGAGCGGGTCGACGCCTTCGCCGCGGCGCTGCTCAGCCAGCGCCTAGCGGGCGGCGACCTGGCCGGGCTGTTGCGGCGCTTCGCGGTCGGGGCGGCGGAGCGCGAGCGGGTTGCCGAGGACGCCCGCTCGGCGACGGCGCAGGCCCGCTTCACCGGCCTACTGGTGGTGGCGATGCCGACCGGCGGCGCGCTGCTGGCGGAGCTTCTGCAGCCGGGCTTCCTCGCCGGCCTGCTCGGCTCGCCACCCGCCGCCGTGCTCCTGGCGATGGCGGTGGGACTGCAGCTGGTCGGCTTCGCCGCCATCCGTCGCTTCTCGCAGGTGGTCGGGTGAGCGAGGTCGGCCTCCTGGTCGGGGTCGCGGTCCTGCTCGGGATCGCGGCCGGCCGGGAGGTGCTGGCGGGCATCGCCTTCCGCCCGCGGCCGCCGCAGGCCCTGCTCGGCAAGCTCCTCGGCGCCGGCGGCGGGATGGTCCTGGGGCTGATCGCAGCGCCCGCCGCCCCGGGCCGGATCTCCCTCCTTGTATTGGTCGGTCTGCCGCTCGCCGGCTTCGTCGTTCCCGATGCCCTGCGCGAGCGCCGCGCCCGTCGTCGCCACCGCCGCCTGGTCGCGGCGCTGCCCGACGCGCTCGACCTGCTCGCCGTCAGCGCCGGCTCCGGCCGCGGCCCGGCCGCCGGGATCGAGCAGCTGGCGCGGGCGGGGGAGGGGCCGCTGGCGGACGAGCTGCGACTGACCGTCGCCGAGCTTTCCTGCGGGGTCCCGCTCAGCGCCGCCCTGCGGTCGCTGCGGGAGCGGGTGCCGGGCGGCGAGGTCGCGACGCTGGTCGCGGCGATCGAGCGCTCGCGCCGGTTCGGCTCGCCGCTGGCCGACCAGCTCCGCCGTCAGGCGACGGCGCTGCGGCGCGACAGCCGCCGCGCGGTCGAGGAGCGCGCCGCCCGCGCCGCGCCGAAGATCCAGCTCGTCGTCGCCCTGGTGCTCGTCCCCTCGGTGCTGCTGATGATCGCCGCAGGACTGATCGCCAACGCCGGCACCCTGCTCGCCGGGTTCTGAGCTACTCCAGCGCCTCTTCGTGCAGCCGTTTGGCCACCGCGCCGGTGGCGGCGGCGACCGCGTCGAGCTCGGCGGCGTTCTCCTTGTGGCCGCTGACGTAGCAGCAGAGGGCGCCCCCGACCAGCTCGAAGGCGAACTTGCTCGGCGCCGCGTCGGTCAGCCAGACGATGAAGGTCGGCGAGAAGAGCTGCCGCAGCCGGTTGGCGTCCTGGCCCTTGGTGGCGAAGATCTCGTACTTGTCGAGCAGCGCTTCGCTCTCCAGCGTCACCCGCTCTTTGTCGCCCCGGAAGGCGTCCTCGAACTTCTCCAGCGCCCGCATCCCGAACTTGCGCTGGCAGTAGAGCTCGGGGACGAAGGCGACGGAGTCGGGGACTTCGACCAGGCCGAGGGTGTAGCGGTAGTAGTTGGTGTCCGTGTTGCCGTCGGAGTCGCGGGTCTCTTCCTCGTAGGTGAAGAGGGCGAGGGTGCCGGCGAAGCCGTCGGCGATCGGGCCGGTGAGGGTGCGCTCGCAATAACGGTCATCGCCTTTGCGCAGCAGCGGCGTCGCCTGCGGCAGGCGGCCGCGGCCGTGGACGAGGCTGAGCCCGCGCTGCTCGGCGTAGACCTCGAAGAAGTCGTCGCCCGCCTTGCTGTCGGCGATCACGAGGACGACCAGGACGCCGAGGAGAAAGACCCCGGCGGCGGCGATCAAGCCGATCAGCGGGTCTACCGCGATCCCGCCGGCGATGAAGGCGACGAGGGTCAGCGAGCCGAGCAGGGCGATGGTCAGCGTCTTGCCCATCAGCCGCTTGAAGTGGTAGCCGCGGAGGTCGTTGGCGTCGTCGGGGACGCCGGTGGCGACCGCTTCCTCGACCGGCGGCGTCGGCTCAGGGCTGCCCATGGGCGCAACCTAGCGGTCGGGGAGGCGGATGCAAATGGGGTTGCAGAGGGGGGTCGTGTTGCAAAGTGGGGGAGAGTGGGTTATTGTGGCGATCGAGTTGAAGCCCAGGACCGGGGTGGTGAGGCTCCTCCCACCTCATCACTCCGGTCCAACTCTTTTCCGGCTCTCAGAAAGGACTCGGCCGAAGTGGCGTTCAGGGGTCTCTACGAGCACAGCCTCGATTCCAAGGACCGACTTACGGTTCCCTCTCGCTTCCGGGCTTCACTTGCCGATGGAGTCGTTCTCTCCAAGGGCTTCGACCCCTGCGTCTGGGTGCATACGACCGAGGAGTTCGAGCAGCTCTCCGACCGCTTCCTCTCGCCGCACAGCCCCTTCGGGCGCGATGCGCGCCAGTTGCGCCGCCGCTTCCATGGTGGCTCCTTCGACGAAACGCTCGACTCCGCCGGGCGCATCCGCATCCCCAAGCCGCTGGTCGAGCACGCCGGGCTCGACGGCAACTGCGTCGTGATCGGCGCCGGCGAGTACCTGGAGATCTGGAACGCCGACGCCTGGGCCAAGCAGGAGGAGGAGCTCGACGCAGCCGCCCCCGAGATCGCCGAGGGCCTCGCCGCCGCCGGGACCGCGTGATCATGAGACTGAATGCGAGGCAGATCGAATATGTGGACCCCACGCCGAGGACCAGGACCCACCTGCGTCCGGTCGAGGTCGTTTTGAGCGAGCACGAGCCCGTCCTCGCTCCCGAGCTGGTCTCGATGCTGGCGCCGGAGCCGGGCCAGACTGCGGTCGACTGCACCTTCGGCGGCGGTGGTCACGCCCGCCAGGTGGCCGAGCTGCTCGGGCCGGAGGGGACGCTGATCGGGATCGACCGCGACCCCGCCGCGCAGGAGCGCTTCAACCGCTTCGCCGCCGAGGCGCCCTGCCGCACCCTCTTCATCAGCAGCGACTTCGCGGCAGGACTTCGCGCCCTGCAGGGCGAAGGAGTGCGCCCAGACATGGTTTATGTAGATCTGGGGATGTCCTCGATGCAGGTTGACGCGCGTGAGCGGGGCTTCTCCTATTCCTACGACGCGCCGCTCGACATGCGGATGGACACCCGGCAGAAGTTCACCGCCGCCGACCTCGTCAACGAATGGCCCGAGTCGCGGATCGCCCAGGTCCTGCGCCGCTTCGGCGAGGAGCGCCACGCCGGCGGCATCGCCCGCGAGATCGTCCGCCGCCGCCCGCTGGCGACGACCGGCGAGCTGGTCGCCGCGATCAAGGCCGGGATGCCGGCCTCGGCCCGCTTCGGCGCCGGTCACCCGGCCAAGCGCAGCTTCCAGGCGATCCGGATCGCCGTCAACGGCGAGCTCGAGGCGCTCGACGAAGCGCTGCCGCTGGCCTGGTCGCAGCTCAAGGTCGGCGGCCGCTTCGCCGCGATCGCCTTCCACTCGCTCGAGGACCGGCCGGTGAAGCAGTTCCTCGCCGGCAAGGCGCGGGGCTGCATCTGCCCGCCCGAGCTTCCCGTCTGCGTCTGCGGCCATGAGCCCGAGGCCGAGCTGCTGACCCGTCGCGCGATCTCGCCCGGTCC
>Ga0247776_10000450_pt1 | contig 10205 bp, 10 predicted proteins | sample UWRJL199509C5_FD_179912 | JGI IMG/M metagenome (GOLD analysis project Ga0247776, IMG submission 179912) | Plant litter microbial communities from Arlington Agricultural Research Station in Wisconsin, United States - UWRJ-L199-509C-5 | ecosystem: Environmental > Terrestrial > Plant litter >...
GAGAGCGGACGCATCCTGGGACACGAGGGCGTCGGCGTAATTGAGGACGTGGGCAGTGAGGTGACCGCGTTCAAGCGCGGGGACCGGGTCATTATTTCGTGCGTCACCTCCTGCGGGCGCTGCAAATTCTGCCGCAAGAGCATGTACTCGCACTGCCTTACGGGCGGTTGGATTCTCGGCTATCAAATCGACGGCACACAAGCCGAGTACGTCAGAATACCGCACGCCGACACGAGCCTGTATGCGCTCACGCCCGGCCTCGACGAAGAGGTTGGAACCATGATCAGCGACATTCTACCGACCGGGCACGAATGCGGCGTGTTGAACGGCCAAGTAAAGCCGGGGGACATCGTGGCGATCGTTGGCGCAGGGCCCGTCGGGCTCGCCGCCCTACTCACGGCGAAGCTGTACTCGCCCGCCGAGCTCATCCTGATCGATGTCGACGACCACCGGCTCGAGGTCGCTCGCTCATTCGGAGCGACAAACGTGGTAAACAGCAGCGATGGCAAGGCCGTCGAGCGCATCATGGCGCTCACTAAACAGGCCGGCGTTGATGTGGCGATCGAAGCCGTCGGGGTACCTGCGACCTTCGACATCTGCCAATCGATCATCGCTCCCGGTGGTCGGATTGCAAATGTCGGGGTCCACGGCAAATCGGTCGAGCTGCACCTCGAGCGGCTTTGGTCCTACAACATCACGATCACGACCCGGCTCGTGGATACCGTGAGCACGCCGATGTTGCTCGGCGTCGTTCAGGCCGGGCGCTTGGACGCCAAGAAGCTGGTCAGCCACCGCTTCGCCTTGTCAGACATCATGAAGGCGTACGACACCTTCGGAAACGCCGCCAAAGAGCACGCGCTCAAGGTGCTGCTCACGTGCCCGGCGGCATGAGGCGTTGAATCGGCCGTGGCCGTGAGCGGCTGAAACGCTCACGGCCGCCCCGCTGCGCGGGCGCAGATCACAATCTTACCGTCCAACCCGCCCGCTTCGATCCGCCGGTGCGCTTCGGGCACCTCGCTGAGCTCAATCCGCTCGGCGATCCGAGGGTGGATCCGCCCCTGAGCGAGCAGCTCGAGGAGCGTCTCGAGATCAGTGCGATACCACTCCGGGTGGCGTTTGCGCAAAGCCGTGATCGAGTAGAATTGCGCTGCGCGCCCGTTGGGTAGCACATTCCAAAGGCGAAGCCGCAAGAGCCAATAACCTAGGCTGAGCATGCTCGCGCCGCTCAACATCGGCTGGCTGAACCCAAAGGCAATCAGCCGGCCACGCCGTCTCACGCGAGCCCAAGAGTCGGCAAACCCTCGTTCTCCAACTCCGTCGAACACGGCATCAAAATCCGGAGCGGCATGACCGCCTGCGCGTCGGAGGTTTGAATCGATCGGTGTGGCACCGAGGAAGCGCACGCGATCGAAGTGTTCCGTGCGAGCGGCACCCCACATCTCGAGACCCGCGATGGCACCGAGCACCAGCAACGCCTGGCCCACTGCACCCGTCGCGCCCAAAACGAGAGCACGCTCACCTGGCCTGACGTGTGCCGACCGATGAAGGAGTTGGTAGGCCGTGACCCAGCTCAGGACGAGCGCCACGGCCTCCGCAGAGTCGACCTGCGCGGGAACTCGGACGACGCGGTCTGCGCGAAGCGTCCGATAGCGTGCGTATGAACCAGTGACGGTTAGGTCGGCAACGCGTTCACCAACACGGAAGCCCTTCGCCCCCGGCCCCACCTCGTCGATCTCGCCGACGACATCGTAGCCCAGCACCAGCGGCGGCTTCTGCCGCAAATCGGGGTACTTTCCCGTACGGAGGAGCACATCCGTAAACTGCACGCTCGCGGCAAGGACACGCACGCGCACTTCGCCACCACCGGCCGATGGCATGGGGGACTCGACGAGTTCGAAGCCCTCCGGCCCACCGAAGTGACTGAGCACAAGGGTGCGCTGGCCCAGCACCGGTGCAACGCTCAGCACGCGGCGCAAACTCTGCGCACGGCTCGCGGACGGTTCTGAAGGGAGAAGGGCTTGCGTCATGGCCGACAACGACGCAAGTTGCGTGCCTCGTCTCACCGTGACTCGAGATTCACTCGTGGGTCACGTGCAGACGCTTCAAGAAGCAGCGCTGCGTTCGATCGCGTCCTGGCAGCGGCCGGTTCCCTTCTTGCACGTCGACGAAGATGACCCGCAACACGCAGCAGGTTTTGTCGCGTCCCTCACTCAGCCGTCTAGCGGCGACTGCGATCGGCCTCGAGGTCCTGCTCGGAATAGGAGCGGTCGGCGGCGGGCTCGCGCTGATGGCGGGACCCAACGGCGAGATTATTCCGCTCCCTGTAGCTGCGCTGAGCGGCTCGCCCTTCGCCAACTATTTCGTGCCAGGCGCGATCCTATTCGCCGTTATCGGACTCGGTCCGCTTGGCGCCGCGATTCTGGCCTGGCGGCGGCATCCGGTCGCTCCTCTGCTGGCGTTCGCGACCGGAATCGCGTTGCTCGTTTGGCTGGTCGTCGAGATCGCGCTCGTGGGTTACTCCAGCGATCCGCCGCTACAAGCCCTGTATCTCGGACTCGGGGCCGCGATAACTTTGGTCGGAGTCGGCTGGATCCGGCACACGGGGGCCCGACGGATCGTCTGGAATTACTTCGTGCGACGTCCATAAATCGATTGGGCCGACTAGGCAGTCCTCTCGTCCAAGTGGAGGGGCTGTGCGCCTTCTAGTTGCGCGCGAAAGTCACGAACGAAACGCGTCACCGGCGCTCCATCGATCAGATCGTGGTCGGCGCTGACGGTCAGGCACAAAACCTCGCGCGCAGCCGCCTGCCCGTCCGCCCCAGGCCGAGTGGCGATCCCTCCCACAACGACAGAGAGACCGTGGATACCCGGGGCGCTAAATCCCCACCCGGGCCCTCCGCCGAACATTCCGACAGCCGTCAGCAAGACAGTGCCAGCGTGCCGTTTGGCGAGGTGCGGGAAACGAAGCAGAATGCGAAACACGAATCGACGAAGCGGACCGGGCATGAGCAATACCACGCTGGTCGCGAGCCGAAGCCGGCGCGAGACTGAACGCGCTCCCTGAGCCTGAACGGCTCGGATCTCGTGGTGAATGTCGCGCACCGTGCGTCGATTGACCGCGCGCACGACATGCGCAAGGCCGAATTGTCGCCCTTGCATCGAAACCTCGACGATAGTCGTCACGTCCACGTCGTCGAACAGCACGCTGCGACCAAGCCAATCGCGCAGGGCGTGGACCTCTGGGTGTGCAGCGACGGCCCTTCCGAGGCACGCAAGGACAAATGCGGTAAACGAGAGGCGCTCACCGGTGCGGTTTCGTTGTTCCCGCAACAGGCTGCGCGCCCGTGTCACGTCCACTTCGAGCAGACCGTGCATCATGTGCTTGCGTTGGCCGAGGCGCAGCGTGTCGAGCACCAGGCGACGCTCGGGCGGGAAAGCGACTCGACGAAAGCCTTCACGTGCGGTGATCGTCGCGCCCGTCGCCAAGCGCGTTCCATGGGCATGAGCAGCTTCGAGGTCGGCCATCAGAGCGCTGCTACGTCGTAGTTCATTATTTCGACGACCCAGTGTGCATAGGGCCTGGTGGGGCAGAAGTGAAGAGTTGCGTCCCTCGAATCGGCAGGGGCATCACGCAAAATGTGCGGACGCGGCGCAATTTTGGCGCGCGCACCGGGGCGCGTTCGCCCAGCGCAAGCTCGATACCGAGCCGCCGGAGGCGGGAGATCGGCAATGGCTGATCGCGGCTTGCTCGAGGGGGTCAAGGCAGTCAGTGCGCGCATTTCGCCGGAACTTGCCGCTTCAGACGCAGCTGATTCACGTTGACGACAACGCCGGCCGCGCCAAACAGCATCAGCGCACTCATGAGCACGAGCCAAGCCACGATCCCGCAGCTGCACGAAGCGCGCCAATCCGTGGCAAGGGCCCCCGGCGAAAGCTGCCTCACGAGCTATCTCGATGCTCGCCCACGAAACGGCTGTGGGCCGTGGTACCAGTGCACGCGCGGCAATACGCAAACGGTATCTTTCGCGCGCCGCCAAGAGTCTCCCGATGAATCAACTCGAGTCCATTGCCCGGCGAGTCATGACCAAGCGCGGCCTATTGCCGGATTTCTCAGCTGCCGTCATCACGGAGGTTAGCGCCTTGCGCGAAGGGCCTGCGCTGAGCGGCCCCGCCATTCGCGATCTTCGCAATCTGCTCTGGGCTTCGATCGACAACGACACTTCTCGCGATCTGGATCAGCTCTCTGTCGCAGAAAGGCTGCCGGACGGAGCCGTGAAAGTCCTCGTCGCCATTGCCGACGTAGACGCGATCGTGAAACGGCATTCCGCGCTCGACGATCACGCTCAAACCAACACGACTTCCGTCTACACCGCTGCTGGGATCTTCCCGATGCTCCCTGAACGGCTTTCGACCGATCTCACCTCCCTCGGCGAAGATCGGGAGCGTTTGGCCATCGTGATCGAAATGATAGTGGCTGCCGACGGCACGCTGAAAAGCTCCGACATCTATCGCGCGGCCGTTCGGAACCACGCAAAACTCGCGTACAACGCGCTCGCCGCTTGGCTGGATGGCTCGGCGGGTCGTCCGCCAAAGGTGGCGGCAGTGCCCGGGCTGGTCGAACAAATGCGCCTTCAAGACGAGCTGGCAGGAGCGATGCGCAAGGTGCGCTATCGACACGGCGCTTTGAACCTGCAAATCCCCGAGGCAGCAGCCGTGTTCGACGGCGAAGAGCTGGCCGACTTGATGCCCGAAGAGGCGAATCGAGCCAAGGAACTGATAGAAGATCTGATGATCGCGGCCAACGGGGTAACCGCTCGCTATCTGGCGCAGAAGGGCTTCCCATCGTTGCGACGGGTGCTCCGCTCACCGGAGCGTTGGAGCAGCATCGTGGCTCTGGCTCAGACGCTCGGTGAACCACTGCCGCCCGAAGCGAGCGGCGCGGCGCTCGCCCATTTTCTGACTCAGCGGCGCTTGGCTGCTCCCGAACTGTTCGCGGACCTCTCGCTTTCAGTCGTCAAGCTCTTGGGTCGTGGTGAGTATGTACTGAACCTGCCCGCTCGAGAATCGGAAGGGCACTTCGGGCTCGCGGTCAGTGACTACACTCACTCGACGGCTCCGAACCGGCGCTTTCCCGATCTCGTCACGCAGCGCTTGCTCAAAGCAGCGATCGCTGGTCAGCCAGTCCCCTACAGCGACTCCGAGCTCAACGCTCTGGCGCGGCACTGCACCGAACAAGAAGACAATGCGGCGAAGGTCGAGCGGCAAGTGGCCAAATCCGCGGCGGCGCAGCTGCTGGCCGCACGGGTTGGGGAACAGTTCGATGGCCTGGTAACCGGCGCCTCGGCGAAAGGAACCTGGGTACGCATCCTTCACCCCGCAACTGAAGGAAAAGTGGTGCGGGGATTTCAGGGTCTCGATGTCGGAGATCGCGTTCGGGTCGAGCTTGTCCACACGGACGTGGAGCGCGGCTTCATCGACTTTGCGCGAACGGCGGCATCTTGACTCCGACTGCCGCCGGCCATCACTCGCTCGCCTACAAGAACGAGGAATTTCTCGAAAGCGACGACGGGCGCCCGCTGCGCATTCTCGCCGAGTATCTCGAGCCCCTCGCCAGCTTTCGACGTGAAACGGTGCAAGATACCGTCGTCTTCTTCGGCTCTGCGAGGCTTTCGAGCGATGGTCCACTCGGCCGCTACTATGACGAAGCGCGCGAGTTGGCGCGGCTCGTGACTAAATGGTCCAAGGGTATGTCGAAAGAAGCGGATCGGTATGTCGTCTGCACCGGTGGCGGCGGCGGCATCATGGAAGCCGCCAATCGAGGCGCGACCGAAGCGGGTGGAAGAACCATCGGTCTCAATATCGGCCTGCCGCGGGAGCAAGTTCCCAACCGCTACGTCACTCCGGAGCTCTCATTCGAGTTTCGATATTTCTTCATGCGCAAGCTCTGGTTCGCGCATTTGGCGCGCGCCCTCGTGGTGTTTCCCGGTGGTTTTGGCACTTTGGACGAAATGAGCGAAATGCTCACCCTCGCGCAAACCCGGAAGCTCGACCGACCAATCAAGATCGTCCTTTATGGCTCGAGTTACTGGCAAGAGATCATCAACTTCGAGGCCCTCGTTCGCTACGGCATGATCAGCCCCGAAGACGTCGATCTCTTCGAATATGCGGACGAGCCGGCAGCGGCGCTCAACATCCTGCAAGCTGGCCTGGCCGACGAGGTCGGACCAAGAGCTCCCGATTTTGCAGGATCGCGCTGCGGACCCCGCTAGCGCGTCGCAGTCGGCGCCCCAGGGCGAACAATGCTTTCGAGCCAGCAAACTGTCTCAACACCGACGAGCTCGGGCCGCCCCGCCGTCGCGTCGAACGGCGTTCCTAGGCCGTGAGCGTCGAGGTGCCCTTCCCCGCCCGCGCGAACGCTCCCCGTGGCGCGGTGGGTCATTGTCATGGTCGTGCCAGCTCCTTCGGCGGTCCCCGCCTCAACTCGCGAAGACGCTTGGGCATAGCGCCCAGCGATGCCCGGCCGCGAGCCTCCATCGCCACGGCGGTCGCGTCACTAGCATCGTGAGTCTGAAAACACCGTTTACGATCAGGCGCACGTTGCTGACACCCAGCCGGCGTCGCCGATTCGCAGGTCCCAGTCCTGCTCTTGAGCGAAACCGGCACGTGCAAAGGGCTAATCGCTCGCGCGATCCACGCGGAGAGCGAACCCTTCGTGGCCGTCAACGCTTGGGCGGCGGCAAAATGGCCACTTGCGAGGCGCTCAGCATCGATTCAAAAACCTTGAGTAAGTGGCTCACGACGGAAAGCTAAGGGGCGTCACCATCGGCTCATGGGCCCCAGATCGTGGACAGCCGTAAAGCCGGCGTTCTTGAGCATGCGTGTGGCACTGCCGCTGCGGTTGCCGCTTCGGCAGTAAAGGACCACGGGCGTCACCTTCGGCTGAAGCTCGGTCAACCGGCTGTCCAGCTGCTGCAGCGGAATGTTGATCGCACCGGGGATGTGGCCAGCCGCGAATTCGCTCGCCGTACGGACATCGATCAGCCGCGCTCCGGCGTGCACCAGCTGGCGCGCCTGCGCGCTGTCGACATCGCCACCCTTCATCAACGTGACGTAGCCGACAGCGAGCAGTAGAACGACGATTAGCGCGCTAAGCAGCATCTTCTTCATCACTTTCTCACGAACGCGGCTCGTGTTTTTTCCTGGGGCTCTAATCGCTTGGGTGCCGCGTCTCGACAATGGCACCGGTCAAGAACTGGAACGTTGGCAAGAACGTGTTCCACGTGTGCCCCGCACCCTGCATAGGTCGGCCGCCCACATTTCGCACAGTCGATGCGCCGGCACATCAGGCACTTCTCGCGTTTGCGGGGGCCGATGTGGGCGCTGTAATGCTCTTATGCACTTCATCCATGTCGAGCGCGCGCACTTTCTTAATCAGCTCATCGAGCCCGGCCGCGGGCACCATGCCGGGCTGCACTGCAAGCAGCACGCCGTCCCGCAGGACCGCCAACGTCGGAATTGCGCGGATGCCAAAGGCCTTGGCCAACCCGGGCTGCTCCTCGGTGTTCACCTTAGCGAACACCACGTCCGGGTGACGAACAGCGGCCGCTTCGAAGATGGGCGCGAAAGCTCGGCACGGGCCGCACCAAGAGGCCCAGAAATCGAGCAGCACGATGCCTTGTTTGACGGTTGAATCGAAAGTCATCTCGGTTAATTGCACGGTTGCCATTTGAGCCTCCATGCGATGAGAGCCAACCGCGAGACAAAGGGTTCAGGCAGTGCCCGTCAGAAAGTTCCGCAACGCAACTTTGACCGATGCTTGAACCGCGACCGGAATATGGGTGGCGGGTGCAGCAGCGTGGCAAAGACTCAACGTGCGCTTGAGGGAATCGCAGGCCCCTTTGCAGCGCGGGCAGGCCTCGATATGTCGCTCCATCTCCGCGCAGATCTCCGCGTTGACTTCGCCCTCCAAGTGCGACGAAAACAGCGCGAGCACGTCAGGGCATGTTTCCGCCGCGGCGGGTAGATCGGTCGGGATACCGAGGAGCGGGGCGATCTGTGCACGCACCGACAGCCGAGCGCGATGGAGTCTGCTTTTGACGGCCTGAACACTCGTCCCGGTGATATGGGCAACCTCGGGAGCGGTGAGCCCCTCGACATCGCGCAGTAGCAGGACCTCCCGATACATGGGCTCAAGGGCCCCAATCGCCACTTCGAGCGCCCGCTCGACTTGCTTGGACGCCATCGCCTCGTCAGCAGTCCTGCCCGGATCGACAACCTGTTCGGCTGCGTTGTCGAGCGAGGAGGGGGCCTCCTTCGGCGCGAACTTGCTCTTGCGGCGCTTCTTGACACAGAAGCTCCGAGCGACGCTGTAGAGCCAGGTTGAAATCGAAGAGCTACCGCGAAAATCGCGGACGTTCCGGGCCACACTCAACAGGGTGTCCTGAAGCACGTCCTTCGCGTCCTCTGGATCGCGGCACATCTTCAAGCCAAAGCGATAGACCTGCGCCTGGTGGCGCTCGAGCAGTTGCTCCAAGGCCTCTGGCTGGCCCAAGCGCGCTTGTTCGAGGAGGCTTTGGTCGTCGTCGGCCATTTGAGCTGATCTAAGGCAGAACCTCTTCGTTAGCTACCGGGCTTCTGGACCTACCGCCGCCGCGTCGCGCCTTTTGTCGGTGGTGAACCCTTTTTGTACCGCCTGGCTCTCACCCTCGAAAGAAGGAAGAAGCCATGTTCTTCAGACAGCTCTTCGAGCGCGACTCCAGCACCTACACCTATCTAATCGCGGGTCGAACTGGCGGCGAGGCGTTGCTGATCGACCCCGTAAGAGCCGAGCTGAGCCAGTACCTTCGGCTGATTGATGAGCTCGACCTGCGCCTCGTTTTCGCCATCGACACGCACGTCCATGCCGATCACATCACAGCACTGGGCGACCTCAGAACTGAAACGAGTTGCGCGACCCTCATGGGAGCCCAAAGCAAGGCCGAGTGCGTCTCGCGCAAGATCTCCGACGGCGAGCGGCTCGAGGTCGATGGGCTCGAGCTCCGCGCGCTCTATACGCCTGGGCACACCGACGACTCATACAGCTTCGTAATGAACGACCGTGTTTTCACCGGGGACACGCTATTGATCCGCGGCACGGGGCGAACCGACTTCCAGAACGGTGATGCCGGGGCGCAGTACGAGAGCCTATTCGGCAAGTTGCTTCAACTGCCCGAGCAGACACTCGTCTACCCGGCACACGACTACAAGGGTTGGACAGTCAGCACCATCGCAGAAGAGCGAGCGCACAATCAACGCCTACAAGTTCGATCGAAGCAGGAATACATCGAGCTCATGCAGGGCCTGCGACTCCCAAATCCGAGACTGATGGATATTGCGGTGCCCGCAAACCTCGCGTGTGGCGAGGCCTAAGATGGAACCGAGTCTCGTTTCATCGCTGTTGCTGAGCGGCGTGATTGGTCTTTCGCTCGGCATCTTCGGTGGCGGCGGATCGATTCTGGCCGTCCCAGTGCTCGTCCTCGTCACGCAGCTCGCGCCCACTGCAGCCGTTGGGACGTCGCTCGCTATGGTGGGAACCACGAGCCTTATCGCCAGCTACGCCCACCATCGCCGAGGCCAGGTCAAGTTCAACGTCGCCCTGCTCTTCGGTCTCTCAGGCGTCTTGACTGCGTTCCTCGGAGCGAAGCTCACCGGGCTAGTCTCGGGATCCGTCATCATGCGTGCGTTCGCGGCCCTGATGCTGCTGGTTGGCGTCGGGATGCTGTTCAGCAAGGGTCGGATGGGCACAGCTAAAGCCAACGCGCCCCGGGGCCGCTCGAGGCCAATGGCATCAGTCCTCGCCGGGGCGGTCGTGGGACTTGTCACCGGCTTTTTAGGCGTTGGCGGGGGATTCTTGGTGGTCCCTGCCCTGATTGCCTTCGCAGGTCTCGACATGCGCGAAGCGGTCGGGACCTCCCTTCTGGTGATCGCCATCAATAGCGGTGCCGGCTTCGTCGGGCACCTCGGTGGCGGGCAATTGAATGCCGGGCTGATCACTCTATTGACGAGCGCGGCAGTCGTGGGGGCGCTCGCGGGCGAACGAGTTGCCCGACAGGTCTCGACCACCAAACTGCGTCGCGGCTTCGGTCTGATCGTGATTGTGGTCGGCGTCACGGTGGCGCTCGCGGGTAGCCTTGGAAGCTCAGCAGGATGATCGTCTCACCGGCATC
>Ga0247776_10000451_pt1 | contig 10199 bp, 13 predicted proteins | sample UWRJL199509C5_FD_179912 | JGI IMG/M metagenome (GOLD analysis project Ga0247776, IMG submission 179912) | Plant litter microbial communities from Arlington Agricultural Research Station in Wisconsin, United States - UWRJ-L199-509C-5 | ecosystem: Environmental > Terrestrial > Plant litter >...
CACGTCCACGGGCCGCTTGCACGTGCTGCACAACCCCTTGGTCATCGAATAGTAGACGTGAGCACTTGGTGTTCGCGTCGCGCACGGCGCGCAATCGATCATGATGGCCGTCCTCCCAAGCGACGTTTCTAGCGCCTTGGTGGCGAGCCGAATACCCCCAAGGTCGCGCGCCGGCCGAATTCCGGGTAGTCTCCGCGGGCATGCGGGAAGAAGACGAGGTGCTCGAGGACACTCTGGGCGCTCTTGACTTGCCCGAGCGCATGCTCGAGCGTTGGTTTGCTCACAACCGCGCCTTTTGCGAGGACCACGGCGGAAGGCGGGTCTATCCGGGCCTGCTCGAGCTGCTCGATCGCTGCGACCAAGCGCTCGCCCGGCGCGGGTCTCGCAAGGAAAAGCCATGAGGTACGGCGGCTTGTACGTGGTGGTCGAGCTGGCGCTGCGGGAGCTGAACGACGCCGAGCTCACGCGCTACCGCGATCCACTGCTACTCGGCTCGCTGCGCGAAGACGTCTGGCACATTCCGGTCGTCGATACGATTTTCGAGCACTGGTCTTTCTCGCATTTCTACAAGCCACCGTTGCCGGGAGGTTTCATCCCCTTGCTCTGGCCGGGCCCGCGGCTCAAGGGCAACAAGTTTTACCGGCGCGCGCTGCGTGAGCACGCCGCAGGGCGAATCGCAGCCGGGTTCGTGCAGCTCGGACGCGTGGCGCACTTGCTCACGGACATGTGCTGCCCCGTCCATGTGCACCGCATTACCCACCTCACCGATCCCTACGAGTGGTACGTCGAGGGCAATATCGCGCGCCTGCTGGAGCTGCCGGTGCCGCATGTCGCAGAAGCCCAGCGCCCGAGTGAGCTGGTGCAAGGGCTGGCCGCGCACACGCGCAATTTTCGCGCTGATCCGACCAACCATCACCTCGGGCGCGCGTTAAAGCGGGCCAAGTTGCTGAGCGGCGTCGGCTCCAAAGAAGCGGCTCAGCAAGCGCGCGAGCTGATTCCGCTGGCCGCAGGTTACACGGCCGCGCTCTTGCGCATGTACCAGCGAGACCGAGTGTGCAGCCGCGAACCCACGCCTTCTTGATCCGAGCCGCTGTCGCAGGCGCAGGCAACGCTTGGCTCGCGCAAAATTTGCAGCACCTGCTGCGCGGCAACGACGCCGAGGACGACTTCGTTTTTGCAGGCGTGCGCTGGCGAGCCCCCGGGCTCAGCCACACCTATCGGCCCGGCTCACGCTTCGGCGAGCTCGGGGCGCCCTCGGCGCTGACCCAGCTCGGCCGCTGCTGCCGCCGCGCGTCGCAGTCGCCTAGCCCTGAAACGACCGCGTTCTGGCTCGGCCGCGCTTGCCACTTGCTCGGCGACATGGCCGTTCCGGCGCGCACACGCGGCGTCTGGCACCTGCTCGGAGATCCACTCGAGCTTTTCTGCGAAGCTCGCGCCGACCGCCTGGCAGACATCTTACCCGATCGACTACCGCACCAAGACGGCCCGCCCGAAGCCCACGCTGAAGCGCTGGCCCGCGCGGCCAGCGCGGAGCCTGCCGACACGACGCGAACGCCTTGGGGCGCGCTGCGCTTTCGCCTTCTCGGCCACGGAGAACGCCTGACCGACACCGAAGTCGAGCGACAGGCCCACCTCTTACTGCCATTGGCCGTGAGCCATACGCGCGGCCTACTGCTGCATTTCGTTGGCGGCTTGGCGCACGAGCGCACCACCTGCGGGTGAGCGAATGGGCTCACCCGGCCTGACCGAGAGCTTTTGGTTAGCGGGCGTGGCGCGCGCGCTGGGCGGGCGACGTCAGTCGGGCTTCGGCTCGCCGCCAAACTCGAGTCTGGCCGTGTCTTTCAGGCTGTAGAGCAAACGCCGCGTCAAGCGCTCACGAGCAGCGTCGTCCTTTGTTCGCCATAGGTTGCTCACGAGCAAATTCTCAATCGCTTCACTGATGCGCGGGAGCAGACTCTGATCGAGCGCAGGGCCCACGATTTGGGTCAATTCTTGGATCAACAGGGACGTGACCTCTTTTGGTAGCTGAGCGGGCGTTCTGCGTTCCAGAATCCGCAGCACTGCCCTTTCGAACTCGGCGGCGCTATCCTTCCCGACTGCGATCAGGTCGTCGTCCCATTCGATTGGCAGCACGTTCTCAAACGTCCGCATGACGTCTGTCATGTCAACATCGTGCAGATCGTCCGGCAGGCTTTCGCATATCCGCGCGACGAGCTTTTCTCGACGGTGCTCCGCCACGCCGAACTGCGTCAAGATCTTCTCGACAAACTCGCCTTGACCAGCTTTCCCTTCAGGCACGCTGTCGAGAAGCACGTGAAAATGCCATAAGATGCTGTCTCTGGCTGAGCGCCGCAGGACGATCTTACTCACCATCCAAATCGTCATACCACGGCCATCCTGAGCATTTGGGCCATGCAAGGGATGAAAAACGCCCCCCAACAAGCCGTTCAAGCCGTTCAAGCAGACGGCCGCGCCTGGTCGTGATCTGCTCGGTCGTCCGGGCGTCAGCAGTGTCGATGTGACTGCTCCATCGTGCCTCTAGGCTCCGACTTTTGGCGAGCCAATAAGGGGCCCCGCACGCGCAAACCTAGCCGAGGACGCTTGTAGGCATTGGCCGACGCGCGGACGCATGGTAAATTTTGCGCTCCAAATGGGGAGCTAATGGACGACTTAGATCGGGAGATCGAAGAAGCGGTGCGGATAGCGCGTCGGCGCGTGTGGCAGGGCCGGCTGGCGACGATTGCGTCGACGGGAGCGCTGTTGGTGATCGGCATTGGCGGGACGATTGCGATGTATCAGCTGTTCCCGGATCGCGAAGAGCGCGAGCTCGACGCGGTTCGGCGCGAGAACGCGGCGCGGAGCGGCGAGGATCCGAGCGCGGCCGCGATTGCGGAGAGTATGGCGTCCGAGCTCTCGGCGGATCGGCGCGATCAGAGCCGCCAGCGTTGGCGGATTATGCCGGGGTTTGCGCTCGGTTTTGGGGCCGCCTATCTGATCCGCAAGCACCTTCAGCCGAGATGAAGTCGCGCTAGCCGAGCGTGTGTCGAACGCGGTAAGAAAGATTCGCGTGCCCAAATCCAAGACTGGAGACGTATTCCGGACGAAGAAATTCATCGCGCGTTCCAAGGCTTACCGTATTCACTTACCTGATCTTTTCGTCAGCTCGGGCAGCAGCTGCTGAGCGCGTAGCTACCTGGCATCTGGCACGAGCGCTGGACCGGACGCGGGCGCGAGCGGCGGAGCCGGAAGCAGCGCGGCGGGGGCCGGTGCGACGCTTGGCTTCGCGCTCACGCTCGCGCTGACCGAAGTTGCATGCTCGCGGCCGTTCGGAGCACCGCGCTCACAGCCGAGACACTGGCTGGTGGCGAGGCTCAGCGTTGCGACCCAAGATTGAATTTTCACCGCGATGGATCCCTGGGCCTAGCCGTACAAAGTGGACTCGAGCTCTGCCTAGTCAGCGAGGCACACCTTCATCCAAGGGGGCACGCTGCCCGGTTTGTCGGTCTCGGGTGGAGCACAGCGTACACTGCGACGACAGGCCGCGTCATCGTGACAGTGATCGCGCGCCAGGTTGCCACAATCAGCGGCTGTTTCGCACAGCATCATGGTGTTGCCGAGGTCGCAGTTGTTCATGCAAAAGGTCTCCTTCACGCCCAGGCCCATGCTGGTGCAGCAACGCTGAGTGCCGCAGTCGCTCGGTCGCGTGCAGGCGTAGATCCCGCTCACGCTGTTCTCGTAATTGAGCAGTGCATCCGCGGCGCTCACGGCGGCGGCTTCGCCGACGCAAGCCGGCGCGCTCGACCAGGCACAATAAGGCCGCTCCGCGGGGCAGCGCTGAGCGGAGCCGCAGGTCGCTCTGGCGTCGGCGTGACAATAGCCCTCGGAGCACTGTTGCCCGGCCGGACAGCGCAGCCCGTCGGGCGGAGCACACGGCAGTTCCGCGCAGTTGCCGTCAGGCTTGCCGCACTCGAACACTTCGGCGCCCGACGCGAACAAGCGGCAGCAGGTCAGCGGCGCCGCACAGTCGCTGGCGTCGTCGCAGGCATACCAGCCCTCGAGGGAGGCACGCTTTGGCTGACACACCCAATCGTTTTCAGCTGGCCGCATCGTGCACACTTCTTTGCCCACCTGACAGCGCGCTTTCCCGCAGGACACGCTATGGCGTGTGCCGCCGCTGGCGCCTTCGCGCGTCGGGTAACTGGGCTCCTCGCGGCTCGCAACGGACGATTGCTCAGCGGCGTTGTCACTCGGTGCTGCCGCGCTCGCCTCCGCCGCTCGGGCAGTCAAGGTCGATGAAGGCGCGGGCGGGGTCGACCCAGCACAGGCGCAAAGCAGCAAGCCTATGCTGCTTGAACGGCGTCGGAGCATCTAGATCCCCACCTAGCGTTCTCTGTGTCGTTCCGAGGTTTTCTTGGCGTTCCGAGCTTCATTCGCTGCCTCGATCTCGTCCTTCAAAGATGTCGAGCTCTTCCATGAGGCTCTGCAGAAAGTCGATTGGATTCATGCTGCGTGCCCGCGCGCGCTCGGCTTCGGTGAGCGGCACGACGTTGAGGATCTTGACCAACCCTTCGCTGGTCTTGATGAAGCCCCACCCCTTCTTGGTGAATGGACCAGAGAAGAACACTGCATTGCAGCCTTTGAACGTGGGAAATTCGCGATTGAGCCCGATCATGTGTCCCCACCCAAACGACGCATTGTTGATGAACGGGGTGAGCGCGAGGTTGGCGAGCACGGTAGCAATTTCGTGTTCTTCCTTTTCCGACCTTAGGCCACTTTGCCAGATATCGAGAAAAGTCGTCACGGGGGCCGCACCGTTGCGGCAGGGGGTCGCAGAAGGATGTCTGGCTGCGGCATTTTCGCTAAGCTCGGCCGGGCATGGGGATCATCACGAAAATCAAGCTGGGGTTCTTGCTGCTGGCCGGGCTCGGCGTGGGCGCCATGGCGCTGCGCGCCTACCTGGCCGGCGAGGGCTGGGTGCATGTGATGTTCCCGGCTGACGACATTGGCACGCTCAAAGTCGATGGCCAAGAGGTCAAGGCTCACGAGCCACGCAACCGGACACGCACGTTCCTGGTGAAGCAGGGTAAGCATCAGATCAGCGTCGAGCGTCCGAGCGGCGCCAGTACCGCGTACTCACTCGACGTAAAAGACGGCTTCGCTTTCATGGTGGTGCCGATCGACAGTCAACAATGCTTCGCGCTGATCGACGTCACCGAAAGCCGCTACGGCGGCGGCAAAGGCCCCAGCAAGCTACTGGCGCGCTACACGACGCACGGGCCCACGGACATACCTGGCTGCCCCTACTTTGGCGAAGAGAGCCTGCCAAGCACCATCAAGTCGAATTCCAGAGCGGAGCTGCTGCAAGACATCCCCTGCGCCGTGGCGGCGTACAGTGACTCTCAGCTGCTCGAGGCGCTGGACGAGTAGGGCCCAGCCGGCGTCGCGCGATATGCCCGCGGCCGCACGCAGCCGTGCGCTATAGGAGCTCGTGATTGGCAAAGCCGCAGCGTGCCAAGCTGGCGTAGCAAGCGATGGTCGCGCTGTCGGCAAAGTCGAGGCGAGCGCCTGTGCTAGAGCCATCGGCGAAGGTGCCGCTGCACGTGCAGCCACTTTGATAGGGGGTCAGTTGCTCGCAGGTCACGGTATATTGGCTGCCATGCACGCACTTCACGTATAGGGCGCAACTGTCTGGGGTGTGAGTCTCGGAGCTCCAGCAGCCAGCGCCGGGTCCGGCTTCGGCTCTTGTCACTCGTTCAGACGAAACAGCGCACTCAAAAACACATGGACCGACGGCGCCGGGAGCTCGAACTCGGGCTGACCTTCGTTGCTGACGACTCGCTTTGCGCTGAAGAGCCGTAGCCCGAGACCCGGCGCAAGTGCGAAGCGTCCGAACCAGATCGGACGCGAGGCATCCAGTGCGAAAAACGCGGCCGACTTGACCGTGCCAGAGTTCGTGGTCACGCCCTGGTTTGGATTTACCGTGAGCACGCTGAGCCCCACTTGGCCCGAAATTCGAATGCTCAGGGGCTCTGCGCCTTGCCAGCCGAGCTCTGCCGCGGCCGTCCATTGCGTGATATCCGACAGCAACGGGTGCTGGAACGGCCGGGTCGCCCCGGCGAGGAACGCCCAAGTCCACTTCTTGCTTCGTTGTTCGAGACCGAAAGCCGCGCCTCCGGCGACGTGCGAGCCCCATGATTCGAACACCGCGTCTACGCGAACGTGGCTGTGGCTGTCGGTGTGAACCGGACATGCCGGCGGAGCCTGATTGCGGGCGGGCGCGCACTCTTCTCGCGCCGTCGGGATGCGTTGAGGCACGCTCGAGGCATCGCTCGCAGTCGCTGGCGGTGCAGCGCGCGCGTCTGCAGTATCCGATTGCGCTGGCGAAGTTTCGGTTGGAGACCGGGTCAGCGCGGATGCACTCGGCTCTGCCGTCGCCAGCAACTGCTCGACCGCACGTTGAGCGAGTGCCAGGATTGACTCCGTGGAAGCCGCGCCCGACAACGCCACGCTGCGCCGCTCCTCCGGCGCACCAGCGCTGGCCGTGACGGTTGCAATGCGCTCGTCACAAGCAATCGAAACCGATACGCCGGGTGCTTCGCGCGCCAACAGGCTGGCAAACAATCTAGTCTCGACGCGCGCGGAGTCCTCTGCCGACAAGCTCTTGCATTCTTGATGCAGCGTTGGCGCCGCGAACAGTGATGACGTCCAGAAGCAGGCCAGTGAAGCCAAGGACGCTTGCGCCCAGCGGGTGCGCTCGCAATGCCCCCACCGCTCGACGCCGATCACGGCTCAGCGTAGCGCCTGGACTTCGTCAGTGTCATGCTCATTTCTCGAGCAACATCGACCTATTGTCGAGCGCGTTCGGTCGCGTGGCCGTTTTTCGGTCAGGCTCACTTTCTAGCGCTCGCCGAGCGCTCGTCCGGCAACACATGGGGGGAAGGGAACCAGTGAATCGTGTCGTGCCACCGCCGCTACGTGCGGTGTCGAAGCAGCGGGCATCGAGCCGCCCCGAGGCTGAGTCGCGCACAGAACGCGAGCTGTTCGAAGTGGTCTATCAACGCATGCGCGCGCTGGCACGTGGCGCATCGGATTTCGACGATCTGGTTCAACTAGCGGCCGAGCAAGTGTTCCGTAGCCTGCCATCATTTGCCGGCCGGAGCGAAATCGAAACTTGGATCTTCGGCGTCTGCTACCGCGTGCTGTTGTCCCAGCGCCGCTGGTACTGGCGTTTCAGGCAGCGTTTCATCTCTGATTCACGCGCGATGGAGGCTCGCGCGGACAACGGCGCGGGCGCACACGAGTTGCTCGAGGCAGAGCAGCGGCTTTTGCTTTTGTACCGCGCGATGGGCCAAATGAGTGAGAAATATCGAGTCGTGCTCGTGCTGTACTATCTCGAAGGCATCGAAAGTGCGCAGATCGCGCGCATCGTGCAAGCCAACGAGCTGACCGTTCGCTCACGGCTCCGCGACGGCAGAAAGCAGCTGCTCGAGCTGCTCGGCCCCGATGCTCGTGAGATTTTCATCGGAGCAATCACATGACTCGACGCGATTCCGAGCTCGGCCGAGTGCAGCCATCCGTACTCGACGCGCATCACGCAAACGTGGTGAGCCCGGCCGACATTCAACGCGCCTACCTGCGGTTTGCGTGGGCTCGGCGCAAAGCGCCCGCCCGGTTCGTCGTGGTTCGTTGGCTTTTGGCGGGGATCGCCATCGGGCTCGGGGTCGCCTCCGCCGCAACACTGCTTCCGCCGCCCAGGGTGGTGCACTCATCCGCGCCCGCCGAAAGCACTGAGAGAGCGGCCAACGCCAAGCGTCATGCGCCGGTGCGCGCAGCGCAAAATCGCGTGCTCGATGAAGAGCCCACGCGCGTCGAACCTCCTCCCGCATCGTCCGTGCCCGTGGTCGCTCCGCAATCCCCACGGCCTTCGAGCCAGATGCTGAACGCCGCGCCGCCACGAATGCCGGTGCCAGCGAGTGCTGCATCGACGGCCAGCAGCAGCGACTGGCAGATCGCAGCCGCGGCTCTGCGCAGTGGGGATCTTTCCGCGGCCGAGGCGGCCCTCGCCAAGCTGGAGCAAAGCGATAGCCTGCGCGATCGCGAAGCGGCGGAGCTGGCTCGGGCTCAGCTGCTCGTGAGTAGCGGCCGAACAGCCGAGGCTACCCCGACGCTGCACCGCCTGGCGCGTGATGGGCATTCTCCCGTGATCCGCTCACAAGCGGCGAGCATGCTGCAGAATTTGACAGACTAACCTTCTACCGCTCGTTTCACGATCGAGCAGCCACTAATGAATATGACCGCGAATATGAACAAACTGCTCAGTGCTGCGGTGCTCTTGGGCATTCTGCTCGATGTGGGTTGTGGCGGAACAGTCGACCTTTCGCCGCTCGAGCCGAAAGCCGACCCACCCGGTTCTTCGAGCGGCGCGGGCGCCGCGCACTCAGGCGGCGGTGGAGCGCCAGCCAGCGCTGGAGCGCCAGCGAGTGGCGGAGCGCCGGCGAGTGGCGGAGCGGTATGCAGCAACCCATCGTCCGTTGCCGTTACCCAAGGTGCGGCTGTATACACGCAGCAATGCGGGGTCTGCCATGGTGCAGATGCCCACGGCAAAGAGGGCCCGAACATCACCATGTCGCGGACGGCTGGCATCGGCGATTGGACGTACCAACAGTTCCGCGACGCGGTGCGTTTGTCGGTCCGCCCCAACGGCGCGGAATTGTGCCCACTCATGACGAGGTTTTCGCCATCGGACATCAGCGACGCCAGCATGCAAGACCTGTATGCGTACCTTCAGTGCCGGCCGATCAGCGACACCCTGAACCGAGGCACGTACTGCCCCTAACCGAACCGCCACTGAAGACCCAATAGCGAAAAGGCCCGCGTTTGCGCGCCGATGGCGAGTACGAAAGCGCGTTCGATCCCGCCCGCGGCGCGTGCTCCGGGCCAGTCATGCACGCTGAGCTCCGAGTGCCTGAGCAACGGGCACGGCGAATCTCGTGCTTCCGCATGCCAAGCCGGTCACTGCGTCGCCGACATCTGCGCCGGATATGCGCAGTAGTTTGCCGCACCGCTATTGGGCACGTGTCTTGCTGTCTATGATCGCTTGCTCCCTCCTCACCGCGCCGTTTCGACTCTGGTTTTCGCCGCCAGTGCTCTCTTGCCCATGATCGCATTCGCGCGATCGGACGGCTGTTGGCCGACTGGAACCTGTGAGCCCAGCCCCACACCTGTGGCTACGTCGGCACGGGCTGCTGTTCCGAGCGACCGCGCGTCGACGGTCGAGGCTTCCGAGTTGGGCAGGGTCACCCTTTACGCACACCTTGGTTTTGGAACTCCGTATGGGGTACTCGGGGTCTCTCTGGACGTGGCACCAGCGCCCTGGCTCGTGCTCGAGGCAGGCCTCGGGGTAAACCCGGATCAAGGAGCGGAAGCCGGCGTCGCGCCGCGCTTCCGACTGGAGCTATTCGAGCACGGTTATCTCACGCTGGGCAGCGGCGTCTCCTGGGCGCACCGCTACGTTGGCCATGCCGATCCCGTCGGAGAGCTCATTGCCGAGCACAGGGTAGCTCTGCCCACTTGGTCCCCGGCCTATTTCTGGAATACCGAGCTCGGCTTCGAGCTGCGCCGCCGGCACTTCGCGTTCCGGCTTTATCCTGGCTACGCCAAGGTGATCAATGCCTCGAGCTACACCTGCAGTGAAGGCCAGGGCTGCGATCCACATGGGGCCGCCGGCTTGTTCTACTTCGGCACTGCGTTGGGCTACGCCTTCTAGTCGACCGTTGAAGCGCACTGCGCGCAACTGCGCGCCAAGGCGAATGGTTCGAGCACGGTAACATGACGCGCGCGGCGTCACTGAAAGCGTGCGCGTCCGGGAAATCCCAGATCGCGCCGTCTGACAGCCACGCGCAAAGCGCGCACATCATACGCACAGTATCTTTGTCTTCCTCAGCGAGGGTGCGCCCTGCTGCACAGAAAGATACTGTGTACGCACAGTATCTTTTGTTCAACGAAGATGCCGCCGCGCTGCACAGATTCCCTTCGACGAGCTTCGCGGCGCAAACGGCGGTCTGAGGCTAGAAGAGCGCAAGTTCAACGTCCCAGAATTGGGAACGGACGGCTGTGGCTCAGCTGACTTACGACCTGCGTCCGTCTGGACACACGCTCCGCCCTCCAAGCCTTCGATTGTCCGGCCTTTTGCGGCTGTT